>ERZ1292623.28-Hain-H51-01um-R1-28-length-162871-cov-26_pt1 | contig 162871 bp, 180 predicted proteins | sample MGYA00564398_ERZ1292623 | MGnify/ENA primary metagenome ERZ1292623 (study PRJEB36523, sample SAMEA6512633) | groundwater metagenome | collected 2019-01-07 | study: AquaDiva: Metagenomics assemblies of 32 groundwater samples
ATTGTACCGCCTTAAAAGTCGAGACAATGTGTTCATATTAAAGGTAGCCTGACAAAGTTTGTTAGCGGAGATTTGGGAAATAAGAAGGATATACTGCTTGCGATTGGTCAGAACCCCGTCCTCATGAACGGAAAGCTAGAGATCACCTCTAACGGCTGGCTTATACCCGTCAGAAACGTTGCAAAACGCCTACGAGACGAATTAGAAAAGGTTAGAACCATGCCTGAACAGATGAAAAAAGCCTCCGAAGAGGCAATTTGTCAAGAATGGTGCAGGGTGTAGGATTCGAACCTACGAAGGCATAAGCCGACAGATTTACAGTCTGTTGTGTTTGACCGCTTCACTAACCCTGCTTGTACTTGGAGCCACCTGTCGGATTCGAACCGACGACCTTCACTTTACAAAAGTGTTGCTCTAGCCACTGAGCTAAGGTGGCACAATTTACATTGTGACTTTAATATATTTATCCCTTTGCCTTTGTTCAGATTCCGAAAGTTGGACGTAAGGGCATGGCAGTTAGGGCAGATAATTCGAAGATTGTCTTCTTGATTATTCTCCGAGCTACCATCTATGTGATCTACCTCAAGAGGAACGGCGTCTGTGTAGACGTTTTTCTCACTCCATCTACATATAACACATTTGTGATCGTACTTTTCAAGCAAATATCTACGTAAATGCTTAGATATATTTTTGGCTTGAATTCCTCTACTACCACTCAGCTCACCAGATTTCCATTTTTGTATGTATTGTTCATACTGAAAATCTAACTGACATTTGTTTGAGCAATATATAGCCTCGGTTCGTTTTGTACTTTCTTTACACTGTAAACACGGTTTCATAACAGTATGCCAACCTACCTTGTGTTTTGTATCAATGCCAAAGAACAACTGAAAGTGTAGCAAAACAGGGGTTAAATAACAACCCGCTTTGGTCGTAAAACGCGTTTGGATTTGCTGGTTGGCACAATGAGTTTTTTTAGCTTGTCTTGCACAACATCAGCTTCGGCCTGCATACCTAAACTCTCATAGCCCTTAGCTAACAGTGTATGACTTTCGGTATTTGGCTCTAGCTCAGTGGCTTTTTCGAGCTCTTGGATCATTAGTTTTGAATTTCCTAATTTTTCTTGTACTTTTGCGTAGGCAATATGCCTAGCTGCCAGACTATCCTCTAATTTCAACGCTTGTTCGAAGGCCGTCCCAGCTTTAGTGTAATTTTCGGTTTCGTAATAAATTAGCCCTAAATTATGCAAACTTGATGCTGTTGGCTCTATGCTACTAGCTATTTCAAAACAATCGATGGCGTCTTTATATTCTTTTTGCTTAGCGTACAAAATTCCTAATCGGTTATATGCAGCGGCGTTTTTTTCATCTATTTTAAGAATGGTTAAAAGTGCTTTCTCGGCCCTCAATAAACGATTTTCTCGCATTCCTTGATGTGCAATGTCCCAAAGTTTACCAACTTTGTCGCTAATTTTGCGTGGAAACGGCGAAAGTTCTTCGTCTCGAACTTTAATATTCCGCAGAGCCAAGGTACCAAAACCCACAATAAGCACTAGTTCGTACATGTAACTAGAAGTATACTATATCTATAGTTGGATAGCTAAATTGGTGAGTAATAGTTTTTGATTTGGATGACTATTTAAATTCTTTATGGTACTCACTAACATTTTGCCACCACTGTGCCATTTTTTAATAACTTTGCTGGTTTTGTTAGTTTTACTCGAAGTTTCCAGCCCATTCTTATATAGAAACAATAGACTACTAATAAAGCCCCTGATGTTATCGTTCGAAATTTGACTATTTATAAGTAGGCGATCGTATGTGCTACTTTTTAGCCAAGTTTTTGCAAAATTAATTTCTTCTCTTCGGGCTTTCATAAGTTCTGTATCAGTAATGAAATCTGCCAGTCCTGCTGAAATTAAAAAGTCCTGTTGCGATTTATCTTGATCAATTTTTTGCTTTAAATAATACTCTTCAACTTGATTTTGAGTTAGTGGTAAAACTGGAATGTGTTGGACTCGTGACGCGATAGTTGGCAAAAGCTGGGTAACTTCTTCGGTTGTTAGAATAAACAAAACGTTGTCAGGCGGTTCTTCTAATAGTTTTAGTAGGGCCGATTGAGCCTCTAGGGTTAATTTAGACGAATTATAAATAACAACTACTCGCCTATCTAGTTTACCGACCTGTTTAAGTTTTAGGTGCTTTTGAATTGATCGTGATTGCTCTATACCAATTGTGTCTGAGTCGGGAGTTATTTGTAGTATCCTTGGCTCGGTGCCTAATTGTGATTCGTTAATATCTAAAAAGGTTGTGCTGATGTACTTTGCCAGTTTACCTTTACCAGAACCTGTTTGACCACTTAGTACAACCGCATGTGGAAGATTGGCGGTCGCAACTTGAACCAATTTCTTAGTGCGCGGATGAAGAAGTAATTCCCCGTTCATCCTAAACTCTGTCCCAATTTGTGGGCAACTGTGATTTGAATACCTGGCGATTTCCACCCAGAAGTGTTAATTCTAGAGAACTTGCATGTAAATACAATCTGTCGCCTTTAGGGCCGCCGTACAGTTCGTCGCCTAGTATGGGGTGACCAATATGTGCCAAGTGAACCCTAATTTGATGCGTACGTCCAGTTTTAGGAATCAATTCCAGATAACTAGTATCGTCCTTTTCATTTGATAGGTGGTACTCGGTCTGTGATGGTTTGCCATGATGATCAGCTCTAAATTTTTTGGGATTATTTGGGTCTCGGGCGAGCGGTATATCTATAATTGCTTGTTTTGGTTCAATATTACCTTTGACTATTGCCGAATATACTTTTTTGACTTTACGCTGCGAAAACTGTTTTTGAAGCCAGTTTAGCGAGTTAGAATTTTTGGCTACAATCATCACCCCAGAAGTGCCTCTGTCTAACCTATGAACTATTCCGGCCCTGTTTCCTGTTAATTCTTGGTTAATTTTAGCTCTTAGCAAGCTTGCCACAGTATGTTCTGGGTTATAGTTGCCCTTGCTATGCGTAAGCATGCCTGAAGGTTTATCTATGACTACACAGTCTTGGTCTTCAAATATGATTTCTAATGAATCGTCGGGTGGATGTACTAATTTCGGAAACTCGAAATTTATCTCAATTTTATCACCACCGCTAACAATAGTTTTTGGTTTACAGATTTTGTCATTAACTTTAATTTTTTGGTCATAAAAAAGTTGTTTTAACATGGACCGACTTAGGTTTGTATCTTGTTTGGCAATATATGCGTCACACCTTAGTTTATTTTCAGGATTATCGACTATTAGTTTAATCATTATTCAGGCGCGTAAACCAACAGCTTTTTGAACTTTTAACAGGGTGTTGTTAGCCTGTTTCTTCAAAAGTTTTTCACTAAGTTCCAGTTTTTGAGATAAAGCATGATCATCTACTTTTTGAAGTTTTAACTGAAAGTCGGACAAAAACTCACTGACCTTGTCTGCAACTGCGGATTTTAGTGGCCCGTATTGATCTTGGCCAATGAATTTTGATTTATTTCCGCCAAGCATCGTGTAAATATCTAGTAAATTGCTAATACCTGGTTGAGCAGCGTGGTCATATTTTATGCTTCTCAAACTGTCGGTTGTTGCTGCCATAACCTTTTTTTTAGCTAATTCTGGTGCATCTGAAAGAAATATTACACCTTTTCCGCTCTCATCACTTTTGCTCATTTTTTTTGTAGGGTCAACAAGATCACGGATTCGTAGGCCTTGATCTTTACCAAAAAACTGGTGCTGTTTTACGACCGGCTCTGGCACAACAAATAAATCTCCAAATTTTGCATTCATGCGCTCGGCAATGTCTCGAGCAAATTCGAGATGTTGCGATTGATCATCTCCGACTGGAACATAAGTTGCGTCGTAAAGAATAATATCTACCGCCATGAGTACTGGATAATCAAACAAGCCGACACTCACACGGTTGGACAATAGTTTTGCCGATTTGTCTTTAAATTGAGTCATGCGACCCATCTCACCAAACCCAGTGAAATTGTTCAGTATTACAGTTAGTTCACTGTTCGCAGAAATATAGCTTTGTCTATATAAAAAAAGATCAGGGCTACTCAAGTCAAGACCGGCTGCTACATAAAGTCTAAGGTTGTGGTTGATTTGATTTTGTAAATCTTGGAAGTTAATTGGGGTAGTAATGCTGTGTAAATCAGGTACAAATAAATTAAATTGATACTCACCCGCTTTTACGTTTGCCATTTCTATCATCGGCAGCAGGGCACCAAAATAATTACCTATATGTAGGTCATTGTTTGCCCTTAAACCAGTTAATACTACTTTTTTACTCATAATTTAGTCTTTATTATATCTTATTACTTACTTTTCAGAAGCTTTGAACAGCTATATTAGTAGTTACTGGGTAGATTCTTCAACTTGAATGATCTCTAGTTGGCCATCAATCATAAGTTTTGGCGTACCCATTTTTAAAAGAGCAGTTGCTATCTCGACCACACCTCTCGGATCATCCGGGCCCATTTCGATATTATTATTTCTTAACACCTCTCTTGCTTCGATTTCGTTCATACGTTTCCTTGTTGTTATTTAAAAACCGCCCAGTGGCGGTTAAAATTATTAGTATTTGACTATAAATTTATTTGATACGAATAAAGCGCCACGCATAAGCGGGTTTTGTAAACCAGAATTCAAAATACAGTAATGTTTGTTTCACAAACCGAACTATATTATTATATTTGGCTGTTGTCAACAAATAAATATTAACGTTTGGTAAATTGTCGCTGTTTTCGGGCGCCTTTGAGACCAAATTTTTTGCGTTCTTTTTCGCGGGGGTCGCGGCCAAGCTGATCGGCCCTTCTTAGTGTACTTTTTAAGTCCTCGTTCATAATAGCTAAGGCTTTGGCTATACCAAGCCTAATAGCGTCGGCTTGGCCGGCAATTCCACCACCTCTGACTTTGGCGCTAACGTTGTACTTGTTTTCGATTTCTAAAATGGCAAAGGGACGCTGTAGTTCATGAAGCAAAAATTTACTGCCTCCAAAAAATTCTATGGCTGGCTTGCCGTTGATAACTATCTCGCCCTTGCCACCACTTAATCTAACCCGAGCAGTAGCACTTTTACGGCGACCTAAAGCGTAAAAATAGTGTGATTGGGCCATAATTTATTTACCTTCTTTCGATGATTTCAATAACTCTGGTTTTTGAGCATCGTGACCGTGTTCTGCGCCAGTATATACTTTTAATCGTGCTAATCGGCCATCCCGAAGTTTATTATCAGGTAACATGCCGCGAATAGCTTTAACGATAACCCTGGTAGAGTTTTTTTCGATTTGCTGGCTTAAGGTGCTGGTTTTTAAGCCACCAGGAAAATTACTGTGTTTATAGTACTTTTTGTCGCTTAGTTTTTTACCTGTTGTCACAAGGTTGTCGCTGTTTACAACAATTACGTAGTCACCGCAATCAACATGTGCTGTAATCATAGGTTTGCCCTTACCAAGCAGAAGTGAAGCTGCTTGAGTCGCTAAACGACCAAGAGGTTTGGCACTAGCGTCTAAAATATACCATTTACGCTCGACTTCGGTAGGCTTTGCACTATAAGTCTTCATTATTTAGCTTCCTTAGTAGTTTTCTTGGTAGTTGGTTTCTTGTCGGTGGTGGGTTTTTCGGGTTTAGCTAGTTCTTTTGACTTATCGGGATTAGTTTCCTCAATAAATGAAACGCGGGCCATTTGAGTATTATCGCCTCGGCGAATATCAGTTCGCTTAACACTTAGGTGACCGCTATTTCGACTAGTATATTTTGGTGCAATTTCGTCGACAAGTTTATGCGCAGCATTAACTGTCTGTAAGCTACTGATAACTTGACGGCGGTTATGCAGATCACCTTTTTTTGCTTTGGTAATCAGTTTTTCTACATAAGGAACAATTTCCTTAGCTTTGGGCAAGGTTGTTTCGATTGATTCGTGAATTATGAGCGAATCAGCCAAACCTTTTACTAGGGCTCGTCGTTGATCACGCTCTCTGTGGAATTTTCGACCCTTGTACCCGTGGCGGTGCATCTCTAAAGCTCCAACTCCGCTAACTTTTCTTTTACTTCATCCAAAGCCTTGCTACCAAAACCTTTAAGTTCACGAAGTTCGGCATCACTCAGGCTAAACAAGTCTTTCAAGGTATGAATTTCGTTGTTAATCAGAGCGTTAGTGGTGCGGGCCGATAAATTAAGATCTTCAATTGAGGTCATTAGTTCTTGCGGTGCGTCACCTTCGTCTCCCGGCTCATTTCCTTCGCTGGTAACGGCATGGGTTGCTGATTCCACCTTAGTTTGACCAGCAAGAGCGCTGTATTGGTTAACTAATATTGCAGCCGCTTCTTCGAAAGAGTCACGAGGTGTAATCGTACCGTCGGTATCAATGGTAATCAGTAGTTTATCTAAGTCGGTCATTTGGCCGACACGAGTGTTTTCTACCTTATAACGAACACGTACAACTGGGCTAAATATAGCGTCGGCAGCAATCATATCACTGGCTTTACGGGCAGAAACTTCCTCGACTGTTCGGTAACCTCGACCAACCTCAACCACAATATCGGCAACAAAAGATGCTTTACTGTCATCAATAGTTGCAATAACCAATTCGCCGTTCACAACTTCAACATCCGCATTTAATTTAATATCTTTGGCCGTTACGGCACCTTTGCCCTTTTTTTCAATGCGTAAGGTATGAGTCTCGCTACCAAAGACACGGAAGCGAACAGCTTTTAAATTTAGCATTATGTCGACAACGTCTTCTTTAATCCCGGGCAAAGTGGTGAACTCGTGCGAAGCACCCTCTACCTTGAAAGATGTGATAGCTGCACCGGCGATACTAGACAGCAACACCCGCCGCAAACTGTTGCCTAAGGTCATACCATAGCCAGAGTGAAGTGGCTCGATGCTAAATGTTGCACTGTTTGCACCGTGTTCGTCGACCTTGACGACTCCTGGAACGTGAATTACTTTTGACATTAAATTTGGCCTCCCTTATTTAGCGTGAGTAGTATTCTACAATTAGTTGTTCATTAATATCTGGTTCGGCGTCCTTTCGACTTGGGGCACCGATTACAGTAATCGTAAACTTGGAACGGTTAACTTTTATCCAGCTTGGAATTTCTGGTGGTGCTGGACTGATATCGTCAATTTTCTTAAAAAGTTCAGAACTTTGGCTTTTTGGTCGTAAGCTTACTTCGTCTTGGGCTAATAGCCTAATCGACGGTACGTCAACGCGCCGTCCATTCAACATAAAGTGACCATGGCTAACTAACTGCCTAGCGGCTCGGCGGCTTGGGGCTAATCCGCTTCGGTAGACTACATTGTCGATACGTTGTTCTAATAATTGTAAAAGTCTTGCACCAGACTGGCCTTTAGTTCGTGAGGCTTCGTTCATTAACTTGGCAAATTGTTTTTCAAGCAAGCCATAAAGCCGTTTAACTTTCTGTTTTTCACGTAGCTGGATCGAGTATTGACTTGGTTTCTTGTTAGAATTTCGGCCTTTTATTCCACCCGGAACCATGGTTCGCTTAACTAAGGCTTTGTGTGCCTTGGGGTGCAAAGCGTAGCCTTCACGGCGACTCATTTTTACAATTGAATCTCGATTTCGTGCCATAATATTAAACCCTTCGGGCCTTAGGTGGACGACAGCCACCATGTGGCACGCCCGTTTTATCTGTGATGCTTTCGATGTGAATATCTAAACCTTGAATACTTCGAATTGCCGCATCACGACCTAGGCCGATGCCGGTTACAAAAACCTGAACCTTACCCATACCGTGTTGTTGCTTTACTAGCTGTCCAGCTTTTTCCATAGCTACCTGAGCTGCGTATGCAGTACCTTTTTTAGAACCACGAAAACCACAAGCTCCTGCGCTAGAGTTGGCCAATGCGCCACCTTTTGAATCTGTAAAAGTAACAATTGTGTTATTAAAACTAGCATGGATATGTACCTGGCCAACCGGAACAGAACGCTTGTTCTTTCGGCGTTTTACTGTTGGCGCCGGAACTGTTTCTGTAGTTGCAGCAACAACATCAACATCCTTAGTTGGTTCTTGGCCGGTTGTTGGGGTTGTGTCTTTTGTCATATTATTCAGTGTTCCTATACAGTAATTTCTACGTCTTTGATGCTGATTTAGGTTGCGCACCACCAACTGCGACTCGCTTGCCACGTTTGGTTCGTGCATTTGTTCGAGTCCGTTGGCCTCTAACGGGTAGGCCAGTAGCATGGCGGATACCTCGATAAGCTTTGATATCTTTAAGTCGTTTGACATTACCAGAAACAATTCGTTGTAGTTCACCTTCTACAGTCAAATCGTTATTTATGACTTCTTGGATACGCGATATTTCGTCATCAGTAAGGTTTTTTGTGCGAACAGTTGGTTGGACTTTGGATTTAGTAAGAATATCGGCACTTGTTTTAGGGCCAATGCCATAAATATAAGTAAGTGCAACGTGAATTTGTTTGCCATCAGGAATAGTAACGCCAGAAATACGAGCCATTAACCTTGCCTCTGCTTATGTCGCGGTTTTAGTTTGTTAATAACATAAAGTCGGCCTTTACGGCGAACAATTTTGTCATCTGGACTAATTTTTTTAACGCTGGCTCGAACTTTCATCGGTTTTCTCCTTCTTGGAGTTTCGATGACTTAATATTTTGATTGATAATAAATTTTTTCATGGTTGTTGCACGCTGTTGATAAGGTTTGTGGGCCTCACATTTAGCGGATCATTTAGCTCTTAATGTTCTTTAGCTATTGACACACTGCTTTAGTTTAATTGATTCATGACTTGCGATAGGTGATTCTGCCCTTCGTTAGATCGTAAGGGGTCAACTCGACCGTCACGCCATCGCCAGGCACAAGACGAATGTAGTGTTTTCGCATTTTACCGGCGACATGAGCTATAATCTGATGTCCGTTTTCAAGTTCGACCCGAAACTGAGTGCCAGGTAAGGCTTCAGTGATAGTACCATCGAGTTCAATTACTTCCTTGTTTTTAGACATACAGATATAACGTCCCAGTAATTATAGCATTCGCCACTTCTTATGTAAAGTGTTTTCAAGTATTTTTATTTCTAGACTTTCGACGCAAAAATCTGCCACCTAGTTTGAGTCTTCGACCACCGCTAGCCGCCAGTTCTGGATTGTCTGATGAGTCATAGAAGAAGTCCGGTTGCTCGTATTGATCATAAGTTACCATTAAGGCCCGCGACTCAATTGAGCGGAGCGTTTCTAGTGCAACTGACACCAAAATAAGCACACTGGTGCCACCGATACTTATGTTGTCGGATTTAAGCAAAACTTGTCCGATTATCGGCATCAACGCTAAAAATCCAAGTGCCGTTGCGCCAAAAAGCGTTAATCGATTTACAATTTTACCAAGATGTTTCTCGGTCTCGCTACCGGAACGCACTCCCTCGATGAAACCACCCTGCTTTTGTAGATTTTCAGCAATTTCTTTAGCATTAAACGTAATGCTGGTGTAGAAGAAAGTAAAAACAAACACTAGAAGAAAGTAAACTACCGGATAAATATATGGAATGAAGCCATCTTGAGCAAAAGTTTGTTGCGACGGCGTTTGAAACCACAATGCCAGATTTGCGCCAATTTCTTGCATCCGTATACTTGATGAACTGGACATAATTTGACCCAAGAAACTTGGAACGCTCAAAAACGCCACTGCAAAGATAATCGGCACAACACCAGCCGTAATCAACTTCACCGGTAATGTCGTTGTAACACCACCATATGCCCGATTGCCTTGGACTCTTTTAGCATAGTTAATGGTTATTTTTCTGGATGCCTCATTGAGCTTTACGATGAATATAGTTGCAATAATCGTAACGGTGCCTATTAATGCTCCATAAATCAAAGCTTGCTTATTAATTGGCAATGTTTTGCCGAGAAGAGTAAATTTACTGCCTTTGTCGACGATAGATGAAACAATGCTGCCAATTGTTTGCGGCAGCGTACTGACAATACCAACGGTTATTAGTAGCGAAATACCATTACCTATACCTTGTTCGGTAATAAGTTCACCGAGCCACATTAAAATCATCGCGCCGCCAGTTAATGCTCCGATCATCAGTACCCATTGCAACATCGAGCTATTTGCGGTTATATCACCAATGCCACCCACCTGTTGAGCTTGTTGACGAACTAAATAAATAGCACCAATGGATTGTATAATTGCCAAAGGGAAAGTAAGCATTCGGGTATATTGATTGATTTTTTTACGCCCATATTCACCTTCTTTGTTCATTTCCTCAAGTTTTGGAATAGCCTTAGTTAGGAGTTGTAAAATAATCGAAGCATTAATATACGGCCCCAGTCCAATCAGCATAATAGAGAAATTAGCTAACGCACCGCCCGACAATGTGTCGATAAAACTAAGTAAACTTGAGCTACTGTTGGTAAAGAGATTTTGTAAAACCTGTTTCAAAGTTTCGGGGTCGCTTAACGGAATTGGGATGTGTGCCATGACTCGAAAAACCAACAACATACCCAAAACTGCTCCAACGCGCTTTCGCATGTCACTATTTTTCAAAGCTTGCCAGATCACTTTCCAGCTCATGTATTTGTCCCTCTGCTTTAATTTCTAAAGTCTAATCATCGATTAGTATAACAAAAATTTAATGTTGCACGAATGAAATAGGTTATTTTGTTGGAGTTCGTTTGACTTGCTCAGTTTTTTTGAATGAACCACCAGCCTTTTGCAATAACTCCACTGACGACAAACTAGCGCCCTGCAAGTGCACTTTAAAGGCCTTTTTAGATATCTCGCCTCGTGTCAAAAGCTTTACGACCACGTATGGACTGCTAATAAGTCCGGCATCAAAAACCGTAAAGTTATCTATAGTGCTCCCCGAAATTTGTGCTAACTGATCGGTGAATATGTTTTCAGCTTTAGGTTTGATACTTCTAAAGCCGCGTAGTTTTGGCAGGCGCTGCATTAATGGGTTCTGACCACCTTCAAATCCTGGACGACGACGAGAACCAGTTCGGGATTTTTGACCTTTTGTGCCACGGCCAGCGGTTTTACCACGGCCAGCACTAATTCCACGGCCAACCCGAGACGATTTAGCTTTTTTAGCGGTAGTTAATTCATTAAATTTCATACTTTTACCTCTTTAGTTTTGGCAACAGATTTTACACTTTTTTTATCAGTTTGGGTAGTTATCCATTTAGAGGATGGTACTGCCGATTTTAGCGCATCGAGAGTTGCATAGGCGACATTAATTTTATTAGCTGATCCGAATGATTTAGAAAGTGCGTTATGAATTCCGGCTACTTCCAAAACCACCCGGACAGTTCCCCCGGCGATTAACCCTGTTCCTGCGGCAGCAGGTTTTATTAAAATTCTTGCACCCGAAACTTTTGCTTCTACATCATGCGGAATTGTGTCTTTGTATATCGAAATCTCGCTTAGATTTTTTTTGGCAACATCTGAGGCCTTACTAATTGCAGCTGTAACGTCTGCGCCTTTGGCAACCCCAATGCCTACTTTGCCTTTGTGGTCACCTACAATTACAAGTGCGCGAAATCTAAAACGACGACCGCCCTTAACTACACGAGCTACTCGGTCAATATGAACAGTCCGCTCGTCATATTGCTTTTCTTCAGTTTGGTCGGATTGGCGGCGATCGTGTCTTTTGTTATTATTTTGCCTGTGAAAATCAGCCATCTAAAACTCCAGTCCTTCATTACGAGCCGCATCGGCTAATGCCTTTAACCGACCATGGTAAAGCCTACCATTGCGATCAAAAGTTACCTTTTTAATCTTTGAGGATTTAGCCTTTTGGCCAATTGCTGTACCAACAATTTGAGCAATCTCAGTTTTAGTACCTGTTACATTCTTTTGACCGACACTTGAAGCATATACTAGAGTTTTTCCAGTTGAATCGTCTATAACCTGAGCTGTGACGTGATGATGGCTTATGAAAACCGTTAATCTTGGACGGTGGGTTGTACCAATAACAGTCTTGCGAATCTTTGCTTGTCTACGCGCTTTAGACTGGTTTTTTAATTTAAGGCGATGCATGACTATTTCTCCTTGCCTGACTTACCGCTTTTGCGAATAATTCGCTCGTCGACATATTTTATACCTTTACCTTTGTATGGTTCGGGTTTTTTTAATGATCTAATCTCGGCAGCTACTTGTCCAACTTGTTGTTTACTGATTCCTGAAACTGTAATAATGTTTTGGTCTACGCTTACTTGTACGCCTTCTGGAATTTTGTAGTTTACTTCGTGGGAAAATCCAATATTAAATTTTACAGCTTGGCCAGCTAACGCTACACGATAACCGACACCATTTAGTTCGAGCTTTTTAGTGAAACCTTCGGTGACACCAATTACCATGTTGTTTATTAGGCTTCGCGCCAGTCCATGACGAGCACGATTTTCTGCTTCGTCATTGACTCTGGTTACTGTTAGTTGACCAGCTTCTTGATTGACTTTTATGCCAGGCAGAGTAAATTGCCGCAAAGAACCTTTTGGACCTGCGACAGTTATATTATCTGCGTCGACAGTAATTGTCACACCACTTGGGACCATTATTGGTAGTTTTCCTATACGACTCATTATTAATCCTTAACCTTTAATAAACCTGACAAATTAATTCGCCACCGATTCCACTCGTTTTGGCTTTAATTCCTGTCATCATGCCCTTAGATGTCGATATGATCACAATCCCACGACCACGTTTTACAATTGGTATGGCGTCAGCTGATACATACTGTCGGCGTCCGGGTGTACTTATTCGTTTGATCTCGGTAATTTTGGCATTGGTGTGTGGCTTAAAAATACTGATGTGCAGGGTTTTATTTATACCTTTGCCGTCTGTAGTCACACTTTCTACAAAACTATTTTCGGCTAGTAATTTTGCTACCGCTTCTTTTACTTTAGAGTGCGGCAGATCGATCTCGTGCTTTGAAACAGCGATTGCATTGCGAATTCGAGCAAGCATATCGGCTATTGGGTCTGTTGTTGTTACTGACATAATTCTTGCTCCTTTCTTACCAACTTGATTTAGTTACGCCAGGGATTTCACCCTTGCTAGCGTGTTCACGAAAACTTATACGACTGAGCCCGAAGTGACGCATGTAACCATGCGGCCTGCCGGTTTCGGCACACCGATATTTTTTACGGGTGGGCGACGAATTGCGCGGCAGCAGATGCAGCCCGTCACGGTCTCCGGCTTTTTTTAACTCCAGACGTCGTTCGGCATATTGCACGGCCATTTTCATTCTTTTTTCATCGCGGACAACCGCTGATCTCTTTGCCATTATCTAACTCCTTCTTTCTGAAAAGGCATTCCAAACTTTTCTAGTAGTGCTTTAGCGTGTGAGGCTTGTAGTGTGTTAATTGCCATGACAATTTGTAAACCGTGTGATGTAGTTGTTTCATCGAAACTTAATTCTGGGAAAACAGATTGGTCAACAAAACCTAAGCTGTAGTTACCTTGCTTATCGAAGGCCTTGATCTTTACTCCGTGAAAGTCACGAAGTCTCGGTAAAACAATATTTATTACTCGATCCATGAACTCGTACATTCGCTCGTCTCTTAATGTAACTTTTAAACCAATTTTATTGCCTTCACGCAACTTAAAGCTAGCTATAGATTTTTTAGCAAGAGTTTCGACTGGACGCTGGCCGGTTATCTTAGTAAGAGTGTTAGTGGCTACTTCAAGAAGTTTTTTATCGTCTTTGGCTTGCCCTAAACCAACATTTACAACGATCTTTTCAATTCTGGGTACCTGGTTGATGTTCTTCAACTCAAGCTCTTTTAGCAGTTCCTGGCGGTATTTTTCCATGTAAAGATTTTTAAGTCGCGATTGGCCTATACTTTGAGTTATTGCAGTTGTTTTTGTAGCCATTACTTCATCTCCTTGCCAGAACTTTTCAGTATCCGGACTTTTGCACCACTAGCGTCAACTTTGTAACCAATTCGGCTTGGCTTTTTCTTAACTTCATCGTATGCCCCAACCTTACTTACAGCAATTGGTTTGGTGATTTCTACTATTCCACCCTGTGGGTATGCTTTATTAGGCTTAGTGTGGCGTTTTGCAATGTTTATACCTTCAACCGTTACCTTATTTAAAGTAGGGTGCGTAGTTAATATTTTTCCGGTTTTGCCCTTGTGTTTACCGCTACGAATCATTACTGTATCGCCTTTTTTGAGCCGGATTTTAAAAACAGGACTTTTCATTACAAAACCTCCGGCGCTAAGCTAATAATTTTGCTATAGCCAAGGTCGCGAAGTTCGCGGGGAACTGGTCCAAAAATACGAGTAGCTTTTGGCAGTTTATCTTCACCGATTATTACAGCCGCGTTGTCATCGAATGCAATTGTTGAGCCATCTTTCCGAACTATACGGTTTTTTGTTCGCACAACAACTGCCCTCACGACTGATTTTCGCTTAACTGTACCTGTAGGGTTAGCTAGCTTTACTGTTGCCACGATCTCATCGCCTACACGAGCATATCTACGCCGCGTCCCGCCGAGCACCCTTATGCATAAGATTTCTTTTGCGCCAGAATTATCGCAAACACCTAGCCGCGATTCTTGCTGAATCATTCCGAGCTCTCCTTTTGTTGTGTCTTTTCTGGCTGGCTTTCGGGCTCGGTATGGCGGATGACGGCTCGTTCGATTATGCTGTCCAATTTGAAGTGTTTACGTGCACTGATTGGCCTTGTTTCACTAATAACAACCTTATCACCAATTAGGGCTTTGTTTTTTTCATCATGAGCCATAAATTTCTTACTTATAGAATATCGTTTTTTATATAGTGGGTGTGTTTTATCAGTTCGAACTGTCACGACTATAGTCTTGTCAGCTTTGTCAGACGAAACAACACCAGTTAAAGACTTCGCCATTTTAAATGTTCTCCTTTGCTAATTGTTCTCCGAGCACTGTCAACATTCGAGCCAGATCACGACGTTTTAGTCGTACAAGTCGAACATTTTGGACTTCACCCATGTGTATTCTTCGCTTTAGTTCAGCAATTTCGTCACGCAGGCTAGAGCTTTGTGACGTCAAATCGGTAGTTGAAAGTTTACGAATGTCTACAATTTTCATGCTAGACCTCCTCTTTCACGATAAATCGTGTTTTAATAGGCAGCTTATGGCTTGCTAGTCGCATTGCTTCACGGGCAACATCTTCACTTACACCTTGCATTTCAAACAAAATAGTCCCTGGACGAACTTTAGCTACAAAAAACTCTGGATTCCCCTTACCGCTGCCCATTTTTGTGCCCAGTGCTTTGCGGCTGACTGGAATGTGCGGAAAGATACGAATCCAAATTTTACCGCCACGTTTGATATAACGCGTCATGGCTTGACGAGCTGCTTCTATTTGCCGCGAAGTTATCCGTTCTTGATCCATAGCTTGAAGCGCAAAACTGCCAAAAGCAATGTAGTTACCCTTACTGGCAACACCACGGACGCGGCCTTTGCGGACTTTTCGGTGCTTAGTTCTGCTGGGAATTAACATGTCTAGCTCACTTCCCCTTTGTAAATCCAAACTTTAATTCCAATAAGTCCAGCGCCAGGATACTGAGCTGTACAACGGTGAAAATCAATATCAGCACGTAGAGTGTGTAGTGGCACGCTGCCTTGAACCTCTTTTTCGCGGCGTGACATTTCCGCACCGCCTAACCGTCCGGATAGTTGGACTCTGACGCCCTTAGCTCCGGCTCGCATAGTTGCCGCAGCTGTGGATTTCATTGCTCTACGAAACGCTATTCTTCGTTCTAGTTGTTGGGCAATATTTTCGGCCACTAGTTTTGCGTAAAGTTCTGGTTTTTTAATTTCTTCGATATTAACTCTTGCCGGAAATCCGTAAATTTTTTCTATTGCAGCTTTTAATTCTTGTGCTCCGGTACCACCACGACCAATTACTACACCGGCTTTAGCTGTGCTAATAGTTACCGAAACTAGATTCGGTGATCGTTCGATGTCAACTTTATTAACTGAACCACGCGTACCAACTTTGGTTGTAATCAACTTTCTGACGGCCAAATCTTGCTGCAAGAAATTTACATAATCTCGTTTATTAGCAAACCATTTGCTTCGCCAATCTTTGTTGACCTGAAGACGCATGCTAATTGGATTTACTTTCTGACCCATATTATTCGGCCTCCTTCTTGGCTGTGGTCTTAACAGCTGATTTCTTTGGTTCCCGTTTTACACCTTCAACCACAACACGAATATGTGAAGATCGTCGTTGAAATGGCAAGGCCCTTCCATGTGCTGCAGGCCGGAAACGTTTACTTCTAGGGCCAGGAGTTACACTTATTTCTACGATGTTCAAGGTATCGGGTTTAATATTGTGGTTATAGTCAGCATTAGCTTTGGCACTTTGAATAACTTTTATTATTGGGGTAGCGGCTCGCCTTTGGGTGTGTTGCAATATCACTAGTGCATCGGCAACAGTGCGACCACGAACCAAACTAGCAACTACACCTAGTTTTCTTGGGCTCATTCGTACACCTTTAGCGATTGCTTTAGTAGTCATAATTATCCTATTTACCCTTCGCTAACTTACCGCCATGTTTGCGAAATTTACGAGTAGGTGAAAATTCACCCAATTTGTGTCCAACCATATTTTCGGTTATAAAAACTGGCACATGTACTTTACCGTTATGAACAGCAATTGTACGACCCACAAATTCTGGTGGAATTGTACTAGCGCGTGCCCATGTTTTGATAATAGTACGATCTTCGCCGCCTAAAGCAGCCACTTTTTTAGCAAGCTTTGGATCGATAAATGGTCCTTTTTTAAGTGATCTACTCATACGACTATCCCCTATTCCTCTTAGCCGCATGACGGCCCTTAACAATAAATTTGTTGCTTATTTTGCGACGACGGGTCTTAAATCCAAGTGTCTTTTGACCCCAAGGTGTTCGTGGGTCTTTACCAATTCCGTGACGACCACCATCACCACCTCCGTGTGGATGGTCAGCAGCGTTCATGACAACACCACGTACTGTTGGGCGGATTCCTTTACGTCGACTACGACCCGCCTTACCAATTTTAATGTTCTTATGCTGTTCGTTGCCAACCACACCAATGCTGGCAGTGCACTCGATGTTTATCATTCTTACTTCGCCGCTTGGCATCCGAATCTGGGCATAAGCACCCTCGCGGGCCATAAGTTGAGCGCTAGCTCCAGCAGCACGAACCATTTGCGCACCCTTACCAGGCGAAAGTTCAATGGCGTGAATTGTGCTACCAACCGGAATATCTTTTAAAGCTAATCGGTTACCTGATTCTACAGACACGTCACTGCCAGATTTAATTTTATTACCCTGCTTCATACCAGATGTTGCCAATATGTAGTGATATTGATTATTCTGGTCTTTGATACGAGCGATTCGGGCACTGCGATTTGGGTCGTACTCGATTTGCTCAACAACTGCTTCGGTGCCGGCAGGTAGATTAAAGTTGACGTTTCGATAAAATACACGCGTGCCACCACCACGGTGCCTGGTAGTAATTCGACCCTGATTATTGCGACCGCTATTCTTCTTTTTTATTGACGTAAGCGATCGAAGTGGCTTTTTGGTAGTAACAGAATCAAAGTCCTGAGTAGTCATACCCCTAAGACCAGGAGTTGTTGGCTTGTATAATTTGATAGCCATTATTTGCTCTCCTTCTTGGCCGCTTTAGCAGAGCGTTTTGCCAAATTTTCTTGCAATTTAGCAGCTTTTTCGGCTTTTTCTTCTTCGACTGCAAATACTGGAATCTCGTTGTCTGGCATTAAAGTAACGTAGGCATGTTTACTGTCCGATCTAGAGCCTTGCGACACGCGGCCACCCCGCCTAACACTTCGCTTTGGTTTACCTTTAATATTTGCAATGTTTACAGACTTAACTTTCACTTTAAACTGCTTACTAACAGCACTGGCCACAGTTAGCTTATTAGCATCTGCAGGAACTTCAAAAACATAGGTTGCACTACTTTGACTAAGCCCATAGGCTTTTTCTGACATACGAGGTTTTAAAGTCATAGAATTCATTATTTACTAACCTCTTTTACTTGCTTTTCTTTTACGCCAAGCCATTCTGAAATTATCGGTAGCGATTTTTGGCTAATTACTACACTGTCTGCGTTCAAAATATCGTAAACATTTAGATATTTTGCCTGAACTATATTTACCGCCTGTAGATTCCGTGTTGCTCGTTCGACCAATTTGTCTTTTACGCTTACGACAATTAATGTCTGCTTTACTGCCCCAATTTTCTGCAACAAGTCTACTGTGTTCTTAACAAGCCCATCCTTACATTCAAAAGTTTCGATTATAATTACTTTGTCTTTACAAACAGATAATGCCTGGCGGATTGCTTGGCGTTTTGCGTTCGTAGATAGTTTATGTGAATAATTTTCGTTTCCGGTTGGCCCAAATGTAATGCCACCACCACGCCAAATTGGATTTCTAGAGGACCCAAAACGAGCTCGCCCAGTGCCTTTTTGCTTCCATGGTTTACGTCCACCACCGCTTACCTCACCGCGAGTCTTAACTACTGCCAGATTTTCGCGACCATTAGCAAGATATGCAATATAGGCTTGTTTTAAAAGTTCGTGATTTTTTACTTCCAAATCAAAAATAGACTTGTCTAATTTTGCATTTGTAGTGGCTTTTGTGCCATTTTTTGTAAAAGTTGCCACGCTCATTTTTTTACTGCCTCTTTAATTATTACTATACCCTTACGTGGCCCTGGCACTGCACCAACAACGCCAATCACTCCTAATTCTGAATCGACCAAAGCTACTCGTAAATTGCGAACAGTTACTTGTTCGTCACCCATTTGGCCTGACATTTTTTTACCCTTAAAAATGCGCTGAGGGTACATCGACCCAATAGATCCTGGTCGTCGATAGCTTCGACCACCATGAGTTTTACGTCCTCGGTGGAAATTGTGACGCTTAATTGTGCCGGCAAAACCTTTTCCTTTGCTTGTTCCGGTCGCGTGAATTATATCCCCAACATTAAAAATGTCGGCGGTAATTGTCGCGCCGACTTTGATTTCTTCTGTAATTTCGTTAATGAGAAATTCACGAATAATTTTTGGCATAATTTTCGCCGCTTTACTGTGACCCACGAGTGCTTTATTAAGTCTTTTTGATTCTTCGGTACCTAGCTGAACGGCCTGATAGCCGTCTGTTTCGGTCGTTTTTACCTGAGTAATAACACAGGGACTTGCGGAAAGTATTGTCATAGCAAGAACCGTACCGTCTTTGTCGATGGTACTTGTCATGCCTACCTTGCGGGTAATTAGGGCCTTCATACTTTATTGGTTCCTTTAATTATTCCTCGTGTAATATTCACGAGCGTGACGTGAAAAATGCTTGGTCTCAGCTGGTATCTACCTCTGTTATGGGTAGACCTGGACTAATAACCAAGTGCAGGAATTTCTTATATACCGTTACAGATTAACAGACTTAAGCTATATCTGTCAATATGTTGTTTATTCTACTACTTAAGAATTTCTATATAAAGGCCCATGTTTGCCCAGAAGCCAATAAGCATTGCGATAATTATAACGGCAAATTCAATTTTTCTATCTAGCTTAAAATGCTCGTGGCTTGCAAAAAGTAGCCCAATTACTAATCCAAACGGTAATGGTAACTGTTTAGACCCGTCTGCATTAACTAGCCATAACCATTGGCCACCCACTAACGAGTACATTAATAGTTTCAAAAAAAACACACTATCAAGTTCAGTGTGCTTGGTCTGCAAGGAGCGTTTTTGGTGCTTATTTGCCATAAAAAGATTATAACATGCTTATCGCTTATGCTAATTGCTGATGCTTTGTATCTAGACTTAACTCAGCAACAGGAACCAGGTCACACCGTAGTAAGTGAGACAAGTACGAAGGTTTTTGCCCGCTGCAAGCTAAATTTTGAAGCGCCTTAATTGCAGCGGCTTCAGAACCAGATTTTATTGCAACTAAAAGTGGAAAATGACATTCTATACAATCTTCTGGTGCATATAATCTCACCAGTTCCCGCGCCAAAAGTTCTGGTGAAAATTCTGGCCCGGACATGCTATCGCTACATCTTTATTTCGGCGTCACAACCGGCTGGAAGGCTCAGGTTCATCAAGCTGTCGATAGTCTTGGGGGTTGGATCGCTTATATCGATAAGTCGCTTATGAACACGCATCTCAAACTGTTCGCGGCCTTTTTTGTAGACGTGCGGACTTTTAATAACAGTATATAGGGTCTTTTTGGTTGGTAGAGGAATTGGACCCGAAATATTTGCGCCAGTCCGAATGGCAGTGTCGACAATTTGTTTTGCTGCTTGGTCGATCACTTTGTGGTCATATGCCTTAAGACGAATACGAATCCGCTGCTTCGTTGGTGCAGCAGGCACTGGTTTTACTGCAGTTTTTTTGGCTTCGGCCATAATAATCAATCTCCTTTGATTGATGTGATGTAACATCTTTGGGTTGTTATAGAGAACAATTCCAACGACTTTTAGTCACCACGATTAGTTTACGATATATATTATACCACAGTTATTTAGTGATTTTGGGGGAAATTAAATAGAGCGGCTTTTGGCCACCCTATAAAATAGTTTATCGACTATTTGGATACTACTTCGTGATTTTGGTTACTACACCGGCGCCAACAGTACGGCCACCTTCACGGATAGCGAAGCGTAGACCTTGTTCCATTGCAATAGGTGCAAGTAATTTGACCTTAAAGGTTACTGTGTCACCTGGCATAACCATTTCTTTGTCAGCAGGAAGCTCAACTTCTCCCGTAACATCGGTGGTCCGGAAGTAAAATTGTGGCTTGTATCCTTTAAAGAATGGCGTGTGTCGTCCGCCTTCTTCTTTGGTAAGAATATAAACCTCGGCGTCAAATTCGGTGTGCGGAGTAATAGAACCTGGCTTACAAAGTACCTGACCGCGCTCGATATCGTCGCGTTCGATCCCTCGAAGCAAGATGCCAACGTTGTCGCCAGCCTGGCCTTGATCAAGGTTTTTCTTGAACATTTCAACACCTGTAACGACAGATTTTTTAGTGTCGCGAATACCGACGATTTCGATTTCTTCGTTAACTTTTACAATACCTTGTTCGATACGTCCGGTAGCTACAGTGCCACGACCCTTGATCGAGAATACATCTTCGATAGGCATCAAAAATGGCTTATCAAGTTCACGTTTTGGCTCTGGAATGAAATCGTCCATAGCTTTGACTAGCTCCATGATGGCGTCTTCGTTAGCAGCGTCGCCCTCAAGTGCTTTAGTTGCTGAACCTTTAATTATAGGAGCGTCTTCGTCGTAACCATTTTTAGCCAATAGTTCGCGAATATCCATTTCTACAAGTTCGACCAACTCTGGGTCAGCTAGGTCCATCTTGTTCATGAAAACAAGAATCTTAGGAACACCCACTTGGCGAGCCAATAGTACGTGTTCGCGGGTTTGTGGCAACGGGCCATCGTTTGCACCAACAACTAAAATTGCACCGTCTATTTGTGCAGCTCCGGTGATCATGTTTTTAACATAGTCAGCGTGACCTGGCATATCAACGTGCGCGTAGTGACGCTTTTCGCTCTCGTATTCTTGGTGAGAAGTGGCGATGGTAATACCGCGCGCTTTTTCTTCGGGCGCGTTGTCGATCTGATCGTAGTTGATCGGCTTGTTAACATCACTGGGTAGTTTTTTTGCTAGCACGTGTGTGATTGCGGCTGTTAGGGTGGTCTTACCGTGGTCAACGTGACCCATTGTACCGACGTTTACGTGTGGCTTGCTTCGGTCAAAATCTGCCATAGATTTTATCTCCTATTTACATTGTTATCGCTCTAGAGCTTGTTATTTAGTGTTTTCGCGATCCATATTTTGCAGTGACATTACGCAAAAAGCCCTCACGCGAGATACCCTGTTATTATAGCAAAATATTATCTTTCTTGTAAAGCGTTATCGTCAAAATATTCTAGACAAACTAACCTAGTAGTACCGAGTAAATTTAACAGACTCCAGCGGTGGCGAGGTAATTCAACACCACCCGGCAGCATACAGTTTTCTGGACAAGCTGCAATTGTGCCTGTGGGGTCAATGACACCTGTCTTGGCAAATAGTAATTCAAGACGTGGGCATTGCATTGCTATTGGTTGATAATTTTGTATTTGATCCGAGTTTGTCATTTTTAACCAACATCACGACGATCTAGGTCACGACCGCACACAATTTCACCCATAAATCGTACCGGACCAGTTTCGCATTCGTTTCGAGTATCTTCTAGAAGTGCCACCCCAGCTTGCTGGGGATCGCCATTAATTTGAAGTTCGTCAAAAACCTGTTGGCAACGCTCGCGCTGTTCTTCGGGACAATCATTCCAACAACTTAGCCTTGGATCTCTTTCATACATCGGTTTGTGATTTCGAGGCATAAATTTTTCCTACTTGGCGTTTTTAGCAATTATGGCTTCGGCAACATTGTTTGGAACATCGGCATAGTGGGCTAATTCCATACTAGAGCTTGCACGACCTTGAGTCATGCTACGCAGGTTAGTGGTGTAGCCAAACATTTCACCCAGTGGTACGAAACCGGTAATTTCCTTAACACCTGAAGATAAATCTTCCATACTTTCTATTCGACCACGTTTGCTGTTAAGGTCACCGATGACGTCACCCATGAAATCTTCTGGGGTAACAACCACCACCTTCATGATCGGTTCTAGCAAAACTGGGCTAGCTTTTTTAACACCTTCTTGAAGTGCCATAGAACCGGCAATTTTAAAGGCCATTTCGCTGCTGTCGACATCGTGGTAACTACCAAAGTAAAGCTCAGCCTTGATGTCAACAACTGGGTAGCCCGCCAAAACACCGTTGCTCATTGCTTCGACTATGCCTTGTTCGACGGGTTTTATGTATTCCTGAGGAACAACACCACCTTTAATAGAATTAATAAACTCAAATCCTTTGCCAGCTTCGTTTTGACTAATCCTTAACCAAACATCACCATACTGACCACGTCCTCCGGACTGGCGAATAAATTTGCCTTGTACTTCGACACCATCTTTTCTGATGGTTTCTCGGTATGCAACCTGAGGTTGACCAATATTGGCTTCAACACTAAATTCGCGCTTCATTCTGTCGACAATGATCTCTAGGTGAAGCTCGCCCATACCACTAATTATGGTTTGGCCAGTTTCCTCGTCAGAGCGAAGCCGGAAAGTTGGATCTTCTTCGGCTAAACGTTGTAGAGCGGTGCTCATTTTTTCTTGATCGGCCTTGGTTTTTGGTTCGATGGCTATAGATACTGGTGGCTCGGGGAAGGTGATACTTTCTAAAATAATAGGATTATTTGGGTCGCACAATGTATTGCCGGTAGTGGTGCCCTTAAGGCCAACAATAGCTGCGATATCGCCAGCGCCAACTTCGGTAACATCGGCTCGTTTGTCGGCCTGCAGCCTCACGATTCGACCGATACGTTCTTTTTCTCCTGTACTGCTATTAAGTACATATGAACCAGCGGTAATTTTTCCGGAATAAACTCGGAAGTATGCTATCTTGCCCACAAAGGGGTCGGTAGTAATTTTGAATGCCAGTGATGCAAAAGGTTCGCTCTCATCCGGCTTACGCTCAATTTCGTCACCTGTTTTGGCGTGCTTGCCCCAAGTGCTGCCTCGGTCAAGTGGGCTTGGTAAGTAATCATTAACCAGGTCAAGAACTTTTTCGACAATAACGCCACGACCATCACCGCCGGTAACAACATAAAATTTACCCGAAAGCGTCGCTGTACGAATAGCTTGTTTTATTTCGTCGATCGATAGACCTTCTTCGCCAACCTCAAAGTATTTTTCCAGCATGGCTTCGTCTTCGGCAACAGCATTTTCAATTAGCAGACTTCGGTATTTTTTAACTTGGTCCATCATGTCGGCGGGGATTGCGCCTTCAACTAACGCTTTATCTGAAAATTCTTTGTATGTGTAGGCTTTCATTTCAATAAGGTCTACTACACCATTTATAGCTTGTTCGAAGCCTATTGGTAAGTGCACAGGAAAAGCTCGTTTGCTTAGACGATTGTGAATACTTTCGAGTGATTTGAAAAAGTCACCACCGGTTTGGTTGATTTTATTAATAAAGCAAATGCGCGGCACACCGTATTTGTCAGCTTGACGCCACACCGTTTCACTTTGGCTTTCTACACCCATCTTGCCATCAAAAACCACACAAGCACCGTCAAGCACACGAAGTGAACGCTCTACCTCAACGGTAAAGTCAATGTGGCCAGGTGTGTCGATAATGTTAATTTGATTACCCTTCCAAAAACAAGTTACCGAGGCAGCAACGATAGTAATACCACGCTCGCGCTCTTGGGCCATCCAGTCGGTAGTTGTCTCGCCTTCGTGCACGGCGCCAATTTTATGGTTAAGCCCCGTACGATACAAAATACCTTCGGTAGTTGTTGTTTTACCGGCATCAATATGAGCAATAATACCCAGGTTTCTAATGTTTTTTAGTTCATATTTTTTATCAGCCATTTACTTGTTCCTCTTAGTCTTTATTGTCGTATTTGCCAGCAATAATTTCATCCACAGGTATCAGATATCCTTCGTGGATAGCAAGATTATCATCCCTTGTAACCTCGGGGTTCTTGTATGAAGATTCAGTACAAGGAAGTTGCGAGGCACAGAACGAGACGTATTGGTTGATACGTCGAGTGGGTACTGGAGCAACTGACACAGTAGTGCGCTTCATACGATGACCTTTAGAACCTTGCAAAGTGAGCGAATGCTCTGTTAGCATCAGCCATCTTATGTGTATCTTCACGCTTTTTAACAGCCGAACCGGTGTTATTGTAAGCATCAACCAACTCTTGGGCGATGCGGTCTTCCATACTCATACCTTTACGCGACCTCGCTGCTTGAGTAAACCACATGAGCGTGAGATGCGATTGGCGTTGACCCTTAACTTCGAATGGAATTTGATAGTTAGCACCACCAACTCGCCGTGAGCGAGTTTCGACGTGCGGTTGAATGTTTTTAATTGCTTGTTCAAATACATCTAGCGGGTTTTTAACCTTTAACTGGTCGGCCGCTTTTTGCATGCCGTTATAAACAAGTCGTTCGGCAAGTTGCTTTTTGCCATTTAACATAACCCGATTGATAGTTCGTTGCACCATGACATTGTTATAAAGTCTATCAGCAGGAATTTCGCGGACTAATGAGGCTGTCTTTTTACGAGGCATGACTATTTACCATCCTTTTTGGTGCCGTAACTACTGCGGCCACGCTTTCGGTTGGCAACACCCTGAAGGTCCAGGCTACCCCGGACAATGTGATATCGAACACCGGGCAGATCAGGAACTCTACCACCTCGAACCAACACTACTGCGTGTTCTTGCAGATTGTGGCCTTCGCCACCTATGTAAGCCCAAACTTCGTATCCGTTTGTAAGGCGCACACGAGCCACCTTGCGAAGTGCTGAGTTTGGCTTTTTTGGAGTTTTGGTTGTAACTTTAACGCATACTCCACGCTTAAAAGGCGCTGGTTTTTCGTAGTGTTTGGTTTTTAGATTATTTACCACGCGCTGCATGGCTGGTGACTTACTTTTGCTAGTCACCTTGGTTCGCGGCTTGCGAACTAATTGGTTAATTGTTGGCATTTATTCTCCTTGATGCTTGTAACCTGCTGCGGCGCGCGCTATGCCTTGGCACGTGGCTCGGGCTACTTAATTTGTTCGTGTGTAACTTTAACACTATTCTTCTTCGGTTGCAACCTGGTCGTCAGAATCATCATCTTTAGAAGCTGGCGGAATTACGCCTGTTCCAACGGGAATACGACGACCTAAAATTACGTTTTCTTTTAAGCCAAACAAGTTGTCTACTTTGCCACTGGTTGCTGCGGCTATCAACACACGGGTTGTATCCTGGAAACTAGCTGCACTTAAGAACGAATCTGTCGACAGACTAGCTTTTGTAATGCCAAGTAATAGCTGAGTGAATTTAGCGGGCTGTTTGCTGGCTTTAGAAAGTTCTTCGTTAGCTTCGACAACAGCAAGTTTACTAACAATGTCACCAGTTACAAATTTGCTATCACCGGCTTCTTCGATTTGCACACGGCTAAACATTTGTCTAACAATTACTTCAAGGTGTTTGTCGGCGATATTTTGGCCTTGGCTGGCGAATATCCTCAAAATTTCATTCATGATATAGCGCTGCGTGGCTTCTACTCCCTGCAACCGCATCAGTTCATGAAGATTAATTGAACCGTTGGTTAGTCGTTGACCGGCTACAACTAGGTCGCCGTCTTTGACAACCAGCTGCTTAAAACCAGGTATTTCGTATCGCACCAGGCTTTTGGTGGTCGGCACAATGTTAACCACGTTTTTCTTGACTTCGGCTTTTCCGGCCATTGGCGCGACCAATGGATCGGCGCCATCGTCCTTGCTGGCCAAAACATCACCTATATTTACTTCATTACCATTGACGACAGAAGCAACCCGACCCTGCAGGGGTAAACTAATAATCTCTTTGTCGTCAGCAGCAACCTGGACAATATATTTTTCACCTTCTTCCCAGGCAGTTACGGTTCCAGCGATGTCTGCTAGAAATGCTTGACCCTTTGGTGTTCTTACTTCAAACAGTTCCTCGACACGAGGCAAACCAGTTGTAATGTCTTCGCCAGCTGCACCACCAGAGTGGAAAGTTCTAAGTGTTAACTGAGTCCCAGGTTCACCGATACTTTGCGCAGCAACAACTCCAACCGGATAGTTCTCTTGAACCACATTGCCCGTGGCTGGGTCAATTCCGTATGATTTAGGATGTATGCCTTTTACGCTAGAACAACTAAGAACACACATGATCTTGACGCCGTCCAGGTTTTCGTCGGCTTCTATACTAGTTGCGGTTGCAGCAGTTATTAACTGGCCTTTTTTAGCTAGTGTGCCGATTTTTTCGGCCGCGAAACGGCCCTCTAAGCGCGAAGCATAACTTACGCCAATTTCTTGGGCGTCACTTCTGTAAAGTGCAAAACCTGGGTCCACACTGCCGTCGTCAATTGTAAATACGTCTTGGCTGACATCAACTAATCGTCTAGTTAAGTAACCCGAGTCAGCAGTTTTTAGGGCGGTGTCGATCATACCCTTTCGAGCGCCACGAGTGGCCGTGAAATATTCTAGTGGTGTTAAACCATATTTGTAATTACTTCGGATTGGTAACTCGATTGCACGACCTGTTGCGTCGGTGGTAACACCCAACATCCCAACAGCGGTTTTTACTTGGCCAATGTTTCCACGTGCACCTGAAACCACAGCAATCGACATCGAACTGTCTTCGGTTGCGAATTGCTCGGCTAATTTTTCTTGAACTTTATTGTCAGTGTCTTTCCATGTTTCAACTGTCAATCGATAGCGCTCATCTTCGGTAATGAAACCTTCATCATACTGTTCACTTATTTTGGCCGCTCGCTCTTCACCACTGTCTAGAATGCCTTTTAAGCCAACTATGTCACTAAAATCGGTCATTCCCATACTCAGACCAGATTTTGTTGCGTATACAAATCCTAAATCTTTAAGGTCATCAGCAATTTCGGCAGTTTTGTCTTGACCATATTTTTGGTAAGCCAATGCCATGGCACTTGCCAATTTTTTCTTGCTCATGGCTTCGTCTTGGAATGGAAAATCATCTGGGAAGATTTCGTTAAATAGCACCCGGCCAAGAGTGGTTTCACGAATTTCACCACGAAACGTAAGACGCACTCGCGATTGCAATGTCAGGATTCCTTCGTCGTAAGCCATTAATGCATCATTGATGCCAAGAAACGTCCTGACCTTGCCAGGTTTTTCACTACCGCGTTCAAATGTTAGGTAGTAACAACCTAGCACTATGTCTTGTTCGATATGTAAAATTGGCGAGCCATCGGCTGGCTTAAGTAGATTTTTATTACTTGCCATGATATCACGAGCTTCGGCTTGAGCAGCATCGCTTAGCGGCAAATGAACGGCCATTTGGTCACCGTCAAAGTCGGCATTAAAGCCTTTACAAACCAAAGGGTGAAGCTGAATGGCTTTGCCTTCGATAAGCACGGGCTGAAAAGCTTGGATACTTAAACGGTGTAAACTTGGCGCTCGGTTGAGAAGAACATATTTACCTTTAATAACTTCGTCCAGGGCATCCCAAACTGCAGTCTCGCCGACTTCTATCATTCTGGTAGCACTACGAATGTTATGAGCATGTTCGTCAAGAATTAATTTACCAATTACAAAAGGTTTAAACAGTTCTAGAGCCATCATTTTTGGTAGTCCACATTGGCTAATCTTTAGTTCTGGGCCAGCAACAATAACTGATCGTCCAGAGTAATCTACACGCTTACCTAATAGATTTTGGCGGAATCGACCTTGCTTTCCTTTAAGCATGTCACTTAAGCTTTTTAGGCGACGTCGTTGTCCGGTGGCGGCAACTGCACGTCCACTACGGGCATTATTATTGTCTATCAAAGCGTCGACAGCTTCCTGAAGCATTCTTTGCTCGTTGCGACGTATTACCTCAGGTGCATTTAACTCAATAAGCTTTTTGAGTCGATTGTTTCGATTGATTACCCGTCTGTACAGATCATTTAAGTCACTAGTGGCAAATCGACCGCCAGTAAGTTGCACCATTGGACGAAGGTCAGGTGGAATAACAGGCAACACCGACACGCACATACTGCTTGGTTTTATTCCAGCACGTTCCATACTTTCCAGCAATCTAAGACGTTTCATGATTTTTTTCTTGCGCTGACCTTTGGCTTCTTCAGCTTCAAAAGTTAAAGCTTTAATCAATTCTTTTAGGTCGACTTGCTCTAGAAGTTGTTTTAGGGCTAAACCACCCATGCCTACCTCTACTAGCTCAGATAGTTCCGCCGGTAATGCACGATATTCGGATTCAGAAATTAAATGTAAGTATTCTAATGTTTCGACTTGAGTTTTAAACTCTTCAAATTCTTGCGACAGCTCTTCGACTTCTTTGGTTTGCATTTCGGCTAGAGCTTTAATGTTAGCCCCTTCTTCTTGAGCATCTTTTTCGTATCGTATTTTTATTGCCTCATTAGCAGCTGCAAACTCAGCTTCTTTATCTACTAATAGTTGATTGCGTTTTTCGGTGTTAACACTTTTAATTATGTAACTAGCAAAATAGGCTACACGCTCAAGATTTTTAACAGTTAAACCCAGTAATAGCCCGACCGCACTTGGAGTCCCACGTAAGAACCAAATATGAGCAACAGGTGTGGCTAAACTAATGTGACCCATTCTCTCACGACGAACTATACTTTTAGTTACAATTTCGCCATTTTTGTCAACAGCAGCTTCACGAGATCGAACACCTTTATATTTAGCGTCATGAGGATTAATATCTTTTACAGGACCAAAAATCCTTTCACAAAACAAACCATCACGTTCGGGTTTTTGAGTTCGATAGTTAATAGTTTCTGGTTTGGTTACTTCGCCATGACTCCAATCTAAGATGTCTTCGGGGCTAGCAACAGCTAAGCGAACGGCATCAAAATCTGCAATGTTAGTTCCGTATGAATATCGCTTCATTATTTTTCCTCCTCAATTTGATCATCGTTTGTAACCAGTGCGGCGTCGTCGTCATCATCGTCGTCATTTGCTACTGTGGTCGAAGGTATATCATCTTCCAGCTCCATCACCATGAATTCATCCATGGCAGCATCTTCAGTTACGTCAACATCCGAAACTAGTGGCTGTGGAACTTCTACATCAGACAAATGTGATGCTTCGTCTTTAATGTTTTCTGCCAAAATTGCTTCGGCATCGATAACTGCGTCGGAAGTGATCAGGTCAACTTTAAGACCTAATCCTTGAAGTTCTTTAACTAACACATTGAAACTTTCCGGAACTTTAGGTCCGACAATTTCAGTACCTTTAATGATCGATTCATATGCCTTACTTCGTCCATAAACATCATCAGATTTTATGGTTAACATTTCTTGCAAAGTGTTGCTGGCGCCATATGCTTCTAGCGCCCAAACTTCCATTTCGCCAAATCTTTGACCACCGTTTTGAGCTTTTCCGCCAAGAGGTTGCTGAGTGACCATAGTGTAAGGGCCTGTTGAGCGGGCGTGAATTTTATCGGCAATCATGTGGTTGAGCTTGATCATGTACATGCTACCTACAGTGGTTCGTTCAGCAAATGGTTCGCCTGTATGGCCATCGAATAGCTGCTGTTTACCATCATCTGGTAATTTTGCTTTGGTCAGAAGTTCACGAATCTTGTCGCTTGATACCCCATCAAATGCTGGGCTGGCTACTTTCATTCCAAGTGCCCTTGCCGCCATGCCAAGGTGTGTTTCAAACAACTGGCCAACATTCATACGGCTTGGTACGCCAAGTGGATTCAAAATGATGTCTACAGGAGTTCCGTCTTCAGTAAATGGCATGTCCTCGATAGGCAAAACCCGGGCAATAACACCCTTATTTCCATGACGTCCACCCAACTTGTCACCGACTGCAATTTTTCGCATTTGGGCTACAAAGACCTGAATTTGCATAATCACACCGGCCTTTAGTTCGTGTCCGTTTGCTCGGCTAAAAATTTTAACGCCAACAACCTTGCCATGTTTTCCATTGCTCATTCGCTGAGATGTGTCGCGGACTTCCTTGGCTTTTTCGCCAAAAATGGCACGCAGTAGTCGTTCTTCACTAGAAAGTTCCTGTTCACCTTTTGGTGTAATTTTACCTACCAAAATGTCGCCAGGGTGGACTTCGGCACCTATTCGAACTATTCCTTCATCGTCAAGGTGACGCAAAGCATCTTCCGAAACGTTTGGAATATCGCGAGTTACAATTTCTGGGCCAAGTTTGGTTTCACGTACTTCAACCATGTAGTCGACAATGTGTACGCTAGTTAATGAGTCATTTTCGACTAATTTTCGAGATACAATAATTGCATCTTCGAAGTTATAGCCGTTCCATGGCATAAATGCCACAATCAAATCACGGCCCAAAGCTAGCTCGCCGCCCTCGATCGACATTCCTTCCAAGATTGGGTCACCGGCCTTTAATTTGTCTCCGGTACTAACAACCACTTTTTGATTGATGCTAGTGCCTTCGTTACTGCGAACATAGTGCATTGGTCGATAGGTAACTTTGCGCTTAGCATAAGCTACTACTACTTCGTCCGCCGCAGATTTAATTACTTCTCCATTTTCTTCGGCCATAATTAACTGCCCGCTGTTGGCAGCTACAATAGATTCTAAGCCAGTGCCTACAATTGGTGCTTCAGGGTGAATCAACGGCACTGCTTGACGTTGTTGGTTGCTACCCATGAGTGACCTATAAACATAGTTTTTCTCGATAAACGGTATTAGACCAGCACTAGAGCCAATAATTTGCTTTCGGCTGGCATCCATATGAGTTACGTCGTTGCTATCTACCTCACCAGACTTTAAGTAACTTCGTGCCGAAACACGATCGTGTTCAAAATAGCCTTGGGCGTCATACGCTTCGCCAGCACTAGCAATTACAGCGCTTTCTTCTGCCGACGCATCTAAAAACATCACCTCGTTTGTAACGCGAGCCCTTACAGGCCATGTTGTCTTGCCTTTAACTACTGCAAGTTTTTTTGCTTGTTCTACTGTAATTTTACTACCGGCTTTAACGATAACTTTGCCTTTTTCATCTTCGAGGTTGTGTGCAGCAATGTGGCCGGCGGCAGTTTTGGCAGTAACAGAATTTATTACTTTTCGGTATGGAGTTTCGATAAATCCATATTCGTTTACTCGAGCATAACTAGCCATATTAAGTACCAGCCCAATATTGGCACCTTCTGGTGTTTCTACAGTACAGATTCGACCATAGTGAGTTGCATGGGCATCACGAACTTCAAAGCCTGCACGTTCACGGCTAAGTCCGCCAGGGCCCATAGAGCTAAGTCGACGCTTGTGGGCCAACTCACTTAACGGATTGATTTGATCCATGAATTGACTGAGCTGAGATGATGCAAAAAATTCACGCACCGCGGCCACAACTGGGCGAGCGTTAATCAGCTGCGAAGGTGAGACATTTTCGATTTCGCTCATACTCATACGGTCTTTAGTGTTGCGTTCCATACGAAGCAGCCCAATTCGGAATTGACGTTGTACAAGCTCACCGACTAATTTAACGCGTCGGTTGGCCAAGCTGTCGATATCATCGGCCGGTTCTTGGCTATTGTTTAAACGAATTATTTCGGCAATTATTGCTGTTAGATCAGCCAGTCTCATCACACGGTTTTCGACTGTGTTTGTGATATCCAAATTAAGTCGTTTGTTAATTTTGTAACGACCAACACGGCTAAAATCAAAACGCTTAAAGTTATAAAACATATTTTCCAGCAAACTTCTCGCGTTATCGACTGTTGCCAAATCACCTGGGCGAAGTCTTCGATAAACTTCAATCAGAGCTTCGTTATTGCCTTTGGTTGGGTCTTTGGCAATAGTAGCATCAATGTGATTGAGCTTGCCTTGGTCGACGTGTTTGAATTCGTCTTTTATTTGAGCTTCACTCATTCCAAGTGCTTTTAGAAGCGTGGTAACAGCAATTTTGCGCTTGCGATCAATTTTTACAAATAGCGCACCGTTTACGGCAGTTTCAAATTCTAACCATGCACCACGCCCTGGAATAACTTTTGCGCCATATAAGTTGTATGTCCCATGATTGTCTGCCGTGAAAAAAACGCCAGCTGATCTTATAAGCTGGCTAACAACAACACGTTCGGCGCCGTTAATCACAAATGTACCACGCTGGGTCATCCAGGGGTAGTCACCAAGATAAATTTCTTGCTCTTTAACTTCTCCTGTTACTTTATTGGTCAGTTCGACCGTAGCTTTTAATGGCGCTTCAAAACTGACGTTATTTTCGCGCGCTTCGCTCTCGGTCATTTTAGGGTCTTCAAAATGATAACCCTTAAAACTTAATGATAATTTTGTGCCAGTATAATCCTCGATTGGACTTATCTCGGCTAACAGTTCGCCTAAACCTTCTTCTACGAACCATTGAAAGGAATAATTTTGATGATCTACCAAGTTCGGCAGATTTATCACATCATCCGTGTTAGTAAAAAATGTACGCTGCGTGTTTCCGCTTGTAGCGGCTGCAGATTTTGCCATACGCCTAATTAGCTCCCGATTGTTAATTGCTGTAATTTTGACTTTGATGTTCGTGCACGAAGCTCACTATCCAGGGATTTTTGTTGCCGTTTTTAAGGGTGATAACAGCACAGCCCTTCGTATACTACTTCTTGAATATACAGTGTGATCAAACTTAAATAAAAAGTCAAGTTTTTTAAGAGCTAATAAAACGTGGTTTCACGTTCGAGAGCCATGGACGCCTTGCAAGTAGAGATGCTTTAGCTTCGCCTGCAGACACTACATAGTTGGCCACATCCAGCTCCCAACCAAAAACTTCTTTTTGTTCGACCGATGCTCTGATCATGCCGGCAGCTTCTCGGGCAAAACGGGTAGCAGCATAATTTCGGACTGGAATTTGGATACTAAGCTGACTTTCTACGGGAATAATCTGTAGCAGCGTATTTAGTAGCGAACTTGCGACACCTTGCCTTAGTACCCTGAGGTGATTCGTCTCGTGCCTGGGCTTGTAATATTTAATCTCGGCGACTGGTCGAACGAAAATAGACAAGTCAAAAGAATCTTCATAATTTGGAATTGGGCGGCTTATTAAGTGCCCCAGGGGAGTTTCGCCAATTGATCCACGTGGATTATCTATGGGATGATCTACTTTAGCTAGCAGTGTAATTTCATCGTTTGTAGCTAACTTAATTCGATTTTCTTCGTTGTCGACGTTAACAGGAGCAAATTCTGTAATCTGACAGGCGATATCGCTAGGCGGAACTACACCATCCAAGGCATAAATTAACGCTTGGCGGGCACTCGATAAACTTACAATGGCATGATATCTGTTATTTTGGCCATTAAATACTCTCTCTACTTCGAAAGCGAAAGATGGGTCGACGTCAAGTTCATGCGTTGGGTAAACAATGCTATCTATATTACTCATCTTGATTGTGCATTATAATACAATCTAGTTGAAATTAAAGCAAGATTTATTTTTTGTTTGTGATAACGTCATCAACGATACCGTATTTTTTAGCATCTAGAGCCGTCATCCAATAGTCACGTTCCATATCTTGGTGAATTCTTTTGGCTGACTGACCGGTATTTTTAGCCATAATTTCTTCTAGTAATTTTTTTAGTCGCAGACTTTCCTGTAAATCAATTTCTTGGTCGGTAACTTTGCCTCTACTGCCGCTAGATGGCTGGTGAATCATCACCGATGCGTGAGGCAGCAAATAACGTTTTCCTTTAGTTCCACTACTTAGTAAAAATGCTGCTGCACTAGCTTGGATACCAATTCCGACAGTTTGGATATCGGCTTTTACGTGTTGCATAGTGTCATAAATCGCCAAAGCATCGTACACCGATCCACCCGGGCTATTTATGTAAAGGTAAATATCTTTTTTGGGGTTTTCGTTGTCTAAAAATAAAAGTTGGGCAACCACCAAATTTGCAGTATGTTCGTTTACGGCATCACCCAAAAAAATAATTCGATCTTTTAGAAGCCGTGAGTAAATATCATAGGCTCGCTCCATACGGCCTTCTTGCTCTATAACGGTCGGAACTAGTACTGACATTATTATCAATCTCCTTTTACCCTAACATAATACCTATTTAGCACTCGCTGGTCAAGAGTGCTAATTTAGTAAATTGAATGTTTTTTGTTTAGTAAGTGTTGTGCTTATTTATACCGTTTAATGTGGGCTACATAAAGATTCCAGAAGTTTTCCGGTAAGCCCTATAGCAACCGAGCCCAAACCTAAGACTATGAGTCCTGAGCCAGGGCTAAGCTCTAAAGTACTTAGTGCAGCACCCCCAGCAATAAGCGATGTTTCGGCGTATAGTATTGTAATTCCGGTTCGGTAATTCAAAGGTTCGTGGTCGATTGATTGATTATTATTTGTCATAACTAAAATCTTCTGTAAGTCTGTCTAAATTCTCGGCATCTTCTTTCGCGTATTTTAGCAAATCCTGGAACCATGTCTACTGGCAGCGAACCCCCTTTATAGACATAGTCATCTATTGTAGAGGCGACCCGAATTAGAAAGGCCGCAGATACATCAGGCGCTAATAAAGAAAATCTAAGTACATAAAGGCCAATCTCTTTCGCTTTGCCGTACAGCTCAATCGGTAGCCTTGTTAATTCTGCCTCGATGAGTGGAATTGTCAGTATCGAGGGGTCATCATACACAGGCTGAAGTGCGTCACGGATTGTCTGATCATAAAAGCCTGTGTGTTTATAAATCAAATTATGACTTGCGCCAAGTACTTGAGCATCAGCAGCTGTTTCAAACAATACACCACCCTCAGGTAGAGGCCTCATAGTTTATCCGTTTAGTTGTTTTATCTTTGCTACAGTTTTTTCACTCATCATGCGGCTGGCAATATCACGACGACCTTCAGGTTTATCCAGTTCAACCTGCATCTTAGCATCTTTATATTGGCCTCTAAGAACATTAATTCGTATATCCAGTTCTTCATTTGTGATTTGAATATTTTCAGCCTCGGCGATTTCTGCTAAAACTAAACCGGCTTTCACGCGGTCAGTTGCATCTGGCGTTAGTGTTTTTTTGCGATATTCTTCATCGGTGATGTTTTGGGTTTTTAAATATTCCTCATAAGTTTGACCGCGGTAAAGTAGGTTTTGCTTAAAATCTTTTACCATAAATTCGACTTGTTCATGTATTAGTGAATCTGGAACTTCTAGCTTAGATTTTTCTGTAATTTCTTTTATCATAGCACTTTCGTAATCACGCTCCGCTTGGTTGGATCGCTCGGACTGAAGCTGTTTTTTAATGTCTGTTTTTAGGTCGTTCAAAGTTTTGAACGGGCCAATGCTTGCCGCAAATTTATCGTCTAGACCTGGTAGGTTTACTTCTTTAACTTTATCGATTCGCACATTGAATGTTACTTTTTTGCTCGCTAATGCACTGACAGAGTAATCTTTCGGGAAAGTTAAACTAAACGATTTATTAGCTTTAGCTTTTAGGCCAAGTAAGTTTGCTTCGAAACCAGGAATAAAATTATTACTGCCAAGAATTAGTGGGTAAGCTTTGCCGTCAGCTCCAGCAACAGGCTGACCCTTTTTATCTGTGCCCGAGAAATCTATGGTTACTTCATCGCCATTTTTTGCCGGGCGTGTTACTGTTTTTCGTTCGCCGTTTCTGGTGCGCAGTGACCCTAATACTTCCATAATATCTTTATCTGTTACTTTAGTTTCTGTTTTTTTAGATTTCAAATTTTTGTAATTACCAAGGCTTACTGGGCTAAATATATCCACATCTACGGCGAATTCTAATAAACTATATGGAACAAATTTTTTTAAAGTTACCTGGGGCTGACCTGCGGGGCGAATCTTTTGGTCATCAAGAGCAGCTGCGTATAAATCTTGCAGTGCATCCTCGAAAAAGTGTGACTGAAAGCTATTTTGGTCAACATGTTTTTCGATCATAGCCAGCGGTGCTCTACCTGCTCGAAAACCTGGCACTTTTACAGTCTTGGCAAAATGCTCAAGCGTATGACGTCTGGTAGACGCAAGGTCTTGTTCGTTGGCGTTAATAGTCAACTGAACATGGGTTGCTGTTTTTAAATCTTTTTTGACTTGCATTGTAGACAGCTATTGTACCAGGATTTTTATTTTTTACCAGAGCTGGGTTGAAATTGTCGCCAAAATCAATGGAAACAATATGGCCTCAATTATTAAGCCTTTTTTAGTCTCGGACCATTGAATTTTGTGATGAAACTTTTCAAAAATATTCGTATATTCTTTTTTGTTTACTTCTTGGGATTTAAGCCAGTAAGGTAGCCACATTAGGTCTGGCGAAGCTGCTAAAATTCCACAAAGTACCAGCCCAAACCAACCTCCGGGTACTAGTACAATAGTTGCGATCAACAAACTAGCTGCCATGCCACAATCAATTATTAGATACTTCATAAATTTCTTAGGGTCTTTGTTCAGTTCGTCATCGGTATAGTGAGGAATAGCGTCTAAAACAAAATGTGAAGCCAGAGCCAACGGAATTGCCAAAGGCAAAGGCAAAAGGGTGCCAATTAAGATTCCGCTAGCTGTGTGATTAGTGGCCGTCACTTATTTTTACCTCGATGGTCTTTGATTAGGCTGACAATTCGCTGCGGGCTGTGCTTTTCTTCGCGACCTTCATGCAAGTCTTTTATGACAATTTGGTTTTCGACAAGTTCTCTTTCGCCAATAAACAATGCGTAGCGAATATCTTTTTGGGTAGCTGATTTAATTTGCTTGTCAATTTTTCGACTCGAGGAATCAAGAATGATCTTTAACCCCATGTCGCGTAAGGCTTGTAAAACTTCTTGTGCCTTAGTGTAAACGTCACCAATTAGGATAGCGTAAGCATCAGCGGGCGGTTCTAGTTTTGGTAAAATACTGTGTGATTGTAAAAAATTTAGCATTGTTACGTCGCCCATACCAAAACCAGCAGTTGGTATAGGATCAACACCAAACAAGCCCACTAAACCATCATACCTACCGCCGCCAAACATGCTGCGGTTATTTTCGGGGTGATTATCGAAAACTTCAAAAACAACACCGGTATAATAGTCAAAACCTCGCATCAAGCTAAGATCGAAGGCGATATTTGATATGTGCGAATCTTCAAGCAGACCAATTAGATCTATTAGTTGTTGGGAAGCAGGTAAATTTTTCAGTGCTTCGGGCAAATTATTAATGTCGTCTGTTTTAAGAAGATTAAGCAGTTTGTCACTAGCGCCTGTTTCACGCTGGCTAGGTGTAAACAAGGCATCAACGCCTGCAGCAAAATCGCCATAATCCATTTTGTGCATGCGGTCGATTAATTTTGCCAAGCTGTAACTTTGTGTTTCGTCTAATTTTAAATAATCGCTCATAATAGAGTTTATTAACTGACGATGATTGACGCGAATAGTATACATATCGCGGTTTGCACCAACACTTTGCATAATTTTATCTGCCAGTAAAATTAACTCGTGCTCGGCGTGAATTGTGTCTATTCCAAAAACGTCAACATTTAATTGCCAGTGTTCGCGTAATCGACCTCGCTGTGGGCGCTCATATCTCCAAAGGTTTGGGATTGAATACCAACGAACTGGGTAGCTAAGTTCTTGGCGTTTAGCAGCGACCATGCGACTAACCGTTGGTGTCATTTCGGGCCGAATGGCTACTTTGCGTCCACCGCGATCTTCGAATGTATAAGTTTGCTCATTAACAATTTCTTCACCCGATTTAGCGATGTAAAGCTCCAGAGGCTCAAGTATAGGAGCGTCATATTCTTCGTAACCAAATAGTTTGCAAACTTCAGCCCACTTATTAAAGATGTATTTTTGCAGACGTTTGTCTTCGGGGTAAAAATCGCGAGCACCTTTATAGGGCTGAGTTGATAATGCCATGGTTATTCTTTATTGTATCTGATAGACCCAGTATGAACAAAACTTGGTGCGCGAGAGAGGACTTGAACCTCCACGCCTTGCGGCACGTGCTCCTAAGGCACGCGTGTATACCAATTTCACCACTCGCGCAAACTTACAAGGCAATTATACGAAATTTAACTGAGGTTGTCGATGATGTTGCTCAAAACAGTTTGTGGGTCATTTTGTTCGTCAGTAAATGCTCTACCGACTACAAAATAGTCAGCGCCAGCATCCATCGCCTGACGAGGGGTCAGTGATCTTAGGTGGTTGAAAGTCGAGTAATCCGGCACAGCGATTCCGGTGGCCACAAGAGTAATTTTTGCTAATTCGGCATGGTTTCGAACAGACTCTACAGCAAATGACGGCACAAACAGCGCATCTACTCCTGCTTCGGCTGCCAATAAACTCAAATCGCACACCGCTTGTGTAATTGATTTTCCAAGCAACCTACGACATCCATTTTCGGATTCTCGTGAATCAATGGTGTGGGCGATAATTTTTGCTTTTCGACGAGCCTTAACAGCTGCTTCAAGTGACCCAGAAGTTGATAAACTATGTACACTAATCATGTTGGCTCCGGTTAGCGCCAGGTCGGTTATGATGTCTTCGGTATTTCCAGGTACATCGCTTATTTTAAAATCTAGTACAACTCCGGCGTTTGGGGCAATTTCTCTGGTCATTTTAAACACCGCATTCCAGTTAACGGTATGTGTGCCGTCACGTGGAGTTACTCGCTTTGGTGCAATCTTGATCATACCTACTTCGGGACCAACGTCGTCAAGAACATGCTTTTCGCGCAGCAAATCTCGACTATCTAAAGCCAGTACTATACTGTTACCTAAATTTTCGTGATTTACATCCCCAATCATCAATTAGATTGTAGACCATAATCAAAAGTAAAACACAAGCAGAATTAACGGTAAAAATACAACGCTGCGTCACCGAAATTTTTACTAGTTATTAGACTTAAACCATTAATTTTTAAATCTGATTTTGGTGGCAAAGATATTACAAAGAGTCCATCTTTATTTAGTGCAGCAACTAGGTTTTGAATTGTACCGCTAGGAACCGAGTTATAGGGTGGATCGGCAATTATGACATCAAATACTTTATTTGGATTATTTTGCTGCCAGCTAGAAACATTGGCTCTAATTGCTTTATAATTTTTTACTCCTAGGTTTTGGGCGTTTTGTAGCATGGTTTGGTGGGCATTTTTGTCGGAATCGATTGCAATAACTTCGCCGGCACCGCGACTAATAGCCTCTAGACCAATTGCACCGCTGCCCGCAAATGCGTCTAAAACTGTTAGTCCATAAATATCACCAAGTGTATTAAACATGGCTCCACGTATCTTGTCGCTCATAGGGTGAGTTTTGTGACCGTGAGGTGCCGATAATACTCGGCCACCAAATGCACCACTAATAATCCTCATTTTGCCAACCCAGCATCATAAAGTGCCAGGTACCAAGCCAGCGCAACAGTTTGAACCAAATTAGGCCCCAAACGATGTCTTACCTGCCAAGCAAGTTTTGGTGTCCATCCTTTTTTATGGAATTGTTCATACATATCTAATACGGCAATCTCTTTAGCCGTCCAGCGAAATAGTTGTATAAGACCTATTTCTTTAGCAGTTTTTAATTGATACTTTGTAAGTTTTGCCTCGCCAAATCCAAGCGGCGCTATAATAGCCGCCACACCAAATTCGAACATCATATGAGACATAATAAGCCCCCGTGGCCCCCACATTTTCCAGTTATTTTTAATCAATTCTGACCCTGTTTTACCAGGCATGATTAATTTTTTGCGATAAGTTGTGCGGCTTTCGATACCTTCGCCACCACGAAGCTCGATAAGTTTTTCTTCGTATGGGTAATGATGAGCTGGTGTTAACCCATCAACAATGGCATGCGCCAGCCATGCTGCCTCAAAAGCTATTCGTTCTTGATTACCTGCTTTTAGCTCGGTAACAAGATGGTCATAATGAATCCAGATTAGTTCTTCTAATTTAGTGTCCTCGTCGTCAAAAGGGTTAGTATAATGCCAAGGTTCGTCTTTGGCGGGGCTTTTCCGCTTAATTGCATCTGGGCCGTTCTTTCCTTCAAATTGCAAAATTTTATTTACTTTCGGGAAAACCGATTCATCTTTTAAAACGCGCATCAAATGACGTCGAGCCACACGATCGACTTTTTGATGAGCGCCAATCAGACGCCCAGACATCCTGGTGAGTGTTGTTCCTGAATACATGTTTAATTTAAATTGGTAACTGCACGCAACGCATTAACACGCTTTGCAAGATGATCATATTGTAGCAAATCTTCGCCGCGATCAATGAAGTTTTGGGCTTCGGCCCTGGCTTCGGCAATCAATTTTACGTCGGTAAGCTTGGCCACACGAAGGTCTAAAACCCCATGTTGCATTGTGCCATACAATGCGCCCGGGCCACGAATTTCTAAATCCATTTCGGCCAGCTTAAAGCCATCGTTAGAGTTTTCTAAAGCTCGTAAGCGCAAGCTTGGCGCCGAGCTGTCGCCCATCATCAAATAACAATAGCCTTGATGTTCACTTCGGCCTACCCTACCTCTAAGCTGATGAAGTTGAGCTAGTCCAAATCTTTCAGCATTTTCTACCAACATTATACAAGCGTTAGGCACATCAACCCCTACTTCAATTACTGTGGTGGTTACCAAGATATCTAATTGTCGATTAATAAAATCTTTCATTTTTTTGTCTTTTTCGGACGATTTCATTTTTCCGTGCAGTAAGCCAACTCGCCAAGCTTTAAAAGGCCCTGTTGATAGTTTTTTATAAACATCTTCGGCAGAATTTATTGGCAAAAATTCACTTTCAGTAATTGCAGGACAAACAACAAACATTTGTCGGCCCGATCCAAGCTGTTGGGATATATTTTTATAAAGTTGTGGGCGCGAATTTGGCGAGCAAATTTTGGTAGCAATTGGCTTTCGACCCACCGGTTTAGTGTCTACGATACTAATATCCATCTCGCCAAATAGTGTTAGTGCAAGTGAGCGCGGAATTGGTGTAGCTGTAAGGCTAAGAACGTGTGGTGCATGGCCAGCTTTTTTAAGTAATTCTTTTCTTTGCTCAACCCCAAATCTATGCTGCTCGTCGATAATCACTAAGCCAAGTTTATGCATATCGACTTTTTCCTGGATTAAGGCATGAGTACCTATTATAAACTGCACTTTTCCGGTTGAAATTGAAGTGTAAACACGTTTTTTTTGAGCAGTAGACAGGCTTCCAGTCAAAAGAGTCAATTTATCGGCAAGCCCCATAGGTTTAAGCATGTTATGAATTGTCTCGGCGTGCTGATTTGCGAGTAACTCGGTCGGTGCCATAAATACAACCTGATACCCGGCATTAATGACCATCAGTGCCACCATGGCTGCAACTACTGTCTTACCGCTTCCTACATCGCCCTCAATTAGACGATTCATTGGCCAATTTTTTCGCATGTCTAAATATGCTTGCCAAATTGCCTTACGCTGCGTATCAGTGAGCTTATAGGGCAGTTGACTAACAAATTTTTTGGCCAATTTTTCGTTAAATCTAATCTTAAACGACTTATTTTGATGAAGTTCGTGTTTGTTGAGTAAACTTGCCAAAGTTAGTTCAAATACTTCCTCAAACCCCAATCGTTTTTGAGCATCAGCTAGCTTAGTGGACGAATCTGGAAAATGCATCTGTAAAATTGCTTCGGCTAGCGGCATCAGTTTTTGTTTTTTTACTAGCCACTTAGGTAACGATTCGGGCATTTTCTTTGTAAAATCACTTACCTGACGCACAAGCCTACGTATTTGGAAGGATTTTAAGCCTTTTGTTTCGCGGTAAATGGGGATTATCCTGGCGGTGTTTATTGGAAAGTCGCTTTTGAGCTCGACCGAGGGATTAATTATGCTGAGTCGGCGACTTTTAAAAACAAATTCGCCCGAGACATAATAATTTTCACCACTTTTCAATGCAGCAGCTCGGTATGGCTGGTTAAACCAAACCAGTCGCACGCTCCCACTGTCATCTGACGCAGTTGCTTCTGTGATATGCATACCTCGACGGACATATCGACCAGTTGTTTGGCTAATTTTAGCCTCTATCGTAACTACCCCTGGCCGAATGTGTCTGATAGCTATTACCTTTGAATAATCTTGATATTTTCTTGGCAACGCTCTTATAAGATCATCAATATTTTTTATACGCAAAATTGCCAGCTTTTTAGCTAGCGATTCCCCTACTCCATGAAGTTCAGTTATTGGAGTATCTGTTGTCACTCTTTTATTTTACGCGCTTCGCTATTTTTGGACACCCTTTAAACCACCTAGGGCTATTTCTAATTCATCAGCAATTTTAGCACGTTCTGGCATATATCCAACCTCGGTGCTGGTTTGCGTAAATTCTTGGGGTGCTGCAGTGGATACTGGTTCTTGCTCGAAAGAAACCGGAATTAACATTCCGGATACCAGCATTGCGCCAGCCGATGATCTCAAAAACATATTCATGAGATAATATAGTATACTCTCTGACGAAGTTAGCCAAGAAAATTGTTTAATAAAGTTTATTTTAAAAAAGTAAGTCCTTACAGTTACGCAAAGTTTTTTGATTGCATTAATAATACGATCATTCTGTCTACAGTTTTGCTATCTGGGTCACCTGATTCAATTTTTTTGCCATTATTATCAAAACAAGCATAAATTGGCTGCGCATCAAGTTCTTGCCAACTAAGTCTATGAGTGCACGCGTTTTCAGCGTCAAATATTTGCACACGCAAAGTAGAAAGTTCTTCTTCGGAATTTTCTACAATTTCATCAGAGTATTCAAACGCCTCAACGGTTACGTAATTTATAATAGGTTGCGCACTGCGAAACTTTACCCAGCGGTTTTTGCAGCGTTGGTCAACAATTTTTTGCAATAAAGTACCGATAGGTAGTAAGTCCGGACCTCCAGCAATAAATTCTGAATTAAAATTATCACTAGTTTGTTTATCCGTTAGGCTTGAATTAGCAATTTCAAACAATACACCGCTCAAAAATTGTAATAACCTGATTTCTTTATCGGAAACAGAAATATTATCAGACCTTAATATTTGATCCAAGCCATGAATTACGAGATTAAGGTCAACATCCTGAACTAAAAAATCCTCAATTTTATCATTGTCGGCATCGTAACTTGCCCCAAATACTATCTCTTGGCCGATAGCGACGTGAAAACCACATTCAAATTGAAAGTCATCTGGACCAAAAGTGTCGTTTTCAAAAATGGCGACACTTATCCTTCTGGTTTCATCTAGATTTGTGTCATCAATAATTCCATAAGTTCTTGATGTTGTTTGAGGCTGATTATCTAAAAAAGTACTCGCCAAAAGTTCTAGACTCATAAGTTCATCTTCTGAAGCGGGATGATATTCTTCCTGTAGGTCGGGTACTGGAAATAGATGTCTTTGAAATACATTCGGGTCTTGTTCGTCATGAAGGCTCATAACCAAAATACTATCAAGTTTTCAATCTTTTACCATGAGAACTTTGGTGTAAACTGAAAGTTAGTGAATATATTATCGTCAAAAATTTCCAGGTCTTTTGGGCTTGTCATGGTAATTTTGGCTTTTTTGGTTGTACTTGGTAGCCCTAAAGTAACCGCACCACAGCCAACGGAAAGTAGGCAGCTGTCTCAGGAAAAAATCGAACCACCCCCACCTCCACCGCCACAATTACCTTTTGGTGGCCGACAATTGATTCCAAATTTTCGGTTTGTGGCAGTTTATGGTTCGCCTAACTATCCCGGGCTTGGTGTACTGGGACATCAGCCCTTAAATGAAACCCTGACTAGAGTTAAAGCACTAGCGAATAGTTACCAGCCTTTTAGTACCCAAACAGTTATTCCAACACTTGAAATAATAGCTAGCGTGGCATCAGTAGGCCCAACAGAAAATGGTGATTATTCACAGGAAGTAGATATAAATAGTCTAATGCCATGGATTGTCGCCGCCAAAGATCAGAAAATGTACATAGTGTTAGATTTACAGCCTGGCCGCGTGAGTTTTTTAGATCAAGCCAGGCATTACGAGAGTTTACTTTTGTACGAGCATGTGGGCTTGGCGTTAGACCCAGAATGGCGTCTTCAGCCAAACCAAGTGCACCTAAAACAGATTGGCCAGGTAGGTGCGGTTGAAGTTAATATGGTGTCGCTTTGGTTAAGTGAGTTCGTTAAGAAACATAATCTACCGCAAAAACTATTTATACTTCATCAGTTTAGACAAGATATGCTCCCTGACCGAGAGCAAATAATAACCAGTTATCCGGAGCTTTCTTATGTGTTTCATATTGACGGCCAGGGTTCGCAGCCGGCCAAAGATGATACTTACCGAAACTTAACAATTGTGCCACCCCCTAACGCATATTTTGGCTGGAAAAACTTTTACCAAAAAGATATTGGGCTTCGTAGCCCCGAAGCCACTATGGCGGTCCAGCCAACACCTTGGTTTATCACCTATCAATAAATCTGGAGCCTAAAAGCAAAAAGACCTCGCCGAGGCGAGTTCTTTTTGTCGCTGGATCAAGTCGGTTGCCCTTCTTGATTTTGCTGGCCACCTCACGATGGTTGTTACAATAATATGACCATGCCATATACTTGTCAATACTTAATTTTTGTTTTTTAAATGCTTAAGCTAATTTTCTGTGGATAACTCATTGTTTCACATCTGTTACTTGGCTTTTTTAACCAAAAAGAAAACACTGGGGCCAAAGTGGATTTTACTAAAGGCTGACTGCATTAGCCATTCGGCTTTTAACATAACACCTTTTGGAATAACTTTTTTTAGAACTGGGCTTCTTAGATTAGAGACCGACAATACTTTATCTACCCTTAATCCGGCATGAGCTAGTTGTTTAACGACAGTTTTAGGGTTGTGGTTTACGAATGCAATTTCATTGTCGTGTTTATTGGCCTTTGAACGAATGTCTACCGGCTGCTGTGGAATACGGCGACCGCGAAATGAATATTTTATCCTATTGCGAGCGTGGGCGTTGTTAGCTAATTCCAATATAAAGACTCCATCATCGGCCAAAACACGAGCAATCTCCTCAAACTCTTTTATCGGGTCTGGCAGATGATGCATGACCCGAATCATAGTAATAAGTTTTAACTCGTTATCTTTAAACTTAAGATCATCAGCTTGCGTTAATTTTTGTTTTATTTTAGGGTTGTCTTTTAAAAATTCTTTGGCAATATCTAATTGTTGTTGGCTAGGCTCGGCTAATGTCACACTATCGGCATATTTTTGAAGCAGCAGGCAAAGCCGCCCATAACCACCACCAATGTCCGCGGCATTTTTAAAATGCCTACCTCTTAGAAGCCGTTTTATAGCCATTTCCTCGGCAGCGTGTTCGTAATCACGACCATCCCAATACTCCAAATAATTATGTTTTGGATCGTTGTATTGATCTGCCTTTTTTTTCGGTTTTTTAGGAGCGGTTTTAAGCATATTGAGTATTTAGTTTAACAAAATTGAGCTAATTAACGAAAATGAATTAAGGCCTGGTTATTTTTGCCCCTACGTAAGATCACATAGCCATTTATAGATTGGTTGGGGTCAATTTCTGTTGAGTCCAGAGGTATTTGTTGACCATTAATGTAAATTCCGCCTTCACCTAAGAAGCGTCTGGCCTCACTGTTGCTGCTAGCCAATCCACTGCGATTCAGCGCTTCGACGATATCTATTTTATTTTCGGCTTCAACTAGAGGTAGTTCACCTTTTAATTCTTCGAAATCGGCTTGATCAAGGCTGGTGTATTGCTCGCCACCAAACAGTACTTCCGTAACTTTTTTTATTGAGTCTGCCCGTTGGTTACCGTGGACTATTTTGGTAACTTCATAGGCTAGGGTTTTTTGGGCCAGGCGTTCTGATTTATTGACGTTAAACTGCTCAATGATAGATTCGACTTCTTCTTTGCTTATTTCAGTGAAAATTTTTAAGTGCTCTTCTGCGGCTTTGTCGGTTGTATTGAGCCAGAATTGATAAAACTGATAGACGCTGGTTTTATTTGGGTCCAACCATACTGCACCATTTTCGCTTTTGCCAAATTTTTTGCCTGTAGATTTATCAATGATTAGAGGGGTACTTAGGGCGTGTGCCTGGGCATTTTCCTTTTTTCGAACCAATAGTACACCTGACAACATGTTCCCCCACTGATCCGAACCGCCTATTTGTAAAACTGCACCGTGGTTTTTAAATAAATGCCAAAAATCATAGCCTTGAATGAGGCTGTAGCTAAATTCTGCATAACTAATTCCGTTGCCGCCATCTCCCATTCTTGAAACAATGAAGTCACGCTGCATTAGTTCGGTCATACTGAAATTCTTGCCAACTTCACGCAAGAAATCTAAATACCCGATGTTTTTGAACCAATCGTAATTGTCGACAGCCACAAATTCTATTCCATCAAAAATCTGCTTAACCTGCTTTTGTACGCCAGCCACGTTTTTAACAATTTCCTCTCGACTTTTCAGTTCGCGTTCTTCGTCTTTTCCGCCCGGATCACCTATTAGGCTAGTGGCACCACCAACAAGCAAAATAGCTTTCCAGCCAGCCTTAGCTAGCCGCCTAGCAACCATTAAAATTGCTAAATTACCTATTGTTAAGCTGTCGCTTGAACAATCGACACCCAGATAAAATGTTTTTGGATCGTCTAGCCAATTTAGATTATCAAAGGTTTTATCTTTGATTTGGCCTCGCCAGCTTAAATCTTCTGAAATCGTCATAATTCAACTGCTATTATAGCGAAAGTAATTGCCACTTTAAAGCTAAGAAAAGACGCGGCAAGCACTTTGCCAGTAATTGGTGCTTTTGCTATACTTTACTTAAACAGATTATCAGAATTTTCACATCTGTTATGAGGAGTTAGCTATTTAAATGAAAAAATCCAACGGAGGGTCGGTTGGCTCGGCAAAAAACCGCCCTCGGCAATCTAAAAGCACTTACATAACCAAGAGCGGCCAAACTATTAAATTACATAGAAATTTAAGTGAGAAACTTAAAGCCAAGCGCGAAGATCGTGCCAGAAAGCGCGCCCTAAGGTTGGCCGGCATGCCAAAAAGCCGAATTAAGCGCATTTTTTACCGCATGCATCCTAAAAGACTTTATAAGTACTGGTTTAGTCGTGAAGGTGCAGTTATGGCACTAAAGATTGCCGGTATAGGAACATTAGCCGGATTTTTACTTTTAGTTGGTGTGTTTGCATACTTTAGAAAAGACTTGCCTAACCTTCGCGATATCTCTGGCAACAACATCGGTGGATCAATTTCGTACTATGATAAAAGTGGTAAAACATTGCTTTATGAAGACGTCGACGGCGTAAAACGTATTCCGGTTAAAGATGAGGATATTTCACCCCATATAAAAGCTGCCACAATCGCCATAGAAGATAAAGATTTCTTTAAACACGGTGGATTTGATACTCGTGGAATATTGCGCGCGGGTATTAATAACGTTTTTGGCACTAGTGGCGGCACCCAGGGTGGGTCTACGATTACTCAACAGTTAGTAAAACTTACCAACAACTGGACGCGCGATCGTTCATATACAAGAAAAGTTAAAGAACTTATTCTGTCGGTTGAATTAGAGCGAAGTTATTCTAAAAAAGAGATACTGACTGGCTACTTGAATACCGCCCCTTACGGTGGAATTGAATATGGTGTAGAGGCAGCTTCGCGTAATTATTTTCAGAAATCAGCCAAAGATTTAACCTTGGATGAAGCGGTGATGCTGGCGTCTATCCCAAAGTCACCGGCATTTTATTCGTGGTATAGCGAAGATTTCGATAAAGCAGCGTTGGTAGGACGCATGCAGTACATATTAAAGTTGATGGTAGAACAAGCTATAATTACCCAAGCTCAAGCCGATGAGGCCACAAAAGTTGACACACTAGCTAAAGTTAAGCCTAGGCCGACTAATTTTGCCGGTATAAAAGCACCGTTTTTTGTGTTGTTAGCCAAAAAACAACTACAGGATAAATACGGCGCCGAAACAGTCAAGCGAGGTGGCTGGCGGGTAACAACAACTTTGGACATGAATTTGCAAAACCTGGCCGAAGAACAGGTTAGGGCTGGATTTGGCAACGTTACTAGGGCTGGATTTGACAACGTAGCCTTTACTGCCGAAGACGTCGAAACCGGCCAAATTGTCGCCCTAGTTGGGGGAGTCGACTTCTTTAATAAAGAGTTCGGTCAAAACAACTACGCTCACTGGCGATTACCTCCCGGATCAAGTTTTAAGCCATATGACTACACCTCTTTAATTGAGCATAATAATAACTTTGGGGCTGGCTCGGTTTTGTATGATAACCAAGAACCCTTAGATGGCTACCCTTGTACCAATAAAAATCGACCTAAGCAGGGCGGAAACTGCTTATGGGATTACGATTTTCGCTACCCAGGTCCTGTTACGCTTCGCTATGGATTGGGCGGATCCCGAAACGTACCGGCCGTAAAAGCCATGTTGATTGCTGGGGTGGATAAAACAATTGAAACCACAAACAAACTCGGTCTAAGAGGTGGGTATAAATGTTACCAAAAAGACGTTGAAGACGTTCAGTTTGCCACCAAAGAGCAAGAGGACCAATGCTATGGCTCGTCGGCAATTGGTGACGGAGCATATTTGTATCAAGACGAGCATGTGCACGCTTTTGCTAGTTTGTCGCGAAACGGCGTAAATATTCCGATGACATACATTCTAAAAATTGAGGACGCTGGTGGAAAAACTGTTGATGAATTTAAGCCCAGTAAAGGTGAACAGGCCGTCAGACCAGATACGGCCTACATAGTGTCCGACATACTATCTGATCCGAACGCAAGCTACTTTAGTCGAAAATCTCATCGTTATAAAGATTGGAAATTTAGCCTAAAAACCGGCACCACCAACGACAGTAAGGATGGCTGGCTGATGGGATACTCTACAAAATACGCCGCTGGAGTTTGGGTTGGTCACCACACTCGACGAGTAGCCACAAGATCGTTCATGGAAACCATGACCCAACCAATTTGGGATGGTTGGATGAAAAAAGCCCACGAAAACATCCCAGCTAAAGAACGTCAGCGACCATCCGGTGTTCAGACATTACCGGCTTATATTGTTAGGCAGCATGTTGGTATAGGTTCGGTCGAACCAAGTCCTGCTTCTGACTTATATCCTTCCTGGTACAAACAACCCAAAAAAGGCACAGGTGGTAAAAAGGTAATCGATCAAGTATCTGGTAAACTTGCGACTGAATGTACACCAGACCTGGCTAAAAAAGAAATCGATGAAGCCGATGCCAGTACCTTTGCAAGTGGTGACAGATTTGCCACTCAAAGCAGTAATACCAGCGAAAAAGATGATGTTCACAAATGTGACGATGTCAAACCGACCATTACATTAAGCATTAGCTCCTCTGGGGGTGGATATACTCTAACCGCAGTAGTTGTTCAGGGCACTCACGCGCTTTCAAGTGAAAAATTCAAAGGTACGGTTAACTTTAAAATTGATAGCCAAATTGTTCCAGGTGGATCATTCTCAATAGACGCATCAGGTTCGGTTAGTATGCAATACATTCCTGATTTTATAGGAGACAAAACTATTGAGGCCGAAGTTATTGATGGAGCACTTTATTCTTCAAGTCATATGGGCACAATTACCGGTGGTGCAACTATTGGATTTGCAATTACCTCAGCAGAAATTAACGGTTCAAATAAACCAGTTTTTGTTTGGACTGGAGGAACTGGATCAAGTGTAAAAATTAAGAAAAAAATCGGGGATATTGAAATCTGTGGAGGAACACCGTCTGACGATTGTACTGGAAGTGTAGGTGAAGCTATTGCGGGTGAAGAAGTTTATGCCATAGACAGTAATGGTAACAAAACTGCAAATGTGACAATAGAACCTTAATCTTTTTCTAAGAATGTATTCAGAGCACTTCGTACGTCACGTACACCAATAAAGTCGTTAATTTTATTGGAATCTTTCTGAATTGGTCCTATACAATTTTTAAAACCAAGCTTTTTAGCTTCGGCAACACGTTTATCTATAAATGGCACATGGCGAACTTCGCCGCTAAGTCCAACTTCACCAAAAACTACTGCATTTGTTTTTAATTGCAAGCCTTTGGCTGCCGATGCTACAGCCATGCAAATTGCCAAATCTGCCGCTGGTTCACTTAACCGAATTCCGCCGACAATATTTATATAAATATCCTGGTCAGCTAAATTAAGTTTAGTACGTTTTTCGAGCATTGCGACTAATAGATTAAGCCTATTTATATCAAGCCCACTAGCTGCCCGCTTTGGGTAGCCATAACTTGATCGATTAACTAAGGCTTGAACTTCTACTAAAAGCGGCCTTGTCCCCTCTAATGTTGCCAACACAATCGATCCATCAGTAACTTGTCGTTCGGCCAGGAGAGCAGCTGATGGATTATCGACCGGCAATAATCCTTTATCGGTCATTTCGAAAATACCCGCTTCTGTTGTTGAGCCATAACGGTTTTTAATTGCTCGCAGAACTTTAAATCCACCGTATCTGTCGCCCTCAAGATGTAAGACTACATCAACTACATGTTCTAATACCTTTGGGCCAGCAATTGAGCCTTCTTTGGTAACATGACCCACTAAAATTAGCGCTGTGTTGGATTGTTTTGCGACACTTGAAATCATATTTGTACTATTGGTGATTTGATTAACACTGCCTGCTGCAGAACTAATGTCGTTACATGCCACAGATTGAATTGAGTCTACAATAACTACATCAAATTCATTTTGACTAATTGTAGCTGCTATGTCGTCGGCGACCGTACTGGTTGCCAAAGTCAACGACTTACTAGTGGTTGAAAGCCTTTTTGCTCGTAAACCAATTTGATGAGCTGATTCTTCTCCGCTTATGTATAACACCTTGTTTTTGATTGAAATTTGATTAGCAAGCTGAAGCAGAAGTGTACTTTTGCCAATTCCAGGTTGCCCGGCAATAAGGTTTACGCTACCAGCAACCAACCCACCACCCAAAACATCATCTACATCATTTAGACCTGTTTGAATACGTTTAAAATCGTGTTTGATTGCCGACAAAAGTGATTCAGTAGCCAAACTACGCCCCTTTTTAGCAGCATCAAAGGTCGCATTGGCCGTCAATTGCTCATCTAGAGTATTCCATTCGCCACAGTTAAAACATTTCCCGCTATAAGATTGTGAAGTGTGACCACAGTTGCTACATACATATTGCACCGTCGGTTTTTTTGCCATGGCTCCATTGTAGCCCAAGATAAGCAAATGTACAGATCGTGTTTAGAGCTGTATGTTCTCTGGCCGGCTGTCTATGGCTTTGATGAGTTCGTTTTCCTCGGATGCAGTAGCGTTTCGGTTGGCAACTATTTGGTTATATTGCTCTATTAAAGCCCTTGTGTTACCGGCCAGAGAATTATAACTACGCACTAAGTTGTTATAGCCAGGTACCGCTTGGTTGTATTCTTGTATTTGTTTATTTTTTAACAGTTCATCCATTCGAGTTTTTTCTGATTGTAATTGATCTTTTAGCTTATCCAGCTTGGCATCGCTAGCATCAATTTGTGACTTTAATTTAGCTAACTGGTCATCATAAGACTGAATTTTGGCCTCGCGCTCGGCAAATGCTGCTTCGTAACGTTCTGCCAAATCTACAATAGCCTTTCGGTTTGTAAAAAAGCGGCGATAGTAACTTTCTAAATCTTTTGGTAAATTTCGTACTTCGGTAGCCAAAATCGAATGTAGTTCATTCGATACAACCTTGGAGTCTTTGGCTTTGTATTGCTCGATGGTTTTTCGGATGCGTTCGCTTTTTACACTTTTATAGGCATTTGTAACCATGTTGTCGATCCAGTCTTTGTCGTTGCTAAGCCGTTCATAGGCAACATGCAACATTTCGTGGGCTGCCGTAACTTCCTCGATCCCAGAAAGTCGCTCATCACTAATATCAAAAATATAAATTCCGGCTTTGCTTACATAACAACCTAAAACTACTGATTTTTCGCTGTCTTCACAATTTTCGTTAAATGTAGTTTTGTCGTTTAATACCGGTTCATAAACATAAAACAGTTTGCGCCCTAGTTCATTCATGGTCGTGGCCGATGCTAAATCACTAATAATTTTCGGCGGGGTATAGTCTCTTAGCCGCAACCAGTCGTCGACTTCTTGCCGAAAACCTAATCCTAAAAACAAGACACTCAACAAAAATAAACTGCCAAACAATGAGACAAAGCGGTGTTTTTTATTGGTTACCACAAGATCCAGTTTAGCATTATTGGCTTATTCTTTTGCGGCAGAATATTCTAATTCACCATTTTTAACAGACACCGACACAACACTACCTTTTTGATATTTAGAGCCTAAAAGTTGCATGGCAATTTGATCTTCAACAGTTTCTTGGATTAAACGTCTCATTGGTCGAGCACCATTTAGTGGGTCATAGCCGTTTTCGAGCAAGTAATTCTTTGCCGACATTGATACTTTCACGGCCAAGCCGTGTTTGACTAACCTGTCTTGTAATTCAGCCAGCTGAAGGTCAAGAATTTTGATAGCATCTTTTTGAGTTAATGCCCTAAAGACAATGACTTTATCTATTCTATTAAGTAGTTCCGGACGCATCAGTTTTTTAAGCTCATCAGTTACACGTTCTTTGTTGCGCTGATGCAGTTCATCTAGGTCTTTATTGTCAGAGGTTCGCGCCACGTTAAAGCCTAAATTAGCTTCTTTTTGTAGTTTTTCGGCGCCTAGGTTGCTGGTCATGATAACAATAGAGTTACTAAAGTCGATTTTCCGACCCTTAGCGTCAGTAAGCACACCGTCTTCTAGAATTTGCAGCAACATGTTAAAGACTTCGGGGTGAGCTTTTTCAATTTCGTCGAACAATACTAGGCTATATGGTTGGCGTCGGATTTTATCGGTTAGCTGACCGCCATCATCATAACCAACATATCCAGCCGGAGCGCCAACTAGCCTTGATACTGTGTGACGCTCGGCGAATTCGCTCATGTCAATTTTTATCATGGCATCGTTTGTGCCATAAAATTCGCGGGCCAATACTCGGGCTAATTCAGTTTTGCCAACGCCAGTAGGGCCAAGAAATACAAATGATCCAATAGGACGTGTATCACTGCTAATTCCAACGCGGTTTCGTCGAATTGCTCGGGCTACAGCACTGACGGCTTCAGTTTGGCCAATGATATATCTTGCTAATTTTTTTTCTAGCTCCAGTAAATATTTCGCCTCGGAACGGATAACTTTTTTTACAGGCACACCAGTCATTCTTGCAACAACTTCGGCAACATCATCGCTGCTCATAACTAACTTATTATTTTGTCTGACGTCTTTTAGTAAAACCTCTAATTTTTCCTGAACTTGAGCGGCCTTGGTTTTATAAGCAGCAGCTTTTTCGTACTCCTCGGCATCAGCTGCTTCCTCACGGCGGATGTTAAGTAGCTTAAGTTCTTTCTGGAGTTTACGCACTTCTGGTGGCGTTTTACCTTTGTCGACTCGCAAATAGGCCGCGGTTTCATCCATTAGGTCTATGGCTTTATCTGGCATAAAACGATCCCTAACATACCGCTTAGCAAGTGCTACAGTGTCTTCCAGTACTTCATCACTAACTTCTACAGCATGAAATTGTTCATAATGTTTTCTGAGACCCTTCAAAATAGCCAACGTCTCGGCAGGCGTGGCCTCTGGAACAATAATCGGCTGAAATCGGCGCTCTAGGGCAGCGTCTTTTTCGATATGTTTGGTATATTCAGCGGTAGTTGTAGCGCCAATTAGTTGTATCTTGCCACGTGCCAAAGCTGGTTTCAATATATTACCGGCATCCATTGCACCTTCGGCAGCACCTGCACCCACAATTAAGTGCAGCTCGTCAATAAATACAATCGATTTTTTATCATTTTCAAGTTCGGCCATAACTTTTTTAAGTCGCTCCTCGAATTCGCCACGGTATTTTGTACCAGCAATCATACCCGCCAAGTCCAACATTACGATCCGTTTATCGGCTAGACTATCCGGAACATCATCTTGAATAATTCTTTGGGCTAATCCTTCTACGATAGCTGTCTTACCCACACCGGGTTCGCCAATAAGTACAGGGTTATTCTTAGTGCGCCTGTTTAAAATTGTAATCAGTCTGCGGATCTGAGCTTCCCGGCCAACAACTGGGTCAAGTTTGCCCTGCCTAGCTTGGTCGGTGAGGTCTGTTCCAAAAACATCAAGTGCAGTTTTGCCACGACGTTTTGATTTACGCCTCGTACCGATTTCGCCGCCATTTTCATACTGCTGTCTGTTTAAAAACTGTTCTAGTTCAGAATTTAGTGAGTCAACATTAACGTTCATGTCGCGAAGCAGTGTAGTTGCACGAGCATTTTTTTGAGATAAAATACTGTATAAAATATGCTCGGTGCCAGTAATTTCTTGATTAAAATCTTGCGCAACGTCCGAGGCCATTTTAAGTGTTAGTTTGGCAATTTCACTTAAACCCTTGGCACCGATATTAATAACCAGAGTTTTGGGTGTAAGATTTAGTGCCAATCTAGCTCGATCCAGGGTTACGCCGGCGTTTTCAAGCATTTTCGCGCCAACACTGCTTTCTTGGGCTAAAACGCCAAGTAATAAGTGTTCTGTACCAACATATGCGCTGCCTAAACTTTGCGCTATTGCGCCGGCGTGCCTTAAGCTTTGAAGAGCATTATCGGTTAAGTTATTTAGAAAATCTTGAAAATCGGCGTTGTTTGGTAACATAGTTTATTCCCACTTTCGGCGAATGTTTCGCTAAATACATAGTACCCAAACTAGCACTCACGTGTCAAGAGTGCTAAATTTATATGTACGTTTTCTGGCTTACACTGATGTCGCCAAGCTTTATTCCTATTTCGACTCTTGGCCGTGTTCCTCGATTGCTTCCAGTAGACTACTCTCGAGTTGCTCTTTCTTCTTGAGTTTTGGCGGGCCAGATGGTTTGGCTTCTTCGACAACTTCTGCAGGTTCGGCAACTGATTTTTCGGCCGTGATATCAAGATCAAAACCGGCTAATTTGCTAGCAAGGCGTACATTTTGGCCGCTTTTGCCGATAGCAATGCTTAATTGGTCTTCTGGTACAACAACTTTAGCCTTTTTGTTGGCTTCGTCGAGGTCCACCCTAGTTACTTTGGTTGGACTAAGAGCATTAACTATATAGGTCTTAGGGTCGGCGTCCCACACAACAATATCTATTTTTTCCTGCTCACCAACTTCGCTCATTACAGCGTTAACACGAGTACCGTGTCCGCCCACAAATGTACCCACAGGGTCGACACCCTGTACCGAGCTGGAGACGGCAATCTTGCTACGTACCCCTCCTTCACGGGCAATATCCTTTATCTCAACAGCGCCACTTTCCATCTCAGGAACTTCGGCCCGAAACAACCAATCAATAAACTGGGTATTGCCACGCGAAACAACTAACTGTGGTCCGCGAAACCCACGCTCGACATCTTTTAAGTAGACTTTGATTCGTTGACCAGGATAGTAGCGTTCGCTCTGTATTTGCTCACTAATGGGCATTATAGCTTGTGCTTTACCAAGGTCAACACGAACAACGCGGCCTTCGACCCTTGCTACAATTCCATTAATTACCGTGCCAATTTTATCTTCGTATTCGTTCATGATAATTTCACGCTCGGCTTCTCGCAGGCGTTGCAGTACAACTTGCTTAGCAGTTTGGGCAGCTACCCGGCCGAAATCTTCAACCTTTTCGTATACTTCCTGCATGTCGCCAATTTTAGCGTCTTTCTTAAGCGTTTTGGCATCTGTTAGGCTAATTTCGAAATTTGGGTCGCCAACTTTTTCGACAACCTCTTTAGTCACATAAATATCGATATCGCCGGTGTGTAAATTCATATTTACACGTACTTCTTGTTCGCGATCTCCGTAATCCCTGCGATAGGCGGCTGCTAATGCTTGCTCTACTACTTCCTGTACAGATTCTTCGGGTAAGTTTTTTTCTTCGGCAATAGTCTTTACGGCTAGTGCCAGTTGCTTTATGTCCAGATCCATTTTTTCCTCTCTTTCATTAAAAAGTCCGACCTTAGTTGGTCGGAACGGATTACCTACATTATAGCTCAACTTGCACTAATAAATCAACTAAATTTAACTAGTTGGAAGTTAGGTAGTTACTAGATATGTTAAAATTAACCAAATGAAAAAGGCCCCTAGATTAGTGCGGCAGTTCAAGCCCAAACATTACGACTTAAGCATAGATCTAAACCGAAGTGATTCAACTTTCAGCGGCCAGGTAGTTATTTTGGGCCATAAAGTTGGCCGGCCAGCCAAAAGACTAGTATTTAATCAAAAGGGATTAAAAATTATCGAAGCCAAAATTATAAAAGTTGACAAAAAACAAGGTCGTCAAGAGATTGGATTAAAGCGATTAAATACCCATGTTAAGTTTAGTGAGTTACGCTTACACACCGAAAATTTAATCCACGTCGGCGAATACGAAATCAGTATTAAGTTTTTAGGTAAAATAACAGACCCAATGAACGGTCTGTATCCTTGCCGATATACTCACAAAAATAAGAGAAAATCTATCCTGGCCACACAGTTTGAAGCTCATCATGCCCGTGAAGTATTGCCGTGCATCGATGAACCCGATGCAAAAGCTACTTTTGATGTAACCATAACGAGTGACGAGGTCGATACGGTTTTGTCTAATATGCCCGAGAAGTCTAATAAAATTACAGAAGGTAGGCGGACAGTTGCGTTTGAACGTACGCCAATAATGTCGACATATTTACTGGCTTTCGTGGCAGGCGAAATGCACTTTGCTGAAGCCGAAAGTAAAGGTGGCGTTGTAATAAAAAGCTGGGGCTCAATAGCCCAGCCAAAGTCACATCTTGCTTACAGCGCAAAGGAAGGGGCGGCAATTTTAGATTTTTTCACAAGTTATTTTGGGGTTGAATTTCCATTGCCAAAATGTGACCAAATTGCCTTACCAGATTTTGACGCCGGCGCCATGGAAAATTGGGGGCTTATTACATACCGCGAGATTGCACTTTTAGTTGATCCAAAAAACCGCTCGTTATCCAGCGAACAGTATGTGTCAATGGTCATTGCCCATGAACTTTCCCATCAATGGTTTGGAAATTTAGTAACCATGAAGTGGTGGGACGATCTGTGGCTAAATGAAAGTTTTGCTAGCTTAATGGAACATATAGCGCTCGATAACCTACACCCAGAATGGTATCAATGGGAGCAATACACTATGTCGGACGTTATCTTAGCCAGTAATCGTGATGTTTTTAAAGATGTCCAGCCCGTTAGGACTGAAGTCCGTCACCCTGATGAAGTTAGTAGCTTATTTGATCCTGCTATTGTCTATACCAAGGGAGCCAGGCTGCTTAAAATGCTCATGGATTATATTGGTGAGCATAATTTTAAAAAGGGGCTTACTGATTACTTTAAAAAGCACGCTTACCAAAATACCACGCGTGATGATTTGTGGTCGGCCTTGCATCAATCTAGTGGCCACCAAATAAAGGCCTTGATGGATCCTTGGCTAGAACAGTCTGGCTTGCCAATAATTAAGGTAGTTAAAACTTCTACTAAAACCTACAAGGTTAGCCAAAAACGTTTTGTTTTGGATTCTGAAGGCGACAATTCTATTTGGCCGGTACCGTTACTTGCAAATCAAGAATCTTCGCCTGAAATACTTCATAACTCCGAACATCAAATAGTTATTAAGTCCCAAAAGCCACTGCTTATTAATATCAATGCTAGCAGTCACTACATCACCAAATATACCGATCCTGACACTAACAAGTATTTGTCCGACGCGCTGCAGACCAAATCTGTTAGTCCGCAACTTAGAATAAATACCCTAAACGATTTACTACTTTTATCACGCGGGGGTCAGGCTCGATTGGTTGACGCCCTCCAACTTGTCCAAAACTGCAGCAACGAAGACCGAGATGCAGTCTGGATGATGATCGCACGGGTACTCAGCCAGTCTGCAGCAATGATTGAGGGAAACCAATCTGCCGAACAAACCATATACGAGATTCGAAAAAATTTGGCCAAAAATTTATATGATCAGCTCGGCTGGGATGAGCAAGACAGCGAAGACACCAATACGCGCCTTCTACGTCACACTATAATTGGAATAATGCTAGCTGGGCGAGACAAAAACGCCATTCAATATGCACTAGATGTATATGACTCTAAGAAAAATTGCCAAGATTTACCCGCCGAATACCGCGCAATGATATTAGTAGCCCTTGTTCGTCACGGCAAACCAAATATCGATAAACTATTAGACGAGTACAAAAGTTCACCCAACCCAGAAGTTCAGTTGGCAATAACGGCTGGCTTAACCGAAGCCACAAAAACAATTGATATTAAAAAAATAACTAGCGCTACTATTGTACCGGGCGGAATTGTTAGGACTCAAGATATTTTTCGCTGGTTTGTATATCTTATGAGAAACCCAAAAAGTCGCACAGCCACTTGGCAGTGGCTAGAGCAAAATTGGGATCGTTTAGAAAAAGATATGGGACCAAAAATGCTCGATGATTTGCCTGGATACGCTGCATCAGCCTTAAATACGTCTGCGTGGCAAAAAAAGTATCGTAAATTTTTTGAGCCTAAAATAAAAAATCCTTTGCTTTCAAGAAACATTAAAATTGCCATGTCCGAAATCGAAGCTAAAGTTGCATGGCGCCAACGAGAAGAACCATTTTTACTCGACTACTTAGACGGCTAGCTGTCTATTTCTATAAATTCATATTGTTCATCGCCACTAACAGATAAGGCTGCTAGCGTAACCTCACCTTGATGGCTGTGATCCCCTATCCAAAAATTAGCTGCCCTCTGCATATGTTTAAGTTTGGCTTTAGTAATGTAATCAAAGCCATCACCTTGATCATTATTGCGTCTATATTTAACTTCGACGAAGAAAATTCGCCCATCTTTTTCGGCAACGATATCAATTTCGGCAAGCTTGTTGTGCCAATTTAGCTCACGAAGTTTGAAGCCTTGATCTTGTAAATATCTGGCGGCTCTTTGTTCGGCAGCGTGGCCAGCTAAATAATTGGTCATCTCTTTATAATTTAACCACGGCGTACAAATAAAAACCAAAGCCATTTAGTTATCAAACACAAACGGCTAGAGTTTATTCGGTTTTTTCGCGAGCCGCGATTGCAGCTTCAGCTTTGGCGTCTTCTGCAGCTTTGGATGCTTCTTCTTCGGCGTGTTTAGCAGATGCTTCGGCAGCAAGCTTCTCTTGTAACATTCGCTCTTCTTCTTCAGCCTTTTCGTCCCGAACGGTATTTACTGCTTCACGATCAAAATCAACACCACTAAGTCGAGCTGATTTGCCGGTAAGTTTACGCATGTAGCTAAGGTAGTTACGTCGAACTTTGCTTCTTTTTGTGACTTCAATTTTTAACACTAATGGGCTGTGTAGTAAAAAACTTTTTTCAACACCAACACCACTAGCAATCCGGCGAACAGTGATCCGGCTAGTGTGACTATTTTTATTATCAGTACGAATCACAATGCCCTGAAAAATCTGAACACGTTCTTTGTTGCCTTCACGGATTTTTTGGTGCACCTTTACATTGTCGCCAGATCGGACGTCTACTACTTGTGACTTCTTATATGATGCTTCGATTTTTTGAATAACAGATTGCATGAACAATAAACCTTATTAGTTATCAACTTCTTTAAATCTAGTATACCATATCTGTTGTCAGAATAAAATACCTAGTGTGCGACTTATGACGTACAATGGTGGTTATGAATTATGATGATCAGGCGATAAAAAAACACAAAGAATTGAAAGGTAAAATAGGTTTGTACTTAAAAGACAAACTAGACAGCCAAGATAAACTAAGTATCTATTACACACCCGGTGTAGCAGCCGTTTCTAGTCATGTTGCCGCACACCCAAATGAAGCCCGTGATTACACCTGGATAAACAATAATGTTGCAGTTATCAGTGACGGTTCTGCAGTATTAGGACTTGGGAACATTGGCCCCCAGGGTGCCCTGCCCGTAATGGAAGGCAAAGCAATGCTTTTTAAACACTTCGCTGACATCGATGCCGTACCAATTGTACTGAATGTGCATACTGCAGACGAGATTGTGGCAGCCGTTACAGCTATTGCCCCGAGTTTTGGAGGAATAAACCTCGAGGATATTGCCGCCCCAATCTGTTTTGAAGTTGAAGACCGTGTTAAGACAGCACTTAAAATACCAGTTATGCACGATGACCAACACGGTACTGCTATTGTTGTTTTAGCCGGGCTAATAAATGCCATGCAAGTCACAGGTAAAAAACTAGAGAATTCCAAGATTGTTGTGGTTGGTGCTGGGGCTGCCGGAACTGCAATTATAAAGTTGCTTCACGCCTATGCCAAGCCGCTTATGTTTGCTGTAGACAGCAAGGGTATTATCAGCGCCAATCGAACCGACTTAAACAATGAGAAGAAAAAACTACTCGAATACACCAACAAGTCCGGAATTGATGGCAGCCTGGAGTCCATCTTAGCCGAAGGAGCAGATGTATTTATAGGTGTATCCCGAGCCGGTTTGTTGACCGCTAAAATGGTCAAGTCAATGGATAAAAATCCAATAATTTTTGCTATGGCCAACCCTGACCCCGAAATTATGCCAGATGTAGCTAAAAACGCTGGCGCAGCTGTAATCGCCACCGGTAGAAGTGACTTTGCCAATCAAGTTAATAACGCCCTGGCTTTTCCGGGTATTTTCCGCGGTGCACTAGATAATCGAGTTACAAAAATTACCGACGAGCACAAGGTTGCCGCCGCCGAAGTAATTGCCGGTTTGGTCGAAAACCCAACAGCCGATAAAATTATCCCTTCGGTTTTAGACCCGCGCCTCGTGCCGGCTATCGCCACCGTGATTAGATAACTAACAACTTACCAACTTGGGCCCCTAAGCGGCTAGCTACAATTGCTTTGCTATGTGGCGGTTGTTTGACAATCTTAGACCTTATTAAGTGCATAAGTTGGGGTCCGTTATCAAAAAGCTCACCTAAAACAATTCTCGATAATCTTGAAGCTGTGGGATGCGAATGAATAATTGCTTCCCATGCTGCCAAAGTCCAAAAATAATAGTTTTCTCCAGCTGCGTTTTTACATCCTTGAACGGGGTCAAATCCACGTACCGAAGCATGCCACAGCTTTATTAAATTTAACAAATCGTCATTGGATATATCGCCGGATAACAGTCTGTTGTCTGCGCCCCGCGCAGCTAATCTACTGATAATTGCTAGTTCGTATAGGCTATCAACCACAGATAAATTGCGCTGTTGTCGAAATATTCTTAGCTGATAAAAAGTGCCAACTCTGCCATTTATAGCCTGGCTGCGGCTACTTACTTCTTTTATAAATCTGGTAGCATTTTCTGCATCCACCAAAATACGTTCATCAATTGGCGCTTTTGGCGAATGGTCGGAAAACTGTATTAAACTAGCCGCTAAGGCCCCTAACGGAACCTCATGAACTCGACTAGGAAATTGATTATCTCTACGAAAGTCTTCGGCAATTTTGTAGTAATCGTCATAAAATTCTGGTTCACTTGGTTCAAATTGTACATTGGGAGTCTGGCTTGTTAATGAATGAATATAATTCCGAAGCTGTTCATTAGGATGTGGCCTAATAAGGCTAAGACCCGTAAAATACAAAGCTTCTGGACCAACGAAGGCACGTCTCATAATTGAAACTTTATATTACTATATAATTGCTTTTTATACAATATAAAGGTTTGTTAGCCTACGACGCGATAAACTTCTTCGAGAGTTGTTTCACCGGCACAGACTTTTAGGATGCCGTTTTGCAGCATTGTTGTCATTCCACTTTGTATTGCCGCAACTTCGATATCTTGGGCCGACATCAACGATGTTGGATTTTCTAGAAGTTTACGAATTTCGCCAGTCATCAAAAACTGCTCTCTAAGCGGTAACTGCCCACTAAAACCGTAAGGATTTTCTTCTGATGATCCGGCTTTGTACAGCTGGATTTGTGATAAATCTGGTCGATCAACGCCATGTGGAAGCGTATCAAGAACTTCCTGGATTTTATTCTTTGTAGGATCGTCTGGCTGAAATGGTTGTTTGCTGGAATCATCCAGCTTTCTGACTAACCTTTGCGCCATTACTAGCCTAATCGCCGATACAAATAATGGATTTGTGCCTATTACGTCCATCATTCGAGTTAAGGCAGCCGACGCAGAACTAGCATGAAAAGTAGATAAAACTAAATGACCTGTTAATGATGCCTGCAAGGCCGTTTTGGCGGTATCAGAATCTCTGATTTCTCCGACCATAATAATGTCAGGGTCCAACCGCAAAATTGCCCGAAGTTTGTTTGCAAAACTGACTTCTTGCGAATTTTGAGTAGTTACTGAAATTTGAGTAATTCCGGCAAACTGATACTCTACAGGATCTTCAACAGTAATTATTTTACGCTCTTCAGAATTTAAAGAGTTTAGCATTGAGTAAAGTGTTGTGGTTTTGCCCGAACCGGTAGGACCAACTACCAGAACCAGACCGCTTGGTTTTGCGATGATATCATCCACTATTGATCGTTCTCTTTCGCTCAGATGAAGACGATCAAGGTTGTACATTTCTTGGTTCATATTAAACAGACGCATGACCATATCCATGCCATTCACACTGGGTACGGTTTCAAGCCGTACATTTACCGATACTTTATTGCCATCAGCCATAGTTAACTCCTGTGAAATATGCCCCTGCTGGGCGTCATTGGCAGCTGTCGATACCCCGCTTGCGCTAGCAATAGCACTTACTAAAATACGATATTTTTCCTGACTAATACGAGCAATCGGGTGTAAGACTCCATCTATTCTAAGCCTAATTCGTACATGATCACGCTGAACTTCAAGGTGAATATCGCTAGCAGCTAGTTTATGAGCCTGGTGAACAATATACGCCAACATATCGTCGGCCCTGACTTGCTCTAATACTTCTGAAACACTTCGTACTAGTTCTTTTGTACCAGCTGATTTTATAGAGATATCATGGTATTCAACTTTTTTAGGTGGATCGTACAATTGCATATACTCTCTGTATCCGGCTTCCGAAATCAATCCAAAGTTAACTTGTTGATCTAAGAATCGGTTACGAAGATTTGTCATAGTTTGCTGAGAGGTAGTATTAGTTACTCCAAAGGTCAGGGTTTGGGGATCAGAATAAATCGGAATAACACGTAATGAATATAATTCGTCTTTTTCTAGTACCTCAAAAAGTTTTTTGTCGTTAATCTGCGCGGTGTCTATATGTTGCAAGCCCAAAATTTGCGCACGTCGTGCCGTAGATTGTTCTTCACTTGATCGCGCGTCTAATGCCATTAGTCCCTATTATAAACCACAAGCACGATCAAGTGATACACTGTTGTTATGCAAGGGATAAATATTATCGTTATCGCCCATGACATAAGAAGCTCTCATAACATCGGCGCCTTGTTTCGCACCTGTGAAGCACTTGGGGTTAGCGAGCTTATTTTGAGCGGTTATAGTCCTTATCCTATTCACGACAAAGACACACGCCTTCCCCATCTGGCTAACAAAATATCTGAACAAATTCATAAAACCGCCCTTGGCGCAGAAAAACTTTTGACATGGCAAAAAATTGACGACATTGAGTCATTTATCTCATCGAAGAAAAAACAAGGCTATAAAATACTTGCTCTTGAACAGTATTCTAAAAGTGTATCCCTAAACACTCTAAATCCACCTAAAAAAGTTGTTTTGATCTTAGGCCGTGAAGTTGAAGGTATCGATCGATCAATTCTAAAATTGGCAAGTCAAGTAGTTGAGATACCAATGATTGGTAAAAAAGAATCTCTAAATGTAGTCCAGGCAGCAGCAATAGCCATTTATCACTTACGGTACGCTGGAATAAAAGCTTAAAAAGTTTTAAAATAATTACATGCCCGTAAAAGCTATCCGCAAACGACACCGAGTTCCTGGTCACACTTATACAAAGCACTATGTAAAAACTTATTGGCCATACCTTCCAATGATTTTGGTAGTATTAGTCGGCCTGTTGTTTGGTGGCCACCCGGCGTCAGCTCGGAATCGGGGTGTTTTAGCTTACGCCACAAGTGTAAGTATCGGTGGTCTCTTGAGTAGCACAAACACTCAAAGGGCAGCTGCGGGCGCAGTAAGCCTTACTAACAATAGTCAGCTTAATTCTGCCGCTCAGTCAAAAGCAAATGATATGGTTGCACGAAATTACTGGTCACACGAAACACCAGATGGACAACAGCCTTGGGTATTTATTCAAAATGCTGGATACAGTTATACAAAAGCTGGCGAAAACCTAGCTTACGGTTTTACAACAAGTAGCGATACCATTAATGGTTGGATGAATAGCCCAAGTCATAAAGCAAACATGTTAGATACCGCATTTACTGAAGTTGGGTTTGGATTTGCGAATAGTGAGAATTTCAATAGTTCTGGTCCTTCAACAGTTGTTGTAGCGATGTATGGCAAACCACAAGTTCTTGCATCTGGTAGTACTAACCCAACCGCCGCACCGGCACCAGTTCCTGCACCAAAACCAAAACCTGTACCCGCACCGGCACCAGTCCCTGCACCGGTGCCAGTACCTGCACCTACACCAATACCATCCCCAACGTCAGTTCCTAAAACCGAACCTGCATTTACACCCGCAGTAGCCAGTCAGTCCATAAGTCGCGGACAAATATTAACGAAAGGTGCGATGCCTTGGATCACTTTTGGGTTAGGTTTATTGAGCGGAGTAGCCATTTTGGCATTATTAACCCGTCACAGTTTGGCGCTTCGACACATTCTTAGAAATAGTCAACGATTTGTTTCACACCACCCATTATATGACTGTTTAATTGTTAGCGTCCTAGTACTAAGTACAATAATGGTTCAGACAGACGGATATATTCTTTAGTTTAATTTTGCGTTGCCGGCGCCAATAAGATTCTCGATACAATCAAATAAATCTTCGTTAAAGCTAACTTTCATTGGTAACCTTATTGCCTGCTTTTTAATTCCTTCTCCTAAAACTAATACTACATCTGTAGTCCCAGGGCTGTTGTCTATCATTGTTTTAAGCGAAATTAAAACATCCTGGTCATCGCTATTTTTTAACCTTATATAAAGTTTTTGATTTTCAACAGGCGGATCAGGTAATTTATGGTTTGAACTTTCCGAACTTAAACCTACTAATTTTTTGGGAAGCATCATTTTTTTACCAGACGATTGGTAGGACGAGGCTTCGTCATGGCTAATATTTCTTGCTTCACTTACCAATATTTTTATATTTCCATTACTGCCGTCTTTTTCGCGAGTTGAAACCTTACCTTTTACTAATACAATTTTATCTCTCTCCCAAATTTGCTGACTTTTTTCATAAACTTTAGGAAATAAAATTAGTTCAATATCGTCTTTTAAATCAGCAATTTTTGCAAAGGCCATCTTTTGACCATTTTTTGTAGTAATTTCACGAAATTCTACAATACTTCCTCCAATGGTCACATTTTTGTTTTCAAATTTGGTAGTTATTTGTTCCAATGGTACGGTCATTTCTTGTAAAATTTTCTCATAATTAGCTAAGGGGTGTTGGCTAATATACAGCCCTAAAAGTTCGCGCTCCCATGCAAGTTGTTCCTGAATCGGAATTTTTTCGACATCGCTAATTAACCTTAGGCTAACCCGATGAGCCGATAAGTCTTCAGAATTTCCAAATAAATCGGTTTGTCCAAGTAATTTTTCTTTTTGAATTCTCGACCCAAATGCCGAAATAGTATCAAGGTTATGAAGCAATACCGATCTGTCGTCAAATCGGTCAAAAGCACCCGATTTAATTAAACTTTCTAAAGTTTTTCTATTTACAGCCCGATTGCTTACTCTTGATAAAAAATCTTCCAATGATTCAAATTGACCTTCTTCCCTGGCGTTTAAAATTTCCTCAACTACGCCGGTCCCAACGTTTTTCACAGCTGCCAACCCAAAGCGAATTTGACTGGTTTTGGGTACAACTGCAAACTCTAAAAATGATTCGTTAATATCGGGTGGTAATACCTCGATTCCCATGTGTTTACATTCAGTAATTTCTATAGCTAAACGGTCGGTATTATCATAATCGCTGGTCATTAACGCAGACATAAATGCACTAGGAAAATGAGCTTTTAGATACGCAGTTTGGTAGCTAATCATTCCATAACAAGCTGAGTGTGATTTATTAAAAGCGTAGTCAGCAAAACCTTCTAGACTTTTCCAAAAATCATCAGCAAATTTTTGACTAACGCCACTGGTTTTTATTGCGCCGTCTACAAATTGTTTTTTCATTTTAGCCATTACGTCGCGTTTTTTCTTGCCTATGGCTTTTCTTAGCGTATCGGCCTCACCACCACTGAATCCACATAAATCCTGGGCAATCCTCATAACTTGTTCTTGATAAACTAACACGCCATAAGTAGGTGCTAAGGCTTTTTTCATATTGTCATGTTCATAGCTAATTTTTTCTAAGCCATTTTTACGATTTATAAATTTTTGAGTCAATCCGGCTGTTAGTGGTCCAGGCCGATACAACGCCCCCATAGCAATGATGTCATCAAAGACAGTTGGCTTTAAGTCCTTTAAATATCGTTTCATGCCCGACGATTCAAACTGAAACACGCCAGTGGTATCACCGTGTTGTAGCAGATCAAAGGTTTTTTTATCATCTAGATTTATTTCATTAATGTCGATGTTTTTTTTATAAACTTTTCTGACTATTCGTAGAGTGTTTTTGATAATCGTGAGGTTTGAAAGACCTAAAAAATCCATTTTTAGTAGTCCCAAATCTTCGATTGGACCCATTGAATATTGGGTGGCAATTACACCTTTTTGGGCTTTTTCAAGTGGCACAAATGTCACAATATCGTCAGGTGCAATTACTACACCAGCTGCGTGTACGCCGTGACTTCTGATTGTACCTTCAAGCTGCATTGCCAAATCAAAAACCTGTTTACTTTGTACATTGTTCTTGTATTCATTGGCTAAATCTTTATTGTCTTTTAACGACAGTTCTAAAGGAATATGTCGGCCCTGAATCGGCATTGGAATCATTTTGGCCAACCTGTCTGCTTCAGAATATGGAACCTGAAGAACTCTGGCCACATCGCGGACAGCGTTCCTGGCAGCCATTCGGCCAAACGTTACTATATTGGCAACTCTATTACTACCATACTTATCAATGCAGTACTGAATAACTTCATCGCGTCGACTATCCTGAATGTCGATATCTATATCGGGCATGCTAATTCGGTCAGGGTTTAAAAATCTCTCAAATAACAAATCGTACTTTAATGGGTCAAGTTCGGTAATTTTCAGTGCATAAGAAATTATCGATCCTGCTGCCGACCCACGGCCGGGACCGAATACAATACCCCTTGCTTTGCCCCAACCAATGAAATCAGCAATGATTAAAAAGTATCCGTTAAACTTCATATCATCTATTACGCTAAATTCGTATTTGGCGCGGTCTAGAATATTCTTGGGTAGTAATTTTTTTTGCGCGGCTCGAGACAAATTTTGGGCCTTTTCAGGTTTTAGTTCGCAATACCTCACTAATAGTCCGGCATAAACCAGGTCTTCTAAATAGCTTTTCTCGGTTTCACCCTTGGGGAGCGGAAATTTTGGGATCAATATTTTACCAAGGTCTAGGCTAACCTGGCAGCGTTCGGCTATTTTACTGGAATTAACAATTATATCTGGATTATCCTTGCCCCAACGATTAATTAATTCTTTCGGGTCGGTTACATGAAGATCAAAATCTCTCAGGCTCATTCGATTTTCGTCGCTTAAAAACGCACCGGTTTGAACGCATAATAAAATTTCATGGGCTTCTTGATCGTCGTGACTTAAATAGTGAGCATCGCATGTTAAAACAGCCGGGATATCTAGCTCTTTGGCCAATTTAAGTGTTTGTTTGGTAACTAACACTTGTTCTTGCCAAGCCTTTGGGTGCTCAGGATGACCATGATCCTGAACTTCCAAGTAGTACCTATCACCAAAAATCGATTTGTACCACTCGGCCGTTTCTTTAGCTTTAGCATACTGGTTTTGTTTAAGGGCATCGCCAAGTTCTCCGCCAATACAACCACTAAGCACTATCAAACCTTGGTTATATTTGGCTAATGTTTCACGGTCAATCCGTGGTTTATAGTAAAAACCTTCCAAATTGGCTATTGTGCTTAGCTGCATTAAATTTTTGTAACCAAGCTCGTTCATAGCCAACAAAATAAGGTGAAAATAACTTTTATCCTTTACTGGGTCGCGGTCGTTCATGCCCCGAGCAGAAATATATGCTTCCATGCCAAAAATCGGTTTAATCTTTTGGTCATTGGCTTCTTTATAAAATTCAATCAACCCAGACAACGTGCCATGATCTGTTATTGCCACACTTTGCATGCCAAGTTCTTTGACGCGGCTAATTAGCGGCGGTATTTTTGTTAAACCGTCCAGTAAACTGTACTGTGAATGGTTGTGCAAATGCACAAAGTCTTTAGCCGTTAGCTCTACTTTGGCCACTTATTCCCCCGATAACCTATTCAACTATTGTAAAAAATTTTGTATTAATTATCGACTATCTTAATTACAACAGACTATTTTGTTTGTTCCAGGGAGTGTTTGGTGTTATCGAAAAAAGGACCTATAACTGGTACATGCCTAAGCACCGATAAAAACCAAATTATTACACCTACTACAATACTCGCCCCTATTGCACCACCTAGCCCAAAAAAAATACCCCTCATAAAACTGAACGCAAATAATCTACGATGGCTTCGAAATCCAGACTCATAGATGCTAACCAACAACTTCCCTAGGTACTCATAATCTTTAGAAGTGTGAGATCTACGACTAAGTTGTTTTGTTTTTCTGCCCACCACCAACATACTTCTTTATGTATTTTATCGCCGATTTAGTTTCGGATATGGCTGCCTGAAGGTCTTCATTAGTTGTTTCGCCCTCATGAAGTGCCGATAAAACTTCGCGGGTTTTGGCTTTTGCTTTTTTTGCCGCCACTAGTGCGTGGCGCGCTTCGCTAGTTGCTTTTGTTTTTAGTCCGATAGATTTTTTTTGAACAGATTCTATAATGTCACTAAGTTCACCATGAAGTTTTTTAAGTTGTTTTTCGGCATTAGTTTTTGCTTTTTGGGCAGCAGTCTGAAGCTCTTTACGTGTTTCTTTTCCGCTTTTTGGCGCAGTTAAAACTCCTACAGCATAACCAATTCCTGCCGCGATAACCGTGCCAATTGCAGCCTGCTTTGTTCGTTTACGCATTTTTACTCCTTTTTGATCGTTTAGATTCTCGACCACCAAAAATATGCTCTGCGATATTGCCTAAAAGTTTGCCAATTGCAATTGGCCCAGCGGTTTTTTGAAAAAAAGAACCAACAGCTTCAGCTTGTTCTGCCAGATGTTCAGCCTTTTCGGTAATTTTATTGATGTGATTTAGGATTTGTATAAATTTTATCAGGGCAACTATACCAATTATCAAAAATGCAGCCAGGGCCGAAGCTAGAATAATTACCAAGATTTGCTCTGTACTATTCATCTATACTAATTAGTATACACTTTTTAAATTGCCAGCTACAATCCTAGTTGTTTTTTAATCATTTGCTGGGTCAGACCTGGGTTTGCCGAACCCTTGCTAAGCTTCATAACCTGCCCCACTAAAAATCCAATTGCTTTTAATTCACCATTTTTAATATCTGTAACTGCCGCTTCATTCTGCCCCAAAACTTCCTTAATTATTTTCTGAAGTTCGGTTTGGTCGGACACTTGTTCTACGCCTAATTCTTGAGCAGCTAATTTGGCGCTTCCACCACTCTTTAGGAGTTTATTTGTTACTTTTTTTGCGCCAGTTGAGCTTAACTGCCCTGAATTAACCATTTCCGACACTTTTACAAGCTCAATAATTAAGTTATCTGGTAAATTATTACCTTTCGAACTTTCGAGATCGGTCTGCACTAACCAAAAAGCAATTCGTTTGGCATGATCTTGACTGTATTTATGAAGCACACTCAACACAGTTCTTGATTTTATTACATCCGTCAGTAGATCCTCTATGAATTGCGCTTCAAAGCCACTACCTGTAAAACTTTTGCGATATTCGCTAGGGTTGGGTGGCATAGTTTTTTCGATATCGTCGATTATTTTTTGACTAATCTCGACAGGTGGTAGATCGGGGTCTGGCATGTAGCGGTAATCATGGGCCTCTTCTTTACCTCTTTGTCCAAAAGTCTTTTGCTTAGCTTCATCCCAACCCCTTGTTTCCTGGACAACAGATTGACCTTTTTCAAGTAGTTCTATTTGCCGATTTACTTCGTATTCAACAGCTTTTTCTACCGATTTGAAACTATTTAAATTTTTCGTTTCAGTTCGCGTACCAAGAGTTTTGTTTTTACTTACACTAACATTTACGTCAAAGCGCATATTTCCTTGATAAAGGTCGGCATCTGAAATCTCGGCGAACCTCATTAGCAGCCATAGTTCTCGGGCGTAAGCTTTTGCTTCGATAGCTGAATGCATTTCTGGCTTACTAACAATTTCCAATAGAGGTGTCCCGGCTCGATTTAGGTCAACCAAGCTATAATCGGCACCTTCAGGATGAGTACTTTTACCAGCATCAGCCTCAAGGTGAGCCTCGTGAATATGAACAACTTTTTCTTGCCCCTCAACGTCGAACTTGACCTGACCAGACTTAATTATCGGGTAGTAAAATTGGGTGATCTGATATCCCATTGGTAGATCTGGATAAAAATAGTGCTTCCGGTCAAATTGACTATATTTTTCAGGTTTTGTTCCCAGCGCCAATGCGGCTCGAGAAGCAAACATAATAGCTTTTTCGTTTAACACCGGTAGAGCACCTGGCAGACCTAAGTCTATATGGCTGATTAAGGAGTTGGGTTTGGCCCGGCGGGCATCATTGCTAACACCAGAAAAAAGCTTAGTTTTTGTAGCTAGTTGCACGTGACATTCTATGCCAATGGTCACTTTGTATTGGTCACGAATCTTTTGATTCACCACTTGGCAACGCTCCTATATCTTTTAAGGCTTGTCGAAAACCAATAAGTGCCGACTTTACATCCGCTTCACGGAGCCTGGTGGCCGGCTTTTCGATTACTTTTTTACATAAATTATGGGCAAACCAAACACCGTCATTGTTTGTTAATGTGCGTTGCGCGTTAACTAATCGCTCCCCCATGCTTTTACCTTTAAATTTACGCCTCTTAAGTGCTTTGTCTAGCAACGCATCAGCCGCCGAAAGGGCGTGAGGCCAGGTAGTTTTATCTTTACAAAAAAGTTGAAGCTCTTGCCAATCATTAATAAATTTATCAACTTTTAGCTTCTTGGGTAGTTTTGCACGAATAAATATCCCAGCGACTAAGAAAATAAAAAGACCTACTGCCGCAATCGTTGCTTGCCTAAAGTTCATTTAACCCACTCTCTAACCAAGCGGCTAAACTTAATAACCGCCTATCCATGGATTGTGGAGCCATAAGCTGCAAGCCAACCGGCATATTGTCCTGGTTGGATTTACCCACAGGTACACTTATAGCCGGAATTCCGGTTAAGCTTGCCGCAACTGTCATGATATCGACTAAATACATTTTAAGTGGATCATCAATATTTTGGCCAATTTTGAATGCTGTAGTTGGCGATACTGGGCCGGCCAAAAAATCTACTTTTTTAAAAGCTTCGTTAGTTTCGTTTATTAACTTTGTTCTTACTAGCTGGGCTTGGCGGTAATATGCATCGTAATAACCACTGCTAAGCACATAAGAACCTATCATGATTCTTCGTTTTGCCTCAGCACCAAATCCCCGGCTGCGACTAAGCGTAAAGCTTTGATCTACATCGACGGCTTCTTCAGCGCTAAAACCAAATCGTTGACCATCGTATCGACTAAGGTTGCTACTTACCTCAGCTGGGCAAATTATGTAATAGCAAGCCAAAGCCAAAGGAAGGCTTGGCAGACTAATTTTTAAAAGTTTAGCGCCCTTTTTTTCTAAAATTTTTAAACCAGCGTTAACTTTTTCGCGTACTGCTTCGTCAACACCGTTACCCATGTATTCGTCGATTATTCCGATTGTCTTTCCAGATATATTTTTATCAAAATCCGCGTAGTTTTGTTTGTCGCGGTTGATTGTAGTGCTGTCGAGTGGATCCTTCCCAGAAATTACGTCCATAACCACCGCCGCGTCGATTACGTTTTTAGTTATTGGGCCGATAACGTCGGTACTGCTAGCCATTGCAACCACACCACTGCGTGAAACAAGTCCGTATGTTGGCTTATAACCTACAGCGCCGCAAAAACTAGCTGGCAGGCGAATCGAACCACCCGTATCGCTACCCAGTGCAAATGGAACCATATCCAAAATTACTGCTGCAGCTGACCCACCCGAAGAACCACCAGGAACATGTTTTTTGCTAAACGGGTTTTTGGTAATCATAAAATCGCTATTTTCGGTGCTTGCTCCGTGTGCAAAGGCATCCAAATTAGCTTTTGCGACGCAGATTGCACCCTCGGCCTCTAATCGTTCGACGGCCGTTGCCTGATATGGTGCCTTAAAACCTTTCAAGATGTTACTCGCAGCTGTAGTTTCGCTACCAAATGTTAAAAAATTATCCTTAGCTACAAAAGGAACTCCGGCTAATCTTCCGCCAAATTGACCTTCTTTTATATCATGATCAATCTTTTCGGCCATTTCGCGAGCACGCTTTTCGGTTGTGGATATTACGGCATCGAATTCTTTTTTATCATGAATCGTTTTTAATGCACGTTCAATAAGGTCTACAGCCTTAAGCTCGCCATTACAAACTTTTGCGGCTAAATCAGAGATAGGTTGCCACTGACTACTCAATCAATCATCCTCTTCACCTTTATTTGACCGTCTTTGGTAGCGGGCGCATTGTCTAGTAATACATTTGAATCATACCCGTAGTCAACTATTGCATCTGGACGAGTAACATTTTTTAAACCATTTACCTGAAAAGACGGCTGTAATTCATCTAATTTGACCTTTTGCAGTTGTTCTACGTAATTTAAAATAGCTTCAATTTCTTTTTTAAATCTCATAACTTCATCACTACTTAAAGACAACCTAGATAATCGAGCAAGTTTAAGAATATCTTGGTCGGTGAGTCTTGTCATTTGTAGCTATTATAACAGATTGCCAATCTCATTATCCTTTACTTTTTTTAGATTTGGGTGCAGGATAAGTACTAGCAATAAGCGGAAAATAAACATGATGCTTGATGCGCTACATAGATTTCGCGGTTCTTTTGCGCCAAATGGTGGCGTAAATGCTGAAAGCGGCGAAATGCAGCCACCACCTACCGTCTTTCATGACCAAGTTGCGGTTGGAAGACATCAAGTGGACGTAAGTCTTGCCGTTCCCCACCCCAGTAAAAGAAAGTACAATGGCTGGGCATTAATTGAACCTGGCTTTGGTGGTTTTATGGCAAGCTCCGAAAAATTAATGCTCACAATGGCGGCCATGGGCGTTGCCACAGCTTGCTACGAACCGGTTCGTAGTGATCATGAAAATTTATTGTTTTCTTTAATAAAACCGCAAGCCATACATACCGACACGGTGGCAGCAATAAGCGACAATTTACCAAATAATAATCGGCTGATAAGCGAAGTGCCAGAAATAAAAGCCATAGACCTGCGTCGCTTGGCTCATTTGCCACACTCTATGGGAGGCCACCCCGCCAAAGAGTTTGCAGAAAATTCACCAAATAAAACCGACATGGTTGTAGGAATGGCAATTGTCGGTATGGGGTCACCAACAATACCTCAATTAATGCGAAATCTACCGGCTGGATTACCAAGGGGTATTTTTATGGATTTGTTGCCCGGAATCTATAATGGAAGCTTGGATTTAAATATTAAAAATGCGATAAAAGTAGGTCGTTACTTTGCCCAAAACCCCTTCCGCACAGCTGGTGAGGCAATTTCGTGTTTAACCGCCGATTTTCGGCCTGCTTTTAGAGCCCTAGGCAGCACCGGAATCCACACTGCCTTTGTCGGTTTTGGTAACGACAGCTTAATAAATCCCAATCCGGCGATTTCCGAAGAAGTTGATGTATTTACTGTCATTCCGAATACTGGGCATATGGCTCCTCAAGTAAGGCCTCATCTTGTTGCCGATACTGTCGTGTCAGTTATGACTAACCCACTTATGCAAGCAGCTTAATTTGTGGTGTCTTGGCGTACACGCCACCAACCCCATTATGTGGAGGGTCAACGGGCTCAGCCGGTGGTGTTAAACCACTGCCTTGCTGTTCCATCTTGACTCCTTAAATTATTTAAGCCAAGTATAGCATAAGCGAAAAAACAATGTTACATCTTAGATTTTATATCAGCTATGATGTCACGCAGCTCAGCGGCTTTTTCAAACTCCAAATTTGCAGCAGCAAATTCCATTTGTGTACTCAAGTCTTTTATAAGATGTTTGTATTCGTCTTTAGGAATTTTTTTAAGATCCAGCTTAGCTCGTTTGGATTCTTCTGGTAAGTCTGCCCGCATACCCTTTTCGACGGCTTTAGCTATGCCGGTAGGTGTAATGCCATGTTTTTTATTGTAATCTTCCTGAATTTTTCGGCGACGATTAGTTTCATCTAAAGTGCGCTGCATACTGCCTGTTATATTGTCGGCGTACATAACTACCCGACCGTCAATGTGCCTTGCTGCTCGACCAACAGTTTGAATAAGTGCCTGTTCGCTCCTTAAAAATCCTTCTTTGTCGGCATCCAAAATTGCCACCAGACTAACTTCGGGTAAATCTAAACCCTCTCTAAGTAAGTTGATGCCTACCACAACGTCATATACACCTAGCCGTAAGTCTCGCAGGATGTCTGTCCGGTCAAGCGTATCGACATCACTATGAAGGTAAGTTACTTTTATATTTAAATCTTTTAAATAGTCTGTTAAATCCTCTGACATACGTTTGGTAAGTGTTGTTACTAAAACTCTTTGTTGCTTACCCACAGTCGAACGAATTTCGGCAATAAGATCATCTATTTGACCCTCTATCGGTCGAATCTGAATAATGGGGTCAACTAAGCCTGTTGGCCTAATTACTTGCTGGATTGGTTCGGTACTGCGACTTAGTTCGTATTGAGCTGGTGTAGCACTGACATAAATCACTTGATTAACGTGTTTTTCGAATTCTGTAAATGTTAGCGGTCGATTGTCGAGTGCGCTAGGTAGGCGAAAACCGTGTTCCACCAAAACTTCTTTTCTTGCCCGATCGCCGTTATACATTCCTCTGACTTGAGGTAAAGTCATGTGTGATTCATCTATCATCATCAAAAAATCATCTGGAAAATAATCGAGTAAGGTCGCTGGTTGCTCACCTGGTTCACGGTTGGTGAGGTAGCGGCTATAATTTTCAATTCCTTTTACAAATCCTGTTTCTTGCATCATCTCCAGATCAAATCTGGTACGTTGAGCGATTCGTTGAGCCTCAATGAGTTTGCCAGATTTTTTGAACTGTTGGGCTCGCTCATCTAATTCGAGCTGGATTTGGCCTAAAGCAAGCTTTAATTTCTCGTACGGTGTAACGTAATGACTACCCGGAAAGATTGTCACTGATTTAAGGTTTGCTAAAACCTCACCCGTTAGTGGATTTATTTTGGTTATTTTTTCGACTTCGTCGCCAAAAAATTCTAACCTATAAGCAATCTCCTCACCAGCAGGAAACACATCAATAACGTCGCCCCGAACACGAAAAGTACTGCGATGAAAATCTATGTCATTTCGTTGATATTGAATATCCGTTAGTTGGCGCAAAAACTTATCACGAACTTTGCGTTCACTAATTTTAATTTTAATTGCCATTTCCCCATAGTCATCGACCGAACCAATTCCATAAATACAACTAATGCTAGCTACAATTATTACGTCTCTCCTACTTAACAATGAGCTGGTTGCAGCGTGTCGTAATCGATCTATTTCCTCATTTATTTGGCTGTCTTTTTCTATATATGTATCGCTGCGCGGGATGTAAGCCTCTGGTTGGTAATAATCAAAGTAACTTACAAAATAATGAACAGCATTGTTAGGAAAAAATCGTTTAAATTCCCCATAAAGTTGCGCGGCTAATGTTTTATTATGGCTTAAAACAAGCGTGGGGCGTTGAACATTATTTATGACATTTGCCATAGTAAAAGTTTTGCCGCTACCAGTTACGCCTAAAAGCACCTGTTCTTTGGTGTCGTTATTTAATCCTAAGACCAGTGACTCTATAGCCGTAGGCTGATCGCCAGTAGGTTTGTAGTCACTTTTTAACTCAAATTTCACTAAACTATTGTAACAGTTTAACCACCGTGGTTTTTTGATTTTGGCTTCGGACGGCCATATTCATCACAATCATCATCCAAATACCAACACGCTGCAAGTGCTTTGGTGTCAATATCTTTATAATCTTTATCCAATCGAGCAATCACTTTTGCAACCAAATTTTCGGGACTGTTATCGTAAATTACATTGTCTTTGTGGACTGGTTCAAGATTTTTCATAATATCATCAATGAAGTCGGCAGCACCTCCAGAACCCTGTAAAATAGCGCAAATTGTATTACTTTCTAGTGCAGTTGTAAATTCGTGCAAGCTACCGAATCTTCCGCCAATTGTAATCACGGCATCGCTCGATAAAACCAGGTATGCATCACGACCAACGTAGTTTAGGCCAGTGTAGTTCACGAAATCGAATATACCTATTGGAAGTCGATATTTATATATGTGCTCACGAACTGTAGCGGCGGGCGAAAATCCTATACTCATGCCGCCTTCGACCTTAGCTGCACGAGCGGCATAGTATGGTAAACCAACAGTAGCACCTGTAGTAATTATATGACCAGCTTTAGCTATAGCAGCGCCAACACGCTCAGCAAGTTCCTTATCAGGCTCAACCGTTTTACCAGCCGCCGCCCCAGAAACACAAATCGCATAATTCATAGTTGTTAGTATACCTCGCTTATGCTTAGGTCGGCTAATTCGGGAGTAAATTCTTGTCGATCTAGCTGTTTTAAGACAAGTTGTTCCAAAATTGGCTGGCTAATATACCTAATAAGTAACTCGTTCCATAAACTGGCCTGCATAAATCGCAACGATCTACGTTCAAATGGAGAGTTATACAGCATGTTTAAAGTGACGTCTAGTAGATTAAAACTTACCGGACCCTCGTCAAAATCTGAACCAACATAATTCATATCATGCCAAAACTGAAGCGCTGGTTCCAGCCGAAATAATACTTCTTCGGCACTTCGCCACTGCAGATCTTCGGGCTGAACGTGCGGTTCGAACAATTCCGGATGTTGAGACGGCTCTAGCTGACCAAAGTAACCCTGTAAAACTCGCCAATGAACTGTTTCTTTGCCGATTTTTACAGGGTGAGCATCATCTGCGTCAAGCACGGCTACAATGCTTTTACCAAAACTACTTTTAGTTTGTAAATGCCTAAAATATGAACTGTACAAGCGAACTTCATTAATGGCGTGCAGTACAAGTGTCAAAGTAGCAATAGTTTGGCCAGTTTTCAGTTTTTTGCCAACTGAGGATAGGCCTATACATCCCAGCTCTTTTGCTGCAAAAACATTTGTTGTTGGACTATTTATATTAAATGATTCGCCCTGGAACATTTCACTTAAATATATAAATTCAATCGATCGAATTTCAAAATCGTTGGGTTGTAGTTTGTGATATAACTTGAAAAGTCCGTCAAACCATTTGGTGCTTTCTACTTTTCGCGAACAAAGCAGAATTTTGGATATTTCTTCGCGTTTTAACATAGAATCTATCGACCTAAAACCTAAAAATTTCATTACTTTTTTCGGAGGATGAGATTTTATTATTCGCTTCATAACACTATGTTTAATAGCCCAACAAGATTTATTTATGCCAAGTTTACCAACCAGAATTAAAATGTTTTTATTCAGTTCCGCTTCGCTAGTTGATGGATTTAGTCCCAAACGAAGCAGTAAAAACTGATCATGAAGAGCGGCTAAGTTCATTAATGCACCATAAAGTTCTTGGGCCGTAGTGTCCATCGGGTCTAGGCCTAGTTGTTTAGTTTTATTGTGAGCACTAGCCACAATGTCGGCCATTAGTCTTACGTCCTGGCTAGTACGACCGCTGGAAAGTTCTAGATGATCTACAGCTAACCCAAATTGAGGCTGCCTGGCTTGCAGCAAGTCTGCCAAAAGTGTACTCATAGTTAACTTAAGCATATAACACTAGCGTCCCGGGGTAAAGCTTGTGCTTGCACAATAACACCCATGTCTTTAGAGTTAGCATTAAATGATTACTACTCTGGAAGAACAAAATTTTAACGAAGCTGAAAAACTCCGCAGTATCGCTAATGCACTTTCAGATATCAGAGCAAATTCCAGCTTATTACTAGGTCCAGCGTTTTTGCTATTTGGGCCTAATTGGCCGTTAGCTATTACCACAGCTGGCGTTGCAACTACTGACCGGCTCGATGGCGACTTGGCACGTCGGGCTGCACAAATATTAGAAGAGCCAACAACTGTCGAAGGAAGCGTTAAGGACCACGAAGCCGATCGTAGACTCACTTTTGGTCTGCTAGGTTTTACAGCTGCAAGGGACATCGTGGATGGAAATTTAGCTTCAGCCGCCATTGTTGGCGGTGTAATTGCCATTAGTAGTTGGCGTGAAATATCTATGGCCAAAATACGAAATCTGGCCGAGGCAGAAGGTAAGCGAACAGACGCAATTTATATAAATAAACTTAAAGCCGCCGGACTAATGACCGCGTTAGCGTTTGGTATGTCGCCGCTAGTAGAAAAACCCCATGGAAAAGCCGCTAGAAATCTTGGATTAATTGCCAGTACTGTACTTGGTGTAGTAGGTATGTATAAATTTAAAAATAAATTAGTAGATTCTTAAAAAGGTTGTGGTCGATACCATTCTGGAGCTTTTTGTAATAATTCAGCCAACTCTTTTTCGGTTAATAAGCCAGCCTGAGCCCCTACATGTTGGACGACATTCATCGAATTTATAGGCGCCCATTGCAAGGCACCTTCGATTGTATTACCTTTGATAATAGCCGCTACAAAGGTTGAAGTAAATGCGTCACCAGCGCCAGTCCGTTCCTTAGGCTGTGCGGGGTCAGGATAAGGTGGCATAAATAATCGGGTATTTCCATCACTGGCATATGCACCTGCTGGCCCGTCGGTTACGGCTGCAACTTTTGCGCCAATATTGTGCATTTTATCTAGCAAATCGTGAACATCTTCGTGATTACCGCCAGTAACTGCGGCTGCCTCTTCACAGTTAAACACTAAAACATCCGAGCGTGCATACAACTCTTTTAGACGATCCACGCCTGCTTCCATCTGAAACGTGCCCGGCTGAAAGGCAAATTTTACCTCGGGATTTTCTGCAAGCCAATCAGATACTCGGTCATGATACTTCTCGAGAGCGTTTTTACTAATTGAACTGAAGTAAATCCATTTCGGTATATCGGATTCACGAAACCTGGGCCAATGATAGTCATACTCTTCATGTTTAATTAAAATTGTACGTTCTTCTTTATACCACAAAACATAGTGGTAATTGCTTATTTTTTTGGGGTTTATGTGAACAAACCTCGTATCGACATCTTGTTCATTTAACGCCCTTAATATGTCTCGACCATATTGGTCACTACCAACATTACTTACTAATCCACTATTTAAGCCAAGTCTTGCAAAACTAACTGCTGCATTTGCAGCGTTGCCAACACCTTCTATTATTTCGGCATGATCGAACGGAATTTTTGTTCCAAAAGGCATTGCCAGCCACTTACCTTGCTCGTTTTTATACGCCTCGGCTCGGTCATCGAATAACCGAATAAACGCGTCGGTTACTACATCACCAATACTTAACACATCAATTCTAGACATTGCCCACCATCTTTATTGCAGTTATTTTATCACAGCCTTGCCTGCAGCATTAAACATATCTATTTTTTCTTCGACAACTGACTGAACAGCGGAAATAACATCATCCATTAGTTTTATTACAGCAAATTCGGTTGGGTTTTCAGCTAATTTTTTTTCGAGAGTTTTTCGGTAAGCTACCCGCATATCAGAATTTATATTAATTTTAGATACACCAATTTTGACCGCATCCATAAAATAATTACCAGGTGTGCCGCTGCCTCCGTGTAGACTTATATTACATTCAATTGTGCCGCGGATTTGCTGTAGAAGATTAAGATCAAGTACTTTAGGTACGGGGTACTGGCCATGTAAATTTCCGATTGCTGCAGCATAAGTGTCGATACCGGTTGCGGCAACAAATGTTCGTGCAGTTTCGGGTGTTGTGAAAGTCTTTTTAATTTCTTCGTAGTTAATCGATTCGGTGTGCAGGTTGCTACTTCCGCCAAAATAATGAGGTTCGCTTTCCACCAAGGCACCTGTGAGTTTGGCATATTCGACCACTTCTTTGGTTTGATCTATGATATCCTGCTCGCTGGCATCGTGATTAGCTTGCGAAATATCAATATGAATAAATTCAAACCCTGCTTCTATACCGGCAATTGCGTCGGAAATACTTGGACTGTGATCTAAATTAATATACATTTCCACGCCAAATTCTTGTATATAATTGTCAACCATATCACGAACATTTTCTAGACCAAGTGCTTCTACCTCGCCCTGGCTGACTTCTACCATTAATGGAGCCTGTTTTGCTTTTGCAGCACCCACAACTGCACGAAGTGTTTCTTGGTTGTCGAGGTTAAAAGCCCCGAGTGCAAACTGTTGTTGACGGGCGCGTTCCATGGCATCTCTGGCTGCCTGACAATTTTCGCGGATTTGCCTAAGTGATAGTGACATATATTTTGACTAATTGCTAACGCTTATAAGCATAGCATATAATAAGGTATAGATATGCCTAAATCTTCGACAAAATTTTATCAAATTTTAGCCTGGCTCTTGCCTACAGGAATCGGACTATTTACCTATACTGTCTCGACAATTTTATTAGCATTTAGTTCGTTAAGTAGTTATGTTAGGGAGCTGCTATTTACCCCGAAAGATTTTAATTTTAGCGATTCGGTGTTAACCACCATTAACGATATGTTGTCTCAGCTAGTCGGTGATTTGGCTGCCAGAAACTTGGTAGTCGTGGTGTTTTGGGGAATGATTGGGCTAATGGTTTATATATTTGTTTGGCTGGGAATCAATTTCTCTACCGAATTTGGCAATGACTTGGCATATACCAAGTATTTACACCCGAAAGGTGTTGATGTTTCATCACCGCTTCGAAATTTTTTATCTAAAGCCATTTTTCGATTTTGTTCCGGAATTGTACTTTTTATATATACGTTGACTTTAGTAGGTGTATTAATACCGCTTGCAGGAGGCTTGTTTTACCAAGCCGGCGAATTATTTTTTAGCATTTCGGCATTGGTGCATATATTGATGGGTTCTGGAATTACTTTTATTGGTTTACACACTTTAATTATTTTTGTTCGTTTATTAACACTTCGAAAAAGAATTTTTGGCGAAAATTAGATTCTAAAGACTTACTTTTTATCGTTAACAATGTGGGCGGCCAGCATGATGTTTTTGTCACTAAGACCAAAATGATCCATTAGCTCCTCAGGTTTTCCCGATTCGCCAAAGCGATCCCGCACTCCAACTCGCTGAAGAGGAATGGGCAATTCCTCACCAAGCAGCTCAGCGATTGCTCCGCCCAAACCACCATTGATTTGGGCTTCTTCAGCTGTCACGACTGCGCGGGTTTTGCGCACACTTTTAAGTATTGTTTCAATGTCTAGCGGCTTAATTGTTGGTACATGCAGAACTTCGGCATCTATACCTTCTTTAAACAATTTTTGAGCAGCTAAAAGCGCCTGATATGTCATAGTGCCTGTGGCAATTATTGTTACATCATTACCGGGCTCAAATATATATGCTTTGCCGATTTCTAATGGAGTATTTGGGGTAGTGAACACGGGTGTGGCTTCGCGTGCTAGGCGCATATAATTAGGCCTTGGGTCGTTTGCCATTGCCATAGTCATTTTTTCGGCCTCAATGCTGTCGCAAGGGGCTAAAACTACCATGTTTGGTAGGCTCCGCATCAAAGCAATATCTTCCAGCATTTGATGAGTGGCACCATCTGGGCCAACCGAAATTCCCGCATGACTACCAATAATTTTGACTGGCTGATTATTTAAGCATATTGTTGTACGTATTTGTTCCCAGTTTCGCCCCGGACTAAATGCTGCATAACTACTCACGAATGGTATTTTTCCCATAGCCGCCAGCCCCGACCCTACCGTAACCAAATTTTGCTCAGCAACACCAATCTCCACAAATCGTTCCGGATATTCATCCCGAAACAAATGCATCTGGGTAGATTCGGTCAAATCAGCACAAGCTGCGACCACATTGGCATTTTGTTGTCCAGCCACTAATAAGCCCCTTCCAAAACCTTTTCGAATCGGCTCAGTTGCTAGGCCTTTAACTTGAACGTCTTTAACCAAATGCATCTCATTCATGTTCGCTCCTGATTTTACCCTTCAGAGTTCGAAGATCATGCAGAGCTTCTTTGGCCTGTTCGTGATTTGGTGGCATGCCGTGCCAGTGAAAGTCATACTCCATAAAATCTACACCCATTCCCGGTATGGTGTGAGCGATAATCATGACTGGTTTTTCAACGACAGCCCGGGCCATAGCACAAGCATCGATTACTGCTTCGATGTCATTGCCGTTAACTTCGATAACGTGCCAGCCAAAGGCTCCCCATTTATCTTTTAAATCTTCTAATGGCATAACAACTTCGGTAGGGCCATCAATTTGAATGTTGTTTCTATCGATAATGCCGATAATATTGTTGAGCTTGTATTTTGCAGCAAGCATAGCTGCTTCCCAAACATTTCCTTCATCTAGTTCGCCGTCACCCATCACCACGTAAACCCAACGATGTGTTTGCAGGTCCATTCGCATAGCCAGCGCCATACCACATGCTTGGCTCAAGCCACAGCCTAGCGGGCCACTAGTGTGCTCAATGCCTGGTAATTTTTCGCGCTCGGGGTGACCCTGAAGTCGCGATCCAAACTGCCTCAACGTCAATAATTCTTTACGATCAAAATAACCAGCGTGCGCCATTGCAGCGTACCTAACAGGTACACAATGCCCATTACTAAGAAGCAGAATATCGCGATCCGGCCAATCTGGCTTATGCGGATCGTGTTTAAGCACATCAAAATATAGTGCTGTAAATATATCAGACAGACCAAGCGGCCCGGCGCTATGACCACTGCCAGCATGTTCGAGCATACGAATAATGTCTTCGCGTATTTCGGTGGCTTTAAGTTCGAGCTGTTCTAGCGTTAACTTTTTCAATTTTCCCTCTATATTTATAGGCTTTAGTGTAACATAAGCGATTATTGTAAATCAGTGAGTGAAAGCAGTGTTCTATATGCAGCCGCAGGGTCGCCAGAGCTATGAATTCCCCCCCCAACATTTAGGACACTAATACCGCCTGTGATAAGTTGTTTAGCATTATTTTCATTTATTCCGCCGTCCCAACCCAATTCGACATTGCTTTTCCATTTTTTTAAAGTTTCTGCTCGACTAAGCAAACCTAAATTGGCAACTCCACCGTGATAACCAAGTTTTCCAGAAAATATTAGCACATGATCTATCCAACTGAGAGCCGGTTTAATTACGATCAAATCAGTTTCTGGCAATATACAAACCCCAACTTTTATGTGATTTTTATGAAGTTGATTGGCTAAATGTCTAAAATTTCCTTCGGCTTCGGCCTGAACAATTACTAATTTAGGCTTTAGCCGAATCAATGTGTCCAAATAATCTAGCGGATAGCGATACATAAAGTGTATGTCGGCTCGAACGTTTTCTGACCACCAAGCTTGAGATAAGTCCGGCGACTTTGTTGGGGTAAAATCGCCGTCCATGCAGTCTATATGTATTCGTGTAGCAAAACCCTCTACCAATTCCATCTGTTTGCGGTATTCGTGTAAATCGGTAGCCGTAATTGTTGGGCAAACATCAATCATAAAGAATCAAGTTCCTGGATACGCCTTTTGAACCTCGTGGCACCAGCAAATGGGGTGTTGAGCCAAGTTTCAACAATTACCCTAGATTTGTCTTTGGCTAAAGTTTTAGCTGGCAAGCAAAGTACATTACTATTGTCGTCATTTCGGGCGTCGCGAACGGTCGCCATGTCGTAGCCCAATGCGGCACGTATTCCACGAAATCGATTAGCGGCCATGCACATTCCTTGACCACTACCACATATTAAAATCCCTCTTGGGTCATCGTCATTACTACCCAGGATATCTTTGACTATCCGGCGGGCCACCACCGGAAAGTCATCTTGTGGGTCTTGGCGCTTTTCACCTTCGTCTTCGACGTCATAACCGGCTCTTTTTAGATATTGGACAAGTTCTCCTCGCATATGAAAACCGTTATGATCGGAGCCGATGAATATTTTCATAAATAGTTTTTAATAACCTTCTTTATGATAGGATCTGATTTTGCAAACCCGGTGCTGCAGGCTGGATTGTAACTTCGTTAGCTTTTTCGGTCGCAGGAACTAATGGCGGTGCAGTTTGGTCATTTTCGATCGGCTGATTAACTGTTGTGTCCGTCTCTCCAACTACAGGATTTGATGCATTAGCTGAAGAATTTGACAGGATTTTACCAAGGTCAGCTACCATTTCTACTAGTCGATTGCTGTAACCCCATTCATTGTCGTACCACACGACAACTTTTACTAAATTGCCACCGACTACATTTGTTAAAAGCAAATCTATGATTCCACTATGACTATTACCGACATAATCTTTGCTCACCAAAGGTTCTTCGCTGACATCTAAAATACCCTGAAAATAGGCTTCTTTGACAGCGTCTTTGAATACTTGGTTTATTTCCTCTTTAGTAGTTTCGCGCTTAAGGACAAGTGTTATGTCACTAAGACTAACCACTGGGCTAGGCACGCGAATACTCAAACCATCAAATTTATCTTTGAGTTGCGGTAGGGCCAATGTAACAGCTATAGCCGCGCCTGTAGTGGTTGGTACGATGTTTTCGGCGGCGGCTCGGGCCTCGCGTAAATCTTTGGCTGGTGCATCTTGCAATACCTGGCTGGCAGTATAACTATGGACGGTGGTTAACATGGCCTTTTCGACCCCAAACGATTCTTCCATAATCGCCATAACTGCGGCTACAGAGTTGGTTGTGCAACTTGCGTTACTAACAATATCGCCAGCTTGATCTAACTTCTCTTCGTTAGCCCCCAGCACTAAAGTATCAACATCAGCACTTTTGGTTGGTGCCGAGATAACAACTTTTTTTGCACCAGCCGTCAGATGTTGGCCAGCATCTTCTTTTTGCGTAAATCGGCCGGTAGATTCGATTACTACGTCAACTTCCAATTGCTTCCAGGGTAATTTGGTTGGGTCTTTTTCGGCTGAAATAGGAATTTTTTTACCATCAACAATAATATTGGTTTCATCAAACTCAACCTGATGGCTGTAAGTACCATAAGTACTGTCGTGTTTTAGCAGATACGCCAGGGTTTTTGTGTCGGTTAAGTCATTAATAGCTACGATTTCTAGGTCGGAGCGTTCAAAGGCGATCTTAAAAGTGTTCCGCCCGATTCGGCCAAATCCATTTATTGCAACTTTTGTCTTCATATATACCCAACCCCCAGTTTTAGCTTAAGCAGAAATCAATAACCTAATTGTACGAGTAAGACGATATCTGGTCAACGTCTAATTAGGCACACGGTATTCTCACCACCACTTGTCGGATTGGGCTCGCTCGGAGCATTCACGGATAATCTTCCAGGCCTCATTGGCATCAGCAAAGCCCCGCACTTCAGTACCACCACTCTTTAGGTCTTTGTAGTGGTTGAAGTGATGCTCGATTTGCTTGATGGCTTGTTCGCCCAACTCTTTGTAGCCGGTTATTTTGCCATAGTGACGATCGTCGGTTGGAACAACGATAATTTTATGGTCATTGTCGCCATCGTCTACAAAATCAACCATGCCAATAACGCGAGCTTCCACTACAAGCCCCATAGGCAATGGCTCGGATGTGATCACCAAGGTGTCGAGTTCGTCACCGTCTTCGTCTAAAGTTTGAGGAATGAAGCCGTAGTTGGTTGGCTTAGCAAATATGCCAGGCTCTATGCGATCAAGTACAAAATATTCGTCTTTACGACTCCATTCCGCTTTTAGCATCGAACCTTTCGGTATCTCTATAACTGTCGTTACGTGCTCGCCGTCTTTACCAAACGTCAATTTATTAAATGGATAGCCCATTATTTGCTCCTTTTACTTCACGCTAAAGTATAGCGTACTGGCCAGTAAATTTCATCTGTGTCATAATTATATGGAATAATTTAAGGAGAAAAGATGGACCTAGAGCCAACCCAAGCACCACAAAATAAGTCTAATAAAATGCTAATTGTAGTATCGTTGGTGGCTGGCGTCATAGTTGTTGCCGGAATTGTGTTCTTTACAGGCAACAAAGACCAAAAATCGAACAATTCTACACAACGGACCTCTAATCAATCTAACTCAGAAATCAATCAAAACTCATCCAATGGTGATCAGATAGAACAAGAAATTAAATTCTTTACCAAAGATGACGTTATTAAACATAATTCTAAAAGTGACTGCTGGACAATAATCGAAGACCAAGTTTATGACTTAACCAAATTCATCGGCCGACACCCGGGTGGAGATGAAATTATTCGTGCTTGCGGCACAGATGGAACAAGCTTGTTTACCGAACGCAAAACCGAAGACGGTGAAGCCGTGGGAAGTGGCACCCCACATAGTACAAATGCCAGCTCTGAGCTGCAAAGCTTAAAAATTGGCGACTTAAAACAATAAAATGACTCCCTCTGGTCCAAAAGTAATTGCACACCGCGGAGCAAGCAATGACGCACCTGAAAACAGTCAAACGGCTATTCAAAAAGCAACTGAACTAAATATATACGCTATCGAATTCGATATACGTTTAACTAGCGGTGGTCAGTTTATTATTAGTCACGATGCCAGTTTTAAGCGTACCGCTGGAATACGTGGAAAAATTTCTAAAAATTCACTTAAGTGGCTAACCAAAAACGTCACCCTAAAAGACGGCTTACCACCACCATCCTTAAAAGACGCTCTGAAATATCGCAAAAATAAACACGTTTTTATAGAGGCAAAGGCTAAAAACTGGTCAGTTCAGCTTAATGAATTTGCTCGCAATAATAATTTTTCAAATGTCAGTGTATTATCATTTAACTACGATGAGCTAGCTAAATTTCATGCTTTGCAATTAAATATTCCTTGCTTCAGCCTGACTTTTTGGCGGCCCCTGCACTGCTTAAAAATTGCTCGGTCATATGGATTTTATGGAATCGGCACGCACTGGATGGCAATTAACCCGATTGTTGTTTGGTTGGCGCGTCGCTGGAAGATAGAACTTATGGTATACACCGTTAATTTTTCTGTAATTGCCAAAATTATTAATGCAATTTATCCAAGTGTGACAATTGCAACCAATAAACCAAAAGAATTGATAGATTTACTCACCAAATAAAGGTTTATACTATTTTTGATGTACGATGTAGAACTGGTAAAAGTTGAACCACTGAACGACAAAATCATAAGCTTTAGCTTTCAAAAACCGCCCGGCTTTCATTATATTGCTGGCCAATTTATTGAGTTGATTCTGTTCCACAAAGAACCCGATGACCGTGGAATTAAAAGATGGTTTACACTTTCTAGCTCGCCTAGTGAAGAATTACTTACCATAACTACTAAATTTTCTACCCAAAATAGCAGTTCGCTCAAAAGTGCTCTTTGGCTTTTAAATATCGGACAAACCGTAAAGCTTACCGACGCCATGGGTGATTTTGTTCTACCAAAAAATAATTTAAGGCCACTACTAATGGTTGCTGGCGGAATCGGTATTACGCCTGTACATAGCATGCTTAGATGGACGGTATCGCAAAACGAAAAGCGCACCATTGATGTAATGTATGGGGTACATAGCGAAAATGAAATTGTTTTTGAAAAAGAAATAAGGTCGGCGGCTAATTTGGAAATTGTGGTTAGCGACCCGGTAAATTGGCGTGGCAAAACCGGAATTTTAAATTCCCCAATGGTATTTCCGTCAATTAAAAAAGAACATTTAGTGTATCTTTCTGGGCCAGAAACGATGATAGAACAACTTTTTTATGATTTGAAGCTGGCCGGTGTGCCGCCAGAAAATTTAGTAACCGATTTTTTCCCTGGCTATAAGGAAATTTGATAGCCGTTTAATTATCTTCGGTTGCGGCAGTTAATTTTGGTGTAATGATTACCTCTGCGGCAATGCGTGCCGGTTGACCGGAAGTTACAGCATGACTCATTCTTTCAAGCCCTTGAATATATGCATTTAATTCGTCTTTAGTAAATTCTGAATTAATCATCCTCTGAATTGTTTTTATTTGCGACTTACTACGTTCACAAATAAATTTACCCTTGGCGGTAATGATAAGATGCCTGGTACGCCTGTCGTGGCGCTGCGTCCTTTGCCTAATTAACCGGCGCTTTACTAGTCTAATAGCAAGCACATTTGTTTGCGCAAGATTAATATTTAACGCCGTTGAAACCGCTGTCATACTTAAGCCGTTACTCCCAAAAGTGTTGACCACACAAATTAATAACCATTCTAATAGTGTTAGTTCATATCTTTCTAAAGCCTTGTTCATAGAGCTCTTTATGGCCCGTTCTGCGCTGGAATGTGCCAAGCAAAGTTCAAAAAGACTATCTTTGTCGGTAGCCATCTAGCTAGCTTGCCTTTCTTGTTCTTCTAGGTATTTTCGAATCATTAATGCAGCGGTTGCGCCTTCGCCGCTAGCGCTAGCTATTTGCATAGTAGCACCGCTTCTTACATCACCAGCCGCATAAACTCCAGAAATAGTGGTTTGCAAATTCGGGTCCGTTTTAATCATGCCGACTTCGTCTAATTCTACTTTGGAGTTTTGTAAAAATTGAGTATTTGGCAATAGTCCAATAAAAATAAATACGCCGTCGGTATCGAACTTAACCCGCTTACCTGTTATTTTGTCGGTGCCAATTACATGAGTTACTAGTTTATCTTCTCCGGCTACAATTTCATCGGTGGTAGTATTCATATGAACCGAAATTTTATCAGCATGTTTTGATAATTCTTTTTGTAGAACTTCGCTGGCTCTAAACTTATCACCACGAACCAACAGATCAATGTTGCTGGCAAATTTAGTTAAAAAGATTGCTTCTTGTAATGCCGAATTACCGCCGCCCACCACAACCAGTCGCTTATCGCGGTAAAACGCACCGTCGCATGTTGCGCAATAGTGTACGCCGCGGGCGTAATATTCTTTCTCGCCAGGGATGCCTAGTTTTTTATAATCACTACCTGTGGCAATCAGTACGGCCTTTGCACGAACATCGCCATCTGTTGTCTTGAGAAATTTGGTCTTTCCTTCATCAATTATTTCGGTGACTTCACCAAGTCGTATATCGGTCCCAAATCGTTCGGCCTGCATGCGGAGTTCTTCGGATAAATCCAGGCCCGAAATTCCTTTAGAAAACCCTGGATAATTGTCTACCCAGTCAGTTATTGCAGCTAACCCACCAATCACACCTTTTTCGAACAACACTGTGTCAAGGTCTTCACGAGTAGTGTAAATTGCCGCACTCAGAGCTGCCGGCCCGGCCCCGATCATCACCACGTCGTGAATTTTTGTATCCTCAGTCATAAACTCCCCAACTAATTAATTGTTAGTATAAAGTATTCTCTTATTTTCCGCGAGAACAACGAAATACTAAAATGATGACAAATTAACGGAATTTGGTGAGGTAGTGTGGTCTTTTACCGCGAGACGCGCAGTAAGCTATGCAAACGGCACTGCGCACGAGCACACGGAGCGAAAAGACCGCAATGCCTGCCAGAAACGCTAACTGACGGCGGGGGCCAGTCGGGCTAGGTTATAGCCCACTATAACCTCCTTTGAATCATCCTCTTTAGTAACCACTGTTACAGGCACGGCCAATTGCCCACTTAATTCAAAGGCTTCTTTTTGTCTTTCGGGCGCGCTGTCTAAATTAACTTCTTCGTAAGCATAGCCCTTTGCTCCTAACCACTTTTTAACCATACCGCAATACGCACAGGTATTGGTGGTAAAGATGGTGATGTTTTTGATCATATCTTCCTTCCTTATTTGATTTTTTATTAATTTTTGTGAGGTTACCATTCAGTATATATGGTGTGTATATGCTTATGCAATACCCTATATGTTGTGTTTACTACTGCACTGATATTAACTCTATATCAAATACTAAATCGGCTTTGGCTGGGATTCCGCCATCTGGACGACCAGCTTCACCATATGCCTGGGTGTAGGGGATTACTAGCCTACGCTTGCCGCCTACTTTCATGCCTGGTATGCCTTTTTGCCAACCCTCTATAAGTCCACCCAATGCTGATGTAAATGGTTGACCAGTATCTTTGGAGCTTTGAAAAATATTTCCATCAGCAACCAGCGCCCCAGTATAATGGGCCGTCACACTGCCGCCTTCTTTGGCTTCGTCACCCGTACCAACAGTTAAATCGATAATTTTAAGTTCCGTGATTGGTTCTGTTTGTGGTGTAAAGTCCGCGAGTTTAGTGCCTTGCAATTTGCCCTCCTGGCTTTGATTATTTTGTTGTGATTGTTCGTTTTGTGTAGTGCTATTTGCCTTCTTTTCGGCTTGTTGATCTTTACGGATTTGCCACACCACCAACGCGCTAAATGCAATAGTAGTAGCAAAAAATAAGATTGCGGTAATCAACGCAAATACCCTTTGGTGCGGTTTTGCCATGAAAGGTTCCCTCCTTAATTTGTGATTATTAGTATAGCTTACTTGTTGTAGCTGGAGGATATTAAAAATGTTGTAGTTTTTCTAGCTAGCAATATCGTAGGCACGCAACTTCTTTTTGGTGGTTTCGTTTTTGGTTTGTTGCAGTTCAAGTAGTTGAGCATAAATGCCATCAGATTTTGACAGTTTGCTTGGTGACCCAACTTCATCAATCTTGCCATTTTTTATAGTTACAATCTGGTCCACATGCTGAATTGTACTTAGTCTGTGGGCGATTATAATGGTTGTCCGACCTTTCATAAGTCGTTTTAAAGCTTCCTGCACCATGGCTTCGCTTTTGCTATCTAAGCTACTGGTGGCTTCGTCGAGCACTAATATTGGCGCGTCTTTCAAGAGTGCTCTGGCAATTGCAATTCGCTGCTTTTGTCCACCACTCAGTTTTAAGCCACGCTCACCAATCTCGGTATCATATCCATTTTCGAACTGTTCAATAAAATCGTCAGCGTTGGCGGCCTTGGCTGCCTTAATTACGTCATATTTTGTAGCATTTGAATTAGAATAAGCTATATTTTCGAAAATTGTGCCACTAAATAGCGCCGGGTCCTGAAAAACTACACCGATTTGCGACCTTAGGCTATTTTGAGTTACTTGTGATATATCCTGGCCATCAATTGAAATACTACCAAGCCTGGGTTCATATAATCTCATAAGTAAATTTGTAAGCGTTGTTTTACCTTCACCGCTTTCGCCGACTAGTGCTACCTTACTATCTGGCTTGATTTTTAGGGAAATATCTCTAAGTACGGTTTGTTTATTGTCATAACTAAATCCAACATTTTTAAACTCGATACTTCCGGCAATTACATTTATATTTTTGGCATTTGGAGTATCTTTTATCTCTGGTTTTAATTCTAATATTTCGAAGTAATCTTTACTGTCGGCTACGGCTTTTTGAGTATTTTCCACTAAAAAGCTAATCGTGAATATCGGTATCCTAATTTGAGATGCGTACAAAATCAGTGCCACAACTTGACCGGGTGTAAATTGGCCCGTTGCGCCACCCTTAAAAATATAAATGTAAACCGCTAAAAATATTACGTTTAAAACCAGTCGCCGCTGCACGTCACGTACGTGCCAAAACTTCGACTGTGGCGCGTTAGTTTTAACCACTTTTTTCTGCAGATGATCGAAAAAGGTAAGTTCGCGTGCTTCTTGGATAAAACTTTTAACTACCCTTACTTGGCTAATTGCTTCGGCAAACCTACCGCTAGCCACATCTGTAAAATGATTCTTTTTTGCCTGATAAGCCTGCCATGTACCGCTACTTCGAAAAGTCATCCATATGTAAATTGGATAAAGAGCAAACAACATTAGGGCTACTTGCCAACTATAAATTGCAACAATGGCCAGTGAAAAAATAGTACTGAAAATAAACTGCAAGAAGTTATTGCTCATCATCTGCATAAAATTTGTGATTTGCAATATGGAACGATTGAGTCGATTGATTATTTTGCCGGAAAGCTCGGTGTCAAAATATCCTTGCGGCAAGCTAAGTATATGTTTGTAGTAGCTAAGGCTGAGTGACCGATTTAATTTAACGGCCATTTGGTCGCCCAAGTATCCACTGATGTTGCTAAACAAATTGTGCATTAGATCAATAACAAAAATTGCTATGGCCAGCATCACTACATAGTCAACCCGCGCCGATGTGCCTTTTCGCATTTCGTCTATAGCCCAGCCGCTGAACATGGGCTGCGAAAGGGTTAATATGCTGAGAAATACCGTGAAGACACCTATAGCTAGATAGTAACGCCAAAGGTGTTTTGCGGTACTTAATATTTTAATAATTTGCTTCATTTAAATTAAGCTTAACATGTTAATTTAATTTCTTCTGGCTCAGAGTACTTAATTAAATACGCTAAGAGAGAAGGACAGATGAAGATTTATTTAGCCGTTAAAGGGCAAAATGGTTGTCCTATTCGAAGGGAAGCGGGGGGCAGCCAAAGCTACTCCAACCTTTGCATTCCAGCCCAATGCTTAGGTTGATTTGCTTGGCGCTCCCCGCTCCCCAGTTTCCGGCTCTTTGGGGGGCCGGTTTAATGCGGAGTGCTTGACGACCACCGATCCACGAAAGGGGGGCGTGAACCGTAATAACGATTTGTCAAGCACTCCGCGAAGGTGGGAGTATCGAACCTCGGCGAGGTGGGGACCCGTATTGGTCCGATACTCCCCCGAAGGGTTTTGAAGAAGCAAAAAACGTCTTTTTTGCTAATCCAATACCCCTTCGTCGGGTAGGCTGGAATCGAACCAACTTACCAACCATATCAAGTGTCGCGCCCGCAACCCAGATACTTTGGCTCTACCCGTGAAATTTGCCTCATCATAGAGACGGTATTGTTTAACTACTTTATATTTTCAAACAGCACCGTCCCATGGAACATTTTCAATGGGTAGTTTCTTCATCTGTCAACGTTCGTAACAGGGGAATCGAATTAAACTCAACCACAATTACGATGACCAGTTTACAACGTTTTTACCTATTAATCAATAGCCGACGTCAACAATAAAAACTTAATATTTTTTGTAAATTTACATTGGTGACGTAACAGGTACAAGTGAAAATAAGGCCTTTTGGGGCACAAATTGTTCTCATAGTCCTGTCACGCCCCCTCGGGTTACCGACCGCAGTCGGGACAGCCTGGGCATGTGCCCGAGTTGCCGCAATGACTGCAAGTCAACTTCCCAAATGCGTTAGACAACTTACCCTTACATTTTGGGCAAGCCGACGGACGGTTCTTGCGACCACCGCATCGACCTCGAAAGGTCATGTAAATCACCTCCTTGGGTGAGTAGGGATCGGGGTAACATTTTGCTGGCTACTACGTCGTCCATAATGACTAAGTAAACATTGTTGCCCTAGTATTACCGGGTGGTATACTTAGCTGTGAACAGCATTTTTGTGAACCAATCAGAACAAGTGGTCGTAGAGACTCGAACTCTCGGACTTTAGGACATAAGACCATAATCCTTCCAAATACGTCCTAGATTACACATGTAGCTAACAAATCAAAATTTTAATAAGTCGGTTACATGCGCAATCACTAAAATACTATGATTCTGTACCTGTTAAGGTGCTATTTGGGAGCATTTCTCGACCAAAAGCTGTAGTATTATACAATTTTTATCAATTTATTCCAACAGTAGAATTTCTTGGCTACCAGCCACCACCACCACCTCCACCACCACCGCCGGAGAAGCCTCCGCCACCCGAAAATCCACTGCTGCCAGAGTTACTTGGTGGTGAAAAATTAGCACCCATTGTATTTAACGAGGTCGACAAACTGTTGGCAAAAACCAACGCATTAAAGGTAGTCCAATTTCCGCTATACCAATCAGGAGGTGATTTGTAGATGTCTTCAAACTGTTTTGCCCAAGCGTTTTCTACGCCTAGGGCTACGGCGAATGGCAACAATTTCTCGAATAATTCTACGGTTCGCTTCGGCCCTAAAGATTTTTTTGCGTAGGGAGAATCCGGGCTCTGAAGCATCTTTAATCTTTCTTTTTCGGCAACTGACAAATATAGCTTCAGACCTTCAATATGTTCTTTTGCCATCACTCCTTTTTCGGTTCTTTTGGGCATCAACATTGCAAAGATTATCAAGAACGCCGTGGTTATTAAACCGCCAAAAACATACCATATTCCCAAAATAGCGCCAAAAACAAATAATGAGATGACTACAGCAGTTACGACAAGAAAAAGCTTTCCAGCCACCCTAAGGGGGCTTCCATTAAAATATCCTTCTTGAGCCAAAGACAAACTAACCGTTTCTCGGACTTCCTGAATGACTTTGTACATCTTGCCCTTTAAATCATTGACGTTGACTATTTGACCCACCTGGATGTCAACTTCGGTTTTGGCGCCGAATATTCCCCATAAAATATCTCGTTCATAGCTTTTTAGTCCTGTGGTACTTGGATTTATTAGCTCAAACTCGTATGTCAACTTGTCTTTTAACAAAAATCTATCTTTTTTGGTTTCAATAATCTTTAAATATTTGCGTATTGCTAGGTCTATAATTGTTGCCGATATATCTCTGTTGTCTACTCGGTAATCAACTAATGTCCCAACTTCTGCTGGTCGCAATTTGTCAGGTGCGTCATACTGAGAAACAATAACGCCTCGACCTTTTGAATCTTTGCCATTTTTATACCAATACCGAAAACTAGGCAATAAAACTAGTATCGGCAACGCCAAAAACGATAATATATTTTTGAGGTTTTCTTTCAGCCAATCAACCCTAGTTGGTTGGGCAAAACTGCCTTTTTGTATGCTAATTAACCCAGTCAAGGTTTCGTATGGCTGGAGTGCTCTTAGCGTTTCGACTTTTATACCGTCACTTGTTTTTGAAACACTACATTGCTGCGAACTTTCGCCGTACTTGCCGGCAAAGCATTTGGTCTGGTTTAATTTTACTGCGGTGGGCAAATGGAAGTTTGCAGTGACTTTAGTAAAGGGCTGTGCCCATTGGTCGCCGTTAATGTCCCAATAAAGTTCATCGTGGTCATCATAAAAACTAATTACATTCTCTTGTTGGTAGTTAATTATAAATGTTTGCGGGCCAGTTACTGTCTGATTTGGGTCGCCAATTCGTATTACCAAGTTATCATTGGTAGTGTAGGTGCTAAATGGCCAAGCACTGCCGTCTGCCTTGGAGGCTTGAATATTACTAATGTTCTGTTTTTTGCCCTTATACTTATCTGGTAGAGCCCGCTCAATCCCATGATTATTATTGGTAAAAACTACGTCGATACGCTCTTTGACTATTAACAGCCCTTGGGGATCTTCTGTGGTCAGTGTATAGTCGGCATCGAAGTTGGTAATGGTGAAATCTTGCAGATCTGCACTAGCAACCAACGGTGTTAGTAAAAAGCTTACGAGTAGCGCCAGCGAAGCAAGCCAACGCAGCCGAATCACGCTAGATACGCTCCGCACCAAATTGTTGCTTAGCCGCTTCGGCTGCCTTATCTAGCAAGGTGTTCACTTCCTCAGAGGTCAATGTGCGCTGGTAGTTTGCGATACTCATTCGAAAAGCAATTTGTTTGTCTGGTTCGCCTGCTTTCTGATATATATCGAGTGGGTTGACATATGTAATGCTGTGATCTGGTTGCAGGTCGATAACAGCCTGCTCGACACAGCTTTGCAGATCAGCAAATGCGACATCATTATTTACCCGTAGGCTTATATCTTGTTCGACCTTAGGAAATCTTGGAAGCGGGGTGTATACCGGATTTTTGGCGTGTGCGATTAGCCGGTCAATATCTAGCTCAAATCCAGCTGTGTATGAAGGAAGCTTAAGGTTTTGGCGCGTGGTTGATTTGAATTCGCCCAATTCGGCTATCAACTCACCGTCAACAGTTTTTACATATGCACTGCGCCGTGGTTCGAACGGTGCCACTGCAGCCTTACCGATTTCCATTTTGGGTTCGTGAGTGGTTGCTGGCTCATAGATTAACTCAACCCCAAAAGCCTGGGCAACGCACTCTAAGTAGAGTCTGGCCTGATAAAATGCAGCTCCGGCTTTAGCCTTGGCAGCCTTGTCGTCAACCGCAATGACTAACGCTAGGCGGTTTTCTTCTATAGGCAAATCATCTTCGGTCAGATCTTTATTGTGAACTTTGTTCATTTCAAACAAAGCAAATTCCTCGTACCCAGCTCTAATATTCATATTAACTTTGTCGAGCAAGCTGGGCATCAGACTCATGCGGTAATACTGCAAATCGGGGCTTATGGCGTTACGGACATGGTAGGCATTTTCTTTATTTTGGCCAACTTTTTGCATTAGGTTTTCGTGGACAAAACTATAAGTCAGTACTTCGTTGGCGCCTGCAGCAGCCAGCAACTTTCGAAGTCGCTTCTTGTTTTCTAACAACTCGTACTTAATTGCGGGCTTGCTGCCACGAGGAGGCAAAGCCACTGGTAGTTTATCGTAGCCGTACAACCTTCCAATTTCTTCTACTATATCTTCCGGAAACTCGATATCTCTGCGCCAAAATGGCGGACTAACTTCTAGTTCTGGGCCCACTTCGAACTCAACGCGGCGAAGCATTTCTGCTATTTCGTCGGTAGTCAGAGACGAGCCTAGTCTTTGGTTGATAAATTCTGTAGATACGCTAACTACTGGCATGGGCTTGATGTCTGGGTTAGAATCGTAAACTTCGCCAGCCTTGCCTTCTGCATGCTTAACCATGTTGCTCACCAGTTTTGCTAACACAACATGGTTTTGTAGTGGGCTCTGACCCTTGTTAAACCGAGTAACGGCGTCGGTAAATAGCCCATGGCGCATACTGGTACGACGAATGGCGTACATATCAAATGTGGCGCACTCAATGATGATATTCTTGGTGTTTTCGTCCACCTCAGTTTCGGCACCACCCATGACACCAGCCAAGGCGATTGCCTGTTTGTCGGTGGCAATCACAATGTCTTCGTTGGTTAGCTTTATAGTTTTGCCTCCAAGAAGCTTTATCTCTTCTCCGTCGTTAGCTAAGCGCGGAAAGATTGTTACTTGTTCGCCACACAACGCTTTGACCTTGTCGTAGTCAAAAGCGTGGGTCGGTTGAGCCGTTAACTGCATGTAATAGTTAGACCTATCCACTATGTTGTTAATTGGTTTTAGCCCTGTCCTTGTAAAGCTGGCTAGCATCCAAGTTGGACTCTGGGTAATTTGTATGCCTTCGACAACTTGTGCCATAAAACGCGGTACTAGTTCTGGTATTTCATTTCTTGAAGAAAAGGGAAGTTGGCTTGTTGATTCGATTGTAATCGGCTGCGTATACCAATCTGGTGATTTGAATTGCAGCCCGCAAATACCTGCTAGCTCACGTGCTACACCCAAGATGCCAAAGCAGTCTGGGCGGTGGGTAAACATCTTGTTCTCAAGGTCAAACACCACGTCATCTAGGCCATACAATTGTTTAAAAGGCGTTCCGAGAGTCATAAGGTCGGGTGTGAGCACGTCGGATTCTTTGATTTCTAGTATGCCATCGTGGTTATCGCTGATGCCCAGCTCGCTCGCGCTGGCTAACATGCCGTTACTTTTAGCGCCGCGAATTTCGCGAACTTCTAGCGTAAACGGATCTTTGTCGATGGTGCTTGGCACTACGGTTCCGGGTGGTATCCACGCTACGGTCATGCCTTCAGCCACCTTCGGTGCACCACATACAACTTGCACCAGTCCGTCGTCGCCACGCTCTACGTCTTGCACGGCTCCACCGTCGTCAATCCGACAAACGCTTAATTTGTCGGCCGCCTGGTGTTTTTCGCAAGAGATAACTTTAGCAACCACAATACCGTCGTATCGCGGCCCCCACTCTACAACATCTTCAACAGCCCCAAGTTGTGCGCCGATACGCTTCAAAAGCTCATCTTTGCCAATACTCTTCAAATCGACATTGCTATAAAACTGCGCCCAGTTTAAACTAACTTTCATTTCTCTACCATGACTTCATTTATCCATAACTTTTCAGGACGGCTTAGCATAAATGCTACTACCTCCGCAAGATCCTTCGGTTCCGTAAAGGTTTCTACCGCAAACTCATCGCCCGCTTTAGCAAACATTTGAGTGTTTGTGCCGGATTGAAATACTGCTCCCACACGGATACTGGATTCTTTTAAATCTTGCCTTAGGACGTCCGTAAAACCACGCATCCCGTATTTGCTAGCGGTATAAACGGACTGGCCAGCTTGTGCGACAATACCGGACTTTGAAATTATATTTATAATTGCCCCTTCGACAGACTCTTTGAGTTTTAGTAAAAGCCCTCTGGTAATAAGTATCTGAGCGACTAAATTAGTATTGAGTACCTCTAAAATTTTCTCATCACTCAGTGTTTCTAGATCACCAACTTTGTGCCACACACCTGCATTGTTTATTAACGTATCAACTTTTGAAACTTGATCAAAAAAATCATTTCGTTGCTTTGCATTGTTCACATCAAAAGCAAAATATTTTGCGTTACCACACTTTTCACTAACCACTTTTAACTTTTCTTCATCACGTCCACAAAGAATTAGTTGATGGTCTGAGCTCAATCTTTCGGCTATTGCAGCCCCGATTCCATCACTTGCTCCAGTAATAATTGCGGTTTTCATTTGAATTGCCTCATACTTTTACCCTGACAAATATCATTTCGTGCTGTTCGCTGCTGGGGTTGTGAATCTTGTGCTGCGTGTTAGTCGGAAAAACAAAAACGTCACCAGCCTCGTAAGAATATTGACCATCTTTATCGTGAACTTCACCAATACCTTTTAATACAACCATGATTTCCTCCGTATCCACGTGCTCATGCCAATCAAAAGTTTTACCTGCTGGTAAATATCCGTGAGTCATCATTTCAAAATGCGCGCTCTTTAGATGATCGGGTGACGCGTACACTTTTCTGGCACCGCTCCCACCATGAGCCTCCTCTTTTTGGATATCATTGGTACTTCTTTTTACAACTTTCATTTGAATTGCCTCATTCTCGCCGCCAACGCAAATGGCATTAGATAGTCATCAAAGTTACTATTCTCTCGCAACTTAGCTCGGTCTTTCAATAGCGATCCAAACCTATCAATTTCCATCTTTTGGGCAGCGTTTAATGTATTTAAGTTTTGAGAAAAATCAATCAGTTCCATTGCTCTTAAAATCGCTTGATCGGCTTGATCGGCTTGATCGGCTCCTATTGCAGAATCGTATCGAGCCACCTCGGCGTACACAGAGCCCATAACTGTAAATACGTCAGCATTCTTCAATGAATTTGTGTGGTAGTTACTCATGGACAACCTCTTTGATGATCGATTTTATCTGTTGGCGAATATCTTCTGATAAAACACTCATACTTGGATTTACAAGAGGCTTAATGTTTATCATCGAGTTATAAACAATAAAATCATCCGTACCATACTTCGCTGGCAACAAGTTGATTCCCCAAAGATCCTTCTGCTTAGAACCATCTTTTAATAACTCTTGCTCACCCTCAAAGTGCATAGGCATATCGATAATCACTATTTTTTTAACTACGTCCACATCGGCTTTTACCAAGTTTCCATCCATTTTTTGAGCCATTTCTTCGAGCTCCGCTACCGATATTTTCTCAACAATTTTCATTTGAATTGCCTCAGGAAGTCTAGTTTACCGCTTTCGAAATGGCGGATGTCTTCTATTTGGTTTTTCATCATCACTAAGCGCTCTATGCCACCGCCCCAAGCAAATCCAGTATAAATGTTAGGGTCGATGTCAGCCTCTTTCAACACATTGGGGTGGATCATGCCGCAACCTAAAAGCTCTAACCACATATCCGCCTCGGTATTGCCGCGACGCAAAATCTCTGGCCGTTCTATGGCAAACTCAAAACTAGGCTCGGTAAACGGAAAATAAAACGGCTGCAGTTTAGCGTTCAACTCTTGGCCAAAATACTCGCTCATAAAGGCTTTTAGAGTTGCGATGAGGTTTCCAACATTTATGCCTTTACCGACGTATACGCCCTCCAGCTGATAAAATGTATGCTCATGCGTAACGTCGATATCTTCGTTACGGAAAACACGACCTGGAATAACAACGGCGATTGGTTCGCCTTGCTCTAGGTTGGCTCTGTGTTGTACTAACACGCGGTTTTGCATGGTGCTAGTGTGAGCCGGCGCAATTAAACCTTCTTCGGTCATAAAAGTGTCAAAATCGTCGCGCGCAGGGTGTCCCTCGGGAAAGTTAAGGCTGGCAAACATATGATAGTCGTCGTCTAACTGCCTCGACTCTATCGCTGTAAAACCCATGCGATTATAAATGTCGAGTATGGTGTCCAGTTCGGTCAATAGTGGATGGCGGCTGCCTTGCTGCGTTGGCAAAAGGCTTGGGCGTCTATCGGCAGACACATTAATATCAAATGGTGCCGTTACATCGATAGGTGGAAGGGCTTGCTCAGGATTTGTCGCTGATTTAACGGCTACTTCTAACTCATTTTTTAGCTGATTGAGCTCTTTACCAAAACTGCCCCTCTGCTCTGGGGGTAGCGTTTTTAACTCTCCAAACAACGCTCTAAATACTGGACTTCGCAGTACAGCCTTTCCTTCGGTTGTTATGCGCCCCATGAGTTGCTGGCCAACTTCAGCAATTTTGGCATTTTGATAAGACATGTCGAAGTCAATTATATCAAATATGAATTATAGTCCCGAGTCTCTAAATTGAATCAAATTTAAAAATAAAACTTGAAGTTTTTTAGTTTAATTTGATTCCAATGGCTGATCTTAATCGACGGATTAATGAATCTTTATCCTTAACCCAAGGCCAATCTGGGTGATCAAAGGTTTTAAATGGTGTCGTGTTTGCTAAAAATAATCGAGCTTCTAAGGCTTTTAAGTCTGCCAAGCAAAAAACCTCTTTGCCATCTTTTATAAATAAATCTAATTGTTGCTTATAAAATTTAATTGCGTTTTCGGGTATTTTTGAAATTTGCTCACGGACAAACTGATAAACCTCGCTATTTAAAACAAAATTTGGATCATAAAGTTTTGCTACAAAATCAGGATATTGCTCTAGCCAAAAACGCAAATTACAGTCTATTTGTTCCCGCGGGAGTGCTGTAAATTGATGTCCTAAAATATCTGCTTTAGCAATAATAAATGCCGCCTTTGGGTTTTTGGCGGTCATTATTTTAGACTGTTGAATTTCACCAGATTTGCTGATTGATGTTGTGGTCGCAACAAATCCATCGTGTATAAAATTAAAGGTATCTTCATCAAATCTATCACCGAAAAGGTTTTTGAACCAATCAAAACTTGCTAATTCCGACAATCCATCAAAAATTTGAATTCGCTTATAAGTAAATGGCCAAGGACGATTTGTATCAATATCTATTGCAAACGAAGGTGGAATTATGTCGTGTGCTAATGCGATAGCAATCATTGCGTGGCGTTCAGTCGCCGGTCTTATGCAAACAACCTCGTCAGATGCTTTAGCTTCTTGTGCAACTTGGGGACCATGTTTAAATACGTGGTATGTTCGTAATTCTTCGATATTATTAGGATCTTCATACTCACGCGTTTTTTCAAAAACCGCACGTTCAATATCTAATAACAAATTACCATTTTGAGCCATGTGAGTGTATACTATACCATTTTTTGACCACTCTTACATAAACCTGTATTCTATGTACATGGTAAATTTTAGTTTTGATGTTGTAAGCGATTACAACGTGGCCGAAATGAACAACGTTTTCGACCAATCTTGCCGTGAAATAGACAACCGCTATGATTTTAAAGGCACACCTGCTGCACTAGAGTGGCTTGACGCAGATAAAACCGGTATCAAGGTGACTGGCAATGGTGACTGGCAGATAGACGCAATTCTGGATATTTTTCGTAAAAAACTTGCTACCCGGGGCCAAAGCCAAAAAACACTCGATATTTCTAAAGAAATTGTGGAAAGTAACCTGAGAACAACCAAGGAAGTGCCGTTTTTGAAAGGTCTCAGCCAAGAAAAAGCCAAGAAAATAACTTCCCTCATCCGCGAAAAGTTCCCAAAAGTAAAAACCCAAATTCAGGGCGAAGAAGTGCGAGTGACGAGTGGCAGCAAGGATGACCTTCAGGCCGTCATGCAACTACTTAAAAACCAAGACTTCGACTTCCCCCTCAGCTTCACTAATTTCCGTTAAATCTAGAGTATATATACATAATTTTAAATCTTTATACTTTATAATTGAGATATGCAAAGCATAGTTTTAGGTGGTGGATGTTTTTGGTGCTTGGATGCTTTGTACCAGCAGATGAAAGGTGTCGATAAAGTTGTAAGTGGATACGCTGGCGGCAGCGAAGCAAACCCAACATACGAAAGTATTCATGAGCAACCTACTGGACACGCTGAAGTTGTTGAAGTAACTTTTGACTCTGGAATAATGAGCTTAACGACCATTCTAGACGTTTTTTGGGCCACGCACGACCCGACCACACCCAATCGTCAGGGAAACGATGTGGGTCCAGAATATCGCTCGATTGTTTTATACCGACCCGATCAAAAAACCGAAGTCGATGCTGCGTTCTACCGAGCCCAAGCTAACTGGGACAACAAGGTCATCACCGAGCTAAAGCTGCTAGAAAAATTTTATCCTGCCGAAGATTATCATCAAGATTATTTCAACAAAAACCCCGAGCAAGGCTATTGCCAAATTATCATTAACCCAAAGCTAGCAAAGTTCCGAAAAAACTTCCCATCCCTATTAAAAAGCTAGTGGTATACTAAAGCCATGGATGAGGCCCAGCTTTTCGAGGACGCAAAAGCTGTTCTATTGGCGAACGATCAGGGTGAATTTACCAAGCCAGCTGAGGGACTTTACCCACATCAGTGGCTATGGGACAGTTGTTTTGTAGCAATTGGTCAACGACATTACGATGTAGACAGAGCCAAACAAGAACTTACTAGTTTATTCCGTGGACAATGGGCCAATGGGATGTTGCCAAACATGATATTAAGCGGTGGCCGACGTGATCGCTGGAGTATTTGGCGAAGCTGGTTAAACCCAAATTCACCTGATAAATTTAACACCAGTGGTATCACCCAGCCACCAATGTTGGCCGAAGCCGTAGTGAGAGTTGGCCAAAAACTACCCGCAAGCGAAAAACGTAGCTGGTACGGTGTAATGTATCCTAAACTTTTGGCGTACCACCAGTGGCTATTTCGCGAGCGTGATCCACATGGCGAAGGTTTGGTTTTACAAATTCACCCCTGGGAAACTGGTCTCGATAATACACCGTCCTGGATGAGTGAAATGCATCAACACCAAATGCCACTTTGGATCAGAACCATCAGAGCATTAGGCCTTATCCCAATAATTACGCTTTTTCGCCGAGACACGCATAGAATTCCGGCCGAACAACGCCTTGACACCACCGATGCATTAATTTTTTTCAGCACCCAGCGGCGATTACGCCGAAAAAACTACGATATTGATAAAATCTTAAACCACTCTTTATTTGCAATCGAAGATTTGGCCTTCAACTGCATATTTATTAGAGCTAATCAGCTACTGTCTGAAATAGCTAAAACACTTCAGCGCGATTTGCCTGATGATTTCAAAGAAAAAATTAAAAAATCTGAAGATGCCTTAGAGCAGCTTTGGGATCCATACGCAAACCAGTACTATTCAAGAAATTTTATTACCCACAAACTAATTAAAGAGCCGACAATTTCAACATTATTACCACTTTACGCGGGTGTGGTAGATAAACAGCGCGCCAAAAGTTTGGTGCGCTTATTGGAAAACAGGCATCAATTTGGTACTAATTACCCAATTCCTACTGTACCCGTTAATTCTACGTGGTTTAGGCCGACTGGTTACTGGCAAGGTCCAACCTGGATAAACACAAACTGGCTGATCATCGATGGACTTAAACGATTCGGCTTTGATGATCATGCCGAGGCGCTAAAAGAAAACACTATAGAACTAGTAAATAACGCTGGTTTTAACGAATACTTCAATCCATTTACTGGTGAACCCGCCGGAGCAAAAAATTTCAGTTGGACGGCCGCCCTAACAATCGACCTAATCAAATCTTAAGCAATTTCTTTTTACAAAAGTCCGAGCTATAGTGGGCATATGACGAACCCAGAGTTTATGGTAGACGGAAAATATTGTCCATCTCACGATGAAATCCAAAGAATAAGCAAAGAAATCGGCTATGAAATATTGGGCTCGGGGTTGGTTGTGGTTGATTTAGTGGCTGTAACGAGAGGTGGACTCAATCCAATGGGATTCATATCCAGGATGGTACATTGGAGTAGGACAGAAACTATAGACTTAAAGAGTTACGTTAAAAATAGCGATGGAACAGAGTCATCAACTGAAATGAATGTAACTAAAAGACCAAAACTTAATAGCCCTACCGGAGCAGGCGCGTTGTTTGTAGATGATGTGCTTGACACTGGTGGTACAGCTAGATATCTTCGATATACATACCCAGACGCAAACATTGCTGTTGTTTACTCAAAAATGAGCCCTGAAGAATCAACTGAATATGTCGATTTTGTGGGGGAGTATGCTGAAGATATTTGGATTAACTTTCCGTGGGAGATGGACAAACCCTGAGTATTTAGAATCCGAGTAGTGGGCCAAAATAGTACCAAAAATGTTCCAAGATTGCCACTGCCAATCCTATGTACACGACCAAAATAACATCTCCGTGGTGCGTAATTACCCAATCTTTCGCTTTTTGATATTTCTTTGTTAACACAATATGACCGTTTGAAAGATTCCAAAGTGTCGTGTACCAAACCAAAGGCAAAATTGCTACCCAGGTTGCTACGCAGTAAATACATAGCGCGTTTATGCGGTAAACACCCTGAAAAAATAGATAAATTACCATGCCTAGTCCACCCAGCACTCCCAGCTGGAATAATTGCCAAAATCTGCGATTCATTCGTGCACCAAACAACATTACAGCACCAATAGTTATTAGAATTGGAAATGTAGCTAATCCAACAAGTGTATTAGGAACGCCACGGATTTCGGCTTGCGCGGTTTTCATCACCGAGCCACAGCTAAATATTGGATTTATATTACAAGCCGGATCAAAGCTTGGGTCTTTTAAAACATGGATTTTGTCGATGGTCAGTTGCACTGAGGCAACAATACCTACAATTCCTACGATAATTAGTAACACACTAAACCATTTAATACTCAAGATTTTGGGCAGGGTTGGTTTTTTAGTTCCGTTGGTAATTTTTGGCATTTTACTCCACATCATCCCTTGGCTTGTCTAGCAGTAATGGCTCCATTTCACTGTTGCCGCCGGCTATTTTGACCACGTCTTTATCAACTCGCTTTAACTCTTTGTGTGCGTTGTTATAGTGCCCCACGGTTGCTCCCAGGCTGTTACCAAGCTTTTGCATGTAGCCCTCGTAGCCACGCAGGTGCTTACCCAATTGCTCCACGTTGTTGCGAATAATTTCGGTATCTTTTTGGATTTCTAGACTTTTGAGGCCTTGGCTGACAATTTGCAACATGGCACTTAAAGTACTTGGCCCGACAATGGTCACGCGTTTTTCAACAGCTGCATATTGCATAAGGTCACGGCCATTTACACCTGTTTGGCCTACTTTGTTTGCCAAAAGATCATAGTATATTGCCTCGCTGGGTATGAACATTAAGGCTTGCTCAAGAGTGCCTTTTTTGGGCTGAATATATTTGGCGGTTTCGTCGATGCGTTTTTTAAGATCTTCTTTGAACTGTTTTTCGAGCGCTGGTCGCTCCTCGGCTTTGGCCACCACTAGGCGATTATAGTTTTCGAGCGAGAATTTACTATCAATAGGTAGCAGCTTATTATCGAGCTTTATCACGGCATCAACAATCGTACCGTCGGATAGCTTGTGCTGCAACTCGTAAGTTCCCGCAGGCAAAAGGTTTTGCAATATTTGCTCCAGATAAAATTCGCCCAGCACTCCACGCTGTTTTGGGTTAGCAAGCACGTTTTGCAATCCTTTTAGTTCGTTAGCAATGTCGCCCACTTGCTGGTTTGTGCGCTCTAGGTTGGTGAGTTTTTGAGTAACGTCTTTAATGATCTCGGCGCTGCTTTGAAATTGTTTTAACATCTGAGCATTGCTTTTATCTAGCCTATCATTGATTTGTTTGTGAAGTCCGTCTTTTAGCAGAGTTACACTTTCGGTTAGCGTAGTTATATCTTGTTTCAGCATAAGGCTCGACTGTTCGTCAGCTTTTGGCTGAGTTTGTTTACGCAATAAATAAAACAGCAGCAACGCATTCAAAACCCCCAAAATCACAATCGCAATTAGCATACATTAATTATACCAGCTAACACTGATAACTGGCTTAACCGTCTGCATAACCCTTATAAATTCTATACAATTTTAATAACCTGTAGGTTTTTATAGTTGTACGTTAACAATGTAATATTGAATATCGCTAAGTCTACTCGGCGTTGCAGGGGCTGCTGGGGCCGATTTGGCAAATACCAGCTTTTTCGTCTTCGATTTGATTGCATTGACCATTTGTGCAAATATTAAACAAATCTGGAATTCTGCTTTTTTGCGCTGGCACAATCGTGCCATCTCGCAGCCCGCACTGTGGCGGAAAGCTTTCAAGTACTCTCTCGGTTTCGGCTGGACATGTATAGCCACCACCGACATCGATCAGCTGATTCGAGGTTGCGCCGCCGTGACCAACGTCAATATATTTGTGGGTAACATTTATCATCAACCCTACAACTACCACGCCAATTATCAGCAATATTGGTTGCCAGTCTAGAAGCTTTTTTTTGGGCGCGTTTTCATGAATAGAAGGGATGATGTCGCTCATTGCAATGTACAATAAAAACCCAGCACTCACGCCTAACAATATTCCATTTGGTAATGACTCGGTGCTACCGAGTGCAAAAGTGATCACTGCCATAAAGGTTGTAGCAAGCGCACTGATAATATTAACCAATAAAACTTTGTTACGAGACATGCCTTTATGCAGAAGCAAGCCAAAGTCGCCAATTTCTTGTGGAATTTCGTGCGCAGCTACTGCCAGAGTTGTAACAATTCCAGTTGGAACGCTAATCAAAAATGCTGCGGCAATTGCCACGCCATCTAGCGCGTTATGAAGTGTGTCACCCAACACAATTAACCCTGTTGTTGGGTCAGTGAGCTTTCCCTCATGTTCGTGGTGGTGGTGAAACCAGTGCAGAAACCGTTCTGCAACAAAAAACACCAAAATTCCGCCAAGTGCCGCAAGTAGTACATTCTCTGCCTCACCATCGTTTACCCCCTCTTTTAAAAGATCTAAAAACACTGCTGCTAGCAGTGCGCCTGCTGCAAAAGGAGTGGCATATTCTGCTAAAGCCTTGGCCGATTTTTCTCTTCTGAGCAGTAGTATGCCGCCAACCAGCGACACTACACCGCCCAACATCGAGTACACAATAACGTGCCAATAACTTGCCATTACTATAGATTTTAATGAAATAAAAATATTAAACAACCTAAAAACCCCGGGGGAATCCCGGGGTTAATGGAAGCCTCACACTTCCTACCATTTAGCATATGCTTGGCAACATGATAATGCAAGATATTAATAACGAAGTTTGTTTGATTTTACTATCAAAATTTCAGCTGCAACACATATTACCAAAGCAAGAGAAGCGCCTCCTAAAATATCCAACAAATCGTGAACACCTAGGTATATACGTGATAACCCAACAAATGTCACGAATCCAACCCAAAATGCCCATGATACTTTTGGGTACAATCTATGCAAGGTGTAGGCAATGACAACACTGATTGCTACATGCCCCGAAGGAAATCCGAATCCGTAAGCCTGTAAATCGCGTGCAACAATTTCGGGTGCTAAAGTTTCGAATGGGCGGGGACGCGCAATTGCCTGCTTCATAGCCTCTACCAAGAAATAAGTAACAACGGTGCTAACAACAAAAAATATTACTATTAAAGATCGTCTTAATGAAAGCCAGATACTTAATCCGGCTGCAGCAAAAATGCTACCACCATAAGTTAATATTACGAAAAATGAATTAAGCCAAGTTGGCCAATTGTAAACAAAGACAAGAAATTTATCTTCAAACTCATATCGCCCTACATAACCAGCTAGCGCAGTAGTAAACATTAAAATTATAAATGCCACCAGCAATAACACGGCTGAAAAATTATATTTAGGTACTTTACTAATTTTCGAATAATTTAACATATTAAAGTTTGCTTAAAATGTGTTGGGCAATTCGAACCGGTAAATCCATCTGCCTTAACTTAGGGTCACCTGCCCCAGCACTTACCACTAACCAGTATTGACCTTTTAAAACATTTAACTGGGCTGAATCGGTCTGCCAATGAGCATCTTGCCCTAAATCTTGAACTGTTATTGGAAATGCGCTTTTCGATTGCTGAAATTTTTCTTTTGCAATTTCGGCGGTAGAGTCATGTAGTTTGATTGTAATACTAAGTGGAAATTTTGTATTAGAAATCAGGCCATAACTACATGTTGTGTCGGCTTTACCGTCGGCTATTGTATTTGCACCCCCTGCTGAAAGTTTTTCGATTATTGGTTCGGAAAAAATTTTAGCATCTTGAAGTGTGAATACTTCGCAGGCAACTTTATAAAGCCTAGCTGGAGGTAATGCTGTAGAAGGTAAATCGGTGTTGATTGTCGAACTTATAACATATATAAATCCACCGAAAATCAACAAAACGAGTCCGATAAATAGTAATATCACCTTTTTCATAAGCGCTTTATATTATCAAGTATAACAAGCACGTTCGTTCTCGGCTAATTTATTGCTTAGTTGGGAATCCGCAGATAAAAAGTAGAGCCTAACTTTGGCCTGGTTTTTACAAAAATTGAAATTCCCTGCGTGTCTGCTATTTGTCTTGCTATAGACAATCCTAATCCATAACCGATGGAATCTGTATTTGTTCTGGCTATATCAGCCCTATAAAATCGCTCAAAAATATTTGGTAAGTCTTGTTCCGTAATACCAATTCCCTCATCTTTAACACTTAGTTCAATAGTATGTTTGAATTGTTTACTGCTAATTATTATGGACTTTTTTTCTGGGCTGTATTTACTAGCGTTATCGATCAAAATCGTTATTAAGTCTGCCAGTGCACCGGCGCTTGCGATAATTTTTTGGTTTTTAGGAATATTGATTATTATTTTTTGGTTTTTAGATTTAATCAATCTTGATGTATTTATTAGGGCGTTATTCACTACTTCGATTAACTTTACGGAATCCTTGTTTGACAATTCTTCGCCCCTTGCTAGTCTCAATAATCTGTCGGTCAAACTTGATAACCGCTCTATTTCAGCTAGATTACTATTTAGTTGATCTTTAGCATCACTCAGCTTTAGATTCTTATTCATCAAAGCTACTTCATTTTCGGTACGCATTGCAGCAAGTGGCGTTCTTAACTCGTGACTTGCATCTGCTGTAAATCTTTGAAGTTCATGATGAGATTTTTCAATTGGGGCCAGTGTTTTTCGAGCCAAAATATAGCTTAAATAGCCGCCGCCAGCCAAGATAAGCATATTTACTACGAAGAGTCGTTGCAGCACTCTAGTTTTTGCTTCAATTAATTCCTGACGTCTAAGCTCAATTAATTGCTGACGTAAAAATGGAAAAGCTCTAACTTCAGGGGATGATTGAATGTATTCATGGTGCATGCGAAAACCGCGATTAAATTCACTAACCGATAATTGATATACAGCGACACTAAAAAACAAACTAATAGTCATAATTATGGCCAGATACAGTCCAGTTAGTTTTACAATTGTATTCTGGAACATTTATTTAGACTCGCCAAAAATATAACCAAATCCGCGCCGGGTATTAATATAATTTGTACCACCAAATGGTTTATCTATTTTCTTTCGTAAATAACCGATATAAACTTCTACGGTATTCAACAAAACGTCGGCATCATAATTCCAAACGTGCCCAATAATTTGATTTTTGCTAATTACCTTTTCGGGGTTACGCATTAAATATTCCAGTAGTGCAAATTCTTTTACAGATAAATCAATATACTTTCCGTTTCGGCTTGCTTGCATTGTTTGGAGGTTTAGTTTTAATTCTTTATAAACTAGTTTGTCGTCGACGGCCTCTTTAGGTCTTCGCAGTAATGCTCGAACTCTGGCGATAAATTCAACAAAGGCAAATGGTTTTACTAAATAGTCGTCCGCTCCGCTGTTTAGGCCGTAAGCCTTGTCTAAAATTTTGTCTTTTGCGGTTAAAAGAAGAACTGGCATGTGATTGGATTTTTCTCGAAGTTCTTTTAATATTCCGATGCCGTCAATGGATCCCGGTAACATTCTGTCTAAAATAATTAGATCATACGGTTCTGAATTGGCAAGTGACAAACCCTCGTCGCCATCATATGCAACATCAGCAGCAAAAGCCTGCTGTTCCAGCCCTCGTTTTAGGGCGTTTGCAATTTTATGCTCATCTTCTACAATTAATATTCTCATTATTGTCTTTAGAATATTAATTCTAGCTGAAAAGTAGCTTAAAAAACAGAGACCACTAGGGGTAGCAGCCTCTGAATATTTTAAGGGTCTTTTTAGTTAGTGGCTTATTTAGGTATTGCCTACTTCGTTGTTCGTAATATCTGGGCCCATGTGTCTACGGTGATGAAATCCAGGACCACCTTTTGGCAACAAGTCGGTTGGTATATTATTATCTTTTAACCATTGCTGAAAATCTTCGTGCTTGGATTTCATTGCTTCTTGCCTCTCTTGATGAGTTTTGTCACTTAAGCTATCCATAAAATCACGCATCTCTTTAAGTTTTTCGGTTAAATTATCGGCTTGTTCTTGACTTATTTTGCCTTCTTTGACAGCTTGGGCAAGTCTGTCGGCCATTACCTGTTGATGCTCTGCGCGTTTTTCGTCTCGATGTTCGGCAAAAACTTTTTGAACTTCTTCGGGTTTAAGGTTAAATTTTTGAGCTATTTTGTCAGCTAGACTACTACCGTTTGTTTCTGCTGCGGCAAATCCTGCAATACCAAGTGTAGATAAGCCAATTATGCCGGCAATGCCTGTGCTAACAAGAGCTGATTTATGTATTTTCATACGCCTCCTTTTGTAAAGAAAATATTAGTGCCAAATATTGCGGCCGCAATATTTGGGTGATCATCACTATAATCTAAGCATCTGAGCCAAAGCTGAACTTTAATTAACTAGCTGTCTTGGTTTGTAGATATACGTTTATTGTCGTAACAATTAATATCATTAAAACGGGGCCAATTACAATTCCCAGAAATCCAAACAATGCTATACCCGAAAACACCGAAAGCATAGTTAGGGCCGAGTTTAACCTTGCTTCTTTTGGTACTAATATTGGACGTAGTAAATTATCTATGTTGGTAACAATTAAAAAGTGTGATGCCAAAACAAAAATACCACCCCAAAAATTACCCGTTAAGGCTAATATTAACCCAATCGGTACAGTTACAATTCCGCCACCAAGTGGAATTATTGATAATAAACTCAATATTAATGCCATGGGTGCAAAAAACTCAATTCCAGCCACCCAAAGTGTAAAAGCTCCAGTGATACCTTGAGCAAAAGCAATAATAAATTGCCCCCTAACCATTCCCTTAGTCATGGCCGCAGCCCGTGAAAAATACAAATTTGAGACTTCGTTACCTAGCGGGTTTAGATCTTTAGCATATTTAATTAAAGATTGGTGGTGGAGCATTAAGGCTGTAAAAACATAAACAAAAAGTATTAAATTGGTGATCATGCCAGGAACACTTCCAAGTGAAGTGCGTAAGAAATTAACAAAAAAAGATGCGATTGTGCTTCCATAAGTAGAGAAAAAGTTTTTTAAGGTTTCATAATCTAAATGAAGGGTGTTAAAAGTTATTTTTTCTAAGAACACGTTTACAGAATCTATGGAGCTTTGCGCCACTACCCCAAGGTTATTTGAGGCTATATAGTTTATAGCATTGGATATCGCATCAGAAAATTGCTGCAAAGTTACCAGTATTAAAAGTGTAAGTGGGACTATTGCAAGCAAAAGCACTAAGACCAAAGTTAAGGCGGCCGAAGCACCTTCACGTTTGGTTTTTTTCTTTAGCCAATTAAAAATTGGATAAAAAATGTAAACAGCAATTGCGGCTGTAATAATGATTGCCAAATAACGTCTTAATATAATAAAACCAACAACTAGAGCCCCGATAACGGCGAAGTTGAGTGCCTTTTGTTGCTTGCCATCAAGCTTTAGCGTTTTCACTTATATTTATAGTGGCACGAGAGCATCGTCTTGGCAAGTGTAATTGGGAAGCTTATCCCTGCCTCAGGTTTTGACTCTAATTAGCCTTGTGATGCGTCCATCCAAAAGTAAATGACTAAAATAACCCGAAACCGCTGCACCATATATAACTAATGCCGTGACTAACATTTCAGGTCTGTAAAAATATGAAACTAAAACTACTGGTAATGGGATAAAAACCATCGCCCATTTGCTATGCGTCCAGCCACGATGTTTGCCGATTATTGGCGTCATGGCCATTAATCCTAAATAGGCCGATGCTTCGATATAGCCTTGCCAAATTAAAATAATATTAGCCGAAAAAGCCGCCCCAAAAAAAATATCCTGCCCCCTCGAGTTTGTGTCGATATCGGGCCACAATCCAAATAACATCGAAATTACGAACAAAGCAGCTAAAAACTGCCAGCTAGCAAATAATCCACCGGTATTGTCTAAAATATCCCACGGCAAAACAGTCAGTGTTAGCACGTAGGCCATGTTTACTCCAACAGCCCCAGCGATGTGCCCTTTATAACCAGCCATAATTAATATTCTAATGTGCCTACGTTTAATTTACTATTCTTTGATTTTAAAAATAGACCGTAGATATGCTAATATTTACGTAAAACATGAGGGTTATGGCTAAAAAGCAAATTATGACAAATCTTAAAAAAGTATTATTCCGAAAAGAAGTATATATTTTCTGCGCATTGTTTGCTTTTGTAGGTATTGCGTTCTTGATAAACTCCCGTGCTGCAACAAATTCTACATCAAGCGAAGCTGAATCGGGCACCGTAGCCACGCCTGCTTTAAAAATTTCCGATACAACTGCCTCGGGAGGCTCTTTGGTGCAATTTAATCAATCAGCCACACCCCCGCCGCCAGCAGCTGGCATCCTGTTTGGCTCGAACCGCCATGACGAAAGCGACACAAAGACCACTCAGGCAGAAGCAGCTTTAGGTAGACAATTCGATGTTATCCGACTATTTAACTCCTCAATGCCGTCAAACCCAGATACTGAAATTAGTTTTTCAAAAGAGCTTAGTTATGCGAATAAAGGTTATGTTGTTCATACTTCTTGGAATATTCAAAACGGCTGGGGAACGTGGAAGGCAATTTCTGACGAACTTCGAACCGTCGGATCGAAAAAAAGACAACGCATTGAAAATTTGGCAACTAATATGCAAAGAGATATGCCCGGGCCATTTATTGTTACAGTCCAGCACGAACCAGAAGCTAGTGGTAAGTTTAACGCCACCGCTGGCAGCGGGAATACAGGACAAGATTATGGTGATATGGTTTGCGCAATCTATGAACTATTTAAGACGAAGGGCGCAACCAAAGCCAAGTTCTCAACAGTCGCAGTACCAATTCCGCATTATTGGTCGAATAACTCGCGTGGTGCTGAAATTTATCCTGGTGATCAATGCACTGACTTCAACGGGGTAGACCCGTATAATTTCTTCACCGACGAAAACCCTAGTAATTGGCTAACCATAGAACAAGTCACAATGAACAAAAACCCTGACGGCACACAAAAAGGTGGACAAACGGGATGGTATCAATGGGCTACTCGCGATTTTACAGGTGTTGCCTGCACAGTCACTAATAACCCTGTTTGTAAAGGAAATGTCCGTAAATTAAACGGTGCAACAGAACCAAAACAAGCCAAAGGTAACAAACCCTTACTTGTTGCTGAATGGAGTTCTAGTGAGTACTATCCTTGTGTCTCGCCAAACTGCAATACGCCGCATACCGCTGCACAAACAGCTGCTGCTCCAGCTGCTAAAGGGAATTGGTATCGTCAAGCACTAATTGATTTTCGCGACAAAATGCCCCGCTTTAAAGTGATCCAGCATTGGGGGTTCTTGGGTGTTTCAGGAGCTGAAACAAACGCTCACTGTTTCGGAAATGACTTTAGGTTTGACACAATTTTGCCATCTTCAACATCATGCTCCACTTCATTATCGGCCGTAGGTAATAGTTACACCGGAAACACCTTTGTGGGATTCAAAGAAATAACCTTAAACGACTACTTCTACACTACAAAAGGATTATCCGACGGTTCTGCTACTAGTGCCGCGGCTCAAAAGCGTTTCCAATTTATTAACAGCTTATTTCCCTGAAGAATTTTGACGTCGTTTATAAACTACGGTACTTGCAACTCCTAATACTGCGGCACCCGTCATCGCACCCAGTATAATTCCTAATTTTTTATGTCGTACTAAAAAGGTGCCTTGAGTTTCACCATGACTAAGCTCTACATCTTCTGGGTGTAGCTTGTGCACACCTTGATCGGTCGCGAAGGTAGCCTCTACTTCGTCATTCGTAAGGGTTCGTAATTTTCTGCCCAAAAGATCAGGAAATGGAATTATTGACGCGCCGAATACTTCTGGGTTAATTCCTTCACCAGTTCCAGCCTGATGTTCAAAGTCATCCTGGGTATTATCTCTCACAATTTTGAATAATACTCTTAATTGGCTTCTGTGCAAGAATTAATTTATGAGGAATAACCTAAAACGAAGGTCAAGGCATTGCCAATTTGCTGAGCCCGACCTGTTCGGCCAATCCGGTGTACATAGTCGTCGTATGATTCTGGTGTAGAATAATTAACTACCAACGAGACATTGGGGATATCCAGGCCCCTAGCCGCAACGTCGGTAGCCACCAAAATTCGAACTTCGTCGTTTTTAAATTTACCCAACGCTCTAGTTCGTTGGCCCTGTGTCTTGCCACCATGAATATAATCCACAATAAATCCTCTGTCGTTAAGGTCACGGGCAAGCCTTTCTACGCCACGTTGCGTGTCATCAAATATGATTATTTTGCCATTGACATGGTTAAGTAGGGTGTCGTGAAGTAGATTTGGTTTTTCGCTAGAATGACGATATTTAATGACGTCTTGGTGAATGTTTTGGCTAGTTTCAGTAGATTTTACCGACACAGTAACAATTTCCGGGCTCGCAAAACGGCTAATCAAACCTCGAACCTGATCATCTAAGGTAGCTGAAAAAAATAATTGCTGTTTTGTTGCTCTAAGCTGACTAAGAATGTTTGTTACGTCTTTAACGAATCCCATGTCTAGCATTCGATCAACTTCATCTAATACTGCAGTCCCAACATCGTGCAGGCTTAAGTTTTTTCGCTTAATGTGGTCCTGAATACGACCCGGTGTGCCGATGATTAGCTGCGGGAGAGATTGAAGCTCGCGTTGTTGCCGACCTAGTGGCGTACCACCAATTAATAATGTTTGGCGGATATAGCTGCCGTCCAATAACCATCGGCACTCTACCGCAATTTGTTGGGCCAGTTCGCGAGTCGGCGCAATAACTAACGCCCTCTCTCTGGAGTTTGACATAAGCTTATCTAATATCGGTAAAGCGAAGGCAAGGGTTTTACCGGTGCCGGTGTTTGCAATTCCGATTACGTCTTTGCCTTCAAGAGCTAATGAAATTGTCTGATCTTGAATTGGCGTAGGTGTAACGAAATTTTTGCCTGCTATTGCCCGCAACAAACGATCATTAACTTTAAAATCACTAAAAACATGGGTTGGCTGATATTCGTCTTGTATTTGCGGAGTCTGTGCGGCACGCACAAATAAACTAGGGTCGATGCGTCGACCAACAGGTTTTCTGCGACCCTGGCTGCGATATGACGGCCTAGAACTTTGTGAGTTAAAACGATTTGGCTTTGCAAATCTATTACTGGGCCTACTGGCCCGATAAGAAGTATTCAATAAAATCCTTTTGGTTTAATTTATTAGTTACTCGATTGTTAGCTAATGAAGTCGAGTAAGCTAATAATTTAAGCCCGGATTCATCAAAAACAATATCACTACAATACTAGCATAAATCTATGCTTAAGTCAAACATAAGTAGCTTTACTTTGATCCGATTTAAGCGCACACTTAATATGACATACAGGGAGGTAAAATGAGTGAAAATGAGGGATCAAGTAATAACGTCGCGCACCTAAGGGTTGATTTTCGGATAATATCAGCGCTGTTGCTGGCCGCCATTGTGGTGATGTTTGTTATTTGGAAGCCATGGTCAGAGCAGTCAACAAACGATCGAACTATTCAGGTGACAGGGGAGGCCACTATTAAGGCCGAGCCCGACGAATTTGTATTTTATCCCACCTACTCATTCAAAAACGTTGATGCCAAGATTGGGCTAACCGAGCTCACTAAAAAAAGTGATGAAATTGTTGCCAAACTTAAAGCACTAGGTGTCGGCGACAATGCAATAAAAACAAACGCTGCCGACTACGCAACAGGCATGTATTACCCAGAAAGAACGATCGAGGAAACCACCTATTCACTTCAAATTACTATAACTTTGGGTGATAAAAACTTGTCGCAAAAAGTACAGGACTACCTTTTAACGACTACGCCCGAAGGCTCGATAAGCCCACAGCCCAAATTTAGCGAACCAAAGAAAAAGACACTCGAAGCACAGGCACGTGACGAAGCTACTAAATCAGCTAGAGCCAAAGCAGATCAATCGGCGCGAAATTTAGGCTTTAAGGTAGGAAAAGTAAAATCAGTTGCTGATAGCGCGGGCTTTGGGGTATACCCAATGATGATGGATGCAGTGCGTGGCGGTGCGGCCGAGCCCGAAAGCGGCAGTAATACTTTAACGATACAACCCGGTCAAAACGAGCTCAGCTACTCGGTCACTGTCGTCTATTACGTGCACTAGATTGGTGCTAGCTTTGGCGTTTTCGCTTATTAGGATCAAGTTCGCGCTTTCGCAAGCGCAGGCTTTTTGGTGTTACTTCTAAAAGCTCGTCGTTTTCTATAAAGTCCAAGCATTCTTCTAGGCTAAATATTGTAGGCGGAGTAAGTTGCGTGACACCGTCGGATGATTTACTGCGCATATTGGTAAGTTGCTTGGCTTTACAAACATTCATTTCCATATCTTCTTGGCGAGTGTTAAGGCCAATAATCTGCCCGGCATATACTTTTTCGGCTGGATTTACAAAGCAAACTCCTCTTTCTTCTACATTTTGCAGTGAATAAGGAGTTGTGGTGCCCGTTTCAAATGCTATCAAAACCCCATTACGAAGCTGGTCGAGCGCTGGTACTTGCGGCTGATAGCCAATTGTTAGACTGTTCATTATTATTGTGCCTTTTGTGTTGGTCATTAAAATGTTTCGCATTCCCAACATAGCCCGAGTAGGCATTTCGTATACCAGCTTAGTAACTCCTTTGGGACTAGCGAACTGCTCTTTTAGAACGGCTTTTCTTTGGCCAAGCTCCATCTGCACGGCACCAACCTGCTCGACCGGAACTTCGATAATAACTTCCTCTAGTGGCTCCTCAGTAGCCCCGTTGTTATCACGAGTGACAACCTGTGGGCGGCCAACCTCAAACTCATAACCTTCTCGGCGCATACTTTCAATTAAGACGCTTAGATGTAATTCGCCTCTGCCAGAAACCAAATAGCCAATACCATCTTCTTCAACTCTAAGTCCGACGTTGGTTTCCAGCTCTTTTTGCAAACGCTCACCAATCTGTCGCGAGGTACTAAATTCACCTTCTAATCCTTTGAATGGGCTAGTATTGGGGCCTAGATATATTTTTAGAGTTGGTGCTTCGACCTCCAGAACTGGCAAAGCCTCGGGTTGTTCGGCGTCAGCTATTGTTTCACCGATCTGTGCAGTGCTAATTCCGGTTAGCTGTACTATATCTCCAGCCACACCACTAGAAACTTCAAAACGACTTACCCCGTGACTCATAAAAACCATTTCCACTTTGGCTTTGGCATTTGAGCCATCTTTTTTACATAATATAACCTGCTCGCCAGGCTGAACTTTACCCCGAGTAATTCGCCCGATAGCATATTTGCCCTTGTAACTATCCCAAGCCAGCGCCGTTACTAACATCTGGAATGGTTTCTCTAGTTCAATTTTAGGTGCTGGGATTTCTTTAATGATCGCGTCAAAAATCGCTTCCAAATCGGCAACCTCTTCGCCATTTTGCGGAGGGGTAGCCCAGGACTTGCCCGCCCGACCAACTGCATAATATATTGGGTAGTGTAGTTGGTCTTCGTGTACGGCAAGTTCTAGAAATAAATCTGCCAGTTCGTCTTCTACTTCTTTTATTCGACTGCCCGGTTTATCGATTTTGTTAATAATCACTATCGGCTTTAGTTCGGAAGCCAAGGCCTTACTTAGTACAAATTTAGTTTGCGGCATTGGTCCTTCTTGAGCATCTACAATCAATAGACATCCATCTGCCATGTTTAGCGTACGTTCAACTTCACCACTAAAATCGGCATGTCCGGGGGTATCGATGATGTTGATGCGGTAATCGCCATGCTGTACGGCAGTAACCTTGGCGGTTATGGTAATGCCACGCTCTTTTTCTTGGTCGCCACTATCCATAATCAAGTCTTGTGTCATTTCGGCCTGATTATCACGAAAAGTCTGTGACTGCTTGAGGAGGCCATCAACCAACGTTGTTTTGCCGTGGTCAACGTGAGCAATAATTGCAATATTCCTAATTTTGGTAGGGTCTTGAGTAGTCATCGGTTAAAATAAGCGCCTTTTTTGGCGCTACCTTTAGGGTATATTATAGCATAACTATATTACTTTTGCCATATTTATCTCCAGTTGCGTTCGATTTCGTGAATACGGTCGTGATCTAGGCCAAAAAAGTGTGCAATTTCGTGCCACAAAGTATGCTTAACTTGAGCAAACACTTGTTCAATAGAATTTGATGATTGTAATATTGGTAATTTAAAAATAGTTATTTTATCAGGCAAGACTAAGTTGTAGCCCGCACCACGCTTAGTAAGTGGGATCCCTTCGTATAGTCCAAATAAAGTCTGGTCGCAGCGTAGTCGTAATTTTTGACGCTGCTCTGGTGAAGGCAGGTTTTCATAAGTAATAGCTACATTATTTAGCTTTTCGATATACTCATGAGGCAATTTGTCCATTGCCCGAGATATTATGTCCGAAAATTGTTGATCATTAATTTCAAACATTTTTATTCATCAAACTTTCTATGGCCGAGACTGCTAATTCGGGGTTTTTTAATATAGAATTATGGCCGCCGGGGATTTGTAAAGAATTAACTAGCTTTATCAGATCGCTTTTTTCGGCTGCTCCATCATTTTTACCATAAACAAATAATTTTGGACACTTAATTGTTATCAAATCATCGAATGGATGTTGATTTTCGATAATATTTTTCATACTTAAATTATAAGAACGCCAAGTGTGCAAAACAGAATCTTGGGCTACGGCTTTTGTAAGATTTGGCAAATATATTGGAGCGATACGCCTACTAATTGGACGCATTCCCCTGCACCACAGTGTGCAGAGAATTTTTGAACTTCGTCCATAATAAGCAAATCTAAGGCTACTTTTGGAACGTGAAATTTTTTGCTTGGCGATTTCGGGACTGGCATATATTGGCATTCCGAACCCAACTAAAGCAACTACTTTATTTGGATTTTCAGAGGCGTAGCGAACTGCCAGAAGTGCTCCCATAGAATGTCCCACAATAGTAAATTTTTTAACACCAAGAGATGTAAGGGTATCTTGGACTGCACTAAGATGGCTGTCGTAATCATATCTAGAATCTTTCGGCTTAGGCGAATTTCCAAAACCTAACAGATCAATTGAAATGCAGTGGAAATTTTTAGAAAGCTTTTCAATAATGTCTTCCCAAAATCGAAGCGACGATGCCATACCGTGTAAAAATACAATTGTCGGACCACTGCCAGATTCTTTAAAATTAAGTATCGAAATATTTCTCATGATTCTCGATCTATTTTAGCAAAATTGTTAGTGATATTTCTGTTATAGTTATTAAATTATTGTTATAGGAATACTTAAAACTATTTTGCCATTTATTAGATGGAGTTACGTCGGGCTCTCATTATTTTTACTGATTAGATTTTGGGCATTTTGGACGCCAGATTTACTTTTTATTATGCTTTTGGTTGGTTTTATACTTTGGGGCCAAGCAGTTGAATTTATAAAGAAATTTGTACCATTTTTAGTTTTACTACTTAGCTATGAGGCCCTACGCGGTTTTGCAAATCATGTTAATAACAATGTGCATTTCGACATGATGATCAATTGGGATAGGAGTGTATTTGGACAATTACCTACCAGTTGGCTTCAATCATTTTTGTACCTCGGACACCTGGCCTGGTACGACTTCTTTTTATACGGTCTGTACATGATGCATTTTATAGTTCCGATTGCAATTGCACTTTGGTTTTGGAAAAAGAAACCAAAATTTTACAGTCCATTTTTAACAGGTCTGCTTTTGATGTCATATGCCGGATTTGTTACATATATTATATACCCGGCTGCGCCACCCTGGATGGCTTCGGACATGGGTTTAATTGAACCGATTCGTCGAATATCTAGTGACGTATGGGCAGCTTGGGGTGTTAATGATTTCCCTAGCTTGTACGACAAATTCGCCCCTAACCCTGTAGCAGCCGTGCCCTCACTTCATGCCGCGTACCCACTTTTAATGTGGTTGTTTATCCGCAAAGCATACCCAAAAAATAAATGGCTTGTTTGGGGTTTCTTTGCTTATCCAGCGTTAATTTGGTTTGGCATTGTTTATTTGGGCGAACACTACGTTATTGATGTTGTGCTTGGGATAATTTACGCAGTTGTAGCGTATTTATTAACCGTTAAGTTTTTTAATTATTTGGACTCAAAAAATTTAAGCCTATCCGCTTGGGCATTAAGACCATTAGTAATTTTACGCAAAAAGCTTATGTTACGATAAGTGCATGATACCTCTTAGCTCGGCGCTGCGAAACCTTATAGTACTGATTGTATTAATTCCACTCGTAATACTTGTGGTTTTGCAAACCGATAGCCTAAATGGTATTTCGTCAGTTATGGCAAACGTGCGGTACGACCGTCTCAGTTTGGGTGTGTTAATGTTTGGCCTAACTTTTATATTGAGTAGTTTAAATTATTCGCTTTTGGTACTAAAACCTGTACGCGTCAGCCGATTGCTTGTAATACAAATCGCCAGCGGCTTTGCAAATAAGTTAATGCCAGCAGGTTTAGGCAGTATGACTTTAAATGCCCGCTACTTAACTCGCAGCGGCCATAATACGGCTCAGGCTATTGCTGTAGCCAGCACAAATAACCTTATCGGAATTTTGGGACATGCAGCTCTACTTGTAATTGCCCTGCCAGGCTTACTAAATGGCCCACTGCCCTTATCGGTATCCGCTACAGTTAACAAAGTACACGTTTTGATTGTCTGCATAGTATTGGCAATTGGTACTTGGGTGATTCTGGGCCGTTGGGGTCGAAAAATAGTCCGAATTGCCAAGCAAAGCACAGTTCATGTTAAGTCGTACCGAAGTAAGCCAAAGATAATATTAATCTCTGTGGTACTGTCGCTAGGTATTACAGGTGCATACGTTATCACTTTACAAGCGTGTGTTCAGGCTGTCGGATCGCATATACAACCTGGTGAGGCATTATTAGCGCTCAGCGCTGGCTTACTAGGTACATCGGTAATGCCTACACCTGGTGGTGCTGGTGGTGCCGAGGCTGGAATTGCCCTGATTCTGAGCGGCTTTGGATTGCCGGCAACTTTAGCGGTAAGTAGTGCCCTACTTTATAGATTGATGACTTTTTGGCTCCCCTTAATCCCCGGTTTTGTTGTTTTTGAATGGTTACAACTTAAAAAACAATTGTTTTAATTTTTTTGACTTTCAGCTCGAACAAAGTGTATTCCAAATTCACTGCCCTTATTTACTTCACTTTTGCAAGTAAGCTCTGCGCCCATTAATTTGGCGTATTGGTCACATATCCAAAGCCCAAGTCCAGCACCGTTTGTTTGAACCACTGCGTCACTACGAACTCGGTAAAATTGCTCAAATACATCGGGAATTTCATTTTGATCTATTCCGATACCGCTATCTTTTATAAGTACTAAAACCGTGTCGCGATCACTGGCATGTTCGACGATTATTGAACCCTTGTGGGTAAATTTAATGGCATTTTCCAATAACTCGAAAATAATATGCCCGACAAGCTGTGCGTCGCCCCTAACTTTTTCCGAATCTATGGGTTTATGGTAGGTTAATGTTAATTGCTTTGCGTTGGCTTTTTCGTTTATTTTATTAACTTGCTCTTCGATAATTCCGGAAATTTCAAATTCTGAAGTATTTGGTTTAATTATTCCTTGTTCCAGTTGCATCGCTAATCTTAAATCAGCTGTAAGTTTATCAAGTCTTTGTGTTTCGTGAAGCATATTAGTTAGGCTTTGTTTGGCAGATTCATCTATCTTGCCAACATTTCCTTCAACCACATCATGCAGTAAGTGCTCTAACCGCCCTGTAGGAACTTGTAATTCATGAGACGTGACGTCTAAAAAATCCTCACGCAAAGCGTCTAGTGAGCCACTTTTATGAAATAATTCGGTATATTCAACAAATCTAAAATGATGCAGAAGCAAGATAACTGTCAAAGCCGCGCTTAGAGCAGCTACGGCCAATCCAATATTTAATGATTTAGCTAATTCACTTTCGGCTCGGGCAACCGAAATCTGAGTTTCAACTACGCCCAATACTAATCCTTCTTGCAATATTGGTGTTAGGGATACCCAGGTATTATTCGATCTAAACTGCTGCACTGATTTTTGATTTGCTGCCAATAATAGTCGATCGTCACCCGACTTTGTATTATTTTTTTCGGTATTTGTAGATGCGCTAACTATGTAATCACCCCTGCCAGTTGGCGTACTCACACTAATAAGAGAAATGTCTTTATTAACTGATTTTATATCGGCTAACTGCTGCTGTAAAACTCCTGGCAGTGTAATATTTTGGCGCAACGAGCTGGATATTATTTCTCCTGTTAGCGATGATTTAGACTTTAACTGTTCCTGAGTATTTTTCTGCATATTCGCCAAAACCCAAACCATGCCACCCACCATCAAAAGCGGTAAAATTATAATTACCACTAGCGAATACCAGTATTCTTTATGCTGTTTTGGGTGATTATTGGTAATTAAACTTGATGATTTTGCCATAAGAATTATTGGTTAATTGTACACTAAAACTGCCCGTTATTGCTTGTGGATAAAACATATGTCATTGAAATAATGTTAGTTTTTTAGTACAATCACCTCTGTTATTGGGAGTTGGCCAAGTGTGAGAACTGCCTTCGGCAGTTTGCAAGGTCGGAAGCCTGGATGGCGATCGCCACCAAGCTGAGACGGGGCCGAGACTGATTAGCGAAACTAGCAAGTCAGATCGTGGCAAGGCAACAACTTACCGGCGGGCAAACCTCAAGAAGTTAATTAACACCCCTCGTACGTTATAATACGAATCGGTTATTGGGAGTTGGCCAAGCGGTAAGGCACTGGGTTCTGGTCCCAGGATCGGGGGTTCGAATCCCTCACTCCCAGCCAAGGTTGTTATGACACATTTATGTGTTTTAACAACCCTGTTTGTTTTTGAGTGATTCGAACGGGCAGTCCTGTGAACTGCCCCGCACCTTGCCCCAGAACGACTAAAAGGAGTTGGGGGTCGACTAAGCAAAACTTATTTTGTTTTGCCGTCGAGGCGAATCCCTCACTCCCAGCCAAGATGTGCACCAAACGAGACCTGAATGGTATACATCTTGCCGAGCAGAAATACTAGATTGTTGTTTAAGATTTATGATTAAAAAGAACTTTTAGGTATTAGCTGTAATATGTTCTGTTTGATGAGATGATATATATGATGGAAGAAAACACGCAAACACGTATAGCATATACGGTGCCCCAACTTGATAAGTAACTTAAATCTACATTCAGAGATTTAGGGTACACAGATGCATTGCTCAAGAATCTCGCTATGTTAGGTATGCAAACCAAACATGTATTTAGTTACATTGAATTTTTCAAAAAAGTTACAGTGAGCCACCCTAAAGATAAGCGACTGAGCACAATAGGAACAGCGCATTATTTTGTACATGAGTCAGCAATAGATTCAACGACAGTGCATCTTTGTAATATTATTGGAAAACCTAATCAGGACTTTGGCTCAATACATATTTTTAAAACTAAAAATTGGAGCGATTCCAACTTTAAGAACAAACTTGAATATAAAAAGGGTGTAATCGATGAAGAACAAATTGAAAGAATTTTTACGCTAAGATCGAAACTAATCGCCCACGTCGACAAAGACATGGATTTTTTAGTTAGTTTTGATGATTTATTAAATTATATGTATATTTTTGAAAAATATATAAAACCAAGTGTTGAAATTATTTTTTCAGAATTTTTGAATGGAAACCATTCGCAAAGTCTTTATGGCCGTGATTTTTCTCACGACATATACAAACTCCTATTCAATGAATTATGAATCTATGTCTAGGCCACAATGCTAAACGAAACTTTTATTTCTTATAAATATCTTTTCGGTGCTGGACTAACAGAATAACGATCGTATCTTTCTCGATATCAAATAGTACACGGTAATTACCTACCCTAAAACGATACTGCGCATCAGCTGGCTTGGTTAAGGCCTTCGCAAAGGCAAGTGGGTCCTCTTGACTCGCGAAGTACTCAAGTTTTACTTTTAATCGTTTTATGATTTGTGCTGGTAGTTTTTGTATGGATTTAACCGCAGGTTTTTTATAAACAAGTTTGTATTTAGACATTTAGATGTCTCCGAAGACCTCGTCGTGGCTAAAATATTCTTTGCTTTCCCTGGCTTCCTTAATCTCTTTTAAGTACTTGGGGTTACTTGCTGCCAGCAAATCTTCCAATTGATCTAGGTCAATTATTGCTCGCTCTTTTTTTCCGCGGCGAGTGACAATAAGGACCTCATCGTTAGTTATGGAGTCTAGTGCATCGGCAAGATTACCCCTCAGCTCCGATGCTGTAAGTGTTTTGGTGCCCATAATTTTCCCTTCAATTATTATTACGTCTTAATTGTACATTCTAATAGTACGTGATGTCAAGCTCGATTATATTTCAAGCAAATCTCTCGCTTCTTGAGTATAGCCCTTCTTGTCTTCTACTCTATCTAACTCCTCAAAAGTTTGGAACGTACTCCAAACTCCCAGCCATATAACCTAAATTATGAAACTAAGAGTATAATTATTCCTAATATAATGGAGGTTTAGTCATGGCGCAGAATAAAGCTAACGAGGCAGTTATTGAACGATTAATTGGGTGTATAAATAATCGCAAAATAGAGTTAATGGACGAGCTATTTCATGATGATGCCATCATGGATTGGCCGCAGTCTGGTGAAAAAGTAGTCGGTGCCGAGAATCGTAGGGGCATATATCAGTCGTTTCCGCAGCTTCCAACTATCACGCCACGTCGCATGATAAGCGATGGCGAGCTAGTTGTGGCCGAAGCCACACTCGATTATGGTGGCCCAGTGCCATCCAAAACAGTATTTATCTTTGAGTTCAGAGACGGGAAGATTGCCACCGAAACCGCCCATTGGAGCGAGCCCTTCGAGGCACCAGCTTGGCGCGCTAAATGGGTAGAAAAAAGTTAGAGTATCTGAAAACAATAGGCTTGTTTCCATCAACTATTAAAAGTCCCGAGAGATTATTTTAGACCAATTCAGGGGTAATTAATCCATTCGAAACGGAGGTTATTTGAATAGCTTCCTCTTCAATAAGAGACTCAATGTTTTTATTCTTATGAGCAGCACCTAACCTGACTATTCTTGTAATCATGGGTTCGTATTCTAGTCCTATATTTATCAAGCAAGCTTTGGGGAATGATCCATAGCCATTTATTAAACTTGGTAGTAGATTGGCCTCTAAAAAGTTCGGCGCACCATGTTCGTCTAATCGAATATCTATACGCCCATAGTCTCGCGCCCCAATTGCATGAAAAACATCCAAAGCTAATGTACATAACTTTTCGTAGAGTAATTTATCAATTACCCTGAGTACTTTTTCCTCGTTTTGTTCTTTAACTTCGCTGCTAAGCATACGAACACCTTGCTCATCCGGTAGTGCAACTAGTTCTATTGGCATAACCGAATATTCATCTGAAAACTCATCTTTAAGAATAGCCACACTAAATTCGCGTCCAGGCAAATATTGCTCAACCAAAGAGTCTGATTGTAAATTTAATGCCAGAGCCCGAGTTTTAAGATTTAGGTCAAAGTAATCATAAACAACCGATTCACTATCTACACCTATCCCTCCCCCACGATCAACTGGTTTCACAAACAATGGAAACTGCAGTGTAGTATGGCTATTAAATTTGCGGTTTTGATCGATAACATAAAACGGTGAGGTAACGAGCCCAGCCTCGGCCACGCATTGTTTAGCTAAGGACTTATCAAGTTCAAGTCGATGGGCCTGTTGTGAAGATCCTGTATAAGAAATACCTCGCTCATCCAAATAATCACTAAGCCAAATACGATTTTGATCATATAAATTATTAGGATCCAGCGGAATATATTTCATACCTAAAAACACCAAGTTAGGTTGGCGCAAGACAAGCAATTCTAAGTCATTTATGTTGTTTACAATGCTAATGCCGACGTCCGTATAGTACTGGGATAGAACTTCATATGTTGCATTTCTCGATTTGCGACCCATGGAACTAAGGCCACTAATTTCAGAGCTCACAATTTCAATGTGTTGATTGATTTTCATATATGTAGCCTTGATAGCCGCTTCTTTAAAAGATTTACAGCTATTAAATAATCTGTATTTGCTTTAATTATCGACGAAAATCACCGCCTGGGCGACGTTCTTCTTGAGGACGAGCTTGATTGACTACAATGGAACGACCACTGATTTCTTTACCGTTTAACTCTTTAATGGCATTCTGGCCTTCTTTGATGTCTTCCATTTCTACAAATCCGAAGCCTTTCGATTGTCCGCTGTCACGATCTTTAATTACGACTGCGCTGACTACTTTGCCTTGAGCGGCAAATGTTTCTTCTAAATCTTTATCTGTGACTGCGTAAGCTAAACCACCTACATAAAGTTTCATTGGCATAACAATTTCCTTTCTTTAACTAGTATCACACGAGTTTAGTATCTTCTAACCGCGATGACACCAGTTTTGTTGGGACTGTTATGACAACGGAGAGGTTCAAATAACCACTTGCTTATTTATTATCGTAACACAATAAGATGTAATACCCTAAATTTTTATCTGTTTTGATTAGTTTCGGCTGGTTATTTTTCCCGGATTTTAATCAGTTTAATAAAATTTTAGATTAAATAATTATCAATTACAGTTAGGCTTCTAGCGAGGTGCTTTCTTGTTGGTCTTTGGGTTTTAGGATGGCATCAACTAGTTTATCTATATCGTCATTAGAAAGATTTACCTTTACAGCGTAGCCAGAAATACCTAATTCACGTAGACCAGCCGGTGCATCTACTTCATTTAAGTTGGAAATAATCAAAACTCGTATATCTTTGCCCCAATCACTTGCCCGCATGCGTTCCAAAATTTGATCACCGGCAATTTTTGGTACCATTAGGTCCAATAAGACTAGATCCGGCATTTTTTCTTGGATAAGCTGCAGAGCATATTCGCCGTCAAATGCTGCGTGGCACTCGTAGCCTAGTGCCTCAAGCCGTATCTTATAAATTTCGGCTAAACTTACATTATCTTCGACGATTATAATTTTTTGCTTTTGTGGTTCCATAGCATTATATTACTCTAATTTTTTAAAAATTACCAAAGACTAACTTTTTGATTTATTCAAGGCAATTTCGAGCTGATATTCATCGATTTTGACACTTACTTTAAACGGATTACTTGGCAATTTGGACTCAATTGCTAATGTTTCGGCATTAATAATTTCGATATGCTCATAAATCGCTTCTTGAAGTTGTGAGTCTATCGTGTTCAGTCTTAAACTAATGCGGTCATCCACCTGCAGCCCTGCCGATTTACGAGCATTTTGTACATGACGAATTACCTCGCGCATTAAACCTTCACGTTTTAGTTCTGGAGGTATTTTAAATTCCATATATATTTCAAAATTATTCTTTTGAAGTTTTTTGTAGGCTATTTTTTTTACATTAAGTTCTTCTTTTGCTATTTCAAGCATTTCATCACTAAATTTATTAGACCAGCCTAGTTGTGCCATCTTAAGTGGTTGACGAACCTTAATCCCTTTACTAGCCCTGAATTCTAAACCGTCTTTAATCAATCTACGTAAAATTTTCATTTCTTCTATGATTTTCTCATTCATCTGTCCAGTTTTTGGCCAGTCTAGCAAATGTACACTTTCGCCACCGGTTAATTTTTGGTAAAGCTCTTCGGTCATAAATGGCGCAAAAGGCGCCAAAACTATGGCAAGTTGCACCAAAACATAATGCAAAGTTAAATACGCGTTGTTTTTGTCGGTATCATCGCCTGATTTCCAAAAACGTCTGCGACTTCGGCGCACATACCAATTACTTGCGTCGTCAATAAAAGGCAAGATCGGTTTTATAGCATTTGGAAGGTCATAGTTATCCATACTAGTTTGAACTTCGCTTATCAATTGGTGAACCCGGCTTACAACCCATATGTCCAGTGGATTGGTTAACTTAGAGCTTGGGTCTGACAATTGGCCGTTAAATTCCCAACCATCTACACTGGCGTACATAGTAAAGAAATCGTACATATTCCAAACCATCCCAAGCTTGCGAGCCACGTCACCAACATCTTTATCGGCCAGTGCAAAACTCTCGCCGTTTGTCAGTGGACTGCTGAGCATCAAAAATCTAAACGAATCTGCCGAATAATTATCCATAAGCTCCATTGGATCGGTGTAATTTTTGAGTTTTTTAGACAATTTTTTACCATCAGCAGCATTAATGTGACCTGTACAAATTAAGTTTTTGTAGGGACTTTTGCCAAACAAACCAACGTTTACGGCCGTTAAGCTATAAAACCAGCCCCGAGTTTGATCGATGGCTTCGGTAATGAAATCTGCTGGAAAACTTTTTTCGAACAATCGTTGATTTTCGAATGGATAGTGAAATTGGGCAAACGGCATAGAACCAGATTCGAACCAACAGTCTAAGACTTTACCAATGTGTTTCATAGTAGTTCCGTCTAGTTCAAATTCAATTTCCATCACATTCGGTAGGTGATAATCATCGAGTCGCTTGCCTGTTAATTGCTCAAATTCGTCGTAGGAACCAATCACCTTTATAGCCTCTGTGCCGTCAGTTCGTACACCTCGCCAAACCGGAATCGGTGTGGCCCAATAACGATCACGGCTAAGATTCCAATCAGGAGCAGTTTCGAGTATATGTTGGAATCGACCGGTTTTTAGATGTGAGGGGGTCCATTTTGTAGTTTGATTGGCGGCAAGCATCTCTTGCTTTTGGGCTTGAATATCCAAAAACCAACTAGGGTGTGCTCGGTACATCAACTTAGTGCCGCAACGGTGACAATGCGGATACTCGTGTTGTATATATTCTACTTTTAGGGCTTTCCCTTCTGCTAAAAGCGTTTTGGCAATTTCTTTATTTACATCCCAAATATTTTGGCCCCGCCATCGACCTTCGGTATAGTGACCGTTTTCGTCAACTATCGATACTACTGGCACTCCAACCTTTTTACAAAGTTCGTAATCTTCTTCGCCGTACGCCGGTGCTTCGTGTACTATTCCTGTGCCAGTTTCTTCGCTTACAAATTTTGCGTCTAAGACAACATGCGCATCGGGGCCATGATTTTGAAATAGCGGTGTGTACTTGAGGCCAACCAATTCGCGACCTTTTACGGTTTTTAGCAATTTGTAGACTAGTGGTTGGTGTTTTTCATCTTGCATTACGCGCTCAACTGCGTCACTGCCAACATAAAACTTCTTACCGCCGTATTCAATTAGGTTATAGTTTAGTTTGCTATTTACAGCTATTGCCACATTAGCTGGTAAGGTCCACGGGGTGGTTGTCCATGTCAGCAAATATTCATTGCTATCTTCGATTTGAAAATACACAAACACACTTGGATCGGTGTCTATTTGATAACTATTTTCCATAGCAACTTCACTTTTACTGATTGGGGTGGCATCTTTAGTGCAGTACACTAATATTTTTTCGCCCTCGTAGATCTTGCCGTCATCATAAAGCTTTTTAAAAGCCCACCATACACTCTCCATGTATTCGTTATCCATGGTTTTGTAGGCACCCTTAAATTCGACCCAGCGCCCGAGCCGCTGTATGGTGTCTTCCCACTCAGTGCCGGTTTTTACCATTGCTGCCCGACATTCACGTACATAATCGCCTATACTGATCTTGCTACCAATTTCTTTTTTGCTTTTTATACCTAACTTATTTTCTACAAACAATTCAGCGGGCAGGCCATGACAATCCCAGCCCCAGCGCCTTTCAACGTGATGTCCTTGCATGGTCCAATATCTAGCCACAGCATCCTTTAGGGTTGACACCAACATATGCCCGTGATGCGGCGTACCAGTTAGGAATGGCGGACCATCATAAAACACCCAAGATTTACTTTGCGGACGATTATTTACTGATTTTTGGAAAGTTTTATTTTTTTCCCATTTAATAACCAAATCTTTTTCATATTCGATTGCGGGGCGGCGACTATTGGCAACAAATTTCATGATTATTATTTCCTATTATAAATAAAAAAACTTCTTTTTGATGCCAGAATCCGAAATCTTCGGACGGTACCATCTGGCTTCCAAAAGAAGTAAACTTTTTTGGCGCTTGATTCTCGAGATTACGCATCGATAACGTCGGGTTCTATTAAGCTTAAATTCTAAGCCTTTCTTCCCGAAACATCGCGGTTGATAGCCGCTGATTTGTATTACTACAAAGCGTTTCTAATTAGAATTATATCGTTTTTGCATATACTTTGCAACCGGTCAACGCCTATTAACTGATTCTATACAGCAATTTTTAATGTGGTATTATTGGCTTGATGAAAAATACTGGGAAAATAATTAAAGTAAACTATTTGGCAATTTTTTTAACAACTCTTTGGATAGGTTTTTCTGAGTTTTTGCGTAATCAATTACTTTTTAATTACATTTGGATAGAACACTATAAAGAGCTAGGCTTAAATTTTGCATCCAAACCAATAAATGGAGTTATTTGGATGATTTGGTCAGCAGTTTTTGCTGTAGTAATATATAAAATTTATAATAAATTTAATGCCAAAGAAACATTTGTGTTAAGTTGGGTTATTGGCTTTCTGATGATGTGGTTAGTAATTGGAAGTCTTGGAGTACTGCCAATTAAATTACTTTTATTTGCAATTCCATTAAGTTTTATAGAAGTTTTCGGTGCTATATTTATCTATAAAAAAGACTAGGTTAAACCACATAACTTTTTGTTTGATGAAACTGATAGTATATAGATATGTCGCCAGATAAGAAAATAGCAGATTTTTTTAAAAAATATCCTACGAAAATTTATAAACAAAATCAAACAATTTTAGAAGCGTATCAAACACCAAAATATGCAATATTTATTAAAAATGGGTCTGTGGATCAATTCGATATTACTAAAAACGGTAATAAAGTAATTTTAAATACTTACAAATCTGGTGCTTTTTTTTCGATGTCATGGTTTTTAGTAGATATACAAAACAAATACTTTTTTGTGGCCAACCAAAAAAGTGAAATTATTGAAGCCCCTAGCCAATCTGTTAAACTATTTCTTAATACAAATCCCGATGTAGTATCTTGGCAATTAAACCGCTTGGTTAGAGGTGCTGATGGGCTTTTAAAAAGATTAAATGTACATATGAGCGGAAGTGCCGATGAGCGAATTTTATTAGAATTGTCAATATTGGCCAGTAGATTTTCTTTACCCAATAAAAATGGAGCATGTCAGATACACATATCAGTTCAGCAACTTGCCTGGCAAGCAGGATTAAGTCGAGAATCAGTAAGCAGGACAATAAAAAAATTAGAGCATCAAAAAAAATTGTCACATAAGAAAGGATTCTTTGTATTACCAAAAATTGCGTCTGAGCATCTGTGATTTAAATCACATACATTTAGAAATAAATTGATTATCTTTACATAGTGGTTAAAATATAAAAAGAGCCAATAAAACATGATCTTATCCGTCTTACAAAATTTCGCACATGAAGTCTACGTACTAAACTCTGAAAAAATTAAAACTGGCTTAAATGATCACAGCGTTCATGTATTTGACGCGCTTAATTCAGCTAAAAATGTTAGATTATTTTTATTGTTTTCCGGAATAATTGCACTTCTGGTTTTAATCGCCTTAATTCTTAGTTTCAAAACTTTTTTTATAAGAATTGGTAAAAAACTTGATAAATCTAGCTCTTGGGCGCTGGTAGTAATTCGCATCGCCTTTGGCGCTTCGCTAATTTTATCAGCTGTCAATAATTCATTATATGGGCCAGAATTGCCTCTGGGAGATTTCTATGCACCATTTTTTCTTAAGATTATCATGCTTGTATCCGGCACATCACTGATTGTTGGATTTAAATCTAGGTTATTTGCCGCTGTGTCGATAATTATTTGGTTCTTTGCGTTTACCGTTAAAGGCCCGTACGTGTTAACTTATATTAATTATTTGGGTGAAGCTATAGCACTTGTCATGTTACCTCGCACTATTTTTAGTATTGATGAAAAATTAGGTTCTTATGATGGTAAAAAATTTGCACTCGAAAAATACAGCCTTCCGATTGCACGGATATTATTTGCTTTCTCGTTACTATACACCGCAATTACCATAAAATTCACTACGACGGTCCTAACACTTGACGTTGTACGTGATTTTCAACTTACAAGATTCTTCCCATTTGACCCATTGTTTGTAGTGCTTGGAGCCTCATTAATAGAGGTGCTTGTTGGATTGTTATTCTTGTTTGGCATATTGCAAAGATTCACATCGGCACTATTTTTAATTGTTATGATGCTTTCAGTATGGTTCTTTGGTGAGGCTGTTTGGCCACACCTGTTAATTATCGCTTTGGGTGTAGGGTTATTTATGCACAGACCAGATAATCTTACTTTAGATTCAATGTATCTCTGGAAAAAACACAAAAAAATTTAATATCTTAGATCAATTAATTTTTCTAAATATAAATCACATAGGTGAAATATCCTTTAAAATGTGGTTTAATTAAACATAAGCATTTATGAAATTTAAAAGTCAATCAACACAAATTCATACTAATATATTAAGAGCAAGCCGAATTCATTTCATTTTTGGCATTATATTGGCTGGACAAATAATGCTTTACGACGCTACAAAATTACAAACCCCAGATGTTATTTTACAAAGATGGATTTTAACTGCTGTGTTTATAATAGTTGTGACAACTTCTTGGTACTTGATTCGGACAAATAAACTCGGGGTAACTGGTCTTAGGTATGCTGCATTTTCATTAATTATCGCCGATATTTTTATAGCTTGCTTTAGTGTTTACACCCAGCGCGGTATGGCAAGTAGAGCAGTATTTTTATTTATTATTCCTCTGCTAACAGCGGCTACACTTCAAACACGAGCCGCTATTTTTGGAAGTTTAGCACTATGTATAACCGCTTATTCCACAACTGCTATAACCTATTTCGTAACTCATTTTAATGAAGGTTATAAAGTGGAACTTTATGGTGAAGTTGGTTTTTATAGTCTTTTGATGACACTGGTCGCTATGTTCATCTGGAACTTGAGTCGGTCAAAAATGCACCGTTAAAGCCAGCGTCGCCAACGAAACACACTCACAAAAGCACCAACTATTAATAAGATTATGCCAAACACAATCCAAAATGCTTGCGGGTGTTCAGATAGCGGTAAAACAACATTCATGCCATAAAGACCACCAATGACAGTAGGAACGGACAAAAATATAGCTATACTAGTAAGTCTTTTAAATACACGGTTAAGATTATTTGTTACCAGTGTCGAGTATACGTTGCGTAAGTTTTGCAAAGTTATAAGACGCGACTTGGTCAGCTCAATTAATTCGCTGGTAGATAACTCAAGGTCTTCTACGAGCTCGAGGTCTTCTTCGTGAAAATTAATGTATTTAGCATGAACCAGGCTATTTAATAAAATCCCGTAAGGCTGCAGTGAAACCAAAAATTCATTTAAATCTTCCTCTGTATCAATATAGGTAAGTAAGTCCTCATCACTAATTATCTTGCTTTGCAAGCGAGCTCGACTGGCTAAAATAAGTCTGTTAACCTGTAGTAAATTCTCTCTGTAGCCAGTGTTTATTGCAGTAAAAATTTGTAACAAAAGTTTGTTCTTTTGAGTAGTATTTACTTTTCCTGAATCGAGCAGTTTTACTAGCGGGGTTGGATCATGTTTGGATAAAGTTAGAATGAAGTCTGATGTTAAAACAATTAACAATGGTTCGGTCGAAGAATGCTTACCTTCGGGTCGTGAATACCGTGTAAAAATATATAGTGCGTTGTCTTCGCGCTCTATCCTGGGCGATTCGTACAGGTCCACGCCATCACGCAGAATATCCACATCAAGTTGATATTTATTATCTAACTCTTGTAGTTCGTCGTGAGTTGGATTTACTACCTGAATCCAAGACCCCCGCTTAAGTTTGGGAAGTTCTGACATTTTCGTATCACGAACAGAGCTAAAGATTATTTTGACCATTACCCTATTTTAACGGCTTACAATACTAAAGACCAAACGATAATCTAAAGTGAACATACAGATAAAATTTGTTATGCTTATTTAGACATGATGGATTTCGTCAGTCCGGCATACGGCACGAAACCGCTCAACATCAAACGAGTGGTGGTGGGCTTGTCGGTAATTATTGGGGTAATTATTATTTCTTTTGGCTCGCTTTGGTATGTAAAAACTCAGAAACAACGAGTAGCCGTCGAGGCCGCACGCCCCAAAGCCATTGTAGCTGGCACAGTAGTCGACCAACACCAAAGAATTGTTAGCGACGTACAACTCGAGGTGATTAATAGTACTGGGGATTCTGTAGCTAAAACTAACAGTCTAGCAAATGGCACTTATCAATTTGTGCTAAATCCTGGATTTTATAGGCTTGTTGCCATCAGTGGTGAATTCCAAACAAGTAAGCAAATATATTTGGTTCAAAACAGCAACGAAAAGGCCGACATAAAAGTGATACTGCCGTGAAAAACAATAAAGCCAAAAGGACCAAAAAACCTAACACCCGCAGGTCTGCTGTGCCCAAAAAAATTACTAATAAAATTATAAAAACTTCCCGACTTACAGAATCTATTGATGAAAAAATCTACATTCAGGATTATGTAACCCTAGAGGCGCAAGCCGACTTAATGGTAAGTCTATTGAATAAACATAATGTTCCGCATGGAAGAATTTTTTACTATTCAGATGATTTTTATAATAGTACTGATAGTTATTTAGTCGAATTGGTTGGTTGGCTTGATATAAAAAATATGCAAATCTCTATTATAAAAGAACCCGAACTACACACAATGAGCACGTACGTGAGGGGCAAAGATAAAATTCTTTTATATATCCGCGACAATGGAACTCTTTCAAGTTATGCCAAAGCCGCTCTAGCTGCTCGAGCATTATGTGAATATATAATCGTTGAAATTTTTGAGATCGAGCTTCCTGATAATTTTAATGGTCGCGAACAATTTTTACAGGTGGCTAGTGTTTATTTGGGGCTTGGAACTGTAATTATTAACGGTATAAATCGAACCACTAGCTGGGTTAATCAGACTTGGTCTAATTATATTCGAAAAAGTACCGACAGCGCCCGTTATCCCGAAGAATACGCATCAGTTTTCGTTCACTACATCGAGCGTTTTGATAGTGATATGGTTAAAGTTTCTGGTCAAATTATGCCTTGGGTTGCAGAATTTTTACCGACAAATTACGCAAGACGAATACATGATTCACATAACCCTTCAGAGCCAGTGCGACACGCCGTTACGCAACGTTTTGGTCGAAATGTATCGCACCTTGGAATCGGCGTATTGATTATCTTCTTTTGCCTAGGTATTTGGTATATTGCTGGGCAAAAAGGCAGCACCCTAAATTCTGACCAAAAAGAAAAACGCGAAAATTTGGTAGTTTTAAAACATCAATACGAACTTTGCGTTAAGGGCGTTCAGCAAAAACAAAAAGCATTCAGTAAAGATGATGTATTTTTTGAACGCGCCATACAAACGGATTTGTCACGATGTGAAAGTATTCGCAATAGCTATAATTATGAGGCAGATAAGTTTAATGAATCAATTGGCGAAGGTCCGGAACGTTCAGTTGTTGGCGAACAACCCTAAAAATGGTCACGAATACGATTCATACTATAGTTCCAATCAGCGTCGGTTTTTTTGTGCGGATTAAATATTTTATTTGGATCAAAGATTGATTTAAGTGTTCGAAAATGCCCCATCATAGCTCGTGAATACATTTGGCTTAGCCACGGCCCCCTTATTAAGCCGTCGTTATGTTCACCGCTTAAACTGCCTCCAAAACTTAGCACCAATTTATTAACTTCCCGCATGGCCGGCTCAAACTTAGCTCGCTCACTTTGTTCTTCAATTTTCATCAACGGAATAACATGAAAATTGCCATCACCCATATGCCCTGCAATAGTAGCCAGTAACTTATATTTGTTAACTATTTTTCTTAACTGAGGTAAAAATTTTGGCAAATGCTCTGGCGGCACAACCAAGTCATCAATGAATGGTGCGGTATGCTTGTCGTGAACTTTTTTACGAAGTAGGTTAAAGCTTTCTCGACGCATGATCCAAAACTTTTTGGCCTTGTTTTCGGTTTCATCTTCCTCGAATAAGGCTTTGTGACCAAACATTTTCAAATCTCGATGCATCGCTCTAACCCGATCAGCGACTTCTTCAGGAGTATCACCGTTAAATTCCACTAGCAACACCATCTTAGGTATACCCCTAAATAGCATAAGTGCGTCAGGGATTAGCTGAAGACCAAGTTTTATCATGCCCCACCAGCCAAGTGTCTGATGAAAATAATAAAATAATTTAAAACTAAGCATCAAGGTGTAATTGTCAAAACCCTCAAAAGTTGCTGGCTTGTGGGTCAACACCTTGTTAATTACCTCGCCTAGACCATCAAGGCTACGCATAAAAACCACCAGTGTGCCTGAATTTTTAGGTTTTGGAACTAACCTAAATGTTATGTTGGTTATAATTCCCAAAGTACCCTGAGAGCCAATTATTGCCTGACATAGGTCAAAAATTTCGGTTTCTTTGTTCCAAATATTCCACAAGTGATAAGCCGTTGAATCTTTGGAAACACGCGGTTTGGCAGCCTGAATTTCGGTGTGATGTTTGTTCACAAGGTCAAACACCCGCCTATAAAGCTTACCCTCAAAATCATCTTTTGCAATTTTTTTGTCTAGTTCTTTTTTGGTTAGCGGTTTTACCGTGTAGGCTTTTCCGTCGGCCAAAACAACTTCAAGTTGCTTTACGAACTTTTCGGTTTTTCCAAATTGCAAAGATTTTTCGCCTCCGGAATTATTTGCAACCATCCCGCCAACCGTACATAAATCTCTACTGGCGGGATACGGCGGCAAAAGTGCGCCATATTTGAATGTTTCTTTTTCGAAATCTCGGTAAAAAACGCCAGGCTGTGCAGTGGCTTCGTTGGCGCTGACATTACCGATTTTATTGAAGTATTTTTTCATATCAAGCGAGATTGATTCGGTAATTGCACCGCCACTCATGTCGGTACCAGCAGACCTTGGCGTTAATGATAATTGACCATATTCGTGACCGGGTTTAGTCAATAATTTGACGATTCTACATACATCATCAGTACCTTTCGGAGCCAACACAATTTTAGGAACCATCTCAAACATGCTGGCATCGTGACTAAAGTTTTCACGAGTCAATCTATCAGTAATGATGTCGCCCGAAAAGTCACCGGCCGAAAGGTCGCGAATAAAATCATCCATATTGCTAAAGCTTACCATATTGCCCGTTTTGCATATAGACGTGGGATGGTTTTTTACATAAGCGATATGCTAACATTAACCCTAGAATATGCAGATTAAACAAGATAAAACATGAGTAAAAAAAGAGTCGTAATTATTGGTGGCGGGTTTGGAGGTGTTAAAGCAGCGCTTACACTGGCGGACTCTACAAAGTATGACGTAACAGTTGTTAGCGACCATCCTGATTTTAGATACTATCCATCGCTTTATCGTACCGCAACCGGTGGTCGAAGAATTTTGTCAAGTATGCTGTTAAGTGAATTATTTGAAAATAAAAACGTAAAACTTGTTCGTGATAAAATGACCAGCCTCGACCGATCTAAAAAAACGATCTTTACATCAACGCAGAAATCGATTGGATTTGACACACTGATAATAGCAATGGGTGTTCAGACCAACTACTTTGGTATTGAAGGCTTGGCTGAATACTCGTTTGGAATAAAAACTCTTCAAGAGGCCGAAAGACTAAAACGTCATCTGCACGATCAACTAATCGCAGACGAAGAACCCGACCTAAATTACGTAGTTATCGGTGGTGGCCCAACTGGTGTTGAGCTGGCTGGTTCATTGTTGCAATATTTGCGTGAGTTAACTAAAAAACACCAGCTTCAGCATCGTAAAGTTCACATTGATTTAATCGAGGCTACATCTAGAATCTTGCCAAGAATGCCACTGGATGTTTCAAGATCTATAACTAGAAGACTTCGCCATTTGGGCGTTAAAATATTCGTAAAAACTGTCGTTCAAGCTCAAACGGCAGACATGTTATTGGTCAAAGGAAAAAAGATAAAAAGCCACACAGTTATTTGGACTGCTGGAGTAACCAATCATCTTTTTTTTAAAGAAAATGACTTTCAACTGGGGCATAGTGGCAAAGTTCGGGTAAATCAATTTCTACAAGCAGAACCGGATATTTATGTAATAGGCGATAATGCCGACACTCCTTATAGCGGCATGGCACAAACGGCGCTCCATGACGGAAATTATGTAGCAAACAGCCTAATCCGCTTATCTGATAATAAAGACCCGAAACCATACCGTGCTAAAAAGCCAATTTATGTGATCCCTGTGGGCAAATCATGGGCTGCGGTGCTTTGGGGTCAAATTAGAATATACGGGCGACTTGGAGCTGTATTGCGAAGCTTGGCAGATCTTATCGGTTATCACGATTATGAGCCTTGGTATTCAGCTGGTACTCGTTGGTTGTCCGAAGATGATAACGAAGATCTTTGCCCAGTTTGTGGAATGAACTAGCTAACTACCGGGGGTCAAGCGTGTTGTCTTGACGCCATTTCTCAATAGCTGCGTGGTTGCCGCTAAGTAATACTTCAGGAACTTTCATGCCACGAAAATCTTCTGGGCGTGTGTATTGTGGGAATTCCAAAGTACGACCATCGCAAAAACTTTCTATTTCGGCACTATTTTTACCACCCAATACGCCCGGAATCAACCTAACAATAGTGTCCGCCACTACCATTGCTGGCAACTCCCCGCCGGTTAGTACGTAATCTCCAATAGAAATTTGCTCGTCTACAAGTGAAACCACACGTTCGTCATAACCTTCGTATCTAGCACATACGAATATCAAGCCTTTTTCGGTTGATAATTTTTTTGCTTTAGCCTGGATAAACCTTTCACCGCGGGGTGTCATTAAAATTACTTTGGCCGTTTTATCTCTGGCTTTGGCGTGTTCAATTGCCAAAAATAAAGGCTCTGGCATAAAAAGCATGCCGTCTCCACCACCATACGGCGTGTCGTCGACTTGTTTTCTGGGACCAACTCCAAAATCTCGTAGATTGATATAACTAATTTTGACAAGTTTTTTGTCTTGGGCCTTCCATAGCATGCTAGTATCGAACACTGCTGGAAACATTTCGGTAAACAAACTAATAATTTGAATTTTCATTATAAACATTATATCATATTAACTTATGAATATTTTGCAGGGTACTGTGGCAGGGTTACTTATTATCAGCGGCACAGCTCTTATGGAACGATAGCTAGACCCTTTTGATAGCTACACACACAACTACACCATAGAAGGCCCGAGTCACCGAGCAGAAGTGTTTTATTTATCTTCAAATTGGTACGACAACAATAACAAAAAACACGATGATCGTTTAGGAGACGTACTTATTTTCTCAACCGGCGCACTTGCACTAGGAGCACAGATATTAAAAACTAAGCTTAATGATCCAGAAGAAATATAATAAACCAAACAAAGTAACTAGAATCAAAACAATCCACTGTATAGCGGATTGTTTTGTCACATAAAGCTCCCATCATTTGATGGCTCGCATTGAGCTTTTTTGTTTTTGTGGTGGAGAAAATTTTGGTTTTGACGCTGTAGGCTACAGCCAAGCGTAAGAGTATTATACATCAAGATCGTCTAGATCTTCAAGTTCCTTCCTAGTATTTCTTACAACGTCACTTTCTTTTTCTTTCATCGAGTCTTCGTCGCTGTCATTTGTGTCACTTACAGGTTCGTCGGCATCATTGGTACTTGATATAGGTTTTGGCGTATAACCACTTCCATCGCCAACATCAACTATCTTCAAGTTGTAACGAGCATCATTTTTTGTACCCAGTGCACGAAGTAATGTGCGCAGGCTTTGAGCGGTTGCACCGCGCTTGCCAATAACGCGCCCTAAATCTTCAACGGCAACGGTTAATTCCAATAACACGCCTTTTTCGTCAATTCTACGTTCTATTTTTACGGCATCGGGGTTTCCCACAAGCGACTTTACAATAAACTCAACAAATTGCTGGTCAATAGTACTCATCTGAATTTCTCCTCTTTAACTGAAATGTACAGGCATTATTATAGCAAATTTGTAGCGTTTTTTGACAACAAATGTCACTACTTGACAACAGGGGCGCTAATCTGTAAAATTATCATTGACTAAATTATCTTATTAATAGCGCTTACACCCGTAGCAGGAAGAGAGAAGTAAAAAAAGTCAATGTTAGCTATTCGTTTGCAAAGAACCGGTCGAAAAGGACACGCACAGTACCGTGTAATTGTTCAGGATGCTCACCGCAGCCCCAAAAGTGGCAAAATTGTAGCCCAAGTTGGACACTACAACCCTCATTCCAAAGCCACTGTTATAGACAAAGAAAAAGTCAGTTTTTACCTTAATAACGGCGCGCAACCTTCGGACCGCATAGTAAAAATGCTGGTTAGTGAAGGGGTAACTTTACCTTCATGGGTTAAGTCTGCAACAATTAAGGAGCGAAAAATCCGCAACACCGAAAAATTAAGACGAAATCGATCAACCGAACCAGTAGAAGCTAACGAAAACATCGAAGAAGTTACCGCTGATGCAGCCGAAGAAGTGGCTAAAGTTGTTGAAGAACAGCCATCTGCTACCGAACCGAGCGAAGAAAATTCTTCAGAAAAAACCCAGCCATCAGCCGATACTGAATCAGATTCTGAAACAGCAGCTACTACAGAAGTAGCCGCCGAAGAGACCGTCAAAGCCGACGAAAAAACAGCTTAAGGTACCTAAAAAGTTTAACTTCCGCTATTTAAAATTTAAATTTCTTTAGGGCCGATTCGGCAGCGGCTACTTGGCCGGCCTGCTTACTTGGGCCAGTGCCCTTGCCTTTGAGTTTACCGTCTACATAAACGCCAACCAAAAATTCTTTGTCGTGGTCTGGGCCGCTCTCTTCAATAACTTTGTAGGCCGGAGTAAAACCAACCTGGCTCTGAACAACTTCTTGCAGGTGCGATTTTGGGTCCATCCACGAGCCCGATTTCAAGATGTCATCAAAAGTAGTAAGTAAACTATCTGCGATAAATGTTTTGGCTTCGTCATAACCTTTGTCTAAGTAAATAGCACCTACCACCGCCTCGTAGCAATTGGCTAGTATTTGCGCTCTGGCTCGATCGCTACCGCGTTTTTCGCCCCGGCTAAGTCTTAGTAGTGGTTCGAATTTATATCTACTGGCTGCCGCACTAATACTCTCGGTGCGCACCAGGCTACTACGCCAGTTGGTTAAAATACCCTCGGGTTCTTGATATGTTGAGTAAAGATATTCGGTCACAACTAATTCAAGTACCGCATCACCTAAAAATTCCAATCTCTCGTTATGATCTTTTACGGTTTTACGATGCTCATTAACGTAAGAACGATGAGTAAATGCAGTGATAAGTAGGTTCAAATCAGTAAATGTTACTTTTAAATTTGTTTTGGCGAATTCCTGATATGCAGTCGGTACCATGTTTCTCCTTTTTATAGTCCGGATTGGCGAATTTTTTTCATGCCAAGCAGAATAATTTTTCCTATATCTTCATATTCGATTTTATCAAGTGCTTCGTTAGCTGTGAACCACTTTATACCATTCATCCAGTCTTCGCGGCGGATATCATCAGTGTCGCCTTGGGCTTGGGCTAAAAAAATTTCGGTGGTCATTAACACCAAACTGTGTTGTCTGCGATAACGAAAGTTAATCTTGCCAAGCCAATTTAATACTTTCACTTCTTTCAGGCCAGTTTCTTCACGTATTTCGCGCTCGGCTGTTTCTTTTGAGGTCTCGCCTTCTTCGATATGCCCTTTTGGGATGGTCCAGCGATTTTTGGCATCTTGAATGAGTAAAATTTCGACATCTTTGCCGTTTTTGGCGCGACGAAACACGATGCCGCCAGCCGTTGGTTCGCGCAGCACCTCAACAATTGCCGGCTTGCGCCGGGAAACAAACTTTTTCAGTCCTTGGACGGGTTTAGGGCGTTTCATAACTTATTTCTTGCTTTTAGTGGGTTTAGACTTTGATTTAGAATTTGCTTCTTCGTATTGGCGAAGTACTGTTCCTAGTACACCATTTATGAATTTTGATGAATTATCGCCGCCAAATGCTTTGGCTAATTCTACAGCCTCATTTATCACAACTTTTGGTGGTACTTGTGCGTTATTATGCAACAGTTCATATGCCCCCATACGTAGTACGATTCGGTCCATACGAGCAATTTGGGTAATAGGCCAATCTGGTGCGACTGGCTGAAGTACCAAGTCAATGTCTATCTGATGCTTATTGACTCCTTTGACCAGTGTTTCGACAAACTCTGGGTCGTCAACCATGGCTTTGTAGCGATTAATGTTTCGCTTTAAAACCTGATCAAGTTTAAAGGTTTTGTCGGCACATTCAGCCCGAAAATCTTGCTCATACAGGGTTTGTAGTGCAATTATTCGGCCTAAATGTCGATTAGAAGCCATCTTTTTTATTCCCTCTCATTAACCTCCAGTATACGACATACCAGAGATTATCGCCTACGCTTTCTTGGTAGATTCTTTTCGAGTAGTAAAAGCTTTCACCGGTGATTTAGCATTTACAGCACGTGCCAATTTTAAAACCAAATGGCTACGGCGTGTCCCGGTGCGCCTATGACTAGTTCGTTTTTTGGGTTTTCCCACGCTAAAAGCACTCCCTTCTTAAATTACAACTAATGCTTGGGGTGTATTATACCTTAGCACCAATGTTTCAGCAAGCGTTTGATATTGACAATATATAGACTATTATGCTATAATAGTTGATTATGGCACATTCACGTATTACTAATTTTCGTATCAATGATTATGCAGTGGTTGAAAGGTTTCCTGGTCGGGAAGATTTTAAGCCCAACAAATCTAAAAAACTATTTGTAGCTCTAGGTCTAGTGGCTTCTTTATTAGTTGGTCGAGAAATCGTCGATAATCTTAATGGAATTGAGTGTAGTGACAAAAATACTACGGTAATCGTTAGCCAAGGTGACACTTTCTGGTCAATTGCTGAAGTGGCAAACGACGAACAATTTAAAAACAAATTGCCAACAGGGGAGTTAGTTTATGCTATCGAGGCACGTAATCCTAATTTAAAAGCCGGAAATCTAGCAGTAGGTAATACTGTCCTTGTGCCGGAATCTTGCGAAAACTAAACTACTAAATTTAAAAGTTTTGATGGAACGTAAATTGTTTTTAGTACCTTATTTTTTGAAACAAATTTTTGGACATTTTCTTCGGCCAAAGCCGCTTCGACTACTGCATTTTCTTCGGCATCTGCTGGCATCTGAATTGTAGAGCGTAATTTACCGTTAACTTGCACGGCAATCGTTACTTCATCGTCTTTGGCGGCTTCGGTGTCAAACTGTGGCCAATGGTCAATATTCACACTATCTTCACGGCCCAACTGGTGCCACAATTCTTCGGCTACGTGCGGGGCAAACGGCGCAATCATCATAACAAGGCTTTCAAGTGCAAACGCCCAACTAACCTTATCGGCAAAACCATCTGTTTTTGCTTTATACAAATAATTCGTAAACTCCATTAAGGCAGCGATGGCCGTATTGTAACGCTGGTTTTCAATGTCGTCAGTGACCTTAATAATGATTTGGTGTGTCTTTTTAAATACATCCTTCGCTTCTTTTTCGCCACCTGACCCTTTTGAACCCAAGAATTCACCTGTAAGTGTCCAAACACGCGACAAAAAACGATGCGTTGCAGGCACGCCCTTAGGGTCCCACTTAGCCCATAGTTCTAACGGAGCAGCAAACATCAAGTAAGTGCGAAGAGCATCGGCACCGTAACCTTGCTCGATGATTTCGAGTGGATCAACACCGTTTCCCTTACTTTTGCTAAACATCTGTCCGTCTGCAGCTGTGACTTTACCGTTAAATAAGAATTTTTTGAACGGTTCAGGATTATTTAACAATCCTTTCTTGTGGAAGAATCGTGTCACAAAGCGGGCGTAAATCATGTGGGCGGTGGCATGGTCGGCACCGTTATAAAAGTCAATCGGCATCCATTTATCCACTATGCTACTATCAAAAATCATTTCATTATTACTTGGGTCGAAATAGCGCAGCATGTACCAACTGCTGCAAATGTAGGTGTCCAGGGTGTCGGTTTCTCGCTCGCCTAGCTTGCCGCACTCGGGACATGGTGCACCTAGCCAATCCGTGGCACGCGCTAAGGCACTACGACCATCTCCGCTAGGCTGAAAGTCCTCTAGTCCAGGTAAAATCACTGGCAAATCTTTGTCTGGCACTAACACAGGACCATGATCCGGGCAGTGTATAATCGGAATCGGCGCACCCCAGTAGCGCTGCCGGCTCACGCTCCAGTCACGCATTCGAAAGTTCACTTTTTCCTTTGCAAGGCCTTTTGAAGCCAAATCCGCTACGATTTTCTCACGCATTTCATCGCTTGCTAGACCGTCATATGAGCCCGAATTGGCTAAGAGCCCTTCGCCGTTCATAAATGGTTGGGTCTGTGTTAAATCTCGTAATACGTGCTGGTGGGTCGCAGGCGTAAGAAACTCTGCCAATTCCCTGTTTGTTAGCCACTTAACCTCATGTTTAGCGCTTTCGTCATCCGACACTTTTTGTCTGGTGTCATCAGAAAGCTCAAACAGTAATGCCCTAGCTCGAACCAATTTATTCACTTTCTTAGGCACATGATAAAAAAGGCCATTGACGTACCCAAAATCTTTCTTTAATTCCAGATTCACATAACCCGTCTCTTCAGTAATCTCACGATAAGCAGTTTCTTCGGCTGAATGTCCTGGCTCAATAGTGCCCGTTAAAAATGTACCCCAAGCTACTTCCTTCCACTCGAGTGCAAGATATTTGTCATCAGTCCAGTGTTTCACCACAGCAATAATCGAATCACTCTTTTGAATAGGCAGGTCCTGGCGTACTTTGCCTGGTTCGTTAGTTTGAATGTAGTACGGCTCAACTACTTGCCTAATATGCAGGTTGTATTTTTGGGCGAATTCAAAGTCGCGCTCATCATGAGCAGGTACAGCCATTATTGCACCGGTGCCGTAACCCATCAGCACATAGTCGGCTACCCAAATCGGTACTTTCTCATTATTAACGGGATTGGTGGCATATGTGCCAGTAAAAACACCAGTTTTTGCTTTGTTGGCTTGGCGCTCAACCTCAGTTTTTTTAAGACTGGATTTGACGTAGGCCTCAACCTCTTTTTGCTGGTCTTTGGCGGTGATTTGCTTCAATAAATCATGCTCTGGCGCCAGAACTAAAAAGGTTGCGCCAAACAACGTATCCGGCCTCGTCGTAAACACTGTGATTGTCTGGTCTTTGTGGTCTATTTTAAAGTCGATCTCGGCACCTATGGATTTGCCGATCCAGTTTTTTTGCGCCAGTTTAACGCTTTCGGTCCAGTCTAGATCATCTGTTGCTTCAAGCAATTCATCAGCATAATCTGTGATCTTAAAGAACCATTGCTTGACTTCGCGCTGATTTACTTCTGGGTCGTCTGGGCCATCATGACGCCAGCATTTATCGTCAATTACTTGTTCATTGGCGAGTACCGTTTGACATTTATCACACCACCACTGCATGCGAGCGTCTTGATAGGCCAACCCTGCGCGGTACATCTCGCTAAAAATCCATTGCGTCCACTTGTAATATTCAGGCGTGTGGGTGGCAATTTCTTTGCTCCAGTCATTGCTCCAGCCCATAGCCTTGTATTGCTTGTGATAGTTAGGAATGATTTTGGCCATAGACGCCTGGGGAGACACACCGGCATTGATGGCGTAGTTTTCGGCCGGCAAGCCAAAGCTATCCCAGCCTACTGGGTGGTAACTTTCGTAGCCCTGCTGGCGTTTAAATCGGGCCAAGACATCACTGATGGTGTAATTCATGGCGTGGCCAATGTGAATACCCGCACCACTAGGGTAATTGAACATGCTCATAGAAATGTACTTGGGCTTTTGACTATTTAAATCGGCTTGGTAGGTCTGGTTTTCGTCCCAGTACTTTTGCCACTTAACTTCAAAATCCTTAGGGTTGAAACGCTGCACTATCGATAATTCTCACTATTACATTTAAAGCCATTATACCCCTGTTTTGGATTAATTTCACATTTTAAAATTTTAGGTCGATTATAAAATGATTTCCGAATATGCTAGAACTGTTTTAGGTAATTGGTAGAAAATGTGGTGTTTAGCCTTGATTGGTTATTAAACCTCTGCTGTGCGTAGTCAATTAGTTTTGTTACAAGGTCAATGCTGCTGATTCCTTTAGCTCGCCAATTGTGGGCGTATAGCCCGCCTGGCATGGGGTTTACTTCATTAAAATAAACCTGATTTGTCTTACTATTTACAAGCAGGTCAACCCTGGCTATGCCACTACATCCTAATTCTTTATAAACCTTTAATGCAACCGCTTCGGCTTTTTGATATAAATCTTGAGGTATTTTTGCTGGGATTGTACTGTAGCCCTGTGATCCTTTGGTGCCTGATTTGCCTTTTCCTTTTTTACCACCTTGCATGTATTTAGTTTCGAAATCGAAAAAATCGGCCGCTTTGGATAATGGTTGCTCTAGTAGTGCTGGAATTGGTTCCTCGTTGCCCATTATTGGTAAGGTAAGCTCGATTAAATTTGGTACTGCTTCTTCGACCAAGACTTTGTCATCATAGTGTAGGGCTACTTCAATTGCATTTAATAATCCGTCGGGATCTTTAACCTGTGTAATCCCTATGCTAGACCCTAAGTGCGTAGGCTTAACAAAAACGGGAAAATTTAAATTTTTGATCACATGACTTGTAAAACCTGCCGCATCTTTTGAAAATTCTGATGACGTTATATATTGCATTTTAGTGGTTGGAACGAGTGATTCAAGTGTTAATTTAGCCAAAACTTTGTCCATTGCGATAGCACTTGATGCTACACCACAACCCACGTAAGGTACACCGGCCATTTCCAGTATTCCCATCAGCTCACCATCCTCACCGTGCGTTCCATGCATTGCTGGAAATACTACGTCTATTTTTTTATATTGCTTACGACCAGCAAATTGGCTCGATTTTACCAATGTTAAGCCGTCATCAAACAATAAATGTACTTTAGCCGCCTTTCTGATAAATTCATCTATGTCACCACTTCTATAAAGTGAAATGTCTTTTAATTTTTCGTCCCAAAACCATCGCCCATCTTTACTTATATATATAGCTTCGACTTTAAAATTTCCGCTAAGTTCTAGAGGTTTTATGATGCTGGCAATTGCCGTGACAACAGATACGTCGTGTTCAGTAGATTTTCCACCAAATATAACTGCTATCGTCTTCATTAAGAATAAGTATAATAACGCGGGTTAATTAGTCAATACAATTAATGACCGTTAATTGTAATTATCGGTCCAATCATTCTGCATTAACACAATGTCGCCACGTGCCACAAAATGATCCAAATTTGAGTAGAGCCTCAGGGGATTAGCTTCGATTTTTACTTCTCCATTATAGCCATGATCCGACAAACTATTTGTAATTGTTTTGGTTACAGAATTATTCATCAGAACAACAATATCCGGATGTGCTGAGGCAATTAGCCTACCTAATTCAGTGTGTATAGATTCATTTTCTTCACCTTGGTCTACTAAACCGGGCGTTATATAAATTTTTCTTTCGGCCGAAAGATGGTTTAAAAGCTCCAATCCCGCTCTCATTCCTTCTATATTACCATTGTATGTATCATCGATAATCCAGGCCCCATGCATATTTCGGACTTGCATTCGATGATCATAGGCACGAGCTGCTTTTAATGAGTTTAAAATTAACTTGTCTTCGATACCAAATTTGAGTCCTAAATGTATTGTCAAACCAGCCGCTCCGATATTATGTTTGCCGATTAAGCCAGTTTTAATCTTGAGCATAGTTTTCCCGTCGATATACTCAAATTCGCTACCTTCAATTTCAATTTTATGATTTTTTAAGTGTGCCGTGCCTACTCCACTTGATGAATAATAATTTACACCTTTAGGTGCAAATTTTTTTACAAGTTCAGAATCTTGATTCACGAAAATATCGCTAGGTTGGATGTAAGTTGCTATGTCCATAATGTCTTTCGCGGCTGTTTCAATGGTTTTATATTTATCCAGGTGTGCGGGTGCGATCCCGGTAATAATAGCTATATCGGGATGGGTATTTTTAGAAAAATTTGCTATATCTCCAGGCTGGCCTTCACCATATTCGATGATTAATATATCTTCATCACCTTTTAGTTTTTTAGCAAAATGAGCGTGAGATATTGCCACGTTTTTGTTCCCAGGGGTTTTTGCAACTTTAAGTCCCGAACTCAGAACTTGACCAAGTAATTCTTTCATACTAGTTTTTCCATAACTTCCCAAAATAGCTATTTTTGTAGCGGGATGATTTTTAAAAATCTTCTCAGCTTCGCTTATAAGCTTTTTATTACCCGGAGAGACTAAAATCCACCTACCGAATAAAAGCGGCACTGCAACCAGAAATGCCCAAATTACTGGCGTAAAAAATATGACCCCAAGACCTATACCTAAAAAACTAAAGTTATCGTTAAACGCCGCGTAAATAATTAAAGCGACGCTAGCGAATATTTGACAGTAAAAACCAACACTAATTGCGTAATATAACAATTTAGCAGCCCTGGTTTCATCTAGTGTTCTACGCCTCATTACTTGACGAAAATCTTTTGTACGCCAGTACCATTTTAAATACTCGACAAACTGATATTCACTGCTCTGAATCATATAAATTAATATGCGTAAATATGATGGTGTATATAAAAACAAAAATGATTTCATTGACTTAGAAAATCCACGATAATTTTATTAACAATTCGAGGGGCTTGTTGATGAACAAAGTGGCCGCAGTTGGTTATGATTTCGAGTTTTGAATTTTTAATTTTTATATGAAATTGTTCACCATATCTTGGTGGGGTAGCTTCGTCATTTTGACCATAAATTAAAAGTGTTGGTAGCTTTATTAAGCTTGATTCTTCTACGACATCTTCAGAAATTATTTTTTTGAATGTATCTTGCATGTGTTCGGCTACAAATAATTCTGACCCAATTGATTGGTATGCTCGTTTTTTAATTTTAGATTTAATAGACAGTGGTAACGGTGCAGTCAATGCACGAGCGCCCTTGGCAGCAACCCTTAAAAATTTTTTGCTGTTTTTAAATTCACCACGAACTCCGCTTGATGCTAGTAATATAATTTTTTCGGCCGAGAAAATCTTGTGTGAAACTCCTCGAATAGTAATTGCACCGCCATTTGAATGACCGATTATCGCGTACAAATTTACATTGATTTTGGTTAAAAATTTGTTTATTAAAACTGCGAAATCACTCAATCCCCAGGGGTTTTTTGGCGCTTGTGATTTGCCAAAGCCTGGTAAATCAATAGTAATCACTCGATAAGACGCGGTAAGCTCTTTTGTAACAGTATTGAAAGTACTTAGTGAATCACCCCAACCATGAATAAAAAGAATAACCGGGCCGCTGCCTTCGTCAGAATAATTTACTAACAATCCTTCTACAACTACATTCATTACCGAAATTAGTATATCTTAGTCGGACAGCAAGGAGCTAGGAATTAGTGTACTCCAACCCTGGACATCTGTTGGCAATTCTTCAGGACCAAAAGTATTCAAAAATGATTGTTGTAATTGGCTAAAAAGAGTAATGGCCGGTATTGCGCCTTCTGGTTTTTTAATTTCAATTGCTTTGTAGGATATTTTTGCCGAAATACTACCAGAAGTTTCACCATCTTTGGCCTTAAATTCAAATTTATTAATCCTACTGGCCGAATTATCAACCCAAATTGACATTTCATAGTTTGTAAGTGGCTCGTCATCTTTTTTAACTTCTTGATCTAAGCCATTGCCTTCTGAGCTTTCGGGTTGACTACATTTTTCCAGTTGTTTAGCAACACTTAATTCTTTAAACACTTTTTCGAACTCTTTGGACTTAGTTTCGTCGGCTTTAAGCACATATTTAGTTGACGAAATGCTATCTACAGCTTCACTGGCAGTGGACTGAATATTCAAAAAACGATTTTTAGTATAAGTTTCCTCTAATTTTTTCAAATCATCACTGCTAAGTGTTGGGGTAAGTACGCAATCGTCAGGGTTGATGCCGAATTGCTTTAATAGCGTATCATCGATTTCAATCCACTTGTCGGTTAAACTTTCCTCTAAAAGTTCAAATAGTTGGATATATTCCGAGATGGATTCATCCAATTGTGCTAAGGCCAGCAGACTTTTTAGGTCACCAACTTTAAAGTAAAAATTTTTCTCGACCATTATTACGTCGATCTTTATCTTTACCGCCGCAACCGAAACTTCTAATACACCGCTTAGGGCTGGCGCACTAGTATCAACTTGAGTTTCAAAGGCAAGTTTGGTAGATTTTAGCGATTCTTCTGGTGTGTCTACCGTAATATCACCTTTTGCGGTTATTTCGTGTTGTGCCAAAGAGTTAAATAAAGCTTTTTGTAGTTTATTTTCTGGTTTATTCGGGACTACAATTCCAAAGTATGCACCAGCGCTACCGCCACCAAGAACTATTACGGCTACGAAAATAATTGCTATTATTTTTAGCAATTTAGAGCGGCTTTTCTTAACTTGGGGTGTTCCAATTGGGTTTGTTAGGGGCTGCAGAACTTCAGCAGATGGTTGTTCGGAGTTTGTTTGTTGTTCAGCTACTTGGGCTGGTTCACTCGAAGTTGGTGTAACTCCATTCTGTGGCTCGACCACCGAACTTGTCGGTGTTTCGGGCTGAGTAGCGATTTTTGGTGTTACTAAATCCGGATTATTTGGTGTTTCTGGTTGCATAAATACCCCTCTGTTAAATAAACTTTAGCGGTATTATGACAGAAGCTGATCTGGATTGCTACTGTACTGATTGAACCCGTGATTGAAGTTCGCTCATAGGTATTGTTTTGTCAGGTATCTGCGTCTTTAGTGGTAGTGCATTATAGGCCGTAAACTTCTCTACTCGACCTCCATCAGCAGGTGCGAATTCTGTAATTTGTCGACTCCAAACATCGACAGAAACACTGAAAGAAATTGATTGGCGCCGAGCATAATCATTCGGATCGACATTGGCTAATTGTGTAAGCCCGACCATACCAGCATATTCTTTGAGTAGTGTAATGTAGCCCTCGGGTTTTAATACAACCTTAAAAGTGTAGTTAGGCCGACCATTAACCAGTTTTCGACTAACCTCGGAGATTTGGAATTCGTAGGCCTTGGTGCTTTGCATTATCGAAACTAATTTTGCGCGTTGGGCAGCATTTATTGCACCAAATGGTATGACCGCTAAAGTTGCTTGGTTATAAAGTTGGCCATTAGTACTTTTAGGGTCTTCTGATTCAGTCTTACCCCATTCTCCAACGGCTTTTGAAAAATCTAATGCGTTACCATTAACACCTTTTTGACTGGTCTCGATGGCGCTATAACGAATAAAATCATTGAAGGGGTTACCTATAAGGTCTGTTCGTACGGTAATTTCATCTTCGCCAGTTCCTTGTTTTAACACAGAATTACCTAAAGTTAACTGATTAGGAGCAGTTTGCAATTGCATGGTTTGATCTAGGCTTTGGTTTCGTTCACTTTGACTGAAAGACCGAAGCACACTATGCGTTTTCATAGAATTATCTACAGCACCCCAAAATACCCTGTTTGGATGAGAATAAATGTAGTGCCACCATCCCCATATTGCAGCTAATAGTAAAATTGTTCCTACTAGTATTAATAATTCCATAGCCAGCTTATTAGCCGGCACCACCCCAGTGCTAGATTTATTGGTTTTCATGCGATTATTATAACAGCCACGGTATGCTAATTTGCCAAACAGATTGGAAAATACAACATTATTAAGGTAAAATGGCCGTATTTGGGGCATTGGCGCAGTTGGCTAGCGCGCTTCCATGGCATGGAAGAGGTCAAGGGTTCGAATCCCTTATGCTCCACCAAATTAGCTTACAAAAAAGATGGAACCACCCGAGCGGCACCTTCATCTCGTACCCGACATACTACTACCTACAGAAGTCGGGCATACTATTCAAACGCTCCCCGAAAGTGCCCAGCCCAATCCAGATAGGATCATGAATGGTGCCGAAACAACGCTTGTTTTTACAACTGACATCGTTCTAAGCGGAATTGCAGCATATGCTGCAGAACGATTAATGCCAACTCCTGACGTGGTTAAAAGCATCCCTACAGCAATACGAGTTATGACTGCCGCCTACATTGGCGGAACCGGCCTTATGGCGGTTATTTTTGGAAAAGCTCAACGCAACTACAGAAAGTGATAATAACACCTCCTAAGTGGAGGTGTTGTCGTGCGCGCCCACCCTGCGGCGGGTGATGTTTGTTTTATAGGTGTTTTTGTGTGATTTCATCAGCGCGCCGCGTTGCGCACGTTACCTTAAGCATAATACTACTAGACTATTTGTCAAGCGTTATCAGAAGTCTATGCGTAATAAATTTCGTTTTCGAAATCTTCGAATAATACGGCCCTTAAAATGCGACGACCTTTTTCGCCAAAGCCTACAATTTTGTTTTTGGGTTCAACTAATTCTGTCGAATATCGTATGAGTGCGGATCCGTATAAATGATAGCTACGGGTCCATGAATTCTCATTATAACAAGAATGGTTATTGGGATTGTAGCGAAGGTGTTTATTAGCTTGTTGATGCATAGTGGGCCAATCTCTCGACTGGTGCAATACGAGTGTATGATACCACCCGGTAAGTGGCACATCAGCAACATCCATTTCTCTTCTAACATCTAAAAAATCGACGAAAGATATATATAGTCCCGATTCTACTAATTCGTGGGGCGGCTTACGCTCAAAAAATACGACACACGGTGGGGTTTCTTGAACACCCTTTAAGTAAGCCTCCCACTTTTCGTAGCTTTCGATCTGTGGCTGTAACATCTTAGTCTCCTCAGGCAAGAAGCTTGATAAATTCTGTTTCAGTTAGTTGGTGAGTGCCCAGTTTGGCGGCTTTGGCAAGCTTACTGGCGCCACTCCGCTGGCCAGCGGATGCGCCAATAACCAAGTAGTTGGTGTCATTCCCAATGCTTGTCTGAAACGTTCCGCCAAGTGCACGAATTTTGTCGGCAGCTTCGTCGCGGCTCATAGTTTGCAATGTACCCGTGACTACAAATTTTTTACCAGCTAACTTGCCGCCGACCGACTTTACATCCTCTGGCCACACACCAATTTGCCGGAATTTTGCCAGCATCGCCTCATTATCTTCATCGGCAAACCACGCCAATATACTTTCGGCAACTATTTCACCTACACCCTCGACTGCTTTTAAATCTTCGTACGATGCTACACCTAAATTATCTAGTCGCCGGAAACTATTCGCTAAATCTATTGCAGTTTGTGCGCCAACATGTCGAATGCCTAACCCATAAATAAATCGGCTCAGTGGAGGAGTCTTTTTTTCGGCAATGGCGTTAAGTAAATTGTCGGTCGAAATATCGGCAAAGCGCTCCAGCGCCAACAAATCAGCATGTTTCAACAAATAAATATCTGCTAGATCATGTACCAAACCAGCATCTACCAACGCCTCAACATTTTTTTCACCCAAGGTATCGATGTCTAGTGCGCCACGACTAGCGAAATGCTGCAATGCACGTTTTAAAATAATCGGACCTGTTTCACCTTTAACTCGAAATACTGCTTCACCCACTGGCCGTTCAAACTCCAGTTCAGGATATTGGCGCCACAGTTCGGCCTGCATGTTAAATTTTTTAGCAGTTTTAGGACGAAGCTCGAAAATCACCCGTTCAACTTGAGGTATTATGTCGCCCGCTTTATAAATTACTACCGTGTCGCCAACCCGAATATCTTTGCGTTCAATTTCATCAGCGTTATGTAAGCTAGCGTGTTGCACTGTAGTTCCAGCCACCACTACAGGATTAAATACTGCCACGGGCGTAGCTGCGCCGGTGCGACCAATGCTAATAACAATGTCCTTGACGGCTGTAGTGGCTTCTTCGGCTGGATATTTATATGCTACAGCTGCACGAGGGTTTTTACCCACCACACCTAACTCAACGTAAAGCTTGCGGTCATTTATTTTCACAACTAATCCATCTGTATTAAATGGCAACTCGGTTCGTTTACTTTCCCACTTATCTACAAACTTCATAACTCCATCAATACTGGCTAAAACCTCTGCTTGAGTGTTACTGGCCAAACCAAGTTCGCGAATGGTTTTATATGCAAAATCATGTGTTGGCACCTCTGAAGCGTTTTCTCTTAATATGTCAAAGCCCCGAAATGCCAAAGGCCGATCGGCAACCAATTTTGGGTCTAGCTGCCTAATTGTTCCAGCTGCTAAATTGCGTGGATTAGCAAACTCTGGTTCGCCAGCTGCAAGGCGTTTGTTGTTTAATGCTTCGAAATCTTTCTTAAGCATAACTATCTCGCCCCTTATTTCGGTGCGACCTTTCAAAAACTGCTCATAACCCTTAGCTTTGCGTAGCCGAAGCGGTACGCTGGCAATAGTTCGAACGTTTTGTGTCACGTCCTCGCCAACCGTTCCATCACCTCTTGTAATTGCTCGAAACAATAGTCCGTCTTGATATATTAAGGCGCAGCTGAGTCCGTCCATTTTTATGTCGCAAAAATATTCATGTTTAGCGTCAACTTTTAACTTAGCTATTCGAACTACCCAAGCTTCAACATCTTCCCGCGAAAAAACATCATCAAGACTTAACATTCGACTGGAATGCTCTACCTTGCGAAAACCACCCAACAGGGCATCGCCTACACGTTGTGTTGGTGAATCTGGTCGAATCAACTCTGGGTGCTGAGCCTCTAAAGATTTTACTTCTTGCATTAAACCATCGTAAACAGCATCGCTAACTGATGGTGCATCGAGTACATGATACTCATAACTATAGCTGCTGACTTGTTCTATCAGCCTGTCATATCGATCTTTTGGGCTCACAATAGCTCCCGATAAAGTGCATAACCATAGCTATGCACCCAAACCACCCCTGTCATACTTAGTCCAAAGAAAATCCACTCTGCTAACGGTGTTAGATACAAAATTAGCGGCAACATTATTAATGCCGCACCAATAATTAAAAATATTGGCAACACCAATAATTTACGCAATACTGTCCATCGCCTATAACGAACAATTTCGCGGGCCGACCTAAGTGCCCGCATAGGTGTCATATCTTGCAAAGTAATTATATATAGTGCAAAAAAAGATGAAGAAATCATATATAAACTAAGTAGTGCTAATAAAAACAACAATATCGCCCAAAGAACTTGTTCAATCAAAGTTACTGCCAATCCATTACCGAATACGATACTAAATAAGAAATTCGACAATCCAAAAGGCAATAACTGAATCCCAATAACAAACAATACACACAAAAAACCTATTAAAGGATACTGAGATTTATAAAATACATCTGCACGACTTGGTCGTTTGTTGGCGTAAGTTTGCCTTAGTGCAAAAATAGCAGCGAGGCTAAAAACAACCATTAGTAGTGACTGATAAATCGCTGCCGAATCGGACTGGGGTGATGCAGAATCACTAACCAAAAATCCAAATATTGTTAAACCAGTTCCCACCTGCCCAGCTGCGCCAGTAAAAATCTGCTCCACGGTGGCTTTTACTTCGCTTAAGTTACTTGTGCCTAATAAGCCTTTTACCAAAACAATCGTTAAAAATGCATAAACCAAAATTATCCATACAAATACCCGCCAATTATTTTTTAGATGGTAAAAACTCTGTTTAAATAAGCGCCAAGCAGAGGGCAGTTTGGTAGGGTGTTTAACTCTATGACTAAGTCTAAAACTTTTATATCGTGGTTGTTTTAATTGTCGAGTTTTGTCAGCGTTTGCAAATGCATTAGCCTTTTTATTAGATTTTGTTGTTTTTTTAGGCATGATGACCCATCTTACGTAAACGGTTTACGCGTTCATCGATAGGTGGGTGTGTACTAAATAAACTTGCTATGCTTTTGCCTTTTAACGGGTTAGCAAAAAATAAATGTGCCGTGGAAGTATTCTGACGTCGCATTGCGCTACCGCGGGCACCAATTTTTTCCAGCGCGCTGGCTAGTCCTTCCGGGAAACGTGTGGTTAAAGCTCCGGTAGCGTCGGCCAGATACTCGCGTTTACGAGAAATTGCGGCTTGAATTAGTGCGGCAATAAGCGGCGCTAAAATTATCGCCAATAAGCCCAGTACCATAACAATTGGGCTATTATTGTCATCGTCGCTATCGCGGAACCAGCTTATTCTCCATAACATATCGGCCAATATCCCAACCACCGCAACCATCGCAAACGCAATCATCGAAACTCTGATGTCATAGTTTTTTACATGACCAAGTTCGTGGGCCATAACACCTTGAAGTTCTTTATCGTCCATCATTTCTAGCAGGCCAGTAGTTGCACAAACTATTGCGTGGTTGGGGTTTCGACCAGTAGCAAAGGCATTTGGAGCAGGGTCATTAATTATATAGACCTTCGGCATTGGCATACCCTCGCTAATCACCAAATTTTCTACCGTTCGCCAAAGCCTGGGGTTATCTTTTTTCTCTATTGCCACCGCACCGTTCATTGCCACCGCCAATTTACCGGCCGAATAGTAACTAATTAGCACATAAATTAAACTCCCGCCAAGTACGAAGGGCAAAAAACTTGTATCACCCAAATATAGTGAGACAAGCCAGGCCACACCGGCCACAAAACCGCTGAATAGAGCCATTATATAAACAGTTTTTCGCTTGTTAGCAGAAATTTCCGAATACATTAGTTTAGATTAAGTACTTAGGGTTAGTAATTTTTTTAAAATTTAACTTCAGTTGGCTTAGCGATAGCTGCAGCTTCGGCTTCTTCTACTTCAAAAAATTCTCGAACTTTAAAACCTAGCATTCCGGCAAAAATATTGGTTGGAAACATCTTGATTTTTGTGTTCAAGTCACGTGCCGAACCGTTATAAAAGCGACGACTAGCCATAATTTTGTCTTCGGTATCTGTTAGGTCGGCCTGAAGTTGCTGAAAGTTCTGGTTGGCTTTAAGGTCTGGGTAGGCCTCGGCAACGGCAAACAGGCTTTTTAGCGTAGCCTGAAACATGTTCTCGGCTTTGCCAGCTTCGGCTGGACCGTTGGCGTCCATAACAGCTGTTCGAGCCTTGGTAACGTTCTCGAAAACTTCTTTTTCGTGCTTAGCGTAACCCTTAACAGTATTGACCAGGTTAGGAATTAAATCAGCGCGCCTTTTAAGCTGAACAGTAATGTCGCTCCATGCTTCGTCTACACGTACGTTGAGCTTTACTAAACTGTTGTACATGCCAATCAATGCAATCACTAAGACGGCAATGACAGCCAAAATTATCCAAATCATCTTTGCTCCCTATGTTATGGTTGGTACTAATATTATAGCATTTCAGTGATAAAATGTGGCAATGATTTCAGTGTTTGGCGACCTGTTAACAATAGCTGCTAAATTAGAAAATACTCATCTAGAATTATTTTCCGATGGCTGGGTTCACAAAATTACAAAAAATGGTAGTAATCACTTTATTTATGGATATCAATTTGACTTAAATGACGGTGTTAGCCAGCAACTCGCCGCCGACAAATGCGCCGCATACGAACTGCTTAATAAATCTGGGTTAAAAGCGGTGCCCCACTGTCTTGTCATAAACTGGGTACAAAATAAAAACGGCAATTGGATTCGTGTAAATCAAGACGAGAATCATATCAAAAATGTCTGTCAAAAATTTACTAAGCAATACGGCTTACCTTTGGTGACAAAACCCGTAAACGGAACTGGTGGTGATTTGGTCAGTAAAGCCGAATCATCAGATGAACTAGTTATACAAATTCGTAAACTATTAAAAAGCCAGAACATGGCCGCTGTTTCGCCCTTTTTAGAAGCATCTGCTGAGATTCGTATTTACATGCTTGATAACGAAGTTTTGCTGGCTTATCAAAAAAATCGCTCGACTGGCGACTGGCGATTCAACCTAGGTAAGGGTGCAAAGCCAGAAATTATTTCTCTTGTCGACGAAACAATGATACTTAATACTCAAAATGCATTTAAATCGATTGGACTACGTTTAGGTGCAGTAGATTTCTTGATTATAAAAGACGGGCCAATTATTTTAGAAGTTAATTCGGGTGTGATGCTTAATAATTTTGCAGCCCGGGGGCTTAAACAAAAAGACCTGGCAATACAAATTTACCGCAAAATCCTCCAAACAATGTCCAGAAAATAAAAATAGGCTCCCAGAATCTCAACAATCACAAGTATGTGATCGGAAAAACTGGGAACCCCTTCGGGCTCGGAGATCCGATTCTCCGAGCCCGGGGACAACGTGTGTCGGGTTGATCAGGCGACGAGAGCAGCCGAGACTGCTTGATGCCAGATGACCCAGTTGTCGGCAGGAACACCCGTCGTCAGGGGTCGACCGACCACCAAGCGAGTGTTACCAGCTTGCAGAACTGCCTCAGGTGTCCCGACACGTGCCTGGTCCTGAGTGTCTGTACCTGCCAATCGAACACCGGGCACGATGAGCCGAAGTCCGTCATAATCGTTGAATTGTCGGACTGTGCTGACCTCGGCGGTCGAGCAAACGACGTCGGTGAAGCCGGCGGCTAATAGCCACTCGATGTACTGCAGCACTGTTTCTTTACTAGTGCCACCGAACTCCAGGTCGCAGATATCGTCGGATTTGCTGGTTAGGACAGTTACCGCACAAGGACGGGTTCCAACCTCACGGCAAGCATCGGCGAAACGCTTCAGCGCATCGAGCTTGTCACGATCGGTCTCGCCCTCAGCTAGCTGGAAAACACCATTGCTGACGACACCAGCCATGCAGTTGAGCATCCACGGCCGGCGGGCGAGATACTTCTTTGCGATTGCCTCCGTCTTGGACGGAATCTCAACGATTTTGGCGTCGATGAATACTTGAAGCCCACGCTCGGCCAATCGGTCCAAAACGGACAGTTCGATACCGGTCAGAAACAACCGGTCGATCTTGATGAAGCGAAGTTCGGGCAGCGTGTCCAGGGCAGCCATCAAGGCAGCCTCGTCGGCGACGTCCGCACTCCAGATGATGTGTTCGGCCGGTGTAACCACTGACAAGTTTGTACCCATAGGGAGGTGCCTTTCTTTCGTGACCCAGTCCAATTGGCCAGATCAGGCTACTGCAAACTTAATAGCACGCGGTAGTCTGACCTGGCAATCACGTTGTCAAGTTACATACTTCTCTTCCACCAATCAGATAAGTAACTGTGCTTTACAATACAATAAAATTCCTATCTGTTCAAATGTGCTGATTATTCTAGAATTTTTGGTAATAGAAAACGACCAAAAAGGTCGTTTCATTGCTTTGGTGCGCGGGGCGGGACTTGTCATATCTTGCTCACTCAAAACGCATTTTTCGTTCGGCCAAGCAAGGAAAACGTTAACAGTCGCAGACTGTTAACGACCGGGGTTCAAGTCCTCCGGCTACAAAACAACAAAACCACCTAAAGGTGGTCGGGATGTTTTGGTGCGCGGGGCGGGACTTGAACCCGCACGCCCTAGGGGCAAAACATTTTAAGTGTTTCTTGTATACCAATTCCAACACCCGCGCTTAATTTAATCATTTTCACATTTTTCAATAATAAAAACAACCATTGGACTGCAAAACTATTAATGTATAATTATTTCATGTTAAAAGAGTGCACCGTGTGTCGCGTACAAAAACAATCGACTGACTTTTACTGGAAAAAACAGTCCCTGGGCAAGCTTCATTCACAATGTAAGCAATGTTACAAAGCCAAACGCAAATTCTTTATGCAAGCACATTACGAAAAGTACGGTGATGCATATCGTCAGCGCGCACGATTACGCAAGTCACGGCTTAAAAAAGAACGTCAAGAAAAACTTGTGACCTACTTAAAAGATAAGTTTTGCCTTCACTGCGGGATAAACGATATACGCGTATTAGATTTCGATCACATTGACCCAACCCAAAAGCGCTTTACTATCGCGCGCGCCGTAAATGAGGGTTATAATTGGAACGTCATACTAAAAGAAATAGATAAGTGTAGGATTTTGTGTGCAAATTGTCATAGAATAAGGACTGCCGAGCAGTTTAATTGGCACAAATGGCACCTTGACCGAATGGTTAGGTAGAGCTCTGCAAAAGCTCGTACACCGGTTCGATTCCGGTAGGTGCCTCCATTTTGATCGATTACTAATCTCCAGCGGTTAATGCCAGCTCTTCTACGGTATCAATTTGTATAAATTCTGAAAATGGTAAATTTATTTTATTTGGATATCTTCGAGCGATTTCGTCAACAGCAATTGCTACTTCTCCTAGGCCATTAACTTCGCGGTCGTGTTCAAATGCCTTATCTCCCCAACGAGATCTCTCGCCAATTCCAATAAAACTTGCACCGACTTCAAATAAGTTTTTAATCATTTTATTTAATAAACCTCTGCTTATATATTGTGTTTGTGAGTGAAAAATAATAGCCCTGACCGGGCTAAGTTAGTTATATTTTAGCAGTTAGCAATTAAAAATGCAAGTTTTCTACCCCTTGAAAAATACAGCCCCGATGTGTTACATTTTTATGGTTCGAGTCTTAATGAATTACTTTTGTTAAGGGAAAGAGCAGCCAGAGTTGCGGATTCATTCCGCATCCTGCGCGATGAGAAAAACCGCAGGTTTGTCTCAATTACACAAGCGGGTGTAGCTCAGTTGATAGAGTGAGAGTCGCCAGTGGCGAGTTGCAAGGGAGACAACTCTTGCAAACTGGTTTGCTAAGATGTTGCGACGGGGTCGCGGAACGTGACCTTCTTTGCCAGGCCAAGGAAGCGTTTTCGAAAATTTAATTGTACCTTACAATATAATTAACCTATTTATGCGGGTGTAGCTCAGTTGATAGAGCGCTTCCTTGCCAAGGAAGAGGCCAGGGGTTTAAGTCCCCTCACCCGCACCA
>ERZ1292623.29-Hain-H51-01um-R1-29-length-160102-cov-18_pt1 | contig 160102 bp, 148 predicted proteins | sample MGYA00564398_ERZ1292623 | MGnify/ENA primary metagenome ERZ1292623 (study PRJEB36523, sample SAMEA6512633) | groundwater metagenome | collected 2019-01-07 | study: AquaDiva: Metagenomics assemblies of 32 groundwater samples
GATTTTTCGCTACGATTCTAAATACAAAAACCCAGTAGATTCTCTCATACTGGGGATGGGGGTGGAGGTGCAGGAGCCTCCGGTGGTCTCGTATTTATTGTCGCCAAGATATGGGCAGGAACTTTCACCATCAGAGCCGTCGGTGGAAATGGCGGAAATGGCGGTACTGGTGGCACTGGATCGGCGGGCGGGCAAGGAACTGCCGGAGGTGGAGGAGGTGGCGGGGGAGGAGGATCGGGCGGAGCCTCAGTCGTTGTCTATTCTATAAAAACATGGACAGGCAGTTATGTCCTCACCGGTGGGTCGGCTGGAAGTGCGGGAAGTAGTGGAGGTTCAGGTTCAGCAAATGGTAGTGCGGGAACCGCAGGTGCAACTGGCACGAGTTACGAGGTTCAATCAAATGTTTTGTATTAAAAAATTATGTCAATAATAGCAGGACAAACAGCGTTAGCATCCGACTTCGTGGCTTCATCAGCCGGAAGCGGAGATGCAGGAAAAGTGCCGATGCTCGATGCAAGCGGTCTTCTTGATAATAGTTTTCTCGGCCTTACTGGAATTATCGTCCCGACCATGAGACGAAGTATTCCTACGGGGTGGCTTCTCTGTGACGGTCAGGCGGTTTCTAGGGCAACTTACTCAGCTCTCTTTGATGTGCTCTGTCCATTTGCAGTCTTCACAGTGACGATCGCTTCGCCTGCGGTCTTTACTACGACGGCTCATGGTCTGGTTGCGGGAGACAAGATACGAATTACGACAACAGGTTCATTACCTACAGGTTTAGCAACTGGAACTGATTATTATGTTATCGCAGCAGGTCTAAGTGCAAACGATTTTAGAGTTTCAACAAGTCGAGGTGGTGCTGCGGTCAATACTTCAGGATCACAATCAGGCGTTCACACCTGGCGAGTTTTCAACTCCGGTGTGGGTGACGGATCGACGACATTCAATCTTCCGAATTTGAAAGGGAAATCTGTATTTGGCTACGACGTAACTGATGCAAACTTCGATACGCTAAATACCCCTAACGCATATATCGGTGAAAAGACTCACCAATTAACTGCTGCAGAATTACCATCTCACTCGCACACTATTTCTGGATACCGTGTCCTTGGAGGATCGGGCGGTGGCACAGTCGGTTCTTCAGGTATCAACCTGACATTCAATGGTGCGACCGATGCAATAGGTAGTGACACGGCGCACACAAATATGCCTCCGTATCTGGTCGTTAATTTCATGGTCAGAATTTAAATATATGTCAATTCAAGCCGGACAAACAGCGTTAGCCTCAGACATGAATAGAATCATGCCTCTTGCCTCAGTCATTCCTTTTGTGGGAAAAGTAATTCCCTCTGATTTTCTTGTCTGCGACGGTTCGCTCATTTCCCGAACGACATATGCGACTTTGTTTGCAGTACTCTGTCCAAGTTCAGTTGTCACAATCACCATTGCGTCTCCAGCTGTTATTTCTTGGACAGCACACGGACTGGTGGCTGGTGACAAGGTGCATTTCACAACCACTGGGGCACTGCCAACAGGCCTTGCAGTGAATACTGATTACTTTGTAATTTCTGCCGGTCTTGGTGCCAACTCTTTCAGCATTTCAACTTCTCGTGGCGGAGGTGCGGTCAATACTTCAGGAACTCAAAGCGGAGTACATACAGCATATAACAGCAATTTTGGAAAAGGCGATGGCTCAACAACTTTCGCTCTTCCTGACTTTCGAGGGTTTACTCCTTACGGCTACAAATCTTCGGATGCAAACTTTGATGCCTTGAACGTACCGAACACCTATGTTGGAGAAACAACTCATGCACTCCTCACCGCAGAACTACCTTCTCATAACCATTCGTTCTCTGATCCTCAGCAGGTAAAAAACTTTGCACAGGGTGGTGGAAACATTGGTACGCAACCGTCAAGTGCGGGTGGGGGGTCGGCCTTGACGATTACCAATACCGGTAGCAATACCGCTCACAATAATATGCCCCCGTATATTGTTGTGAACTTCATCATCAAAGCCGTAGCCTATGCATAACAACACCATGGAAAAAAGAATAGAAAAAATTGAGGCAGACATCAAGGAGATCAAGGACAACCACTTGAGCCATATTGAAGAAGATATGGCAGTCGTAAAAACAAACCAGCAATGGCTCATGAAGTTTTTCTGGATTGTTGCTACGGCTTCGGTTGCCGGATTAATCACCGGAATTATTAACTTAATGATTAAATAAAAAATTTATGAACATACCATTTCAACAGACATTAAATTACACACCGCCAGGAACCCAGAGGAAGATTGCAATCGTTCTCCACCTGACTCTTGGCGCGTATAGGGGAGCGGTAGAGTGGCTTTGCAACGCCAACAGGCCGAATAGGACATCAGCTCACTTCGTCATCGGCCGAGAACAGGGTGAAATCGTTCAACTCGTGAAGGTTACTGATATTGCATGGCATGCAGGCATTATCAATAACCCGAACGATCGTGCAAAAAGGATTATGCTCAAGAATCTTGATGGATCGTGGGTCAATCCAAACCAGTACACAATCGGCATCGAGCTTGCGGCTGGATACGACGTGGATCAGGACGGTATGGTCGAGCCGAATGAAAACAATATTACCGAGTGGCAATATCAAGCACTCACTGATCTTATAAAGTCGTTTGCAGAAAATTCTGATATCTCTTTTGCTCTCGATGAAAAGAATATCATCATTCATGGAGATATTGCGGACTACAAGGAAAAACCTGAAATCGTGCGTACAAATCTTCTCGCGCGACTGTTCGGGTCCCAGACATCGGCAGGGAAGGAAGCGATCAAGTCACAAATTATTAGCCTTCTCAATCAATTATGAAATGTCGATACCACATATTGATTGTGATAGCAGTAGCTTTGCTCATCTACCTCGGGTACATCGAGCAAGCACATTAATAAATTAATTACACAAAATTATGAGCAGTATATATTCATCAGCATCAAAAATCGTCTTCATTCTCATGGCAGTCGCCGTCATTGTCGGCATGTTCTACGGGAGGGTAGAGGCCAAAGATTTCATGATATTGGCATCTATGGCGTTCTCCTTCTATTTTGCGAATAAAGGGGATAGTAGCCAACCTTTCGGGGGTAAGTAGGCCGTTCTTGACTCCTACCGCCATAATCCGCTATAATCAGGCATATCCCGTATAGCGGTATTTATGGACGAAAACAAAGCAAAATTTGATCATCGCCTCAAAGCACCCGAGCCTCATATCGTGGCTCTTATCGGTGAAATTGATGGCATCAAAGGAGAATTCAAGGGCGGACTCCGAATGTCTCCACAAGCAATCACGAGCCTCAAGCGATCAGTGCTTGTTACTTCTGCCGGTGCGTCAACTCGTATCGAAGGTTCAAAACTCAACGACGAGGAAGTCGAGAAAGTTTTACAAGGACTTGTTGCTTCAAAATTTGCCGAGCGCGACTATCAAGAAGTGCAAGGATATCTCGAAACGCTCCAAAATGTCTTTGATAGTTTCCAGACCCTCCCACTTCGTGAAGGTGTGATCAGTGCGCTTCATAATGAGCTTCTAAAATATTCGGAAAAGGACAAACTTCACAAGGGAAAATATAAGAAGGGCGAAAACACCGTCGGTATTCTTGGTCCCGATGGAAAAGTTGCTAAAATTGTCTTTGATCCGACTCCTGCATGGCTCGCTCCAAAAGAAATGACTGAGTTAGTGGATTGGACGTACGAAGCACTTGAGCAGAACCGCTTCCATCCGCTTCTCGTCATCGCTAATTTTCTCGTAGAGTTTCTAAAGATACACCCATTTGAAGATGGTAATGGGCGTCTTTCGCGCGTCATGACAAACCTTCTCCTCCTTCGATCTGGATATCAGTTTACTCAGTATGTGTCGCACGAGCAGATCGTGGAGCGTCGCAAGGACGAGTACTATCTCGCCCTCAAAAAATCGCAGGATACATTTAAAACTGATCACGATACCATTGCGCCATGGCTCAACTTCTTTCTCGCCGTAATTAAAGAGCAAGCAACGAAGGCTCTCATGTATCTCGAAGAAGAACATGTTGAGGATACGCTTTCTCCAAAACAATACGAAGTGTGGAAATATATCTCAAGCGTCGGTGAAGCCGGTGTGAGTGATGTTGTAGCTAAAACCAACATTGCCTTGGCTACAGTAAGGCAGGCACTTAACCGTCTCGTCGAACTTAAGAAGATTAAGCGCGTTGGGCAAGGTCGAGGCACAAGATATATAAAACTCTAAATACATATGGCACTCTTTAAAATCCAAGATACAGCTGTCAGAAAGATAATTGCGAAAGACCTCGATCTTGAAAGGAATTTGCAAGTGCTTTTTGAGAATAATCTTGACGAGCTATTAAATATTAATTTTTTGGCACACGAGTATTCAACAAGTGCTGGTGGCAGAATTGACACTCTTGGCATAGATAAAGATGGTGCGCCTTGCATCATCGAATACAAGAAAAATCAGAATGATAATGTCATAAACCAAGGCCTCTCATATCTTTACTGGCTTTTAGATCATAAGGCTGATTTCGAGAAAATTTGCCAAGATAAGAAAATGGAGGTGGCGATTGATTGGGATTCTCCCCGAGTAATTTGTGTTGCTGAAAGCTATAACAAATTTGACTTAGACACCGTGAATATCCTGCCAATCAATGTCGAATTGTGGCGATACCGCATCTATGATGAAAATATATTGTTCCTTGAGCCAGAAAATTATCAAAAGATCAAAGTATCGACATCTAGTATTGTCCGAAAGGCGAAGCAAGAAAAAGGGAGAGCTGAGGTGTTGCAAAAAAATTACACGATTGAGGATCATACTCACAAGGCGACTGACGAGATCAAATCCCTCTTCTCTAAAATTCGTGAAAGGATACTTTCTATGGATGAAGCTATTAAAGAGGAACCCAAGAAACTCTATATTGCCTATAAACTGGCAAGTAATTTTGTTGATTTAGAGATACGCAGCAAAGATTTAAAAATCTTCCTTAATGTCGAGAGCGGCAAGTTGAATGATCCACTTGGTCTAGCTCGAGACCTTACCAAGCCAAAAACTGGACATTGGGGCAATGGTGACTATGAGGTCAAATTGGAAAACGAAAGCAGCCTTGATAATGTCTTTGCCTTGGTCAAGCAAAGTTATGATTTGAACAAATAATTTATGAGCAAAGACTACTCACAACTCAATAAAGACGATTTACTCAAACTAGTTGAGAAATTGGAATCTCGTAAAAAGTACGGGCTTATTTGGGATGAAGATAAAGTCAAAGAGCAATTTGAAAAGGATGCAGAAAATGCCCTGCCGGTACTTAAGGAAGTAAAAAGCAAAGAGATTACTGATAAAGACGACGCTAAACCGGTAAACATTTTAATCGAAGGTGATAATTACCACGCCTTATCAGTTTTGAATTTCACCCATCAGAGTAAGGTGGATGTGGTCTACATTGATCCACCTTACAACACTGAAAATAAAGACTTTAAATATAATGACAGTTATATTGATAAGAAAGACGCTTATCGACATAGTAAGTGGCTCTCGTTCATGAATAAACGATTACGGCTAGCTAGCAATCTTCTAAAGGATAAAGGAGCAATATTTATTTCAATCAATGAAGAAGAATTTGCACATCTTAAAATCATTTGTGATGAGATATTCGGTGAACAAAATTACCTAGCAAATTTTACGATTAAAGTTCGTCATGAAGATCGTATCCTCAAAGGAGATAAAGATTTCCATGAAGTTGTGGAGTACCTACTTCTTTATCGAAAGTCTTGGGACTTCAAGCCTTTAAAACGCCAGAGAGATAACACTTCTAATGAGGAATATGTTTATGAGATCAAGGAGTTGGGAAAGCCTAAAGAGGTGAAGTTTGGAAACAAAACTGCCTTGATGTTTAAACCTGGCCAGTATGAAATCACAAAGAGCGAAGCAGATATAGGTAAGCTCAAGAAAATAAATATTCGGGGATCAATAAAGGAAGGGAATAGTAGTGGCCGTTTCTACATGAAATATTTAGAGCCACTCGCTGCCGATCAAATGGGGTATCTCTATAAGATTCCTGATATGGGTAGCGATGATCGTGATTATAGATACTTTGTTACCCCTGAGAGCGAGAAACAGATCAATGGTAGCTATTTTCAGGGTGTTCCTATAGATAGAAAGGATATAAAAGAAGTTCCATATCCAAATTACTTCGATTTTGAGGAAGAATTTAACAATGTTGGGTACGAAGGAGGTGTGGAGTTTAGAAATGGTAAGAAGCCGGTCGCTTTTCTGCAAAAAATATTTGAAATTGGTAATCTGATTGAAAATAAAAATGCGGTTGTTTTGGACTTCTTCGCAGGATCAGGAAGTACAGGGCAAGCTCTTATGGAGTTCAATAATGAACATAAGGGTAATAGGAAATTTATTTTGTGTACAAACAATGAGGCTGAAATTTGCGAGAAAATTACTTATCCTCGTATCGCAAATGTCATTGGAGGTTATAAGCTTCGTAAAAATTCTATTGAAGGACTTGGAGGGTCTCTTAAATACTTTAAAACTAAATTCATTAAAAAAAGCACCAATAGTGATGACTTCAAAACACGCATCACTAACGAATGTACAGAGATGCTTTGCTTGCGTGAGGGAGTATTCAATGAAGTAAAGAAGACTGATCACTATCGAATTTTCCAACAGGCAGACAAAATACTTGCTGTCTATTATTCAATCGAACGTAAGTCTTTACCTTTGCTTAAAAAAGAACTCGACAAAATGGATGGTGATAAAACTCTTTATTGCTTCACCTTAGACCCAGTCGGTCTTTCGAAATCAGAATTTTCTGGTTGGAGCGATGTGTCACTCGAACCGATACCTCAGAAAATATTAGACGTATACAAACAAATTTATGAGTATTGATCTTAAACCATATCAAGAAAAAGCAGTAGGACAATTGATCGAAACAGCGGTCAAGCTTTTAGCTTACGACGGTCCTGGTGAGGTCTGCGTCTTCCAAGCACCTACAGGTAGCGGTAAAACAGTGATGACGGCTAAATTCATCGAGGGTCTTATCAAAGAACTTCCTCAAGACGATCTTTGTTTTGTGTGGATGAGCATTGGTAAGGGGGAACTTCATCTACAGAGTAAACATTCTCTTGAGAGAATCTTCGGTGGCTTTCCTCGAGTTACTTTGGTTGAAGATGCTTTTAGCGGCGGTCGTGAGCGAATAGTACAGAATGAGGTGGTTGTCTCTAGCTGGGAAAAGTTACGCACAAAAGACCGGGAATCAGGCGAATGGAAAAACCTCGTCATGAAAGAAGGAGAAAAACTTAATTTTCGTGACGTTCTCGAAAAGACCCGAGAGCAGCGTAAAATAATTCTTATTATCGATGAAAGTCATGTTGGGGCTGATACCGCTCGAGCAAATGAGCTCCGTGACCTCATTAGTGCAGATATAGTCCTTGAAATGAGCGCAACGCCTCGTAGACCTCTGCAAGAAGCCTCTTTTACTCAAGAATTGGCTCGAGGAGGTGCTGGCTACGTCATTGTTGAACCAAAGGACGTAATTGATGAGGGTATGATCAAGAAAGAATTGATCATTAATGAGGACATTGAAAAAATTGCTGCTTCTGAGGAAGATTCTCAGCAAGCAGTGCTTGAGGCGGCATATCGAAAGCGATTAGAACTCAAGAAAGCATTTGAAAAAGAAGGTTCTCAAATAAATCCCTTGGTCCTAGTGCAGATACCATCAGCTGATGCAGGCGAGCAAAAAATTGAAGCCGTAAAAAAGTTTCTTGCTGAGAAGAAAATAACTGAACAAAAAGGTAAGACCGGTAACGGAAAACTAGCTGTTTGGTTGGCTGAGCAAAAATCAGAATTGATTGATTGGATTTCTGAACCCGATAATGAGATAGAATTCCTCATTTTTAAGCAGGCGATTGATACCGGTTGGGATTGTCCACGAGCTCATATTCTCGTGAAATTCCGAGAGACGCACAGCATCCCTTTTGAAATCCAAACAGTAGGACGTATTTTACGTATGCCTGAACAGCGCCATTATGCGAACGATGCTCTTAATCGTGGATATATTTACACAAACCTTAAATCAATTGAGGTAAAGAAAGAGGAATATAACCCGAACATCATTAAGCATTTGAGAGCTGCAAGAATCAGTGAATATAAACCGATCAAATTAGAGTCTTACTATAAAACTCGTGCTGACTATGGCGATATTACCTCAAGCTTCCATGATGTTTTTGAGGAGGTGGCAGATAAGTATTTTTGTACGACTCGAGGGGGAAAAACTGCTGAAAATATCAAAGCCGTTGAAGCCAAGGGTGTTGATCTAAATATTAAAAAGTATCAACAGGAACTTATTGCCGACAAGCATTTGGATGCAAAGAGCTTTGACCAGCTTGATGGCAAGCTCGATATCGACGCATTTGCGAAGCTGCAAGTAGCTGCCGATGAATTGATGATCTTTTTCGAGCAAACGCTAAAAAGCAATCTTGGGCCGTTTAAAAACGTAAAACGCTCAGTACCAACAGTAAAAACTGCAATTTATATCTGGTTCAGAGCCGTTCTTGGTTCAGAAAGCTGGGGAGACGACGATCTTTTGATGGTCCAAAAGATTTTCTTGCATGAGAAAAATCGTATTCATTTTGAGCACGTTCTTACTACTGCCATTGACCGATACAAGAGCGTTAAGGAGCTTGAGGTTCGTAAGCGTATCGAAGAAAGTGAACAACGATATGCCTTTGAATTGCCTCTTGAACTTTTCTTCAACGAGTTTACAGATGAATTGGTAAAAACGAAGGAGTACGCCTACGATCCTTCATACCTCAATACAGACCGCTCAAAACCTGAGCGAGAATTCGAAACATTTCTTAATGATCATTCCTCAAAGGTAAAGTGGTGGTGGAAAAATGGTGAAAATAAGCAAGACTATTTCGGTATCAAGTATGAATATGCAGGAGGCATCAATACTTTTTATCCGGATTACCTAGCTATGCTGTCTGATGGTCGCCTCGGTCTATTTGAGATTAAGGACACTGGAGATCGAGATGGTAAAACTTATACTAAGACAAAAGCTGAGGCATTGTACCGGTACCTAATTAGCCAAAAGAATAAGAAAGCTTTTGGTGGTGTCGTAATTAAGCGTAACGACACTTGGCATATCAACGACAAGGAGACATATGATTGGGAAAAGTGCGAGCGCGGAGATTGGGGAGATTGGAAGCCGTTTAATCTATAAAAATTTGCATGGCAGAAAAGCAATACACAAAACCACGTGCAAAAATACCTGCTGATGTCCAAAGAATCATCAAGATCGAGGCTAGACATAGTTGTGTTGTCGATTTTGTAAGAGTCGCGCTAGAAATGCACCATATTGATGGTAACAGAGAAAATAATATAGCTGAAAATATTGCTTATGTCTGTGCAAACTGTCACTCAATGGCTGAAAATGGAAAAATCACTCCGCTTGAACTGAAGGAATATAAAAAAAGAGCAAGAGAAAAAGCTGATGAAGAAGGAGAGACGATCAGAATAATGCGACAGGAACTAGACTACTATACAGGAGGATCAGCAACCATTTCAGTATCACATGACTTTAATGAGATCCAAGTAAAGTATAGGAAGATTCTACGAGATTTCTCAGAGAAAATGATTTTTTATCAATGCTTTATTTATTTAGTACCATCTTTTTTTCTTGACGGCCGAGGTGAACGTACACGAGAAATTGTCAGGGAATTACTTAGTATAAAGCCAGAGGAAGAAGAAACAATAATATCTCATTTGAAAAGTGCTGGCATTATCGAGATCACTGGCGACCTTGTTTCACTAAAAGATAAAATGGATGCCAAGGTCGCTCTCGGTGAACTAATAGATACTGGCCGTATTGATCTCGATAAGACTATCCACCTTTTTGTAAATGTATGAAAGATCAAAAACAAATCCTAGCTAGGTTAATGAGTCTTGATAATGCCAATGCGGATAAATACTTGGCAAAATTTGCCGATGAACTTTTTAAAAAAATCCAAGCTACTACAAACAATGAGGAAATACTTGCATATCTAGATATTTTAGAAGAGTTTCTTTATAAAGTTCCTAAACAAAGCATTTTAATCATCGAGTATGTAATTGCGCATCCATTTGAACCTCAAGTTTTTGCTCAAATGGGTGGCCTCAAAGGAAAAAAACACGAAAATGTCGTCATTAAAGCAATTAGTCTATTGGAACATCTGCGATACATTGATCCAAAAGAAGTTCTTAAGATAATCCTGGGATTGACTAAGGATGAGAATAAAGCAATCAGTGCAAAGGCTTTAGAGGTGGTAAAAAAAACAGCACAATACGACTTTAATTTTCTAACTAAAAGCAAGATTGGTTACGGAATACAACAAGTAGTCCTTGATTTTATGCTGTCGTGGCCGAAAGAGGATAGATTGAGCAATTTTGGTTTTGTAGAAACAGCAACAAGAGAAATCCTAGGGTCATTAATAGAAGGTACAAGTATGTCTGATGAGAGAACATTAGTACTGCATTCTGGTGTTGTATCGCCCACTGATTTTCTTAAAAAGATGCGAAAGCAAACTATCGATTTTGTTTTTGAAATGTACAGGCAAACTATTTCAGGTCCAGAAAAAATAAAATTGATACGAGTACTCGAAGAAGCAGGCCATACCCCAGGGCATATTCTCTACGGAGATGATGTGCTCGCAATGATTGTAGACGACATTTCGTATCTATCAAAAATTTATAGGGAAATTATTTTCAACTCTGAAGGTAAAATCTGTGCCGAACCCGCTATAGTCTCTGAAATCGAGAAAAAATTATATTGGTTGAATAAATCCGAAAAAAGGGCATCAGCGGAGTCGAAAAAACTAAGAGAGGATATACTCAAGGATCGCTTTTACAGGCTCTATCGTTTTTTGGTAAATGATCAATACACTTTCAGGGATGATGAGGAAAGTCTAGAAGAATCTGGCCAAAAAAGGGGCGATAGTATAGCTACACTAACCTCATCAATTAGTACGGACACCTTGGATGAATGGATTATCGACATCAATATGATTTCCGATCAGCAAAGGGTTACAGAAGAATGGCATTTCCAAGGATTCAAGGGCTCTCTCAGAACCCTGTCTCATGATAAGCCAGAAGTTGCTGAGGCAATACTTAGTGATGCCTTCAAGAGAGGAACGCTTCTTAGAAGCTTCACATCGAATTTTCTTGATGGTTTTAGAGATGCAGACCGGCTTGATTTATGGGATAAGTTTGTGGGGGAAATTGTAAAAGAAAGAAATTCAATACGAATTGCGGCTATTTGCTTCTCTCTCAATCTTAGTGAAAAAGCCGACATTATGGAAAAGATTAGAGAAGAAGATATTATGATACTCGAAGAAATTACCTCAAAGAGTGCAAGGTTTGCATTCCTAAAAGATGTGAAAGAAAAAAATCATTTACTACCTTATTCCCTCATAAATACACTCCTTAGAAATTACCGAAGAGATCCCGAAAGAGTAGAGGAACTTATAGTACAAGTTATAAGAGAAAATCCGGAATATCTCGGTATGTTTTTTCAACAACTCCCAATGGGAACATGGAACAAATGGCTTGATTGGGAAAAGCTGAGTTCTAAAACCACTGACTTTTTCAAGGAAAAGTTAATTGAAATTCCAGACTTGGATTGGCATGAGCAAGGTCTGATGCTGGATATAGCCCAAGGAAACCTTAAATACGTTCTAGATGTTTTCAGAGGACGTATCGAAAGGGAGGTTAAAATTAAAAAGGAAAATAATTATTTTAATCGAGAGAGGTACGATGGAGTTCCTTACCATTTTAATCCTGAGCTTCAAAGTTTTATTTCAACTCATCCGGATTATTTGAAGCAAGTAGAAGTTTGGATAGACGAGATGTCTGACGAATGGAGTATTTATAATTGGAACCTTTCAGAATTTGTACAGAGGGTGAGCGGAGCCTTTAATGACGTTATTCTATCACTAGTAGCAAGAGGGGATGACACTAGTCTCATAAAAGCTACTCGATTGATGAGATCTGTTGATGGTGGGAACGTAAAACTTTGCATGGAGATCATTGGTAAAACAGATGATACGAAAGTTTTGAGTCAGGTTGATGCGATTCTATATTCAACAGGTGTCGTTATGGGCGAAAATGCAATTGCCGAAGCATATCGTGCAAAAGCGAACGAGCTTGAGCCATTTACAAAAAGTGATAATCCAAGAATCACTAAATATGCCAAGAGACTCAAAGATAGTTTCTTAGAAAGTGCAAAACGTGAGACAAAAGGTACTGAAGAAGAAGCTAAATTAAGAAAACTTGAGTTTGAAGGCTAATTAAGGTAATACATTACTATGTCTGAATATTACAAACCAAATCGAATACGAAACCTCTACGATCCGGCCAGCACGGAGCCTTTCAAACTCTCTCGCTCAAAAATCGAGCTGTACACAAAATGCCCTAAATGTTTTTACATTGATCGAAGGCTTGGAGTAGGACAAATTCCACCCTTCCCCTTTGCCCTCAATTCGGCCGTGGACACGCTTCTAAAGAAAGAGTTTGATGTACATCGAGCAAATGGAACCCCGCACCCGCTAATGAAGGCGTACGGGCTTGATATGGTCCCTTTTCAGCACGAAAAGATGAATGAATGGCGCGAAAACTTCAAAGGTGTCCAATATCACCATAAGCCTACAAATTTTATAATGACTGGTGCTGTGGATGATCTCTGGGTAGATAAGGAGGGGGAAATTGTAGTTGTCGATTATAAGGCCACAAGCAAACCTGCCAAAGTCACGCTCGATGCAGAATGGCAGATGAGCTATAAACGTCAAATGGAAATGTATCAATGGCTGTTGCGCCAAACAGGATTTAAAGTTTCAAACACCGGCTATTTCGTATATTGCAATGGCAAGGCAGATCGTGAAGCCTTTGATGCAAAAATTGATTTTGATATCGATATTTTACCTTATACTGGCGATAGCTCTTGGGTTGAAAAATCCTTATTCGACATCAAGGAATGCCTCGATGGTGAGATGCCAGTTGCTTCTGAAAGTTGCGACCATTGCAACTATAGAAAGGCGGCGAACACAGTTGATCCAAATTAATCAATGCAACCACCAAATATCAAACAATTTATACAGGAACCACTACCCCATGCAATCAAACTTATTGCTTGGGCTAGGACGGTCCGCTGGATTGGGTGGGGATTTGGTGAGGCATTGATCCCTCTCTTCATATTTACGTTTTCAAAGACATTTGCCGAAGCCGGTCTTTTACGCTCAACTTATGAGATTACTTTACTGCTAGCTCTTCCTATTATTGGAGCAATTGCAGATAGGAAATCAGCGAAGTACCTTATTATTATAGCTCTTGCACTGTATCCTCTCGTTGGAATTAGTTACTTTATGGCTGGTGTTCTTGGTGCCGGTATATTCATAGTAATTGCTAGAGGATTAAACGGATTTCTGTGGGGAATGGAGAACATTGGGGTCAGTACTTACTATCGTCGTATCGCAAATCGTACAAACATCGGTTCCTCTTTTGGCTATATAGAAAGCTGGTCAAATTTTGGATGGATTATCGCAGCTTTAATCGGCATGGTCCTCGTTTCTTTTGTACCGATACATTATCTACTTCTTGCAATCTCTCCTGCAGCTCTCATCGCACTTTGGATTGCTCATAAAGCACCGAAAGATACTCTACTACATATCGATGGAGCGAAAAAACAAAATTCGTCTCTTGTTCACTCATATAAAAGTGCTTTCGTTGAGTGGCGGACATGGAACGGACATTTGTGGCTTTTGGGTGGACTTGTGCTTTTCTCAGGACTTATAGAAGCTCTGATGTGGTTCTTCATTCCGATTGATGCATATATTTCAGGGGTAAAACCTTCATTTGTTGTCCTTCTCTCAGTAATTGCTGCGGTCCCAACTTTATTTGGATACACGATAGGGAAGATTACCGATAAAAGAAATGAGTATACGCTCGTTGTGAGCGGACTTGTAGGAGTAGCCTTGGTAATGATTGGCCTCGCACTATTTCCTCAATACGGCTTCAAACTTATCGCAAGTTTTCTTCTTGGTGTCTTACTGGAGCTTTTCTCAATAATTCAAAAGAGTCTTGTGACTGTGCTTGGTCCATCTGAATCTTACGGAAAGCGAGGTAGCGCATTTGAGAGTATCGCAACACTTGGTGATTTAGCTGCGCCACTCGTACTCGGCATATCTTTAGATTTACTCGGATTTGGAAATGTCTCTTGGCTTATTGCGGTGATTGCATTGATACTAGGATGGGCATATATTTCAATTAAACCTAAAGCTACACAGCCACTTTAAATAATCATATGCTTACAGTAAAAACAAAAATTAAAGAGAGCGAAGTTAATGGGATCGGTCTTTTTGCTGATCAGTTTATCCCAAAGGGAACGGTTACATGGCGGTTCGATTCTAAATTTGATATTTATTTTGATCCTGTAGATGTAGAGAAGATGATCGAGGCACAAAGAGAATTAGTTATCCATTTTGCGTATCTCTCAAAGAAAAGCGGTAAATACGTCTACTCAATAGACGATACCAGATTCACAAATCATTCGTCTGATCCTAATATTGATAACACGCAGGTATTAGAGGGTGATGTAGAAGTCTGTGGTGTTGCAAACAAAGATATCAAAATCGGGGAAGAGCTCACGGTTAATTATCGTCTCATAGACTCTACGGATGAGAATAGTAAGGAAGAATATTTAAAAAAATAGAGTTATGCTTTTGATAAAGACAAAAATTAAGCAGAGCGAAATACACGGACTCGGACTTTTTGCTGACCAAATGGTTCCAAAAGGAACTATTATCTGGAAATTTACACCGGCCTTTGATCAGAAATTTACAAAGGAACAGATTTTAGGCTTTCCTGATTTGTTACAGGTCTATATCTATAAATATTCATGGAAAAGTGCAAAGAGTAAGTTATATTGCTTTTCCTCCGATAACGGTAAATATTTTAATCACTCGAACCACCCTAATGCCTTGTCTGAATACAAAGACGGAGAAGAAGAAGTTATTACGACAGCTATTCTAGATATACAAATGGGAGAGGAAATAACTGATAATTATTCTTCTTTTGAAGCAGATTCGGATAGCGATAATGTTTTAGAGGAAATTGCAGTTAAGTTCAATCTTGCAGATGAATTGGATCCTAGGTTAAAAAAATAATATAATAATGCAAATGGAAAAAGAGACTCCAAAAATTGTAATAAAGAAATACCGAGCACCTACAAAAGAAGCATCTGATTTAAAAGATGCTCTTGAGAAAAAAGGTGTTCGTGTTCTGGTTGAACTTCATGACGGACATAAACACATAGACTTAGCAATTCCAAAGGCAAAAATTAATGTGGAAATTGATGGTATTCAACATCTTACCAACCCCAATCAAATTGTGGCGGATTTAAGTAGGGGATACTACTCGCATAAGAACGGCTTTGATACTATGCACATCCCTAATGAAATGATCCGTTTACACCTGGGCGACATCTCACTCGCTCTTGCTGAAGCCTCAAAAATTAGGGAGCAAAAAATATATCTGCATTTAGATTAAGCACTCCCCTATCGGGAGTTTTTGTTGATTGCGGTTTAAATAGGGGAGTGGTAAAATATAACTACCATGAATAATAAACCAGAAAACATAATCAATTTTGATGTCGTTGTAGGTGAAGATGAACTGAATAATGATTTGATCGTAAATGCTTCGAGACTTTCGCATCTACTTATCGCAGGTATTCCCGGCTCAGGAAAATCAAATCTCTTGCACAATATTATTGCAACACTCTCTAGTCGTATTTCTCCTAGTGATCTCAAATTTATTTTGATTGATTCCAAGAAGGTTGAATTGAATGTATACAATCGTCTTCCACATCTACTCACTCCGGTTATAACTGATGTAAAAAAAGCGGTTCTTGCAATGAAGTGGGCTGGAAAAGAGATGGATAGAAGGTTCGATATGCTTCAATTAGACGGCATTCGAGATATAGAGGCATATCGTACCAAAGGGCATAAAGAAAATACCATGCCTTATATTTTCATCGTCATAGATGGTCTATCAGACATGATCGCCATTTATCCTGTCGAGGTAGAAGCCGTAATTACTCGGCTCACTCAAATGAGTCATAAAGTTGGCATACACCTCATTCTCTCAACTTCCCGAGTAGCAAATAAAGTTATAACTGAGCCAATTAAGTCGGGTATACCATCCCGTATTTCATTCAAGGTTCCGTCGGTAGGTGATTCTGTAAGCATTATGGGTGTGGAGGGTGCAGAAAAGTTGCAGGTTCCGGCAGAAATACTCTTCCAATCCGGAAGTATGAAATATCCTATTTGTGCTCGATTGTCACTAATATCAGACAAAGAAGTAAAAGAGAAACTAAAAACGATTAAAGAGATTTCAAAAGAAGAAATGCTGAAAGGGTTTGCCACAAACCCAGATGATTATGACAATGAGAATAGTGACGAGCTATTCGATGAAGCTCGTGAAGCTGTTCTTGCGGCGGGTAAGGCTTCAACATCATATATCCAACGCAAACTGGGTGTAGGTTACTCTCGAGCAGCACAGTTAATGGATTTACTTGAAGATAGGGGTGTAATAGGACCGGCAAACGGCGCAAGTCCAAGGGAAGTATTGGAAACAAAGACAGTGCATGGTTAAAAAGGCACTGTGCCAGTAAATCTTTCGGAATTTGCTATGAATTTCTCCACCACTTCAATTTCCCTTGAGAGATTTCTAAACTGTAGATCACTTAATTCATCGTTCCTAAATTCCACTCTCTGATTTTTGTCATTGACCTCGAGAAAAATCCTACGTTTTTTGTCACCAAAGTCATAAAGAGTGAGTACGGAAAATGATCCATCAAGTCTTTCGTTATACCAAATAATGGCGTTCTCTCCTCGCCAAATATGAGCATTTTTTCTCGCCTCTTTGAACGGATCGAATTCAATTTTTGACATGTGTAGAAGTTAACATAGTAATTTTATTTCAAGTAATGTCCTTCTATATCAGTCCTAGTCAGTATTGCGATTGATGTGGTATTATTTACTTTATGGGATTTGTAATCAGCATGATTATTGGCTATGCGGTTCTACTTTGGATCATCGGATTTTTCACCGGCAAAGAACCCTGGGCTTTCGCTTTAAAAGGAACTGGAATAACCATCGCGCTAGGATTTCTTATCTTTTTCCTTTTTATTCTTAAAACTTTAATTTTCCACTAAACATATGGCGATTCCTGATCAAGAAAAAAACAATATATGGACTGAAATAAAGGAAAAGTCTCCTGATTTACTCAGAGTTTTCTTGGCACTTAAGAATGAGGATGAAATGAAAGCTTTCTTTAGAGATATATTCAGCGAAAGAGATTTGAGAGAATTTGCTATGCGTTGGGAAGTTGCAAAGAGATTAGATGCCGGAGAGACATACGAACAGATCCAAGAGATAACTGGCGCGGCAATGGAAACAATCTCCAAGATTAGTCGCTGGCTTAAAGAAGGTTGTGGGGGTTATAAAATGATGATCGAGCGAATGAAAGAAGGACAGAAATAATTAGCTAACTCGACAATATAAAGTTACACTAGAAGCTGATTTTAGTCAGTCCTTTTCCATAACAACTCAACCAAAAGGAGGGTCCCATGAAATTAGTCCAACCGACTCATCGTGGGACCTACGTGGTCACCTACGATGTTGCTAGCAGGCTTCAATCATTTCGCTCAAAGAATCTTCTGGTACCAAGCCAGGACGATACTTTATTTGAGGTTTTTCACATGAAGTTGTTTCAGAGTATACAGCAAACGCTTCCTGATATTACGATCGATACAATCGAGATGAACGAGCTTCGGCGTAAAATCTGGGAACAAGTCGATAGTCGAGTCACTGATCTCAGCCGACAAGCTGTCCTCAGTACTTGCCCAGAAATCACCGATTCGAATCCAAAAAGTGAAGGCCTGCTACTCAACATCAACCGGCTGTTCAATACGGACGGACAGTTGATTGGGCATGGTCCTCGTCCTGGGTTCGAGCCTCTCGAGAAGCAATTCGATGACTTAGCAACGAAGATCGCTGGTCGATCGGTAGTACTCATCGAAGATGGAGCATTCACAGGAGGCACACTTCGGTCGGTACTTCAGGAGTTGACGAATCGTGGCATCACAGTCACTGCGGTCATCATTGGCTTCTGTTGCACAAGAGCTACGTTCGTACTTGGGCATGTTTTCAAAGGTGAGCTAGTTATAGTGCATCCGATTGAGAACCTTCTCGACTGGATTCCTGATCACGATCTCATTCCGTTCATCCCAAATTGCGGACGAGTTCTCGGAGAGCCGTCGATACGATAACGTATTGAGGATTTTTTGCTTGTGCATGGGAGATCCAGAATTGGAAAGCATTCAAATACAGCACGTACTTCACTATATGAAAGAGATGGAGCGGCTTGGCTGGAAACGTAATGGCGTAAATATCGTTGCCTTGGCGCTCCGCAAATTCTTTGAATTTTACAATATGCGAGGTTTCCAGTGTCTCAATGAATACCTTGTCCCGCTACCAAGAAAAGTGATGAACATCCCGAGAGTTGCAAATGAAAAAGATTTTAAGAAACTTCTCAAAGCAATTCCTCGGGACTCAAATCCAAACAATATTCGCAACTTAGCCCTTGTAACTCTGATATGGGATTCATGGGCAAGAAGTGGCGAAATCATATCCCTTGATGAGGAGGAGTTGAAATTTAAGCCAGATGGCTCTGGCTCCGCTCTCATTAAAACAGAGAAGTCACGTGGTCGTAGACCTTTGCGTGAGATTTTCTGGACGGCGAGTACCGGCCGACACCTTAAGAAATGGATAAAGAAGAAACATGAGATTCAAAGGCTTATGAAATTTGATGATAGCCAGGCTGTATTCACTTCGATCAGGAAATGTGGAATGTTTGATAACCGTGGAAAACGGATGACCGGTAGAGGAGTCTGTGAAGTCTTTAGGATGATCTCGAACAGAGCAGACTTGCCGACAATCTTTAATGCACACTCTGCGCGTCACTACGGTGGACGTGAAATACTTAAACAGGGAGGTTCTCTTGCTGATGTTACAAACATTCTCGGTCACTCAACAATGGATAGCTCGATGATTTACACAATGATGTGGGGAGACGACCTCCGTCAGAGATACGATCTGTTTCAGCAAAGGAAAAGCGCAAAGACAAAGCATCTGACCGGTCCAGAAATGATGAATGCTTTCATTGATTTTATGCAAAAGAGTGGGGGAGGAGGAGTTTATCCAACCGCACTACCTCGTACAGGAATGAGAAAGACTGAAATCATGACTCATGGAGGAGGAAAATACTCAAAATACTAATTCTCCACTTGTCCGTCGGGAGTAGCCAGAGTATTATTAAGCAGTGGCAAATAAACCTAACCAAAAAAGAAACGACAAAATAGTCGCCCTTCATGATCTTGATCCAGTGAAGTATTCATTTGGAAATTTAGCGAAGCAGTACAAAAACAAGAAAACAGGGAAGCCTCTGAATCGTACTACCGTGCATGAAATCTATATACGAGAAAAAGCTAAGAAGGGCGACAAAAAAGCGCTTTCTTCGGCGATTTTCAAGAGGAAATATCCAACCCTCAGAGCTGATAACAGCTTATCCACACCCTGATTGACTACTGTCGGGAGTTGGAATATACTGTGGATGTCCTTTGAAATTGATTGCACACACCCCGCCCACCTCTTGAGCACTTGAGTTATCGAGTATTCAAGAGGTGAGCGCACGGAGTTTCTGCATAAAACAATATGGTATAATGTTTTTTATGAAAATAATGCTGACATGGTACGACCATGAGATGGGGTATAGTTATACATTAGTGGAGCATGTGATCAAAGCGGGAAGGTTAATCTAATCAAATGGATAACAAAAACACCATCATTAAATACGCTCTTGCCAATGCTCTTTGGACAGTGATGTATATAATACTTGTTGCTACTTTTTTTAATTCCGCGCAGGCGATTTTTGGTCAGGTAGAAAATAAGATTTTGATACCTGTAATTATGTTATTACTTTTCGTCTTTTCAGCCACAGTTTGTGGGTCATTAGTTTTGGGACGACCTTTGCTTTTGTATCTAGATGGCGAGAAGAAGAAGGCTTTAACTCTGTTTGCTTATACAGTTGGAGTATTATTTATTGTTATGATTATGATGATGATTGTGTTGTATGCATTAAAATAAAAGAGCAAGGGTAGGTCTTACCATTTTCTTCTCATGAATAAAAATATCAAAATCATTCTTGCCTCCGACCATGCCGGATTCAGACTTAAGGAGACAATCAAATCATTTTTGCAAGAAAAAGGATATGCGGTTGAAGATGTCGGCGCCCATGAGCTTAAAGATGGAGATGATTATCCTATTTACATGACCGCGGCCGCGATGAAGGTTGCAAAAGATCTAAGTGGTGTGACAAAAGCTGTTATTTTTGGCGGCTCTGGCCAAGGCGAAGCAATGGTTGCCAACAGATTTCCCGGAGTACGAGCAGTGGTATATTATGGCTCTACAGCGAGGTCTGACCTTGATATTATTAGACTTCCTCGCGAAGATAATGATGCGAATATACTTTCAATCGGGGCGCGATTTGTTGGTGAGGACGATGCAAAAAAGGCGATAGAAATATGGCTTGATACGCCTTTTAGTAATGAAGAAAGGCATAAGAGAAGAATTGAGCAGATTGATAATATTGAATAAATGTGGCAAGTGTAGGCCTTGCCACTTGCCAAAAATCATTCCATGAAAATAGAAATAATTCCCGCTATACTTCCAAAAGACTTCAGTGAACTTGAGGAAAAAATTGGCTTAGTCCAAGACTATGTAAAAACTGTGCAGATTGATGTCTGCGATGGTCAATTTACGCCACAAGCAAGTTGGCCATACAAAAAACATGATGATTCATTTGAGAAAATTCAAAAAGAAGAAAATGGTTTGCCTGGCTGGAAGACTCTAAATTTTGAAATTGATTTAATGGCTAATAAGCCAGAAGAAAAAGTTGATGGTTGGGTGCGCGCTGGAGCGACCCGAATAATTTTACATGTTGAATCAAGAGGTGATGTCGGTCAAGCCATTAAGATACTCAAAGATCGCGCCGAAATTGGTCTAGCTTTGAATATTGACACGCCAATTTCAGAAATTGGTAATCCAAAATTTGCCATAGACGAGGGAAGTATTCAGTTCATTCAACTAATGGGGATTGATCGGATTGGTTTTCAAGGCCAAGCTTTTGACTCAAAAGTTATTGAAAAGATCAAAGAGATTAAGAAAATGTATCCACAATTTTCAGTTTCTGTTGACGGTGGTGTTTCTCTGGAAAATGCCGTGCAATTGATTGACGCTGGTGCTGACAGGTTGGTCGTGGGATCCGCGATCTTTGAATCTGATAATTATTTGGATACTATTCGGAAATTTAAGATGATTTAATTGATGATCATGCTTTAGAAGAACACATCTCAGATTTTCTGTTCAAATATGTAGAACCAACCCTTTTTAGTATGGTATAATTACGGCAAATGTCTCTTACTGACGACAAAGTAAAATTTCTTGAAAATAAAGCCTTGGAAATCAGGCGTTCAATTATTGAGTCGTTAATTGAAGCAAAAAGTGGTCACACCGCTGGCCCGCTTGATATGGCTGACATTTTTACTTATTTATATTTCCACATCCTTAAACACAATCCCAAAGATCCAAAATGGGAATACCGTGATCGTCTAGTGCTTTCCAATGGTCATATCTGTCCCGTACTTTATGCCACAATGGCTCATGCCGGTTATTTTCCAGTTTCTGAATTGAAAACGCTTCGCAAATTTGGCTCAAAACTTCAAGGTCATCCGCATCGGGAATTTTTTCCAGCGTTGGAGAATTCATCTGGACCACTTGGTTCTGGATTGTCTCAAATTGTTGGCATGGCGTTGGCTGATAGGATGGATAATGGTAAAACTTCAAGCAAGCAATTTTATTGTTTGATGAGCGACGGGGAACTTGACGCGGGTAATAGTTGGGAAGGCGCGATGTTGGCGGGCAAAGAGAGATTGCAAAATGTTACGGCCATAATTGATCGCAACAATATTCAGATTGATGGTTTCACCGAAGATATTATGCCCTTGAATCCTTTGGCTGATAAATGGCGGGCTTGGAATTGGCATGTGCAGGAAGTTGACGGTCATAATTTCCGCGATATTGATCGCGCTATTGGAGAGGCGCGCGCGGTTTTTGATAAGCCGTCAGTGATTATTGCCAATACTATCGCGTCAAAGGGAATTCCAGAATTTGAGCGCAAGTTTGAATGGCATGGTAAACCACCTACGACTCCACAGGAAATTGAGACTGCCAGAAAGGCGTTGAAAGTCTAGTAATTAATATTTTAAAAAAGTAAATTTAATTAATAATATGAGATACACAGAAATAATTTTGAAACTTCTATTTTTAATTGGGGCAGTGTCTTTTATTATTACAAAAAATATTTTATCACCTTTGTTTCAAGTCTTTCTAGTTGTGACTATTCTTCTAGGTATTACTCTGTTGCTTAATAAAAACGCCAGCTATTATTTCAAGCAGTCAAATAGAGATTTAACCATCCGGAAAATTGAAGGCATTTTATTGATCGTATTTTCAGTGGTTGTTTCTTCACTAGGTATTTAAATTATATGGCTATCAAACCTATTTGTGATAAATGTAAAGAGGAATTAACTAAATTTGGCGGAATTTTATTAAGTCCACCAGATGAAAAAGGAATGGTCAAGAAATGGCATTTGTGCAAGAGATGCTATAGGGAAGTTATTAATAGTTTTAAATAAAATCTGTTATCCTTACCTGCGCGGAGATAATTTATTTCATGCTTAACCCCTCTCAAAAACTTAACCCAAAACTCTTCAACGCTGACGTTGAGCAAGTTCCTATTCGCAAAGGTTTTGGCGAAGGGTTGGTGAAAGCCGCTGAAGCGGACAAGCGAGTCGTGGGACTTTGCGCTGACTTGGTTGAATCAACTCAAATGCACCTTTTTAAACAGAAGTTTCCAGAGAGATTCATTGAGATTGGCGTAGCTGAACAGAATTTGGTTACGGTCGCAAGTGGCTTGGCCGCGATGGGTAAGATTCCATTTATTTCTTCATATGCAACTTTTAGTCCTGGCAGAAACTGGGAACAAATCCGTACAACTGTTTGTTATAATGATCGACCAGTAAAAATTGTTGGTTCACACGCTGGAGTCTCGGTTGGTCCTGATGGTGGTTCGCATCAAGCACTTGAAGATATCGCAATCACTCGTGTTTTACCTAGAATGGTTGTCATTTCACCTTGTGACGCTATTGAAGCAAAGAAAGCCACAATTGCCGCCGCTAAAACAAAAGATCCCACTTATATTCGTCTGGCGCGCGAAAAAACTCCGATAATAACAACAGAAGAGACGCCTTTTGAGATTGGTAAAGCGGCGATCGTGTTTAAAACGGAGAACAGAGTAGGGAGTAAGGAGAAAGGAGGGAAAAATAATGTTGGGATTATCGCTACAGGCGCGCTTTTATTTAAGGTCTTAAATGTTGCCAAGAAATTAGAATCCGAAGGTAAGAATGTTATTGTAATGAATCTGGCAACAATCAAACCCCTTGATGAGGACGCGATAATTAAACTTGCTCATGAAACCCGAGCAATTGTGACTGTTGAAGAACATCAAGTAAAAGGTGGCATGGGTTCGGCAGTCGCCGAATGTTTGGCCGCGCATTTCCCAGTGCCAATTGAATTTATTGGCGTCAAAGATCAATTTGGCCAGACGGGCAAACCAGATGAATTGATTGAATTTTATGGAATGGGGGAGAAGGATATATATAATGCCGCGCAAAGAGTAATTTTGAGGAAGTAATCGTGAAGAGCTCTTTGCTTATCCCTCCGCGAGTGCGGAAGGGAACAGAAGCAAAATTGAACATTAAAATCCTAAAACTATGGCAACGACAGAAGAAACAGTTGAAGTAGTTCCATATTCGTTTCCGTTTGGTTTGGAACGAGTAATTGATCCTAAGGAAGGAGATCAAGCTTGGTGTGACATGGCCATTGGTGGTATTCGCGAGTTTCGCACACTAACCAATGGTGTTTGGGTTCCAGATTTGGAAGCTCTAGAATCTGGTCTCCAGTTGAGTACCTCATTTGGTCATTTAATTAAGTAATTTGTTAGCGCACTAGGGTAAACAGTGATTTACCAACCCGCGCCGACATCACGGCCGCATTCTACTTTCGGGTAGCGTGCGGCTTTTAGTATTCAATGATTTTCTATAAATTCAAGCCACTCTTCATTTAGAGCCATAAATACGCTATAGTTGCCAATATTTCATTTATGTCAAAATCACCCTTTAAACTCGCAACTCCATTTGCACCAGCTGGAGATCAGCCAAAAGCCATTGATGCTCTAATTAGAGGTCTAGAAGATGGCATGGACAGACAGACTCTGTTGGGTGTAACCGGTTCCGGCAAGACATTTACTGTCGCAAATGTTATCGCCAATTATGGTAAACCAACTTTGGTTATTGCTCACAATAAAACCCTGGCCGCGCAATTAGCACAAGAATACAGAGAATTTTTTCCGGATAATGCCGTGCATTATTTTGTCTCTTATTATGATTATTATCAGCCCGAAGCTTACATACCTTCAAGCGACACATACATTGAAAAAGAAGCGATGATTAATGAAGAGATTGAAAGATTGCGTCACGCTTCAACGCAGGCACTCTTAACTCGCAAAGATGTGATTATTGTCGCGTCAGTTTCTTGTATTTATGGTTTAGGCAGTCCAGAAGAATACGAAAAAGTCAATTTAAAACTGAAAGTTGGCATGGAGATTTCGCGAGCTGAACTGATTCGCAAATTAGTTGATATTCATTTTGAGCGGACGACAGCTGATTTGAAGTCAGGTCAATTTCGCGCTATCGGAAATACTATTGAAATTATGCCGGTAAACGAAAAGACGATTTATAGATTGGAATATGATGGTGGTTCTATTTCTTTAATTACCGAACTTGATCCAATTTCTCGTTCTGTTCGTCGATCGAGTCAAGGTCCGACCTTCCGTCATCTTACGAAGTCCAATCTTGACTCAATCTATATTTTTCCAGCAAAGCATTTCATTTCCAGCGATGAACAGGGCGAACGTGCTTACAAAACTATTCAAGCGGAACTCGCGGATCGCTTGAAAGTATTGGAAAAAGAGGGAAAATTGCTTGAAGCTGAACGACTGAAGCGTAGAGTTAAATACGATTTATCTATGATAAAAGAAATCGGCTACACAAATGGTATTGAGAATTATTCACGACATTTTTCCGATAAAATGCCTGGCGAGCCACCAGATTCATTGCTTTCATATTTTCCACATAAAATAATTGGCACTGGTACAAATGCGCGGAATGTTCCTGATTTTTTGACTATTGTTGACGAATCGCACGTGACCATTCCTCAATTGAATGGTATGTATGCTGGCGATGCTTCACGCAAAAATACTTTGGTTGAGCACGGTTTTCGTCTACCTTCAGCCAAAGACAATCGCCCATTGAGATTTGATGAATTTTTAGAGCGAATTGGTCCGATGATTTACACTTCTGCCACGCCAGGAAAATATGAGGCAGAGACTAGTAATCAAGTAGTTGAACAGGTCATTCGTCCAACAGGATTGGTTGATCCGATTGTTGAAATTAGACCGATTAGGGAAAGTAAACGAGGAGTTGGTGCGTATTCTTATGAAGGACCGCAGTCTCTTGGCACAAAGCGTGAGGCAGTTATAACGGTCCCTCATAAGAATACGCACCAACTCCTCGTTTACCATGGCCAAATCTTTGATTTTATCAATGAAGCGGAAAAAACTATTAAAAAAGGCGATCGAGTTTTGGCAACGACTTTAACTAAAAAAATGGCGGAGGATTTATCCGAATTCTTAAAAGAAAAAAATATTAAGTCCACTTATTTGCATAGTGACGTAAAAACCATTGAACGCATCAATATTCTGACGGACTTTCGCAAAGGGAGATATGATATTTTAGTTGGTGTCAATTTGTTGCGTGAGGGTCTGGATTTGCCCGAAGTTTCATTGATTGGAATATTGGACGCAGACAAAGAAGGATTTCTTCGATCTGAAACTTCACTTGTTCAAACTATTGGTCGTGCCGCGCGTAACTCCGCTGGTCGAGTCATTCTTTATGCCGATAATTTGACTGGTTCTATGGATCGCGCGATCAAGGAGACCAATCGTCGTAGAGTTATTCAAGTAGCTTATAATGAAAAACATGGGATAACCCCAAAAACCATTAAAAAAGCGATTCATGACATTACCGATCAATTACGCACTAAACACGATAAAGCTGTTGACGAATTGGTCAAAATTGATGAAGAATTGGCGCGTGTCAATCCAAAATTATTGATGAAGCAGAAACAGGATGCTATGGAAGAAGCCGTCAAACAATTGGATTTTGAGACTGCGGCGCTGATACGAGATGAATTGATAAAGCTTGAGAAAATCAAACAATTAGATAGAAAGATGAAGGCTAGACCTTAACGCGGAATTAATCAAGACCTAACCTTCATTTTTCAGATGTTTGAATGTTTGAATGTTTGAATGCTATAATATCACCATGCCCCTACCACTCAAAAAGGAAAAAGTTTTAGTTATTGAGAGTGATGCCATATTTGGCAAGAAAATCGTTGATAACTTAAAAACACAGGGTTACAATGTCCAGCTTTTTAATGATGGTATTGAAGGATTAAAAGCTATTTCTGATTTTACGCCCAATCTAGTTTTAGTGAATATTATCTTACCAAGCATTGATGGTTACGCGATCCTCGCGAAGAAAAATGCTGATCAATCTTTGGCGAAAATTCCGTTGTTTCTGCTTTCCACACAAGGAATACCGATAGATATGGCCAAGATACCTCAAGGTTCGGTTACAGAATTTATTTTAGATCTTCATGCTGATGTCGCGGAAATATTAAATAAGGTTGATAAGCTTTTTGGATATTCTGCTGGCGGACAAGTTTCTGATTCTCAAGTCGTAAAGAAGAAAATACTTTGGGTTGAGGATGATAAGTTGATTGGCACGATCCTCAGCAAAAAGTTGATTGCTTCTGGTTTTGATCTAATTCACGCGAAAAATGGCGAAGAAGCCATGGCACAACTTGCCATTGTTGTCCCAGATGCGATTGTGCTTGATCTGATGATGCCTGGCATGAGTGGATTTGATATTCTCCAAAAAATTAGAGCCGATCAGCGCTTGAAGCAAATTTCCATAATGGTTCTTTCTAACATAAATAAGCAAAGTGACATTGAAAGGGCGAAATTACTTGGTGCCAAAAAGTTCTTGGTCAAGGCGGCGGTCTCGCTTGATGATATAGTATCTGAAGTTAAAAAGCTGTGTGAATGAAAATAGATGTCCGACCCCCATTTCGGAAGACAGGATCAGACCTTAGCGCAGAATTACCTAAGGTTTTACATTCATTTTTCACATAACACTTGTATTAAGATTCAAGTGTTGCAATTGATTGTTGAACTCGGGGGAATTAACTTTGCGTTTTTGTCATTTTTGTGTTACCATCGCCCCACTTATGTCTGTGACGCGTAAAAAAACAAAATCCTCAAATTTAACTCCCAAAATCCATGAGTCAATTCGAGGTGAGGAAAAAATTATCGTTAAAGGCGCGCGTACGCACAATCTGAAGAACATAACTGTGGAAATGCCACGCAATACTTTGATCGCTATCACCGGCTTATCAGGTTCCGGTAAATCTTCTTTGGCTTTTGACACCATTTTTGCCGAAGGACAGCGTAGGTATGTTGAATCTCTTTCTGCCTACGCTCGCCAGTTTTTGCACAAAATGCAAAAACCCGATGTTGATGAGATCGTCGGTCTTTCACCGGCTATTTCCATAGACCAAAAATCTCGTTCCAATAATCCGCGTTCAACCGTGGCTACGATTACTGAAATATACGATTATTTGCGTATACTTTTCGCGCGCGTTGGCAAGCCGCATTGTCTGACCTGCGGTCGGATAATTCACCGCATCTCACAGGAAGAGATTTTGAATACTATTTTGAGTACTGTTACCACCCGCGCCACAAACGCCAAAAAAGTTTATGGGGTAAGTATTAGTGACGCAAAAATCCGGATCTACGCGCCAGTCGTGGTTGGACGCAAAGGCGAATATTATCAAATGCTTTATGATCTGCTCGGCAAGGGCTATGATCGTGTTCGGATTGACGGGACTATCAAACGTCTACGAGATCAGATAGTTCTGGAGAAAAATAAAAAACACGATATTGATATTTTAATTGATGAAATTTTTATTAGCGAATTCAATGATCCTAAACAGTTGGACAATGCTCGTGAGAGATTATCCGAATCCATTGAACGAGCGGTGCATGAAGCGGAAGGTTTGATTCGCATTGAATATCCGTGGGATTCTGTCATTTCCCCGGCCGCGGAAATCAAGGGTCAAACCATTAATTTGAAAGAAGACGATAAGACTATGGATTCCCGCTTTCGCGGGAACGACAACGGCGAAACCTTGATGTCCGTGAAATTCATGTGTCCTTATGACGGTTTTTCGTATCCTGAAATAGAACCGCGTTTGTTTTCATTTAATTCACCGTATGGTGCTTGCACCGCCTGTAATGGTCTCGGTACTGAAGGATTATTCGCTGAAACAATCTGTAAAGTTTGTAATGGTGTTCGTCTACGCGATGAAGCTTTGCATGTCAAGATTGACGGCAAAAATATCGTTGACACGACTTCATTATCTATTGAAAAGGCAATTTTATATTTTGAAAAAATAAAACTGACTGACGCGGAAAAAGAAATTTCCAAAATCGTACTCAAAGAGATTCAAGCACGGCTTTCATTCATGGTAAATGTCGGGATTGAGTATCTGACGCTTGATCGGCGCGCTAATACTCTTTCCGGCGGGGAAGCTCAACGCATCCGTCTAGCTTCTCAACTTGGCTCCGGCTTGGTCGGCGCGCTTTATGTCCTAGATGAGCCGACGATCGGTTTACATCAACGCGACAATGATCGTCTGATAGGGACTTTGATAAAACTTAGAGATATTGGCAATACCATAATAGTGGTTGAACACGATGAAGACACTATGTTTGCTTCAGATTACATTATTGATATTGGTCCTGGCGCCGGAGTACACGGTGGCAAAGTCGTAGTCTCTGGATATCTTGACGATCTGGTTTCCGCCAAGAAAAATCCTTCCGGTTCATTGACTCTCGCTTATCTGCGAGGCGAGAAAAAGATTGATTTACCTCAAAAAAGGCGAGAACCAAAGGGTAAAATCACAGTGCGAGGCGGTCAAGTCTTCAATATTAAGGATTTGAACATAGATTTACCACTGGGCTGTTTGAATGCGATTACTGGAGTTTCTGGATCGGGGAAATCTTCCTTTATGTATGAAATTCTTCATAAGAATTTATCGGCGCGATTGGAGATGAGACATCGAAGCGATAAACCGATAAATTGCAAAGAATTTAAAGGTTCGGAATATGTTGGCCGTGTTATCTTGATTGATCAATCACCAATCGGTCGAACACCAAGATCAAATCCGGCAACCTATACCGGGGCTTGGACGCATATTCGCGACTTGTTTGCTTCAGAGCCGGAGGCGCGAGCGCGCGGTTGGGGCGCGGGGAGGTTTTCTTTTAATCGTCCCGGCGGTCGTTGTGAGGCCTGCGAAGGTAATGGCGAGATTGCCGTGGAAATGCATTTTTTGCCGACGGTTTATGTAACTTGCGATGTCTGCAATGGCAAACGCTTTACCAAAGAAACCCTAGAAATTCATTATCGTAAAAAAAATATTCATCAGATTTTGGATTTGACTATTGAAGATGGCTTGGAATTTTTCAAAGATATTCCAGTTGTTGAAGATCGCTTGCAAAGCATGATGGATGTCGGCTTAGGATACGTGAAGCTCGGTCAATCAGCCACGACTCTTTCAGGCGGTGAGGCACAGCGCGTCAAGATTTCTTCTGAATTGTATAGAGCTCATCTTCAAAAAACGATTTATTTATTGGACGAGCCAACAGTTGGTCTGCATTATGAAGATGTTAAAAAATTGATTGATATTTTGCAAAAATTAGTTGAAAAGGGGAATACGGTTGTTGTCATTGAACACAATCTTGATTTGGTTAAAAATGCCGATTATGTTATTGACATTGGTCCTGATGGTGGCGAGCGTGGCGGAAAAATTGTCGCCAAAGGCACGCCAGAAGATGTTGCCCGAAGTGAGAAATCATATACTGGGAAGTATCTGAAAGTGGCATTGAAGAAATGAAGAAGACACTTTTTCGATTAAAATCAAAAGCGAAATTACCCAGTGTAAGACAATATTATTCCCATGAAACGTCAAGCGATTATAAAACTGAAAATTCCAGATACTCCTGGTGTCTATACATTTAGGGATTATAAAAAAAGACCGATATATATTGGTCGCGCGACTTCCATTAAAGATCGTGTTAAAAGCTATTTTTCTGATGATCTTATGAATACGCGCGGTCCGCGAATAGTTGATATGATCACTAAGGCTAAATCTTTAAATTGGCAAGTTACTGATTCCGTGCTTGAAGCGATTATTTTAGAAAGCAAATTGATCAAAAGGTATCAACCTATATGCAATGTTGACGAGCGTGACGACAAAAGTTCACAATATGTGGTGATAACTGATGAGCTCTGGCCAAGGGTTTTTCTGGAGCGTGTCCGAGATTTTGATTCGCTTCGCTCCAGTCTGGAAAATTCATCGCATCAGCGAGAGCGTCTCAAATATTCCGTCAAGAAATATTTTGGTCCATACCCGCATGGCGGACTGATCAAAGAAGTCCTAAAAATTCTGCGTAAACTTTTTCCGTTTAAGGATAAGAAGTCTTTTGATTCTCGTCACGAAGCGTTTTATCAAGCATTAGGGAGATCTCCCGATCAGGATGACAATAATGCTCTAAAAAAATATCTTATGACAATTAAGTATCTAATTCTTTTCTTTGAAGGTAAGAAACAAAAAATCAGAAAACAGGTTGAACGAGAGATGAATTTGCGGGCCAGAGAATTACGATTTGAAGAAGCACAGCAGAGTAAAAGGATGTTGTATGCGCTTGACCACATAAATGACATTGCTCTGATAAAAGAAGAGAGATTACGAGTTTCAAATCATTCCTCCGCTGTGTCTGCAAATTCGGAATTATTGCAAAGTAACGGATTTCGTATTGAGGCTTATGACATCGCTCATTTATCCGGTACTAATGTAGTTGGGGCTATGGTTGTTTCAATTGATGGAGAGTTTGTGCCATCAGAATATCGTAAGTTCAAAATTTCTCGGCAGAAAAATGATGATGTGGCGGGGCTCAAGGAAATTCTTACGCGCCGGTTGAATCATCCAGAGTGGGCATACCCGGATCTAATAGTTGTTGATGGCAATAAAGTCCAAGTTAGTTGTGCTGAAAATATTTTAAAGGTTCGTAGGATTGACATTCCCGTCGTGGCGGTTACGAAAGATCAAAGGCATAAAGCAATAGAATTGATTGGACATCCAACACTTATTTCTAAATATAAAAAGCAAATTATTACTTTAAATAGGAAAGCTCATAGGTTTGTTATATCGTTTCATAGATCAAGCAGGAACAAATCTTTTAAGAATTTTAAATAATCTTGATTATGAATAAGTGATAGATTTCAAATCTCCTTCTAGGTTGTACACACTTTACTTCATTTTTTCCCGCCTATTCTGCTATACTATAGTTATCATTTTAATAATCAAATCAAATGCAATTTCAAACAGGTATTTTAGATAGAACTCGCTTAGTCTCAAACCTCCTGATGTCAATACTGGCTAGTAAGTTGATTTAGTATGACCAGTCAAATCAGAGTTGGAGTACTTCGTGGCGGTCCTAGTAATGAATATGAAGTTTCGCTCAATTCTGGCGCGACTGTTTTGTCGGTCATCCGAAAACATTTTGACCACAAATATCAACCCCGAGACGTCTTTATTGATCGTCAGGGAATATGGCATATTGATGGATTGCAAGTATTACCAAAAGATCTCGGGACTAAAATTGATGTGGCTTTTAATGCTTTGCATGGAGCATATGGAGAAGACGGAAAAGTTCAAGCATTGCTTGAAGCTCACGGTATACCATTTACCGGTTCAGGGTCGCTTGGATCCGCGCTTGGCATGAATAAAATTTTAGCAAAAAAAATATTCGCTGATCATGGAATTAAAAGTCCCTTTTCAAAAGAGATTTTATCTGATGTTTTTAATAAAAATGATGAAGCTACCGCGCGTGAACTATTCAATACTTTTATTTTACCGGCAGTTGTTAAGCCAAGTTCCAGTGGCTCCTCGGTTGGTGTCTCGGTAGTTAAAAGTTTTGGCGAATTGATGCCTGCTTTGAATCTGGCGGCGAAACATGGTGAAGTAATAATGATTGAGGAATTTATTCCCGGAATTGAAGCTACTTGCGGGGTTGTTGAAGATTTTCGAGGATCTAAGTTATATGCTTTACCTCCAGTTGAGATTAGGCCACAAGGTGGATTTTTTGATTATGAAGCCAAATATCACAGCAAATCAGAAGAAATAGTCCCAGCTACTTTTTCCGAATCAATCAAAAAATCTTTGGAAGAATTGGCGGGGAAGATTCATAGAGCACTGGGTCTTAGACATTATTCACGATCAGATTTCATTATTCATCCGAGAAGGGGAGTCTATGTGCTGGAAGTTAACACTTTACCTGGATTAACTATAGAATCTCTGTTGCCAAAATCATTGAGAGCGGTTGGTAGTGATGTCCATGAATTAGTGGGACACTTGATTGATCTGGCGTTGAAAAAATAAAACTTTTGTCTCCAGTTTGTTGTGAGTCAATTTTTCGGCAAATTCGGAATTGTGGACCCGAGCGGACTTGAACCGCTTGCCTCCTCATTGCAAATGAGGCGCTCTACCAGATGAGCTACGGGCCCAGAAATAAAATTAGATTTTGATTTTCTAAGGAAATACTCCAATTATTTGTGATAATACATAAAACTGCTATAGACCTAAATTGTTATTAACAGTTAATCAACAGCATACACGAAGTGTGTGCATTCATCAATATGTGAAAATATGTTAAACTATATATTCACCCAAAGGTCGACTATTATTAGTCTTAATTTATTATAATAATATGGCCGATCAAAAAGTTTGTTCAGATTGTAAACATGAACACAAGGAAGCAGATGGCAAATGTTCATGCGGATGTCCAGTTTCCAAGTAGTCTGATTTGCGTGTCAACAAAAAATCACACATTTATGTGTGATTTTTTGTATCAAACGAAAATGAGATTACATTGATGATCCTGCCGCTGGAGCAGAAGAACTGTCGCAATGTTTACAATCTTTTCTGTGTCTGACGATTAAGTAGATTGCTGACAATCCAACTAAGATATAGACAATTTTCGCTATAACAGATCCGAGATACGCGACCACATCGCCAACTCCGATACCGATAAGGAGCCAGTTAAGACCGCCGATTACTAAAAGAATAAACGCGACGCTGTGTAATGTTTTCATTTTATTGCATTAAAATATTAATAATGACTTGTACGATTGTGCTTGTTACATTATAACAGGTAAAAGCTATATCTACATATATATAGTTATTCACAGTGCAAGGCGTGGATCTAAATGATAGTACTTTCAGTTTTTTGCTATAATTGTGCCATGGATTCAAGTATTCATTTGATAGTGCATAATGTTGCGGCGATTATTTCATCTGTAATGTTAATAGGTTTAGCTTTGTTTCTCGTTATCAATAATCCACGCTCGCGGAGTACTATAATTTTTTCGTTGATGTTAGTTGCCGTTTTGGTTTTCATAGTTTCTCATGTAATCGGTGTAAACATAGTAGACCCAAATTTATCACGTGTCGTTTTTATGTTTAATTTGAGCATATTTTTTATTGGAGTTTTTATTTTTCATTCAATTATCGCGACAATTGGAAAAGAGAAAGAACGGAAACTGATTCTGATTGCGATTTATGTAGCGAGTATTTTGATAACGGTCTTTTTTGTTTTTAATCCAGATCTATTTTTACTTCCTTCTATATCAAAAATGTATTTTCCAAATTACTACGTGCCAGGGGTGTTAAATTGGCTACGCCTGGTATTTCTATATGGTCTTATGGTTCCATATTCTTTACTTGAGCTATTTCTAGCTTATCGCCAATCACAAAATAATATCGAACGCCAACAACTTAAGTATTTTATCATCGCTATATTTGTCGGTTTTTCTTTTGGTTTTATTCCAAATTTTCTAGTATACAATATTCCAGTTGATCCTCTCTGGGGAATACTCCTTGTTTCATTATTTGTGATCCCAATTGTATACGGTTCAGTAAGATATAGACTTTTCAATATAAAAATCATAGCCACGCAAGCATTTTTCTATAGTCTTGCAATAGGAATTGTCGGAGGATTTATTTCTTTACTTAACTACTCAAACCAGTGGATTTCTGTGTTTTTCCCAAATTTTCCCATTTGGATAACCGCGCTTATATCAGCATTTTTTGCTGTTACCATTAGTGTTTTCGCATGGCGCAAACTTCGTGAAAGTGATCTCCTAAAATACGAGTTTGTCACCACAGTCACGCACAAATTCCGCACTCCGCTGACTCATATCAAATGGGCCTCGGAAAATCTATCCAAAAGCGCTCTATCAACCGATGATCAGACCCAAGTCAAATACATCCAATCAGCTGATGAAAAACTGGTTGAATTGACCAGATTGCTCATGAATATATCCGAGACTGAAAGCAGTGGCTATGAATACAAAATGGTTCGTAGTGACCTATCCGCTTTAGTCATTGAAGTAGAAAAAGGTATGCGTGAACAATACTTAATCAAAAATATGACAGTCACCGAAAAGATTGAGCCAGCGTTATATGCAGAATTTGACCAGTCTCGCATCAAATTTATTGTGCAGACATTTATAGAAAACGCCATTCGCTATACTAGAGAAGGAGGTACTATCCTTATCTCTCTCACTTCAAGAGGACATGATGTGGTATTTTCAGTCAAGGATACAGGTGTCGGCATCGCCAAAGACGAGCTGTCTCTGATTTTCTCCAAGTTCTATCGCAGTAAAGAAGCACGCCAAGTTGATACTGAAGGCATGGGTATCGGTCTATATGTCTCAAAAGAGATTATCTCAAGACACAACGGCAAGATCTGGGCGGAGTCGGATGGATCTGGTAAAGGTAGTACTTTCAGTTTTTTACTTCCCGTGATCAAATAAGTTTTTCTAAAATTGGTGGACCTACCGAGAATCGGACTCGGGTCTCGGCAATGCGAATGCCGCGTCGTACCACTAGACCATAGGTCCTTCATACTACACCTCAAACTGTCTGGTGGACCATAGCGGACTTGAACCGCTTACCTCACCCATGCCATGGGTGCGCTCTACCAGATGAGCTAATGGCCCGTGAAATTGAAATTATTCAAACAAAATCAGCATACATCAGAATAGAGAATTTCTCAATTTATTTTATTGCATAAAATCTTCTATTACTGTAGTATTTTCTGGTCATGAAATTCATTGGTTTTATTTTCTGGATTCTTTTGGCCATAATCATTTTACCATGCGTTTTTGTAGCAGGACATATTTATCCCTTGTGGACTGAATGGGGAGAAGAATTCTAATGTATAATACTATCAATGGAGACTAAACTTGCAAATTCCGATCGTATCGCGCTCCATCCAACCATATTTGTGATTTTTGGTATTACCGGTGATTTAGCTTCAAGTAAGCTGATTCCGGCTCTTTTGGCGCTCTATTCCAAAAGACTATTGCCGCCGAATTTTGCCATAGTTGGCTTTTCTCGCCGAGTATTCAGCAGGGAAGAATTTCGAGAATTTATTCGCGATAAAATGAATGTCCGCCTCGGACAATTCAGAGAAGAAGACATCAAACATTTTTTAGATCACATGATATATGAACAAGGGATGTTTGATGATCTCGGAGCTTATACGCGTCTGGCACTGAAATTAAAGAGCATAGATGATCGCTGGGGTCAATGTTCAAATAAATTGTTTCATCTTTCTGTCCCTCCAAATCTTTACGAAGGAATTTTAGCTAATATTTCCAATTCAAATTTATCCGCGCCTTGTGATGATGGCACGGGTTGGTCGCGTATTCTGATTGAAAAACCATTCGGCAGTGATATCAATACCGCGCATCATCTGGATAAGTTACTTGGTAAATTATTCAAGGAAGAACAAATATTCCGAATTGACCATTATTTAGCGAAAGAAGTTCTTCAAAACATTATTGCTTTTCGGTTTTCTAATTCAATGTTTGAGCCTTTATGGAATAGAAAATATATAGATAAGGTTCATATCAAGCTTTTTGAAAAAGAGACTATTGGTGAAAGAGGCGCCTTTTATGACTCAATCGGCGCATTTAGAGATGTTGGGCAAAACCATATATTGATGATGTTAGCCATCACCGCCATGGAGGCGCCGAAATCTTTTAGCGCGAATAACATTCGCAGCGAACGTGCCAGAATCTTGCGTAGACTTCGATCTTTTTCCAAGAGATCAATTAACAAAAGTGTTTTGCGCGGTCAGTATGTTGGTTACACCCAAGAACACGGTGTTTCACCAAAATCTCAGTCAGAAACTTATTTCAGAATTGAATCATACATAAATTCCGCGCGCTGGAGAGGGGTGCCATTTTATCTTGAGAGCGGTAAAGCTTTGGCTGAATCAAAAGCAGAAATTGATATATATTTTAAAGATACTAAAAATCCAAAAATAGAAATTAAAGATTCAGCGCGAAAGATATATAAAAATTCACAGAACATTTTGACATTTAGGATCCAGCCCGATGAAGGAATAAGGATAAGATTTTTCGTCAAAAAACCTGGACATGAATTTAAGACAGAATCTAAAACCCTGAAATTTAAGTATGCTGACGCTTCTTCGTTTCATAATATACCGAATGATTATGAGCGTTTGATTCATGATGCCTTCGTCGGCGATCAAACACTGTTTGCTTCAACCGATGAGATTATGGCTTCTTGGAAATTTATCATGTCCATCTTAGACAATATAAAAAAAGTTCCATTGAAACTTTATGAGAGGGGAGCATCAGAAGTTTAGTTGATTTCAATCAAGAAACAAAATAAGGTTGTAATTTTTCAAGCCGAGGACTGTTTGAGCGACTAGAAATTACTTGGTAAAAGGCGAATGGCGTTGGAATCACCAAAGCTTTGCTTTGTGTGATTCCTGAGCCGTTTACCTAGTAATTTCAGGAGCGAGTTCCGCAGGCTTGAAAAATTACAACCTTATTTTGTTTCTTGATAGTCGTTATCCACCCCTCAAACCCTTGCCTGTAACAAGGGTTTTATGTTATCCACAGTTTCATTTGCGTGCCTAAAATAGTAAAGTGGTATATAATATCCATCAAGTGGGAAGAAGTGGTAAATAATTTACTTATTAATACCTCTTAAATTTTCCCAGAATTTACAAAAATGTTAATCGGGGAATACAGACACACTATCGACGACAAAAACCGCCTTTCTCTCCCATCAAAATTCCGAAAGGAAATGGGTACAAAGGTGGTAGTTACGCCCGGACTTGATTCCTGTCTTTTCATCTTCACGATGAACGAGTGGGAAAAGATTTCAGGACGTTTGTCGGTGTCGGGTTCCTCATTGTTGACTGCGGACAATCGCGGCTTCAATCGATATCTCCTTGGTCGGGCGGTTGAAGTTGAGATTGACGCGGTTGGTCGCATGCTCATTCCAGAACATTTGCGACTGCGCGCCAAACTCGAGATCAAGGTCACATTTGTTGGCGTTAAGGATCGTGTTGAGTTGTGGAACGAAGCATCATGGGATGCATATGTCCATGATGTGGAACTCAAGGCCGATTCGTTGGCCGAGAAATTAGGTAAAGAAAGTACGAATTAAGATGGAAAGTGTACATCAAGCGGTTCTTTTACAGGAAGTAATAGAAGGATTCGCTTTGGTTAAAGAAAAAACTTTAATCGGGGATAGTCAGAAATTTTCCAGATCAATCCTGCCGATATATTTTGACGGCACACTTGGCGGGGCGGGACATGCGTTGGCGATTGCAAAAATACTTGAAGGAAAACTTACTTTAATTGGTCTTGATCGAGATCCGCAAACAATTGAGCGAGCCAAAAATACTTTGAACGGAAAAGCTGAACGAATTATTTTGGAAAATGAAGACTATCGCAATCTAGATTTAGTACTTTCAAAATATGAAATTTCCGGTGTTGACATGATTCTCCTTGACCTTGGAATTTCTTCAGACGAATTGGAAAATTCTGGCAGAGGGTTTTCATTTCAAAAAGACGAACCGCTACTGATGACTATGGGGGATCCGAAATCATATCCATTTACCGCTAGAGATATTGTGAACGGTTGGGCGGAAGAAGATATTGCCAATGTAATATTCGGTTATGGAGAAGAAAGATTTGCGCGCAGAATCGCCAGAGCCATCATTAATTACCGCGACAAGAAAAAAATTGAATCATCAAACGAGTTAGCGGAAATCGTTAAATCGGCAATTCCATCATTTTATGGAAGAGGGAAAATTCACCCCGCCACGAAAACATTTCAAGCGATTCGCATTACCGTCAATGATGAACTCAATGCTTTAAAACAAGGGCTGACCAAAGGATATGAAAAATTGAATTCAGGTGGACGAATGGTGATCATTTCATTTCATAGTTTAGAAGATCGGATTGTTAAGGATTTTTATAAGAAACAAGCATTTTTAGGAGCAAAAATTATCACCAAAAAGCCAATTGTAGCGGGAGATCAAGAAAGAGCGGAAAATCCTCGTTCAAGAAGCGCGAAATTGAGAATAATAGAAAAAATATGAGAAAAACAATAACACGCACATATAACATAGCTCACGAATATCAACGACAGATTACCCTTACTGTTATTGCTTTTTGCGTAGTTTTAGCCCTAGGTTACGCGGTAAATCTGTATTATGTCATTTCTAAGACCGTGGCTCTACAGAGGATTAATGCGGAGACCACGACTCTAAGCGCTGAAATTCAAGGCCTTGATGCCAAATATTTGAGCATTTCTGGGACAATTACTCCGGATATTTTCCGTAAATATGATCTAAATAAGGGACAAGTGAGCGCGTTTATATCTCGTACGACCTTGTTGGGACGCGCTGACCTGACTGGACATGAACTCTAAACAGAGATTTTGCGCTCGTCTTATTTTAGCCTGCATAATTTTGATCGCGGGAAGTTTAGTTTTAGCGCTCTATTCCATTCAAATCATAGATGGGAAATCTTATGTCGCCAAAGCGGATAGACAGTATATAAAATCAGCAAATTCAGTTTTTGATCGAGGGTCAATATTTTTTAGCACCAAAGACGGAACATATCCGGCGGCAGCCACTTTGACTTCTGAATATTTGATATACATGAATCCTAAATTAATCAAGGATCCTGTCGGGACTTACCAAGCACTTTCTCAATATATTAAGCTTGATCAAGAACAGTTTATGAGAAAAGCCGCTTTAGTAAATGATCCCTATGAAGAGTTGGCTCGTAAAGTTGGAGAATCAATTGTTCAATCAATTTCTGCTTTATCTTTGCGAGGTATCGGTATCTTGAAAGAAAGTAAACGCTCATATCCAGGCAATCAGTTGGCGGCGCACGCTTTGGGTATTATTGGTGAAAACAATAGTTTGGTTGAGGGGCGTTATGGACTTGAAAGAACTTATGAAGATGTTTTGGCGCGAACAGGGGTCGGTGGGAGCGCCAACATTTTTGCCCAACTATTTTCAAGTATTGGTGGTTCAGTGAGTGGTGGAAAATCTGGGGGACGGGGAGATATAGTAACGACTATTGAACCCACTGCTCAAGGATATTTGGAAAATGTTTTGGCAAAGACAAGTACTGAATGGAAGCCGGACGAGATTGGCGGAATTATCATGGATCCGCAAACCGGAAATATCGTGGCAATGGCGGCTTTACCGAGTTTTGATCCAAACGATACTTCAAAAGTTAAAGATCCGGCGGTGTTTTCTAATTCGCTTGTAGAGAATGCCTATGAGATGGGTTCAATTATGAAACCGCTCACTATTGCCGCCGGTTTTGATAGTCAAGCAATTACTTCTTCATTCACATATGATGATACTGGCACTATAACTTTGAGTGGTAAGAAAATTTCCAACTTTGACGGTAAAGCTAGGGGAGTAATACCGGTTCAGGAAATATTGAGTCAGTCACTCAATGTCGGAGTCGCGACAGTCGCCTTGAAGGTGGGAAAAGATGATTTTTCTAAGTATTTTTTGTCATTTGGTTTAGGAAGTAAGACTGGCATTGATCAGCCAAATGAGACCAGTGGATTGGCCAGTAATTTGAAGACTGGACGTGACATTGAAATCGCTACAATGGCATACGGACAGGGTATTGCCGTTTCGCCAATGGCCATGACTCGGGCGCTTTCCATTCTTGCCAATAATGGCAAGCTCGTTACTCCACACATTGTCCAAGAAATTGATTATCTTGACGGTACAAAAAAGAAAATTAATCCAGATTTAGGAACTTCCGTCTTAGAAAAACAAACGGTTGAGGATGTTACTGGAATGTTAGTCAAAGTAGTTGATACGGCACTTCGTAAAGGCGCGCTTAAAATGGAGCATTATAGTATTGCCGCTAAGACTGGTACTGCCCAAATTCCCGATCCAGTGACCAAGGGTTATTATCCCGATCGTTACTTGCACTCATTCTTTGGGTATTTTCCAGCTTACAACCCAAAGTTTATTATTTTTTTATACCAAAAATATCCCAAGGGCGCGCGGTATGCTTCGGAGACTTTAGTGAATCCGTTTAATGACTTGACGAAGTTTTTGATAGATTATTATAATGTTCCGCCGGATCGATGAATGAGTAACACAAATCCACAAAAGTGTGTACATGCTTTTTTGTGGATTCGTGTTATGTATTTGTGTTATTCTTGAATCGTTGTCTATAAATGCCATGAACCTACTTAAAAAAATTCTTGTCTTAATCTTAACTCTTGAATCTCGCCTGATCATTGCCAAATACAAGCCTTTTATCGTCGCGATTACTGGCAGTGTCGGTAAAACTTCCACCAAAGACGCTATTTATGACGTCTTAAAAAAGCAAAGCAAATATGTTCGCAAAAGTGAAAAGAGCTTGAATAGTGAAATCGGTTTACCGTTGACTATTATCGGCGTGCCAAATGCTTGGCGCGATTTAGGCGGTTGGTCCCGAAATATTATGGAGGGGCTCCGACTCATTTTTGCTAAAAAAGAATATCCTGATTGTTTGATTTTGGAGATCGGCGCTGATCATCCCGGCGATATTATTAAAGTCGGAAAATGGTTGCATCCGGATATTTCAGTGATCACGCAAATTAGCACTACTCCAGTGCATGTTGAATTCTTTTCATCCCCAGAAGAGGTTTTTGAAGAAAAAGCGGCACTAGCTGAAGCAATTAAACCTAGCGGGACTTTAGTTCTATTTGCGGATAATGAAAAAGTTTTGTCATTAGCGGGGCGAATTAAAAATAAAGACGTGAAAGTGATTTCTTTTGGTACGGTGCCATCCGCGCAAGTTAGAGGTTCGGAGGATCGGATCATTTACATGACACAACAAGGACTTGAAGGTCATGTTGAGATTCCAAGTCCAAATATTTCTACGATTGAAATACTGGCTTCAACCGAGACATTGGCAGATAAATTAGTAAATGATTCAGGCGCTGAAGTTTCAAATGTTAGACAGACTTCGCAAGTAAAAAACCCGATAGGTATTTCTTTTAAGCTTGACATGGACGGCAACAGCGTTCCAATATCAGTAAATGGCGTACTCGGCAAAACATATTTATATCCTCTTTTAGCGGCGGCCGCTGTCGGTAAAGTCCGAAATATTCCAATATCTTCAATTGTAGATAGTTTAAATAATTATCAAGCTCCAAAAGGCAGAATGAGCGTCATACTTGGCCTGAATGGTTCTACTTTGATAGATGACAGTTACAATTCTTCGCCGGACGCCGTTTCATCAGCCTTGCAAACTTTGAGAGAACTTGACTGTACCGGTTCTAAAATCGTGGTACTTGGTGACATGATGGAACTTGGCCAATATTCTTCTGATGAGCATCGTAAAATTGGCAGGGAAGTCGTGGGTATCGCGAATACTTTAGTGACAGTTGGTCAGCGCTCGCGTGTGACTGCCGATGAGGCGATCAAAAGTGGTTTGTCGATTGATTCGGTACGCTCATTTGAATTATCCAGTGAAGCTGGTGAATATTTGAAGTTAATCGTTAGACAAGGTGACATTGTGCTCATAAAAGGATCACAGTCAGTCCGAATGGAAAAGACAGTAAAGATTCTTTTGCGTGAGTCGGAGAAATCAGGAGAACTATTAGTCAGGCAAGAAAAAGAATGGCTTGATAAAAAGTAAAAATCGTGTTATTTTGTTTTTGTAATTCTGATTTTAGTTTTCGCATTATCGCGAAACGCGCGGCCCTATCGTCTAATGGTTAGGACACGGCCTTCTCAAGGCTGGAATCCGGGTTCGAGTCCCGGTAGGGTCACAAAAATTTGAATGATCAATGCGAATTATATAATCAGTTCACATTTGAGTGTACCTTTACTTTTTTATATGTATGTGTTATCATGCATCTGTAAGCAATCTTGACAACTAAACTGAAAGAAAGAAACAAACTATGTTAGTAAAAACATTCACGGAAACAGGTTTCAAACCGTTTCCTTCTCCTCATATCAGTGATGATGCATATGCCCAATGTCTGCAATCTGCGGCTATCGGTGCCGCTGATGTTATTCCGATTGATCGGAAAAATCGGACAATATATTTGGCCTGGCGTAGACGCAAACCAGCTCAAGGATGGTGGTTCTTTGGTGGACGCGTGAAGGCTTCTGAAACTAATGCCAGTGCCGCAATACGTTGTTTTGCAAGAGAAACAAAAGTCTCACTAGGACTCGATCGCATCACTCACATCGCGGTTCTGGACTATCTTTGGAAAGACCGTGCGCAAGAGCCCTGTGATATGGGCTGTCACACAATCGGTCATACATTTGTAGTCGAGCTTTCTTCTGATGAACTGGTGGTTTTGAGGCATGAGCTTGAACCCGGAGAGTACGATTACGAGAAGGGTATTCGGGCTTTCAATCGCGAAGAACTTGTTTTTGAGAATGTATTGCCACCAGTTATTGAATTGTACGACGAAATCTTCAAACAGCAGTAGCTCAACATTTGCTGTTTCGCATACACCTTCACAAGGTTCACCGTTTTGCGGTGAACCTTTTTTATTATATTCAAAGAAGCTTTGAATCTATACAGAATCTGTAAGATTTGGTTTTCCAAAACATCACAAAGTATATTATAATTATCTCAACTGAAATAAGATCCTATTTCATTTTTTGTTAGAAATTTGTATAATCAAAAAATTAACTATGTTTCAAAAATTCATTCCAACAATAATATTTATCATTGTCGCGCTGATTTTTTCTGTGGTGATAACTATTATTTTTAGCGTTGGTCCAAACATCGTGATTGTGCCTAGTAATTCAACCAATTCAGTTATCCTAAATACGACCAACCCAAATCCAACGCCGACAACTATCACTACGCCAAAACTCACACCCACTTCTGCGCCTAAACCTAAACCCAAACCCGCCCCAACACCGGTTTCAGCTACCGACTCCTATACGCTCTCTCAAATAGCTCAACACGGCGATTCTAAAAGTTGTTGGACGACTGTGAATGGCGGGGTATACGACATAACTGCGTGGATTGATCAACATCCTGGAGGAGCGCAAGCAATATTGGGGATGTGTGGAATTGACGCAAGTTCTGCTTACAATGATCAACATGATGGTCAGCGTCGTCCAACTGACGAACTCGCGAGTTTTAAAATAGGTACGCTAAGATAACCAATCATTATGCCCACAAAAATCACTTCAAAAGAAATTGCCCCAATAATTTTGCGCATAGCCATGTCATTAGTTTTTTTGTGGTTTGGTTCACAACAACTAATTCATCCTTCAAATTGGTTGAGCTTTGTGCCTGATTCAGTCGTGTCATTTTCACATCTTAGTGCCACCATTTTAGTTCATTTCAATGGAGCATTTGAGATAGTTTTCGGTTTGGCGTTGTTATTTGGATTTTTCACGAGAACATCGGCACTTTTATTAGGTCTTCATTTATTCAATATAACTTTAAGTTTAGGGCTTAGCGCCATCGCTGTCCGTGATTTTGGCCTATCTATGGCCACTTTAGCTATCGTATTTTATGGAATGGACAGGTTTTGTCTGGATTATCGCATGAGTTGAAAGGCCAGTGAACTTATTCATCAAGTAGCTATTTTTCAGAAGTGTGCTACAATTGCCCCACGAGAGAGCAAGTCGAGTTTTTTCGCAATAATAGTTTAAAATCAAAAAAGAAAATGCAGGGTAAAATAAAGACTCTCACCGAAAAAGGATTTGGTTTCATTGCTCGCGAAGGCGAGGCAAAGGATCTCTTCTTTCACTCAAACGATTTGAGCGGTGTTTCTTTCAATGAACTTCAGGTTGGCGATATGGTCAGCTTTGAAATAGTCGAAGGACCAAAGGGGCCAAGTGCCAAGAATGTCGCCAAGATATAAATCTTCGCTTCAAAAGAAAACCGCTCTAAGAGAAATCTCGGAGCGGTTTTCTTTTAAAATCAAGGTCGGACCTTGGGTGATTTGGAGCTAAGGTCCGACCTTGATTTTACGAACTTCCTCCATATTTGTTATACTATCTTCATGATTCCAGACAAGTTTCTCAAGCCCTACGATCCTACCAGCACGGAAGACAGGATTTATGCCCTCTGGGAAAAGAGTGGCTTTTTCAATCCCGATAAATTGCCCGAGCGTAATAAAAAAGGCGAACCATTTTCCATAGTTTTGCCACCACCGAATGTCACTGGAGTTTTACATATGGGCTCGGCATTGATGCTTGCCATTGAGGATATTATGGTTCGCTACGCGCGAATGAAAGGGAAACAGACGCTTTGGATTCCTGGGACTGATCATGCCGCTATTGCCACTCAAGCGGTTGTGGAAAAAGACATTCAAAGAAAAGAAGACAAATCTCGTCATGATCTCGGCAGGGAAGAAATGCTCCGACGTATTGGTACGCATGTTCAAACTACCCATGACATTATTGTAAGTCAGATGCGTAAGATGGGCGCTTCAATTGATTGGTCTCGGGAAGCTTTCACTCTTGACGATAAGCGCAATCTGGCCGTTCGCACGGCTTTCAAAAAAATGTATGATGATGGTTTGATATACCGTGGTTATCGCGTAGTCAATTGGGATCCAAAAGGTCAGACTACTATTTCTGATGATGAAATAGTGTACGAAACAAGAAAGACGAAACTTTACACCTTCAGGTACTCAAAAGATATACCTATTTCTATCTCCACGACGCGTCCGGAGACCAAATTGGGTGATACTGCTATCGCCGTAAATCCTGACGATCCGCGCTACAAAAAATATATCGGCGAGGAGTTTGACGCGGTCTTTGCTGGTGAACCGATTCACCTCAAAGTCATTGCCGATGCTTCAGTAGAATTAGAATTCGGCACCGGCGCTCTCGGTGTAACTCCCGCTCATTCAATTGCTGATTGGGAAATGGCCCAAAGGCACAGTTTACCACTGAAACAAGTTATTAATGAATACGCAAAAATGACTGTTGGATTGGATGGCATAAAAGATAAAAAGACAACCGAAGCGCGCGAAGCCGTGGTTGACTGGCTCAAAAAAGAAGGTTTATTGGAGAAAGAAGAAGATATTGAACATAATATAAGTTTAGCGGAAAGAACGGGTGGAATCGTGGAACCATTGCCAAAATTGCAGTGGTTTGTGGCGGTTAATAAAGAATTCAAAAGAGAAGGGGTGACTTTCACATTAAAACAATTAATGACGCATGTCGTTGAAACGGATCAAGTCCAATTCATTCCCAATCGTTTTAAAGATGTTTATCGTCATTGGATCGGAAGTCTTCGTGATTGGTGTATTTCAAGGCAGATTTGGTATGGGCACAGGATTCCAGTTTGGTACAAAAATCAGGAGATCTATGTCGGAGTTGAAGCGCCAAAAGGAAATGATTGGATCCAAGATGAAGACACTCTTGATACATGGTTTTCATCTGGTCTTTGGACTTTCTCAACTCTTGGTTGGCCAGACGAAAAAGAATTTAACATCAATCGCAAGTATCACCCAACCACTATTTTAGAAACTGGTTCTGATATTATCTTTTTTTGGGTAGCGCGCATGATTCTGATGAGTACTTATTTATTAGACGAAGTCCCGTTCAAGACGGTATATCTTCATGGTCTAGTTCGTGATGGTAAAGGTAGGAAAATAAGTAAGTCGCTCGGTAATAACATAGACCCTCTTGAAATGATCATTAAATATGGAGCTGACGCGGTGCGCATGGCACTTATTGTAGCCGTCGGTCCTGGTAATGACAGTAAGGTTGATGAGCAGAAGATTAAGGCATATAAATTATTTAGTAACAAAATTTGGAATATTGCCAGATTTATTTTGAGTGCAACCGAGAATGTCAAATATTCAGCTGAATTTTCAGAGTGGAGCGATACTGATAAGAAACACATTGAGGTCTTGAATGATTTGATTAAAGAGATTACTTCCGAAATGGATGAATACAAGTTTTATTTAGTTGGCGAAAAGCTTTATCACTATGTCTGGCATGAATTTGCCGATAAAATCATTGAGGAAAGTAAGTCAATAATTGACGGCACTGACGAAAAAGTCAAAAATTCCCGTATTCAATTTTTGCTTTACGCTTTACGCGCGATCCTTAGACTACTTCATCCATTTATGCCATTTGTGACAGAGGAGATTTGGCGGGAAGTGGGGAAGAGTAAATCATTATTGATGGTAGAGGAGTGGCCGAGATATTAATGTGAAGGTCAGGCCTTCACTTAAGCTATCCACAGTCTAACTATGCTTAACTTATATAATTATGTTGTATAATTAAACCATATGGAAAGCTATCTAAAAGAAAATCCTCATCACAGAGCGCCATTTATTATAATTTTAATATGTATTGTCACTGTTTCGTTAGTTTACACAATTGCGGTTATTTGGGGACCGAGTGATCGATTATCAACATCAACAAAATTAACATCTGAAAATAGTATTGAAGTTCAAATGGCAGAAAAATTACGCAATTCACAACCTGCTTCAGCGGCAGATCTGAATAGTATGCGCGCAGAGTTATCAAATGCAAAACCAGCTACTTCTGCGGATTTGAAGAAAATGGCTGATCAATTGAAACAAGTTGAAACGAATATTTAGATTATTTACAAAATTATTTTATTAATATTATATTTATATTATGAAAAAAACATCTCTTATCACTAGAATAGCTGCTATCACAGGCCTAATGCTTGGAGCATTTGCTTTAGCAGTTACCGCGGGAACATGGACCGCTCCAACATGTTCTCCTCCAGATTGTAATGTGGACGCGCCGATAAATGTTGGAGTTAGTGCGCAGACAAAACTTGGGGCACTTGGACTTGCACCTGGGAATCTTATTATTTGGGATGGAAGTACCAATGTTCCTGCTGGATCAGTATTGGTTGCAGATGGTACTGGACATGGTGGAGCTATTTGGGGAAGTGCAAGTGGAAGTGGGAACGGAATACCAAATAACATTGTTGTGATCAATTCAAATCAAAATTGGACAGTACCGGCTGGTGTGACTAAAGTGAGAATTCGTGCCTGGGGTGGCGGCGGCGGCGGATTTTGTGGCGGTGGAGGTAATACCGGAGCAGCGGGTGGAGACAGTGGATATGCGGAGAAACTTTTATCTGTACAGGTAGGTGATGTTATAAATTTTACGATTGGCGACGGAGGTAGTGCAGGAATTAGAACATCTAGTGACTGTGGGGCTGGGCATCCTGCTCCAGGTCCTGGTTATAACACTACTGCTACATATAATAGTGTTGTTATCATTAATGCAGGGGGAGGTCTTCCGGCTCTTAGTGGTAGTGGTGGACCGAGAGGTCGTGGCACGAGTACTGTCGGCGATGTTTTAACATATGGAACTGGAGGTTTGGGTGGATTAAATGATTTTAATGGTAATCCTGGTTCAAAGGGTGCTATCGTTATTGAATATTAATATTTTCTATCAAAACTGATGAAAATTAAAACTTTATTTATCGTATTGTTTTTTCTCCTAAGTTTCGTTTTTGTAGTTCACGCGGCTGGCAATCTTTATAGCATAAGCGGTTGGGCGTGGTCATCAAATATTGGCTGGATAAGCGCAAAAGCGTCGCAACCTGAATCTGGCGGTGGAAGTTATGGATTATTGTTGGCAACAAAAACAAATGGTACTATTGGCACATTTATTGGGTATACTTGGTCATCAAATATTGGTTGGATCAGTTTCAATACAGGAATAGATGATTGTCCGACTACTGATTCTTGGGATTCTGCGAACGCTATCAATGGTTGTATCCCATCTGTTGATCTAATTAGCGGTAAAGTTACCGGCTGGGTCCAAGCCATGTCTGGCGCTGGAAGGACAGATGGCTGGGATGGTTGGATTCAGCTTGCTGGGACCAATCATACTTCTCCAAATCTTGCGGGTACTGGAGGGATTACTTATGACAAAGTCGCTGGAAAATTCAAAGGATATGCTTGGGGAGATACAAATGTCGGGTGGATTAATTTTGATTCTGGTGTAGTCGGAGTAACACCCGTCACTTGTAATGGATGTCCCGGCACGACACCAAACCCAACCGTTGACATCTCCGCCAATCCAACCTCGGTTACATCTGGTGGAAGCTCAAATATCTCATGGACTTCAACTAATGCTACCGCTTGTGACGTTACCAGAGCGGGATCTCCTTGGAGGACTGGTACATCGGGTACCAATGTCTCTTCTGGAGCACTTACAGCTAATACTACATTTATTGCTACTTGTACCGGAGCAATTGGAACGACCCCTGCCAGTGACACTGTGACTGTCAATTCTGTAGCTAGTCTCTCCCTCTTTATTGGTCGTGCTTCTGATACACCCGCAAATGTAAATAAACCAACTTTGCCGATTACCCAAGGCGATGGTTTCAAACTAAAGTGGACAAATGGATCTGCTACGCCAAGTGATTGTCTTGCAACTGTTAATAATTCGGCGTCTTTCACGGGATTTAATAATGTCGCTATACAAACAGATGACATCATTACAGTACAAGGTTCAGAGACAAGCGCCTTATCAGGAACATATACTCTTACGATAAGTTGTCTAGATACCAATCCACTTAATGCTTCCGTTACCCTACAAGTCGGTAGTTCCGTGGAAGTTCCATTTTAAAGATTTTTCTTGGCGTTTTCTAAAGACTCCTGTTCTTCTCCTGATAATTCATATTCAGAACAGTATTTTTTTACTGGTTTGGAGAAGACATTGACATGATCTCGTGAGTAAATACTGGAAATAATCACGCCATCACCCTCTTCGTTTAGCAGGGTAGTAGCGAAGCTTTGATTACCTCCGCCACCCGTGCCCTTGAACGGATTGAAACGAATCGTGTGGATTGATTGAACACTTTTACGAAGTCGCTTCTCTACTTCGGTTAAATAAATCTCAAGATCGTTTCTGAATTTTTCTAACTCTTTCAGACTGCCTGACATATGAGTTAATGAGTCGGCGATATTTCTTGCTTCAATATGCACTAAAAATCTGCGCATTTTGAAATACATTGATATTATTAAGATCAACAAAATTATTGTCGCGATCGCGAGTAAGATTAAACCGATTAGGATCGGGTCAAGACTATTTAAAAAAGTCATTTGGCTATTATACAACAATCTGATAGATTCATGCTATATGTTCAGACGAAGAATATATTTAGATTATGCTTCATTGACTCCAATTGATCCTCAAATCATTCGTGAGGTTAATAAGTATTCATCCATAATATACACCAATCCATCCTCTTTATATTTTGAGGGTGTTTCTGCTAAAAAAGCTTTAATTCAAGGCCGAGAAATTGTGGCTAATTTTATTCATGCTCATTCAGATGAGGTCGTCTTTACTAGCGGCGGGACAGAAGCCAATAATTTAGCCTTGAGTGGAGTAGTTCAATCTGCCCGCGCTAATGGTATAGAAAAACCTCATATTATTGTTTCTTCCACTGAACATTCTTCTATTGTTGAAACAGTTAAAATGTTAGAGAAATACGGCTGTGAAATTACGAAATTATCCGTTAGTCGTTCGGGGGTCGTCTCTTTGGACGAATTGAAAAAATCAATTAAGACAAATACGGTTTTAGTTTCCATAATGACTGTTAATAATGAAGTTGGGACGATTCAGCCGATTCGAGAGATTGCGAAAATTGTTAGACGAGCAAGATTGAAGTTAGACGAGCCCGCAGGTGGCGACAGTTCTCCCGACTTGAGCGAAGCGAAACGAAGGGAGAATCCTGTCGCGCCGAGAGGGCGAATGAATAATGTTTATCCGCTTTTTCACACTGATTTCGCGCAAGCTGTTTTGTATCAGGAATTAAATGTAGAAAAACTTGGCGTTGACTTACTTACTCTTGATGGGAGCAAAGCATATGGTCCGCGTGGTATTGGATGTTTATATATAAGGAGAAATACACCAATTAATCCGATTATCTATGGCGGAGGTCAAGAATTCGGCATGAGATCTGGCACAGAAAATCTTCCCGCGATTATGGGATTCGCGAAGGCGCTTCAAATTACAGAGATTCAGGTTTTGAGATTCAGGATTCAAGAATTGAGAAATATGATGGTATCTGGATTAAAAGCAATTTATCCGAATATTGTTGTTAATGGCGGTGGGGAAGTCTCGCCACATGTTCTCAATGTTTCTATTCCCGGTATTGATAATGAATTTTTTGTTCTACAATTAGACGCCAAGGGGGTTGCTTGCTCAACTAAAAGTTCTTGTCTGCGCGATGAAGATGAGTCGTATGTCTTAAAGGCGATGGGTATAGACAGTAAAACTTCCGTTAGATTTTCATTTGGCAAGTGGACAAAAAAGAGGGAAATTGGGAGGGCATTAAAAGTTATTCAAAACCTTGCAATTCACTAATTCCTCTGCTATTATACTTTCTCATGTTGATGATTAGATTACAGCGTACGGGCCGAAAACACGAACCAACATTTCGTGTTGTTTTGACTGATTCCAAAAATGGTCCCAAAAGCGGCAAATATCTTAAAAATTTGGGCTGGTACGATACACGCATTAAGAACAAGATTGAGCAGATTGACACTGAAGCCATCAAAAATTGGATATCCAAAGGAGCTAAACTTTCTCTAACGCTCCATAACTATCTGGTAGGGCAAAAAATAATTGAAGGTAAGAAACTAAACGCGTTACCAAGACATACTCCGATCAAGAAAGTTGAGGAAGTAAAGAAGGAAGAAGCAAAATTTGTTGAAGCCCCTGCCCCAACTCCAGTAAAGGATGCCACTCCAATTGGATCAGCTCCCGCGACAGTTTAATAATTTAAGTATATGTTAAATTGAATCCTAAGTGCTTTGCACCTTAATTTGTATTTGTTATACTATTTCCAGTACAGCAGTCATCTGTACGATTAAGAATTAATTTTACGATTATGCAGAAAGATCAAGAATTTTTAGAGTATGTCATCAAGGCATTAGTAGACGCTCCAGAGCAAGTTAAAGTTACTCGCACTGTAGATGAGATGGGAGTTCTTCTCACTCTTGAAGTCGGCGCGGTAGATATGGGAAAGATTATTGGTCGTCAAGGAAATACAGCCAAAGCGATTCGGACATTGCTTCGAGTCGTTGGTATGAAGAATAATAGTCGCGTCAATTTAAAGATCAATGAACCAGTCGGCGGTCTCAAATCTCCGGAGCGCATGGCTAGTGGAACAGTCACTCCTCCGGTAACGCCAAATTCTAAAACAGTTGACGAGGCGATGGCGGATTTGAAATTGGGATAAATCAATAAATATAGCCAAAATCAGAAAATCGTGGTAAAGTCAACTTGTCACGATTTTTTGATTACATGATCACATTTCATTTTATAACTCTTTTTCCCGAAAGCACCGAGTCATATCTCAATGCCTCTATTTTGAAACGGGCTCAAGAAAGGGGACTGATTAAAATAAAGTATTACAACCCACGTGATTTTACCGTTTCATCAAAAAAAGGAAAGAAACAAACATATTCTGATAGGAGAGTGGATAACAAGCCATACGGCGGGGGACCAGGGATGGTTATTGAAGCGATGCCAGTGATAAAGGCGATTGAATTGGCGATGAAAAAAATCCAAAATTCAAAATCTGAAATTCGACTTAAATCAAAAAATATAAATAAGAAATCCAGAAAAACCACCGCGATAGTTTTTTTTAGTCCATCCGGAAAACAATTTACTAATAAACTCGCAGACGTATATAAAAAATACCCGGATATTATTTTTGTTTGTGGTCGTTATGAAGGAATTGACGCTAGAGTCAAGAAAGCATTTCCAATGGTGGATATATCAATTGGTCCATATGTTTTGACTGGTGGGGAATTACCGGCGATGATTATGGTAGATGCTATTACTCGCAGGATTCCGGGTGTCCTTGGTGATCAACTTTCTGTTGAGGAAAAACGAATCGCAAGTTCAGATGTTTATACTAGGCCAGGAGTGATTGAATATAAAAATAAAAAATTAAATGTACCGAAAGTACTATTAAGCGGTCATCATGCCAAGATGAACCAGTGGAAAGCGTCAAAGAATAATAAGAAAAAATTGATCACATTGATTTCGGAGTGAAATTAAAGTTACATATTAATTACGACACGATTATTTATATTTGTGAGCTTGCAAAAAATTATCATATACGATTAGGATCTTTTCCTAATTGTATTTCTATCCACAGCTTCAAATGCTTGACAATTTTTTCGTATCTGATAGGGTACCAACAACTTCGCAGATTGTGTTCTGCCTTAGCGGAGGATTATATAGGCCAGTATAACCCTACCCAGTGTTTATCACATCAATATAAGTATGTGAATTTAATAGCCGTTTTTTGAAAAAAACGGATTTTTTGCGTGATTACCAAAAGTATGGAAAAGTCAGATCAAATTTTGACTTAGAATTAATAACTTTTAATAAAATCATGACTACCGCTTTTCGTCCGAAGAAATATTTTTCTAGTTATCAAGCACCTTTGACTGAAATGCCAAACTTGGTTGAAGCGCAATTGCTTTCATTCACACATCTTGTTGAAAAGGGCATAGTTGGTCTTTTGGATGAATTTTCCCCGATTGAAGATTATGCTGGAAAAAAGTTTGAACTATCCATCGGCTCACCAGAACTTCAGCGTCCAAAATTTGATGAGCATTACGCGAAAGATAATAAGCTTAACTATGATGGTCAGATCAAGGTCAAGGTCACGCTCAAAAATAAAGTTTTAAATGTGGTCAAAGAACAAGAAATGTTTTTAGCTGATATTCCGCTAATGACTGACCACGGAACTTTCATCATCAATGGTGTTGAGCGCGTCATCACCCCTCAACTCGCTCGTTCCTTCGGAATCTTCTTTACGAGCAACGAAGTCAAAGGTAAAAATTATTTTGGCGCTAAAATCATTCCCGCTCGCGGAGTTTGGATGGAAATAGAAACTGACACTGACGGCACAATATATTGTCGTATTGATCGCAAGCGAAAATTCCCGGTAACCTCGCTTTTGCGTATTTTAGGCGCGGAGACAAATGAAGCTATCATAGGTCTTTTTAAGGGTAATTTAGACGCTCAAAAGGTTATAGAGCTTACTTTGAGTAAGGACCATACCAAAACCAAGGATGAATCTTATATGGAGATTCATAAAAGACTTCGTGATGGTGATTTAGCGACAGCTGAAAATGCTCGAAATTTCGTCCAGACACTCCTCAAAGAAGATCGTTATGATATTTCTAGAGTTGGCCGTTTTCGTTTCAACAAGCGTTTCGGTAAATCAATGGAAGAGAAAGAGCTTGAGCGACGCACACTATCTATTGATGACATTACGACGACTTTGGTTCATATTGTGACTTTGACGACAACTCCTGATACTCAACCGGACGATATTGATCACCTCGGCTCGCGCCGTGTCCGTTATGTTGGGGAATTACTTGAACAGCGTTTTCGTCTTGGTCTGACACAGATGAAGAGAAACATTCAGGATAAAATGTCCACTGTTGAGCCTGATGTTACTTTGCCTGTTTCATTTATATATCCTAGACCGCTTCAAGCACGTATCAAAGAGTTTTTCACCACCAACCAACTCTCTCAATTTATGGAGCAGGTGAATGCTCTTGGCGAAATTGAAAATCTCCGTCAGCTCACAGCACTTGGACCCGGAGGACTTTCGCGTGAGCGCGCTGGTTTTGAAGTTCGCGATGTTCATCCTTCACACTATGGCAGACTTTGTCCGATTCACACACCAGAAGGCCCAAACATTGGTCTAGTTTTGCGTTTGGCTATGTATTCTCGCATTAACGACTTCGGTATGATTGAAACTCCGTATGCCAAGGTTAAAGACGGCAAGATAACCAAGGAAATTGTTTATATGAATGCTTTGGAAGAAGAAAATTTCCGCATTGCCCATGCCGCCACACCATTTGATGCTAGCGGAAATATTACAGTTGATGAAGTGGAAGTCCGTATCAACGGTAAACCTGCTATGGCTACAAAAAAAGAAGTAAACTATATTGATGTCGCGACAAATCAAGCATTTTCTATCGCCACTTCTCTTATTCCTTTTGTTAACCATGATGATGCTAATCGAGCACTCATGGGATCAAACATGTATAAACAAGCTACCCCTTGCTTAGTCCCAGAAGCACCATTCGTTGCTACCGGCATTGAAGCAAAAGCAGTCGCTGATACTGGCAGACTTGTTATTGCTCCTGAAGATGGTGAAGTTACTCATGTTGACGCCAAAAGAATTGTTTTCGTTACTAAAAAAGGCAAGAAGCATGAATATAAGCTAGTTCTTTTTTCCCGAACCAATGGTTTTACTGCTTTCCATCAGCGTCCGATTGTTTCGGCAGGCGATAAAGTCAAAAAAGGAGATGTTCTGGCGGATACTTCAACTTCCGACAAAGGTCAAATTGCTCTTGGTCACAACGCTCTAGTGGCTTTCATGTCATGGTCAGGAAATAATTATGAGGACGCTATCATCCTTTCTGAAAGAGTAGTCAAGAATAGTAAGTGGAGTTCTATTCATATTGAAGAATTTGTAGTCAATGTCCGTGATACCAAACTTGGCCCAGAAGTTACTACTTGTGATATTCCCAATGTCGGTGAAGCCAAGCTTAAAAATCTTACTGAAGAAGGTATCATCAGAATTGGCGCGGAAGTTAGACCTGGTGATATTTTAGTCGGAAAAATTTCTCCCAAAGGAGAGACACAACTTACGCCTGAAGAGCGTTTACTCCGTTCTATTTTCGGTGAAAAGGCGCGTGATGTGAAAGATACTTCCAAGCGCATGGAAAATGGCAAGCGCGGTCGTGTTATTTCCGTAAAGATTTTCTCACGCGAAAAAGGCGACAAACTAGAATCAGGAATTATCAAGAAAATTTACGTGGAGATTGCTCAAGTTCGTAATATTTCAGTTGGTGATAAAATGGCTGGTCGCCACGGCAACAAAGGTGTCATCTCAAAAATTCTTCCAGAAGAGGATATGCCATACATGGAAGATGGAAAACCGATTGATGTTATTTTGACCCCACTCGGCGTGCCTTCTCGTATGAACCTAGGCCAGATTCTAGAACTGCATCTTGGTTTGGCGGCCAATGAACTCGGATATCAAGCTATTGTTCCTCCCTTTGCCGGAGCGACTGATGCGGAGATTAAGGAGGAATTGGTTAAAGCTGGTTTTGATGCTTCTGGAAAAATGAAACTCCGAGACGGTAGGACGGGTGAACATTTTAGTCAGCCAATTGCGGTCGGTTACATGTATATTCTCAAATTACATCACATGGTGGAAGACAAAATTCACATGCGTTCAATTGGACCTTACTCTTTGATTACTCAACAACCATTAGGCGGTAAGGCACAAGGTGGAGGCCAGCGTTTCGGAGAAATGGAAGTCTGGGCTTTGCTCGGTCACGGCGCCGCTCACACACTCCGTGAAATACTTACTGTTAAATCAGATGATATCATTGGTCGTTCGCAAACATTTGACGCTATCGTTAAAGGTGAGCGTCCGAAAGCGCCAAATCTACCAGCCTCATTCAATGTGCTTCTGAAAACCCTTCGCGGTCTGGCGTTAAATGTTGAGCTTATCAATAAACCTCGCGTTGAGGAGGAATAATTCTTAGCGAGGTCCGACCTTGATATATTGAGGTCGGACCTCGCTGAAATCTAATTTAAACTATTATGAATAAAAAAATTATTTTGGGGGTTATAATTATAGCGATATTAGTCGTTGCTGGTTGGTATCTATTCAAACCACGCCTTGCGTGTTGGCCATATTGTCCTAATATGACTAATCAGAATAGAGAGGAGATAAAACAATCGGCACTTGAAGTACAAAATAATCAGATTAATAAGTCAAATAATTCTTTTTCTGTTCAAGATCTTGCTTATATTAATCAAAAATACGGATTTTCTCTTATTTTTCCAATTTCATGGACAGATTATCAGGTTAATCAGAGAAATCAGGCAATGACAGAATTTGGGTTTTATGTCCCAGATGCCTTTCCAAAATTTCAAGCTCTATTTTATGTAGGTGTTACTAAAGATGAACAAAGTTGTGAAGAATGGTCGAATCCTAAGACTGATGAGCCACACGATTATTGTATTATAAAAGTTGATGGAAATATCTATCATTATGGGAAAGCACAAGACATTATTCCAATACTTGACCGAAAATATCAAGATATTGATTTGATCATAAAAACATTTAAATTTATTAAATAAATTATCACCATGACCACAATTACAAAAAAACTTTCAGATCCTCAACAGTTTGACATCGTCAAGCTTTCACTTGCTTCGCCTGACAAAATCCTAGAATGGTCATATGGTGAGATCACCAAGCCGGAAACAATCAATTACCGAACACAGCGTTCAGAAAAGAGCGGTTTGTTTGATGAACGCATATTTGGTCCAGATCGAGACTATGAGTGTTATTGTGGAAAATATCGCGGTATTCGCTACAAAGGTATTGTCTGTGAAAAATGTGGCGTAGAAATCACTCGTTCAATAGTTCGCCGTGATCGCATGGGTCATATTGAACTAGCTTCGCCTGTTTCTCACATCTGGTTCTTGCGTTCAGTTCCATCACGCATTGGGCTTATTCTTGGGATGACTACTGCCGATCTTGAGAAAGTTGTTTACTTTGCTGGTTACATTGTTACCAAGGTAAATGAATCGGAAAAAGAGTCCTTCTTGAAGGAGCTTGAGGGTGAGTATAAAAGTAAAGTCAAAACTGCCCAAGATGACAAGACCAAGGAAGCTTTGAAAGAACTTGTCGTTAGCGCGCGCAAAGAAATTGAGAGCTTAGAACTTGGCATGGTTATGGATGAGGTCGCATACCACAAGTTTGCTATGAAATATGGTTCACTTTTTGAAGCCGGCATCGGCGCGGAAGTCATTTATGACCTTTTAAAAAAGATTGATCTAAATAAGTTAAAAATTGAACTTGAGGGTTATCTTGAAGAAGCCGGATCGGCTGACCGCGAAAAACTTTCCAAGCGCGTCTCACTAGTCAAACAAATGATCAAAGCCAAAGTCCGCCCAGAATGGATGTTTTTGATTCGTATTCCAGTTATTCCACCGGGTATTCGTCCAATGGTCGCGCTAGATGGTGGTCGTTATGCCACTTCTGATGTCAATGACCTCTATCGTCGTGTCATCAATCGCAATAATCGTCTTTTGAAACTTAAAGAGATCAACGCTCCAGAAGTCATTTTGCGTAATGAAAAGCGTATTCTCCAAGAAGCAGTTGACGCTTTAATTGATAACTCTATTCGTCATAGTTCATCTGCCGGTGCCGCCGCTGTAGCCGCCCAAAAACGCGCCTTGAAATCACTATCAGATAGCTTGAAATCAAAGCGTGGTCTATTCCGTCAAAATTTGCTCGGAAAGCGTGTTGACTATTCAGGTCGTTCCGTGATCGTAGTCGGTCCAGAACTCAAACTTGATGAATGTGGTTTACCAAAACATATGGCTTTGGAATTGTTCCGATCATTTGTTATTTCCGGTCTTTTGAAGAAGGAATTAGCATATAACATTCGTGGCGCAAACCGTTTAATAGATGATGGTGCCAAGGAAGTTTGGGAAATATTAGAAGAAGTCATTGCTGGTAAATATGTATTATTGAACCGTGCGCCAACATTGCACCGCTTGGGTATCCAGGCATTTCGTCCGACCTTGATTGAAGGTAATGCTATCCAAGTTCATCCACTCGTCTGTACGGCTTTCAACGCCGACTTTGATGGCGACCAGATGGCTGTGCATGTTCCACTTTCTGTAGAAGCGCAGTTAGAGGCCAAGATGATCATGGCTTCTGATAAAAATATTCTAAAGCCGGGTAACAATGATCCAACAGTTGTAGCCAAACTACTTGATATTGTTCTCGGATGTTTTTGGGTGACAAAAATAGTGGATGAAACTCTTGGCACGGGAAAATATTTTGAATCTCCCGATACGGCCGTTCTGGCGCATAGTTTTAAAAATATTGATTTGCGCGCCAAGGTCAAAGTTCTTGCTCCAAAAACAGCAAAATACGCATTGATGAAAGGGGGGATCTTTGAGACCACCGTTGGGCGTATCTTATTCAATGACATTCTTCCAGAAGATTACCCATTCTTAAATGAAGAGGTCGGTCGTAAGCGCATAGGCATAATAATTGACGACATGATCACTATGAATGGTTCAGAAAATGTCGCTCCGATTTTGGATAGAATAAAGACTTTTGGTTTTAGTTACGCTACTCATTCGGGTACGACTTGGGGTATTGATGATATCATGATTCCGCCAGCTAAATACGAAATCATTAAAAAAGGTAAACAAAAAGCTGAAATAGTTACTCATCAGTTTAATGAAGGTCTTTTGACTGAAGAAGAAAGAATTAGAAAACATATTGAAATCTGGCAACACGCAAAGGGTGAAGTGGAAAAGACTATTCCGTCTTCATTAGATAAAAATGGTTCAGTTTATGACATGGTCAATTCTGGCGCTCGTGGATCACTTTCACAAATCACCATTATGGCTGGCATGAAGGGTCTCATTGCTTCGGTTTCTGGCGATACTATTGAATTCCCGATTCTTTCTTGCGCCAAGGAAGGTTTAACTCCGATTGAGTATTTTATCACTACCCACGGCTCCCGCAAAGGTTTAACGGATACCGCGTTAAATACCGCCAAAGCCGGTTACCTGACTCGTAAATTATTCGTCGTGGCGCAAGACGTGGTTGTCTCAGAAGACGATTGTGGGACTAAAGAGTTTATCGTTATCAGGAAACAAACTGCCTCAGGAATGGCAATTCCATTATCAAAGAATATTCGTGGTCGTGTCTTGGCGGAAGAGATCAAGGGTACAAATGGAAAAGTCATGTTTGATAAAGGTCATTTGCTTTCAAAACTAGACGCGGCGGCCGTAGAAGATGCCGGTATTGAAAAGGTTCATGTTCGTTCGCCACTTTCCTGCAAAACTATTCGCGGTGTTTGTTCACAATGTTATGGACTTGATCTTGGAAAGAATAAATTGGTAGATCTAGGTGAAGCAGTCGGCACAGTTGCCGCTCAAGCTATTGGTGAACCTGGAACACAATTGACTATGCGTACTTTCCACGCCGGTGGCGCCGCATCTCAAGGCGGTGACATTACTCAGGGTTTGCCTCGTGTTGAAGAGATCTTTGAGAAGCGCCGACCAAAGAGTCCAGCTGTGGTCGCGACTGTTGATGGAATGGTCACAGAAGTGAAAGAAGTTGGCAAAGAGAAAATTATTCGTGTTATTCCAGAGATTGAGGATAAGGGTAAAAAGAAGTCCGTTGAAGTTGAATATACTTTTCCATATCGCCGTACGATCTTGGTCAAGGTTGGCGATCATGTTAAAAAGGGTAATCTATTAACTGACGGTTCGGCTGATATTGACGAGGTTTTTGAATTTGGCGGTGAAGAGCGCGCTAAGGAGTATGTTATTACCGAAGTCGGTAAGATCTATGAACTTCAAGGCGAAACTGTTTCCAGAAAGCACATTGAGCTTATCGTGAAGCAAATGTTCTCACGCCGTCGCGTCAAAGATGCTGGTGATACGAATCTGACCGAGGGTTTAATTGTTGATGATACTTATCTGTCAGAAGAAAATGTCATCGCAAAAAGTGCTGGTGGTTCACCTGCAAAGGTTGAGAAGTTAGTCATGGGTATTACTGAAACATCATTGTCACGCAAGAGTTTCTTATCAGCGGCTTCATTCCAACATACTACTAGAGTCTTGATCGGAAATGCCGTTCGTGGAGCGGAAGACAATCTAACCGGTCTGATGGAAAATGTCATCATTGGTCGTCTAGTGCCAGCTGGTTCTGGTTTTTCAGGATCATTAAAAAAAGAAATGGTTGACGCTTTGACGCCAAAAGAACAAGGGTTTGAGTAGTGGCGAAGGAGGCAGAATGTGTGCAGATACTGATTAACAAAAGGTTATCATGATATTAGTTAAACTACCACGTCGTCTAACTTCTTAGTTGTTAATCAGTATCTGCACACATTCTGCCTCCTTTGCTTAGTCGATTTTCAATATGTTTCCACTCCATTCTAACAGTGTGTTAGTATGTAAACACTATGCGCAAGATAATTATTAAAGAAGGCCCCCTTGTCTTTCTTCGGAATGTCTTGTCTATGGAAATCATCGCCGCCCTATTCTTTTTTGGCTTGTCATTTATAAGTAATTATGGCCAATTGTACCAAAATTGGGGTTTTTCTGATTACATCAGATTTGACCTTTTTGAAATATTTATCTTTTCTGTCTTTCAGTTAGTATATATCTCACTTTTATTTTTTGATTGGTATTTTACCAACTATGAAATTAACGGAAAGGAGATAATCAAAAAATCAGGTTTACTATTTCGCCGTCGTAAAGCTGTAAGTTTGGCTGATGTAGCTTCAGTAGAAATAAACCAGTCGCCGATAAGTCGGATGATGTCTCATGCCACCATCATTCTTGAACACGCCAATGGTCATATGACAAAAATCAGAAATGTCTCTAATTTTGATGAATATATTTACCTAATCAAGAGTATGGTTCAATAAGCTTCTGGACGGACCTTGACACAAGATCCGAAAGTTTTATTGGAAAAGGGCGAAGGATTTTTTATTGAATTTAAACAGACGCTTCGTTATGACGCGCGCAAAGGTGAAATTAGCAGGGAATTAGAGAAAATGGTTCTCAAAACGATTGTTGCCTTTCTGAACGCAGAAGGAGGTACTCTACTGATTGGTGTAAATGATGATGCTGAAATTGTTGGTCTAGATAATGATTACAAAACACTGACCAAAAAAGATCGTGATGGGTTTGAGAATCATATGACTATGTTAGTAAAAACTCTGATTGGTTTGTCATTCACAAAATATGTCACGGTGCGGTTTGATTCAATTGACGGTAAAGATATTTGCATTGTGATAGTTAAAGAAGGTCACAAACCGGCGTATCTACACAATGGTGATAAAAAAGAAGACTTCTTTGTGCGAGTAGGGAACTCAACGCAACCTTTTTCTATGAGTGAGGCGGAGGAGTATATCAAGACGCATTGGAAATAAACTCTGATATTTGGCAAGGCCTACCCTTGTCTAAATTCTTAGCGAGGTCGGACCTCGCTAAGATATTAAATCCTTCCTTTCCGATCTCGCCCGATCTAATTCTGTCAAAAACTTTTTGCGCAAGCGGACACTTTTTGGAGTAATTTCCAAATATTCATCATCACGCATCAATTCCAGACCTCTTTCAATAGACAATTCAAATGGTGGTACCAGCATCAACGCCTCATCTTTACCCGACGAACGCATATTACTCATAGCTTTACCTTTTGTTGGATTGACATCCATATCGTCGCCTTTGGCAGTATCACCAATAACCATACCTTCGTAAACTTCAACTGCTGGTCCTACGAAGAGGCGACCGCGATCTTGAAGATTCCAAAGTGAGAAGCCAAGAGTTTTGCCAGAAGCCATAGATGTCATTGAGCCCGTTTCGCGTTTTTCAATTTCACCAACGTGATCCTTGAAACCAGTTACTCGACTAGACATGATACCTTCACCTTTTGTGTCAATTGTAAATGCGTTACGATAACCCAAAAGACCGCGAGTTGGAATTTCAAAGACCATGCGTACTTGATTGCCATGAGCTTTCATGTCATTCATGATTCCTTTTCTTTTGCCTAGAGTTTCTATAATTGTCCCAGAATATTCTTGCGGACAATCAATGATCACTTCCTCAAAAGGTTCTAACATTTTGTCATTTTCTTCTTTAACAATGACTTTTGGCTGTGAGACTTGTAGTTCATATCCTTCGCGACGCATATTTTCTAGTAAAATAGCGATATGGAGCTCACCTCTGCCAAATACATTCAGGTATTCGTTTGAAGAAAAGTCAACTTTTAAACCGACATTTGTTTCTAATTCTTTGTGGAGCCGTTCACGGATTTGTCGGCCAGTTACAAAAGTCCCTTCGCGTCCGGCGAAAGGTGAATTGTTAACTAAAAATTGCAGAGAAATCGTCGGTTCATCAACAGTAATGGCCGGAAGTGGCTGTGAGTTTTCATTATCGGTAATTGTCTCGCCAATATAAATGTTAGGAATACCAGCGACGGTAATAATATCACCAGATTCTGCTTGATCAATTTCTACACGCTTTTTTCCTTCAAAAGTGAATAATTTAGTAATTTTACCTGTAAATGATTTGCCATTGATGTCTTTAACCCAGACACTTTGGCCATTTTTTATTATTCCATTATAAATACGGCAAATGGCGAGGCGACCAAGGAAATTGTCATAACTTAGATTAAATACTTGTGCTTGAAGTGAATTGTCAGTTATGCCGCTAAGACTTTTTTTATTTGCCGGTGGTACATGCTCAAGAATAGTATCCAAAAGTGGTGTCAGATCTTTGGAGTCGTCAATTAAAGATTTTTTCGCGATTCCAGTTCGGCCAATAGCATAAATAGTAGGGAAATCAATCTGACTATCATGCGCGCCAAGTTCCATAAAAAGCTCTAGGACTTCGTCATGAACACGAAGCGGATTGGCTGCTGGTTTATCAATTTTGTTGATTATTACAATAGGTTTCAATCCTAATTCAAGTGATTTCTTCAAGACAAAGCGAGTCTGTGGCATAGGACCTTCTTGGGCGTCTACGACTAAAAGAACAGTGTCAATTGAACGAAGAACGCGTTCAACTTCAGATCCGAAATCAGCATGGCCTGGAGTGTCCACAATGTTGATTTTGGTACCCTTATACATTATTGAGGTATTTTTAGCGTATATCGTAATACCGCGCTCCTGTTCGAGCGCGTTTGAGTCCATTGTACCTTCGTCACCATGACCGCATTGGGCCATGATAGCGTCAGTCAGCGTAGTCTTCCCATGATCTACGTGAGCGATAATTGCAATATTACGAATCTCCATAGTTGAGCGTACAGAATACACTGTTTGGAGATTTTTGTCAAAAATAAGTGAGGGCCTGACCTTCACTAAAATTTCGCCACAAAACAAAATCTTGATCAAATCTTGATCAAATCTTTATTGTTTCTTGATTTCGGTCTGCTAGGGTATTTACATGAAACAAAAAGAACGAAATATTCGCCAAATAGTTGGAACACATGAAAAAAATAATCCAACCGCGGTTGAGATAATTGACGACATTTTAGCGTATGCGGTAAAAATGAGGGCGTCGGATATTCATTGTGATCCAAGGAAAGATGATACCCTAGTTCGTTTGAGAATTGACGGGCAAGTTGAACATGTCGGTATAATTTCCAAAAAAATTCATGAAGAAATGATATCTCGGTTGAAAATTTTATCTGGCGCGAGGACTGATATTCACGCGATTCCTCAAGATGGTAGGTGGAGAGCTGACATTGATGATCAGACATTCCATATTCGGATCTCATTCATGCCGACCTATAATGGTGAAAACGCGGTTATGCGTCTCTTACCCACAGTTGTCTCTGAAGAAATTACTTTTGCCAAGCTTGGTTTTAATCCTGACCATGTTCGTTCTATCGCCACGACTTTGAAGAGAACCTCTGGTTTAGTTTTAGTTACTGGACCAACTGGCTCCGGAAAGACAACCACTCTTCATACTTGTTTGACGCTCAAATCACGAGAGTCATTATCTATCATTACTCTAGAAGATCCAATTGAGTATGAGATTCCGTCAGTCCGTCAAGTTCATATTCATCACAATCATGGAGTTACATTTGCTTCAGGATTGCGTTCCGCTCTTCGCCAGGATCCTGATGTAATTATGGTTGGAGAGATTCGTGACACTGAAACCGCGCGAGTTGCGATTCACACGGCGCTAACGGGTCATTTGGTTTTATCAACGCTTCATACCAATTCAGCGCTTGAAGCCATTCCACGGCTTGTGGATATGGGCATTGATCACTATCTTTTGGCTTCAACCTTGAAGCTGGTCGTTGCCCAACGATTGGTTAGGGCAATTTGTCAAACTTGCTTTTTGTCCGGCTGTTCAGGATGCAGAAATAGTGGTTATCTTGGTCGATCTGTTATTGCTGAAGTCTGTGAAATTGATTCGGGAATGAAAAAGCTGATCACTGATAAAGAAAGCGTGTCTGCCTGTTTGGCCTATGCCAAAGTCCAATGTTTTCGGCCGATGGTTGAAGATGGCTATGAAAAGGTTGAATGGGGAATTACCACGAAAGAGGAGGTGATGAGAGTGTTATTTGAGTGAGGTAGAAAGTTAAATATAAATCTGATTAAAACATATGAAAATATTTCACAAAAAATGGAAGAGGCGCGATCTGATTTTATTATTGGAGCGTCTAGAATTATATATTTCTTCCGGTTTGACAATAGACAAGGCGCTTGAAATTTTAGGACAGGGGATTTCCGAGCGACAAGCCACTTCATTGGCAAAAGTTCGAGCAAATGTCGTGGCGGGATCCCCATTGTCAAAGTCCTTCGCGACTCATTTAAATTTGTCTAGAACTCTTGTCGGACTGATAGAACATGGCGAATCATCTGGAGAGCTGGCGCGAACTATTCAGACCGCTAAAACCTTACTTGAGAGAGAAGAAGAGTTATCAAAAAAATGCTTATCAGCATTGGCGTATCCAGTCATTATTGGAATCTTTTCTCTAATTTTAACTATTGGATTAGTTCGTGGAGTTATGCCGCAAATTATTCCAATGTTGAAAAGTTTGCATGTTCAACTTCCATTATTAACTAGAGTGGTGATGTTCGTTTCTGAAAATCTTTTATCTTATGGACTCTATATTTTTCTAGGAATTATTACAATTTTCATCACAACTAGTTTTACCTATAAGAAATCCTCTTTATTTAAAGGATTTTGCCATAATTTTCTGGCTCATATACCAATATTGGGTCAATTGTTTTATTCCTATTATTTATCACTATTTCTTCAATCTTGTGGCTCTCTTGTTGAATCGGGGTTGCGAATTGGATATTCATATTCCAATACCACGGCGACGGTGTCATTCATCCCTTTATCAAAATTATTGAATACCCAGATAGTAAATATTCACAGGGGAATTCCTTTAGGGTCATTGATGGCAAATAAATCCAATAAAATCCCACGTTATATCTCACCGCTTCTTTTAGCTGGTGAATCTTCCGGGACTCTTGGAAAATCATTGATTCGCGTCGCATCCATACTAGATCGTGACATAGAACACTCATTAAAAAGAATGACTTCACTGATAGAGCCAGTAATGATGGCGGGAATGGGTTGCGTGGTTGGTGCCATAGCGCTTTCAATCATGATGCCGATTTATGATATTTCTAGAGTGCTTCAACATTAATTAAAAAGTAATCAAAGATTAAAGACGAACTTAGTAAACATGAATTTTGTAGAAGTTATGTTGCTTCACCACATTATTTTCATTGAGGGTTCTGCATAACTTCTACAAAATTCATGTTTACTAAGTTCACGACATAATGTTCAAGATTCAAAATCATAAATCAGGTCTAATCTTGGTAGACATCATTCTGGCGCTTACTTTAGCGACTTTGTTTGTCGTAATTATCACACAATCATCGCGTAATCTGAGGGATGTTTTTGAGTCAGCGCGTGAACGAAATCGTTTGCTTGATGTCTATGAACAGCATGCAAGTGAATTTGAAGACCTAATGCCTTATGAATCTCGCGTGATTACTTTTGACGCTGATGGATGGAATACTTCAACCACGACGATTGGTGCCATCGCGCGTTGGTATGGCAATGATCGAATTCAAACCGATGTGACGATTTCCACTGAATCACCGGGAACATTCGCTACTTCAACAACTGGTTATTCACGACATATTACTTTTGATGTCATCAGAAACTTTTCATTTACGAACATCAATAATTTTGCCGGGACGCCATTATGTTCAGTTGATTTTACGAACAAAGAGGTTGTTGGTTCGTACTCATTTCAGCGCGATCTCAATTTAATTAATACTTCAACATTTTTATCATTAAAATCTCCTCAATCTTTAGTTCCTACGATCACTCCAATTACTTTACCAGTCAATCCATTATTACCTCTGACTGATATTGAAGCGCGAAATGGCGTGGTTTATATTTCAAGCGATTCTCCACTTGCTTCAGACCCAGACTTATTTATTATTGATATTAAAGATCCCAAACACGCGCAAATTATTTCTTCAATAAATACCGGACCGGGAATAGCAAGCATAACTTTGGCTGGTAACCGCGTATTCGCGGCGGCGGCAAGTACAGCGACCCAGTTGCATGTTATTCGTCTTGATGGCTTAAATTTGCCAATCTTGGAAAAGAAATATCAATTGCCTTTACCATATGCCACAGCTACTCCACCTTTGGCTAGTTCAATTTTTTATAATAAAAACCATGTTTTTATTGGTACGACAAAATGGGACGGCAATGAGTTCTCAATTATTGATGTGAGTAATCCAGTCGGTTCGGTTCAAATTAGCGGATTAGAAACAGGTAGTCAGATTAATGATATTTTTGTGCGAGATAATATCGCTTATATTACTGGTTCAGATCAACAACAATTGAGTGTTGTAAATATTCATAATCTATCCAATCCGAGTTTATTGGCATCATTTAGTCCGTCTGGTTGGCAACGGCAGGAAGGGAAAGCCCTCTCGTTTTTTGAAGATAGCTTGAATATGACTAGAACTTCCGGTGGATTTAACATCAAACAAGATCACGAGCTTTTTTCTTGGGCTACAACATCATTGGCTGAATTAAATTCTGGGATTGTGCCAAGTGATTCATTTGCGCCAAAATCAGTTGATATTTCCGGCGGAGCTTATGGTGTGGTAACTGATCGATCTTATATCTATGTAGCGACGCGCCAGCTAAATAAAGAGTTTCAAATATTTGACCAGAATTTATCTACGACGACGGCAAAAACTTTTTCGTTGCCAGCTTTGCCGCAAACAATGACTTGTGACGGGGATTATTTATATATTTTAGCTAATAATGCGCCCGTGATTTATCAGATTTTATTTAAATAAAACAATGCATAACACGAATCCACGAATAAAAAACGCGAGAAAATTGGACGAATCTTTTAGGTGTTTTAATTTCGTCGTGCGAGGTATGACCTTGATAGAAGTAATAATTTACACGGTTTTACTTTCTTTGTTGATAACCAATATGATCAATTATCTATATACAATGCATATTAACAACATTAAACTCATTAACGATGTTCAAGATTCTCAAAATCTATAAATCATGTCGTCGCCGAAGAATATATGGTTTTATTGCCACGACCGCCATCATTTTACTTTCAACAGGAAGTTTAGCATTTCTTGTTGCGACTTCATCTGCCGTTTTCATGTATGCCGATAGTATTGAAAAGAGGGAAATCAGAATTCAAAATAACCTTAATCAGCAAGCTTGCCAAGATACTCTACGAATAATGAATGCCAAGGATTATTTCTTAAATGTTGACATTCAACTTAGTGATTTTGGATGCGGTGTGAATGTGAAGGCCTGACCTTCATATCGTAAATAAAAAAATGGCCCGGACATTCGCTTCATTGCTGAAACAAATGCCGGACCAGATCGTGAGAGTCTCCATCATCGCTTGTAAGTATCGGAATTAATCCTGTCTTAGATTGAACTCCGTCTTAGACCTTCCGAGTTTAGCCTTGCGGTTTATTTCGTTAAGTCATCTTGCAATTGATTCTGGAATTCCTCTACCTTTTTTAGGGGCAGAAGGACATTGTGAGTTGGTGTCCTCACCGTGATTTTTCGCTTGCGCTACTATTTCATGTCCTGGCGTGAACGAACTGATACGGTGTTCGCTTCGTCGGTCTATTGTTCTTTGTTCCCTCCACTGGCGATCTTACGATCGTTGCATGAAAGAATGTTCGGAACTCATTCTGGACTACCTAGTCCAGTGCATACCTAGTCATTGCTTCTTGATGATATTGATGCTTTTGAGGCACCAACATTCATTGGCATGAGTACTTTTTACATTAGCACCCACTGAACTCTGTATGGGTTTTGCAACCTTTTTGACCTTGCGGTCATACAAGTAATGTTTAGTGTCATCAGTTGTTTTCGTATCTTACCTTAGTTGAATTTCTTCTTCTTTGGTTTGAAACTATACAATTGTAAACATTCTTTGTATTTTGGGCGCCTTTCTCTCTAGGCTCCCCGGTTTCACACCTTGACTTGATGTGAGACCGTAAACTTTTAAGGAACAACTCCACTTGGAGCGTGAAGAGGATGATACACCCACCAAGCAATCCTCGTCAAGCGTTTTTAAAATACAAATTATTTTAGGAATCTTGTCAAATTTTGGTATTTTAGGGATAAAAAAATGAGTAGCTAAACTTTGCTTTTTTGATTTTACACTGTAGACTTTCACTATGTCACTCTCAATCGGCATCGTCGGTCTCCCAAATGTTGGAAAATCAACCTTATTCAACGCGCTCACAAAAAAGAGCGTCCTAGTGGCAAATTATCCATTTGCGACAATTGATCCATCGGTCGGTGTCGTGGCGGTCCCGGATGATCGACTCTGGAAGTTGAGTGAATTCTCAAAATCAGCTAAAACTATTCCTGCCGTCGTGGAATTCGTAGACATTGCGGGTTTAGTCAAAGGCGCGTCTGTCGATGAGGGACTCGGTAATCAATTCCTTTCAAATATCCGTGAGACTGACGCTATCGCCGAAGTGGTGAGGATTTTTGAGGATGACAACATTATCCATGTTGATGGTAAAATCAATCCACTCAAGGATATTGAAGTCATAAATTTAGAACTTATTTTGGCTGATTTGCAGACAGTTTCAAAAAGGAGCTCAAATCTTGGTAAAGAAGTTAAGGCTGGCAAAAAAGAGGCGATTATTGAACAGGGTTTGATTCAGAAGTTAAAAATCGCGCTTGAAACGGGAAAATTCGCTTCTACCGTCATAGCTGATGAATTTGAGAAACCTTTTTTGAAATCACTTCACCTTCTGACATCTAAACCATTTATGTATGTTTTGAACAAGAAATCGGGTGGCAAAAATTTAGATGAATTTCAAGGTCCGACCTTGGATGAAAGATATATCTCGCTGATGGCGTTTTTTAAAGAAGTCAATGCTTCATGGGTAATTGTTGATGCCGGGATTGAACAGGAGCTCAAAGATATTGATGATAAAGATAAAAAAGAACTTCGCGAAGGTCTTGGCGCGAATGATGACGGGATTAATAATTTGATCAAAAAAGGCCACGAGCTTTTAAATTTGATTACTTACTTCACGACCGGGGAAGACGAAAGTCGTGCCTGGACGATTAAAAAAGGTTGGACCGCGCCTGAAGCTGGTACCGCAATTCATGGTGATTTTAAGGATAAATTTATCCGCGCGGAAGTTATTGAGTGGGATAAATTACTTGTCGCTGGTTCATTTGGCGTGGCGCGTGAAAAAGGACTTCTCCGCACGGAGGGAAAAGAGTATGTGGTCAAAGATGGGGATGTGATGGAGTTTAAGATTTAGGCAAAGAGAAAGGCGTTGCTATTGTATTATCAAGTTCGATATAATCTTGACTTTTGCCCCCAATCATGCCATCATTGTTTTGAAGCAATTTTGCACATTTGCAGTTAACCCTGTTCCTAAGAACAAATGAAAGGCCACATGCTTACAATGTTAGTGACATTGTTGGTGATCGGACTCAAAGTATTGTTTGTACTTCTCGCGACAGTACTGTTAATATTCGGTTTTTTTGTTTTCCTGCTCCACCCCGTTTGGACGAAGGGCCTAAGGAATTCATTACCGTTTTTCCTGCTTGGTTTGGTTATTGCCTTTCTGCTTTTCAAGAAGTAGTAGGTATGACAAATCATCGTCAAATTTTACAAGCCGTTCCCACGAGGGACGGCTTTTTTGATACTTATAACATTTTGAGTTATGATTACACTTATGAAAAATTCTGGCGAAAAAGTCAATCCAAAAGCGTTAAAATTACCTGCTTATGACCATTCAAAGATAGAACCTAAGTGGCAAAAACTTTGGGAAAAACAAAAGTTTGACCAGGCCAGAGAAGATCCAAAGAAAAAGAAGTTTTACGGTTTAATTGAATTTCCGTATCCATCCGGCGAAGGACTGCATGTTGGACATATTCGCAGTAATACAGCCATGGATATTATTACTCGAAAGCGTCGAAGAGAAGGCTATGAAGTTTTGTTTCCTATCGGTTGGGATGCTTTTGGTCTGCCAACCGAAAATTACGCTATTAAGACTGGTATTCAGCCCGCCATAGTTACCAAAAAAAACACTGATACATTTCGCCGACAATTGAAAGCGCTGGGTTTTTCTTTTGATTGGTCGCGTGAAATAGATACGACTGATCCCAAATACTATAAATGGACGCAGTGGATATTTTTGCAATTCTTTAAAAAAGGGCTGGCTTATAAAAAGAAAATGGCTATCAATTGGTGTCCAAAGGATATGATTGGTCTAGCAAATGAAGAAGTTGTAAATGGTTGTTGTGAACGATGTGGCACGCCCGTGGAAAAACGAGAGAAGGAACAATGGATGCTGGCTATTACTAAATATGCCGATCGATTAGACAGAGATTTAGATGAAGTTGATTTTCTGGAAAAGATTAAAATTCAACAAAGGAATTGGATAGGGAAGAGTGAGGGTGCGGAGATTGGGTTTAAGTTTGTCATTCCCGCCCTTGATGGAAGTCGAGGACATGCTCCAACGGGAATCCAAGATCACATTGCGAATTTTGTCTTGCTTCATGGATTTACCGCCACGCCAGATGATGATTTTCACCCTTGGCTCAAGAAAAAACTTGAAAATTTAGGATATAAAGTGCAAGCGCCGAAATTGCCGAATACTGAAAAACCCACAGAAAATGAGCAGGTTGAATTTGTCCTAGATAATGTCAAGTTTGATGAAAATACTGTCTTACTTGGTCATAGTCTTGGTTCTGTGGTTGCTTTAAAGGTTTTAGAAAAACTTAATAAAAAGATCGCAGGACTTGTGACTGTCGGTGGATTTATTGATACAAACTTCAAAGATCATGACAGAAATTTTGCTGAAAGATTTGGATGGGACTTTGATTTTAATAAAATAAAATTAAATGTTAGTTTTATTCGTGTTTTACACGATAAAAATGATGTAGCGATTACTGATGGTCAAGCCAAGAGATTAGCCACTGCTTTGGGAGTAAATGTTATTGAGCGCATGGCTAATGAGGGTCATTTTTGCGCAAAAGAAGAACCAGCTATATTTGAAGTCATCATACCAAGTATAAAAGTCTTCACGACTCGCCCAGATACATTATTTGGCGTGACTTATCTGGTTCTCGCGCCTGAACATCAATTGGTAAAAGAACTTTTGCCAAATGTTCAAAATAAGAAAGAAGTTGAAGATTATATTTCCAAAACTAAAAAGGAAACTGATATTGAACGCGCTGACGCTTCAAAAGAAAAAACAGGCGTTGAGTTGAAAGGAATTAAGGTTATAAATCCAGCAAATAACGAAGAACTACCAGTTTGGATTGCTGATTATGTTTTGGTTGACTACGGCACTGGCGCTGTAATGGCTGTGCCGGCGCATGATGAGAGGGATAAACAATTTGCCCAAAAATATAGTCTGCCAACCAAAGAAATTATTCTCGCAGATAAAAAAGAAATAATTACTGAATTTGGAAAATCAGTTACCACCTACAAACTTCGTGACTGGGTGTTTTCACGCCAAAGATACTGGGGTGAGCCCATCCCTGTAGTGCATTGCGAACAATGTGGGATTGTTCCCGTGCCAGAAAAAGATTTGCCGGTTAAATTACCGAAAGTAAAAAATTATCAGCCGACGCAGACTGGAGAATCACCGCTAGCTTCAATTGGAAAGTGGGTGAATACGAAATGTCCGAAATGTAAAGGCAAAGCTCGCCGCGAAACGGATACAATGCCTCAATGGGCTGGCTCAAGCTGGTATTATTTGCGCTACGCTGATTCAAAAAATAGTAAAGTTTTTGCCGGTAAAGATAGACTGAAGTATTGGACGCCAGTAGACTGGTACAACGGTGGAATGGAGCATACAACATTGCATCTGCTTTATTCTCGTTTTTGGCATAAATTCTTATTTGATTTAGGTTTAGTGCCGACAAAAGAACCATATCAAAAAAGAACCTCACATGGACTTATTCTAGCCGAAGGTGGCGCTAAAATGTCAAAATCAAGAGATAATATTGTCAGTCCCGACGATATTGTGAAGATTGTTGGCGCGGACTCTTTGCGTCTTTACGAAATGTTTATGGGACCCTTTGACCAACCAATCGTCTGGAATACGGATAATATTGCCGGGGTCAGGAGGTTTATTGAGCGAGTGTGGAAAATGAGAGAAAAAGTCGTTCAAAAAATGGACGAAAAGATTGATGATTTTGTGTTGATCAACAAGATTATCCACAAAGCTATCAAAAAAGTCAGCGACGATATTGAAGCGATGAGATTTAATACTGCCATCAGCGCGCTCATGATTACATTCAATGAACTTGAAAAATTCAGAGTTGTTGATATAGAACAATATGGAGTTTTTCTTAAATTACTGGCACCATTTGCGCCACATGTGACTGAAGAATTGTGGGCATCTCTGAATCATAAAAATTCTATTCATACGACTGAATGGCCGATGTATGATCCAGTTTTGGCGATTGATTCACAGACAACTATCGTTGTCCAAATAAATGGCAAAATGCGTGGCTCATTCACTGTTCCAATTGATATCAGTAAGGAAGAATTAGAAAATCGCGCGCGGACATTACCAGAATCCGCGAAGTGGTTGGAAGGGAAGAGTATCATGAAGATAGTTGTTGTTCCCAATAAGTTAGTCAATTTTGTCATAAAGTAGGCCGTATAGTAGACAAGAAAACAGTATGCGCATTTTATCTCAAGACAAGAGAGTCTTGTCTCGCGAGTCACATAACTACCATCTTTGGATTTGAGATAAAATGCGCATACTGTTTTCTTGCTTAAAATACACTTTGCTTATATTGACAATGATAAGACAATACTGTAGTGTATACCAATCAAGCCTGGGTGTGGGATTACGCACATTCCCACAAGATTGACTTTGTTACAAGCTAGTGATACAAATATATAAATTATTTATTAGCAACTATTATGGCAACATCAACAATCTCATTTAAACCCAAGCAGATCGTCAAACGTCTTCTCGCTTCATTACCTGATCGCGCTCGTGAAGTTATCATATATCGTTATGGACTTGGTTCTGATACCAAGCGTATGACACTTGACGCAATTGGAAAGAAATATGGTATTACTCGCGAACGAGTTCGTCAGATAGAAAACTACGCGCTCGGAATTATCCGCAAATCTGACGAGTATCGGTTGGAAAAAGCAATTTTTGCTGAACTAGAGACCCTGCTTCATGCTTTGGGTGGAGTTGTCGTGGAAGATGATTTCCTTGGTCATGTCTCAAAGGACAAGAGTCTTCAAAATCATGTTCATTTTCTCTTAGTCATTGGTGAACCTTTCAAAAAAAGAAAAGAAGATGATGAGTTCAATCATCGTTGGCATGTCAATGAGGAACTTTCTACTCAAGTAGAAGATGCCCTACGCAAACTTTATAACAATCTTAATACGCAAGATCTTTTGCCTGAATCAGAGATTATCAACAAATTTCTTCAGCATTTAGAGAGTGTTTCTGAACGCTACAAGAATCAAGAGATTATGAAACGCTGGTTGGCATTATCTAAATCAATCGGAAAGAATGCTTTAGGAGATTGGGGTGCGGCAAATTCTTCAAATATCAAGACCAAGGGTATGCGTGATTATGCTTTTCTAGTTATCAGAAAACATGGTTCGCCGATCCATTTTCGTGATGTAGCCAAGCAGATTATGGCGATGTTTAACAAGAAAGCTCATGTTGCCACGACCCACAATGAGTTGATTAAAGATCCTCGCTTCGTGCTAGTTGGTCGTGGTTTATATGCTTTGGCAGAATGGGGTTATGCGCCAGGAATTGTACGAGATGTTATACGACTTGTTATACAGAAAAATGGTCCAATGACCAAAAATGAGATAATCTCTAAAGTCCTAAAGGAACGCTATGTCAAGGAAAACACCATTGCGGTAAATCTCCAAAACCCGAAGTATTTCAAAAAAGACAAGGATGGTAAGTATTTGGCAGTTGCGTAAATTTGATGATAAAATATTAGCATGTCATTCCCGCGAAAGTGGCAAGGCCTACCCTTGCCGCTTTCGCGAGAATGACAGTTTCTGATATAATAATGGTATGCCCGTTGAACAACTAATTCCTTCATTGATATCGGATTTTAAATCAAATATTCTGCCACAGGCGATTCAGTTCATCATAACTATTTCGCCGGTATTATTCGCCTTTATTATGGCCAAGATTTTCTGGCCAATCTGGGTGAGTTATGTAAGGTCCAAAAATTTTCTATCATTGAAATATACGACACTTGAGATAAAGTTACCTAAAGACACATTCAAATCTCCATTAGCGATGGAAGTATTTCTGCAATCTTTGCACAATACCGCGGACGGAAGTCTTTATGCCCAATATTGGAAAGGTGAGACCCGGCCATGGTATTCCTTGGAATTAGTTTCCATTGAAGGACGAGTGAAGTTTTTTATTTGGACGGAAGATCGACGCAAAGGCGGAGTTATATCAGGATTGTATTCACAATTTCCCGGAGTTGAAGTCCATGAAAATGAAGATTATGCGCGATCAGTACATTTTGATCCAAACACAATGAAAATCTGGGGATGCGAGTTTAAATTTACCAGAGAAGATCCTTACCCAATTAAAACCTATGTTGATTATGGACTTGATAAAGATCCAAAAGAGGAGTTCAAAGTAGATCCAATGACGCCTTTGATTGAATTTTTAGGAAATGTCGGAACTAATCAACAGATTTGGTTACAAATCTTGTTTCGCGCCCACAAAAAAGAGCAAAGAAAACCTGGGCATTGGTTTAAAAAGACGGATTTGTGGCAAGATGAAGCAAAGGAATTAGTTAATGAAATTTTAATCCGTGACGCCAAGACCAAAGTGTCGGGTGAAATAAATCCAGATACCGGATATAGTAAATTACCGACGATCTCCAAAGGTGAACAAAGTATCGTTGAATCAATTGAGAGAAGCGTGACTAAACTTGCTTTTGATACTGGCATCAGGGCGCTCTATATTTCTAAAAAAGAAGTATTTGATGGACCTTTCGGAATAGGTGGAATTATTGGCAATATGAAGCATTTCAATACAGAAAGTCTCAATGGTTTCAAACCTAATGGGGATGTTTGGCATAGTAGACTAGACGATCCTTGGAAGGATTATAATAATATTCGTCGAGACCGCTATGCTCGTGAAGCTTTGGCTACATACAAACGTCGATCATTTTTTTATCCCGCGCTGTATCCATTTAGTAGGAGTAAATCTATGATACTAAATACCGAAGAATTGGCTACGGTATATCATTTTCCAGGATCCGTCGCCGCTACCCCATCACTGGATCGTATTCCATCAAAGAAAGCCGAGGCACCTTCAAATCTGCCAGTCTAAACAGTTATGTCTACTTACAGATTGAAAATACTGACAAATAGGTTATTTCGTAGATATAAGACTGTCACAAAAGGCCTTATAGCTTTGGGCTTGTTGGCATTAATTGTCTTAATTATTTATTCAATTTCTCCATTAAATTTTCCTAGAGGTAAGATCGTCAGAATCAACAAAAATATGGGTGTGACCGCGGTCGCCAATATGCTTAGAGATGATGGCATTATTCGTTCAGCGTTTATTTACAAAGCATATGTTGTTCTTTTGCATGATGGTAAAGGCGTTCAGGCGGGCAGTTATTTATTTGATCAACCCCAGTCAGCTTTGAGAGTGGCTTATAGAACTGCTTATGGTATCAGCGAATTGCAAAAAATTAGAGTCACAATATTTGAAGGCTTAAATTCTAAAGAAATTGGGACTACAATAAAAAAGAACATTCCAGAATTTGATGTTGATGACTTTATTATTAAGGCCAAAAACTATGAAGGTTATCTCTTCCCAGAAACATATTTTTTTAATCCAGACATAGAACCCGATGAGGTTATTGCTGAAATGCGTGGGCAGTTTGATAGGGAGATAGTTCCATATAAAGATGCCATAGCTACTTCAACGAAATCGCTTAGAGAAATAATCATCATGGCTTCCATAATAGAGAAAGAGGCCAATAATACAGAAGATCGCCGAATGGTTTCGGGTGTATTATGGAATAGAATCAGAATTAACATGCCACTTCAAACAGATGTGCCATTTTATTACATTATCAATCGAGCCGCTAATCAATTAACCGTGAAAGATTTGGCTACAACTTCTCCATACAATACTTATCTTAATAAAGGTCTACCGCCGACTCCAATAAGTAATCCTGGTCTTGACTCTATTGAAGCGGCATTATACCCAACTAAAAGCCAATATCTGTTTTATCTCGCTGACAGCAATGGTATAACTCATTTTGCTAAAACTCATGATGAACATGTGGCAAATAAATTCAAGTATTTGCAGTAAAACGGAAAAAGCTGTAACTTGACTAGATGAATAAAAAAGGACTGAAATCCAAAGTCTTCGTTGGTATGTCGGGCGGAGTGGATTCGTCGCTTTCCGCGACATTGCTGAAAAAATCCGGGTTTAATGTAACGGGTGTTTTCATCAAGGTTTGGCAACCTAATTGGATAAAATGCGCTTGGAAAGAGGATCGGTTGGACGCGATGCGTGTCGCGGCACATTTAGATATTCCATTTGTCACACTTGATCTGGAAAAGGAATATAAAAAAAATGTCGTTGATTATATGATCAATGAATACAAGTCCGGTCGCACGCCGAATCCAGATGTAATGTGCAACAAAAGCGTCAAATTCGGAGCTTTTTACGACTGGGCTATGAAAAATGGAGCAGATTTTATCGCGACTGGACATTATGCGAGAATTTCCAAACAAAGTAGCGATGCTAGAAAATCAGACGCGAGCGGATTGGCTTGTCGATTATTTAAAGCGGTTGATCCAAGTAAAGATCAATCATATTTCTTGTACACATTGAAACAAGAACAACTTCAGCATATTTTATTTCCAATCGGTCATCTTAAAAAGACTGAAGTCAGGAAATTAGCGAAAAAGTCCAAACTACCGACGGCGGATAAAAAAGACAGTCAAGGTTTGTGTTTTATCGGTAAAGTTGACGTAAAAGATTTTCTTTCTCACTATGTTGAAGCGAAATCAGGTAACATCTTGAATGAAAATGGGGAAATTATCGGCATTCATCCTGGCGCGTTGTTTTTTACGATTGGCGAGAGACATGGATTCACGATAACAAGAAAGACTCCCGACGATTTGCCGTATTATATTGTTGATAAAGATGTTGAACGAAATACTCTTACTGTTTCGAGAAAAGATCTGGGCAATAGACTTGCTCATACAGAGAAGGTGGCGCGAATAGATAAAGTCAATTGGATTGAGGGTGTTGTTCCAAATCAATTTGGCGCTGTAGATTCAGCTTTTTCACTGCAAGCGCAGAGCCGATATCACCAAACTATGCAAAAAATTCGTATCAGTAATTTAACTATTTCTGGCATGACGATTGAATTTGAACAACCTCAAGAAGTAATTACACCTGGACAATCATTAGTTATTTACGATGGGGAAGTTTGTCTGGGAGGCGGAATTATTGAAGATTAAATCACTCATTACAACACAGGCGCGCACATGTTGGGTCATCTACTTCTATTTAGTTTTTTAACTTTATTGTATAATATGGTTCCAATGAATCACTTAATTACCATAACCAAGTCCGATGGCACTAAACAGCTTTTTGAAGAAGAAAAACTGGTAAGTTCACTCAAGCGTGCTGGCGCATCCAACCAAGCTATTGATGAAATAGTTGAACAAGTAGAAAATAGTATCAAAGAAGGAATGACGACCAGTGAGATTTATGGCCATGCCTTTTCACTTTTGCGCAAGCACTCTGTTCATATAGCAGTCAAATATTCAGTTCGGCGAGCATTGGCGGAGCTCGGACCTGACGGTTTTCCATTTGAGCGATTTGTGGCTCGAATATTCAATACTTGGGGATATGAGACGCTTACAGATCAACATGTTATGGGTTCATGTATTGAACACGAAGTTGATGTAATAGCTTGGAAAAGTGGGGTTTTAGCAATGGTTGAAGCAAAATTTCACAATGAATTTGGATTGAAATCTGATGTCAAAGTGGCTCTCTATGTCAAAGCACGCTTTGATGATATCAGTGGTAATGCTTTTGATTTTGGTGGTATGAAGCAAAAACTATCGGAACGTTGGTTATTTACTAATACAAAATTTACTGATCAAGCGATCAAATACAGTACTTGCAATAATCTCAAACTGATTGGCTGGAATTATCCTGCTGATAATAATTTACACACAATCATTGAGAAGTATAGACTTCATCCGATTACTTGTGCGACTAGTCTCAACCACCAACAGAAAAAGGATTTGGTCGGTAGAAATATTTTGACTTGTTCTGATCTTGTCAGACAGCCGGAAATCCTAAAGTTGATTGGGATTCGTCAAGATTCCGATATCCAGAGAATTTTGGCTGAAGTGAGTTTGCTTACAGAAAAATAGGGTGATAAGCAAGAAAGCGTATGTAATTTTTATGAATAAGATTGAAGAGATGAAAAAAATTCGGGATGAGATTCTTGTCTTAAAGGGATCTCCTCTTTACGAGTATAGAGTTATGAATAATTTTTTGCCAGTAATAGGCGAGGGAAGTCATGACGCCAAAATGATGTTTGTCGGCGAAGCTCCAGGTAGGAATGAGGCAAAGACAGGTAGACCTTTTTGTGGAGCCGCCGGTAAAGTCCTTGATCAACTTCTTGAACACATTAATGTTGATCGCAAGTCAGTCTATGTTACAAACATTGTCAAAGATCGTCCACCCGAAAATAGAGATCCGACGGTCATGGAAATTGAGGTTTATGGTCCGTTTTTGAATAGGCAGATAGAAATTATCAAGCCACGCGTTATTGTGGCACTTGGACGCTACGCAATGGGATACATTATGAAAAAGTTTGAATTAGACCTGGCACTTGAGCCAATAAGTAAAGCTCATGGAAAATCATATTCAACCCAGATAGTCTGGAAAGATTCAAGTAGGAAGCCGATTGATTTGGATATAGTAGTTCAGTATCATCCGTGCGTGGCAGTTTATAATCCAAATAATTTACCTAATTTAAAGAAAGATTTTGAGATACTGAAGACATATTAAAAAACCGGTCCAAACAAGACCGGCTGGTTTCTACGCATTTTTCAATTGAGATTTCTTTTCGTTTTTTCCTTCTGAAGTCTCTTGAGCTCTTTTGAAATAATACTTCTTAACTCCAAAGCCAAAAGTCGTTCGTTCATCTCTTCGTCCATTACGACGATGTGAATTCCCTCCGCTTTTTCTCCGTATTTGTCCTGAAATTTATGTCTACCAAACCACGAACTTTTAATCTGAAGAGGAATAGAATGTTGCGCGGTGTCGTCAATCACGATATCTATCCAAAAATCAATTCCATGCCGTTCATCCTGATTTCGACTTGCTTTTCTGATTTTGAGAATCTCAGGGAATAGACCATTTTTAATGACTTCTTTAGCCATACCCAAAAAAAGCTTCTCATTGACGAACCCTTTCTTGTCTTCTTCCCGCTGCCTTTGAAGAAACCTATTGATTGGTTTACCTTTTCCATGTATCTTCTTGATAGTAGAGATTAAAGTGACTAGTTGCCCAGTTCCTGAATGCTGAATTGTCAAATCATCAGAATCGTCTGCGATCGGTGAAAGTTTACTTAGATTCATATGAACCTTTCGTGTTTAGTTTTTTACTCTAAAGCTAGATTACCATAAATGGTTAATATTGACAAGGTGTGGAGGTCAGACCTTCACTTTTAAGAAATCCGTATTTCTGCTACAATTTTCAATATGAACTCCTCCAAAATTCGCCGACGATTTCTGAACTTTTTTGAGAAAAGAGGGCATGCCATTATTGACTCGGCTTCTTTGGTTACAACTGACGAAAAAAATGTGACTGATTCCACGCTTTTTAACACTGCTGGAATGCAGCCACTTGCGCCGTATTTACTCGGTAAAATTCATCCAAAGGGTAATCGTCTCGCAGATGTCCAAAAATGTCTTCGTACAATTGATTTGGATGATGTCGGAGATAAAACTCACGCCACCTTTTTTGAGATGCTAGGCAACTGGTCACTTGGTGATTATTTCAAAAAAGATGCTATCAATTGGAGTTATGAATTTTTGACTGACAAGAATGAAGGGCTTGGTCTTGATCCGAGTAGGCTTTATGTAACTGTTTTTGAAGGTAACTCCAACAGTCCAAAAGATGATGAAGCGGTTGAAATTTGGCAAGAGGTGTTTGCGAAAAATAGTGTTGATATTGGTAACGATACCTCTAATATTAGAAATTCAGGACGTATTTTCTATATGCCAGCGAATGCGAATTGGTGGGAGGCAGGTGAAAATGGACCATGTGGTCCAGATACGGAGATGTATTATGATATCACCGGTAAATTTGGGGGTAAGTGTTTGACCAAAGAGCAATTCATTGAAGCTGAAAGTCAAAAAGAAATTGTTGAGGTCTGGAATGATGTCTTTATGCAATATGAAAAGAAAAATGGCAAAATTGTCGGTAAATTGGCAAAGCCGTCAGTTGATACTGGCGCCGGATTGGAAAGATTGGCAATGATTATGCAGGGCGTGGATAATATTTATGAGACGGATTTGTTGAAGCCGGTTATGGATAATATTGAACAGAAAAAAAACAAAAAACATTTACAAGATTGGGATATTAAATCAGTTAGAATCATAGCGGATCATGTGAGGGCCGCAATATTTCTAATTGCTGATGGTGTAATCCCGTCTAATATAGGTAGAGGATATGTTCTACGTAAGTTGATCCGTAGAGCGATTCGCCAACAGAAACTTATTAAGTTAGAAATCAGCAATTTATCAGAATTTGTTCCTATTGTTATTGAAATCTATAGGAAAACTTATCCTACTCTTGTTAGAAAGGAAAGACAAATCAAGGAAATTTTTAGTCAAGAAGGTGGCAAATTTATACAGGTTCTTCATAGTGGTGATCTTGAAATTGATGATTTAATCAAGAAAGCGATACATGAGAAGAGATCAATTTCTGGAAAGGAATCTTTTATTTTATACTCATCGTATGGATTTCCGATCGAAGAAACAGTTAAAATAGCAAAGACTAAAGGGATTGATGTTGACATTGTGGGATTTGAAGATGAATTCAAAAAACACCAAGAACTTTCTCGCTCTGGCGCTGAACAAAAATTCAAGGGCGGTCTGGCTAACTCGCAAGATGAGATGGTTGTCAGATATCACACCGCTACTCATTTACTACATCAAGCTCTGCATGATGTTTTAGGTGAAGGCGCTAATCAAAAAGGCTCTAATATCACTAAAGAACGCCTGCGTTTTGATTTTTCCCATTCTGTTAGAATGGCAGATGAACAAAAAAAACGCGTTGAGGATATTGTCAATCAGAAAATCAATGAAGCATTACCCGTGAATAATGTTATTTTATCTCGCGAAGATGCCGAAAAGACTGGCGCGCGACACTTTTTTGGAGAAAAATACGGAGATCAGATTTCAATCTTTTTTGTCGGTCACGCTTCTAGACCACCAACTATTGCTGAATTGAAAAATGCCTATTCAAAAGAATTTTGTGGTGGACCTCATGTCAAAAATACTAAGGAACTTACCGGACCAGAAGGGAAGTGGATGTTCAAAATACAAAAAGAAGAAGCAGTCGCGCAAGGGATAAGAAGGATTAAGGCGGTATTGAATTGATCATTTATGTTATAATATTCTCAATGTTTTTCTCGCATAAATATGGCACGCTAAATTTAGTACTTGATCTCCAAAGTTCAGTCGTTCGTGGTGCTTTAGTTGAGATGAGAGAGGGTAAGTCTCCTTTAGTGTTATTTACTTACGATGTGGCAATTCCTTATAGATCAAATTCTGGAAGCGAATATTTAATTAAAGCGACACTCAACGCAGTCAATGAAGTAATCAATGAAACATTAAAACACCTCCATATTCGGTCATCTGTTGAAAAAATTCCAAAAAAGATTTCAGAGATAAATTATGTTTTGTCTTCCCCTTGGATTATTTCTCAAGCTAGGACACTCTCACTTGTTTTCAAAAAGAATACTTCAGTTGACAAGTCGTTCATTTTGGATTTGATTGTCAAAGAACGATCAAAGATTTTACCAAAAGGAAATGAGAGTGTTGTCATTATTGAGGAGAAAGTCTTTGACGTTAGATTGAATGGATATTCAGTCACTTCTTGGAGTGAACAAGAAGCTCGTAACCTAGAAGTGTCCTTTGTATTTAGCGCCGCCGGCAAGAAAATTATTGAAAAACTCGTAAAAGCGTGCGGTCACGCTGTTCATCATAATCAAGTAAAATTTCATTCCTCGCTTTTTCTCCAGCACATTTCAATCCAAAAGCTCTTTCCCGATAGATCAAGTTACGCGCTAGTTCATATTCACGGGGAACTTACCGATGTCATAGTCATTGATTCGCAAGCATGCATATTTTTAGGATCTTATCCTTTTGGAATAAGAACAATTATCAGAAATCTGTCCGACGAATTGAAAATTGACGAAAATACCGCAGAATCAATGTTAACAATAGCAGTTAGCGATCACTTTGACCCCAACCACGCAAAAAAAGAATCGGAGGGTATAACAAAGGTAAAAAGACTCTGGATTGATAAGTTTCAAAAACTACTTGACGCCAACCCCGAAAAGATTGTTATTCCTCGTTATACTATTATTTCCGCCCATTCACATGAGGATTTCTTCAAAACAATTTTTTTGGAAACATACCCGCTATCGTTACAATTGTTAAGTCTAGATGATGTCTTCCCACACATTGAATACGATATTCACGCGGAGAGAAAGATGATGGTTGGACTTTATATTATAGCCATTCGCAGTTTAGATAATGATTAATTATATGGTATAGTACTTCTATATTATGCCTCGTCGAGTTCAAGATATAGTACCAAATAGCCATCGCTCAATACGGGATGTACCTGTAGAGCGAAATCGCGCAGACGCTTCTATTCAGCAATCAAAAGAAAAGACTAGCTCAAAGCCAAAGATACATACGACAGAGGTTCGTCTTTCGGACAAAGAAAAAATAACTGGTGATTTGGTGCTTGTTAACAAAGATTCCAAAATAAATCAAAAAGATCTAAATATCCCGGTAAAACGCATATCTGTCACTCCACCGCATCATTCAAAAAAGAAAGGGTCCAATAAAGGGCTGTTGATTTTAGTGGGTATCGTCGTTATCGTCGCGGGAACAGGTTATGTCGCGTCGGTGTATTTTTCCAAAGCGACATTCACTTTACAATCGAGAGTTGTTCCAATAACGGTAAACAGCACTTACATAGCGCAGAATGCCGGAATCAAAAGTCCGTTGTCTTATGAGTTGTCCGTCGTGAAAAATAGTTCTTCAATTACGGTATCAGCGGTAGATGGCGCTCAAATATCCACAACCGCAAAGGGTAAAGTCACTGTGTACAACTCATACAGTTCAGGATCTCAAAGACTGGTCGCCGGAACAAGACTTTCTGATGACACTGGTCGAATATATCGTCTAACTAGTTCAATAACTATCCCGGGATATACTAATGCTAAGGGTACAATAACGCCTGGAAGCATTGTAACGACGGTTTCCGCTGACAAACCTGGAGAATCATATAATATTTCTCGAAGCGATTCCATCAGTGATTTTAAGATTGTCGCTTATAAAGTAACCGCTAGATACGATAGCATGTATGCCAGACTTGCTAGTGATATTAGTGGCGGATTTATTGGTAAAAAGAAAACTATTAGCTCGGACATTCTCGCTTCTAGCACGGCAATGTTGCAAGCCAAAATTACCGCGACACTTTTGAGTCAGGTTAAAGAAAATATACCTGAAGGATACATTATGTATGCTAACAGTTATGTCACATCATTTGGAACTCCGACAATTGGCGGAACCGATTCAAAAACCGCGGTTATAACATTACAGGGAACACTTTATGGAATACTTTTTAAAAAGACCGAATTGGTAAATCGTATAGCTGGTCAAACTGCTGTTGACCAGTTTGAAAATTATGCGTATGACACTCCTGGTCTTGATAATTTGGAATTCAGCATCTCAAACAAAAAAGATTTCTCTCCAGAAAAGAAAAACACTCTAATTATTAACCTTAAAGGTGATGCCTTGCTTGTCGGCTCAATACCGGTTGAGACTTTAAAGGCAGAATTGGCTGGATTATCTTTGTCAGAGACTCGAGCTATTCTGATAAAATACAAACCCGTGATAGATGTTGAGAATAGTTCAGGTGAAGTTACACCCCCATGGTCGAGGGTACCGAGTGTTTCTGATAGAATAGCAATCAAGATCTTGACGAAATAGCCTCTTGTCTGCTAGTATTGTCAGACGCGCTAAATACGAAATGGACACTGCGCCAAAATCCAAAAATACCGCAAGCGGCATTGTCGTTGAGGCGTTGCCGAATACGCTATTTAGAGTTGAACTCCAAGATTCCAAGGAAATTATTTTGGCATATCTTGCTGGTAAAATGCGAATGAATCGCATTAGAGTACTCATTGGAGATAAAGTCGAACTGGAACTGGATCCATACGGAGGTAGAGCTAGGATCACAAGACGTCTATAAAATGAAAGTTAAAGCATCAGTAAAACGAATTTGTCCAAAGTGTACCGTCGTTCGGCGAGGGGGATATGTTTATGTGGTCTGCAAATCAAATCCAAGACATAAACAACGCCAAGGGTAAGAAACAGGAGATGAAAAACCAAAATATCAAGTCATGTCTTATACCTCTTAGCTCACTATTTTAAAATAAATCATTATATAACACCATGCGTATCTTAGGCATAACAGTTCCGGAAAATAAGCGACTAGAGTTCGCTCTTACTGCTATATATGGCGTCGGTCGTTCACGAGCCAAACTCATCTTAAATAAGACAAGGGTTGACGGAGGATTAAAATCCAAAGATTTGACTGTTGAACAAGAAAATGAGATTCGGAAATTGGTTGAAAGTTTTAAGATTGAAGGTGATCTAAAGCGTGAAGTTGCGGGTAATGTTAAACGTTTGAAAGACATCAAAGCATATCGCGGACTACGACACGCTCGCCACTTACCGACTAGAGGTCAAAGAACAAAGACCAATTCTAGGACAGTCAGGGGAAATGTTCGCAAAACGATGGGATCGGGTAAGCGTAAGGAAGAGAAGAAATAAAAAATAACATGGGTAAAAAAAGAATTGTCACAACTGGCGGAAATGAAATAACTGATGCAAAAAAGGCACCAGTTGTCTCAGCCAAGAAGCGCTTGGACTCGGGAATTTTGCATGTCCAATCAACATACAACAATACCAAAGTCATGCTAACAGATACTAAAGGCAACGCTATAATGTGGGGTTCAAGTGGTGGGGCTGGTTTTCGCGGCGCAAAGAAAGGGACGCCATTTGCGGCCGCAAAAGTAGGAGAAACTTTAGCGCTTAAGGCGCAAAATATTGGCCTGAAAGAGGTCGCAGTTGTAGTAAAAGGTGTTGGTTCTGGTCGTGAATCAGCAATCCGTGGATTCATAAGCAAAGGGATTATCATCACATCTATCAAGGATATGACCCCGATACCATTCAATGGCCCACAACCAAAAAAGCCAAGACGCGTATAATATCCATACTTTTTATTTAATATTTATATAATTTATTTACCATCATGTTGATCGGTCCACGATACAAAAAAGCTCGATACCTAGGTGCCGCAGTCTTCAGAAAGACTCAAACTCCGAAGTATGCGATGCGTTCACAACGCAAAACAAAGACTACCAAGCGTCGTGGTCAGAAAAGTGAGTATGGACGACAGTTATTGGAAAAACAGAAAGCTCGATATAGCTATGGTGTTTCTGGGGGTCAATTTACTAACTATGTAAAGTCAGCTTTACAGACCAAGGGTGATAATGCCAAGAACCTTCTTCGAATATTGGAGGGTCGTCTAGACAATATAGTTTTGCGCGCTGGTTTCGCATTGAGTCGTTCGGCGGCTCGTCAAATGGTGTCTCATGGACATATTTGCGTAAATGGAAAAATTACTAACATCCCTTCATATCAAGTAAAAATTGGCGAAATTATTACTATCCGCGAAGGTAGTAAGAATAAAGTTATTTTTAGTAGATTGGATGAAGAGTTCAAAAATATGAAGTGGCCATTATGGTTGAAAGTGGATGCTGACAAAAGGGAAATCAAGGTTGAAGGTGATCCTAGTACCGATTTGAGTGAACTGCTTTTTGATGTTCGTTCAGTGCTTGAGTTCTATACTCGCTAGACAAGAACTGTTTTTAATGTATAATTAATCTTCTATTATTTTATAAATACTATGACACACGACCTCATCTTACCTTCAAAGCCAAGAATTATTAGTGAACAAGGCGCCAACGGAGTTTATGAAATTGATGGTCTTTATCCAGGTTATGGACACACCCTCGGCAATTCTCTTCGTCGAATCATCCTTTCATCTTTACCGGGAGCAGCCGTTACCAAAGTCAAAATCAGTGGCGTGGAGCATGAATTTTCCACTATTGATGGAGTTAAGGAAGATGTCATAAACATTCTACTTGCTTTGAAGAAATTACGTGTTCATCTGACTACAGATGAACCAGTGTTATTAAACCTTAAGGTCAAGGGAATCAAACAGGTTACAGCCAAAGACATTGACGCTCCAGGTCAAGTTGAAATTCTCAATAAAGATCTGCATATTGCATCATTGACTGAAAAATCTTCAGAACTTGATATAGAAATTACAGTTGAAAAAGGTCTTGGATATGTTTCAAAAGAAGTTATCCAAAAAGAGCGAGTTGACATTGGTTCAATAACTTTAGACGCAGCATTCACGCCGATTCGCAAAGCAAACTATGAAGTTGAAAATATGCGTGTTGGCGACCGAACAGATTTCAATCGTCTTCGTCTAATGATAGAAACTGATGGCACTATCACTCCTCGTGAAGCACTTGAGCAATCAATAACTATTATGATTCATCAGCTCAAAGCTGTTATCGGCTTTGTTGAAAAAGAGGAGAAGTCAAAAGATGCCGAAGAAGTTTCCAATGAAAAATCAGCCGGAGCAGAAGGATCACTCAAGGATGTTGATGCCGATCTTTTGAAAACTCGGGTTGATTCGCTTGGTTTTTCATCACGAACCGCCAAAGCTTTAATGAACGGAAATGTCCGTACTCTTGGTGGACTGGCTCGTAAGAAGGAAAGCGATATTATGGACATAGATGGATTAGGCGCAAAGGGGATACAGGAGATTAAGAAATTATTGGCTCAGTATGGTATTACCCTTAAACAATAATTTTCCACGATTTCTGACTTTCAGTTTTTAATAATTTTTATGCGACATCATTCAGATAAAAGAAAATTCGGACGAGAAAAGAATCAGAGAAACGCTCTGATGTCTTCTTTGGCGCGTAACTTGATTCGTGACAATCGCATTCAAACTACCACCGCTAAAGCTAAAGAACTTCGTCCGATGATTGAGAAATTGGTGACTAAAGCCAAAAAAGCCACAGTTGCTTCACGTCGTCTAATTGTTTCAAGTATTCACAGTCAAGTTGAGACCAAAAAGCTTTTTGATACTATTGCTCCAAAATACAAGAGTCGCGATGGCGGTTACACTCGAATTATTCGTATGCCAAACCGAGATCTTGATGGAAGTCCGATGTCATTAATTGAATTTGTATAAAAATGAAACACACTATTGACGCACAAGGTAAAAAGATAGGACGAATCGCCAGTCAAGCGGCGATAATTCTTCTTGGCAAGCATTCCCCTTCATTTGCGAAGAATAAAGTCTCCGCTGATAAAGTTGAGATTATCAACGCCTCCAAAGCTGATGTCACCGCAAAAAAGAAAATCAAGGATATTTATGTCACTTACACTGGCTATCGTGGCGGTTTGAAGAGTCAATCTCTTGGTGAATTGATTACGCGACGCGGCGCTTCGGAAGTTTTTAGGAGAGCAGTTATGCGAATGTTACCAAATAATAGACTTCGAACTGAAAGAATTAAGAATCTAATTATCAAAGAATAATTACTTGCTATCTTCGTTAAAATAGGAATCCATAAATCCAAATTTATATGACACCAGTCAAATCAACGACAAAATACTTTGAAGCTGTCGGTCGACGCAAGACCGCCATTGCTCGTGTCAGACTTTTTCCTGGAACAAAAAGTAGCTATGATATCAACGGCAAGTCGCTTGAACAATATTTTCCAGTTAAAGAAATGCAGCTTACCGCAACCGAAGCTATTACAAATGGCAAAGCGGCGGAAAAATTTGTGATTATAGTCAAACTGACTGGCGGAGGCATTTCCGCTCAAGCTGACGCGCTTCGTCACGGGATCGCTCGAGCGCTTCTTGTTTATGATATTGAACTTCGCGGAAAACTAAAGAAACTCGGCTATTTGAAACGAGATCCTCGCGCCAAAGAACGCCGTAAGTTCGGTCTCAAGAAAGCCCGCAAGAGTCCACAGTGGAGTAAGCGTTGATTTTAAAGTGAGAATCTACACATTAGAATTTGTAATTACGAAAAAAGAGGGTAGCGGCACTCTCTTTTTTATGTTATAAATCTTGGCAGACAAACAATCAATCAAAACCTCCTTGATTTATGAACTATGAAATCTCCTTGTGGATCGCGGTGATTACTGTAGTTTTGGTATTGGTATTGGTCATTCAAATAGTCTATCAATTTCTTGTGCAATCAAAACATCAGATGAGAACAGCAGAATTGATACGTCGAATTGATACCATTTTGGAAGAAAGTGGGTGCGATCATGCAGATAATTTACTCACTGAATGTATCCATATCATTGATCATTACAAGATCAATCTAGTGGAGCTTGATTTCAGGAGAATGATTACCATTGGAGAATTGAGACACGCAACTCTTGCTTCAATGGAAAGATATTACAAGCGCATGTCATCTCTCCACGAGAAAACCTGCGCAGAATATAAAGAGCTGATGGATATTACGCCAGAAAAGAGAAGCCTTGACCAAAGATCTCGTTACGCTCAACTTCGAGAAATAGTAACCAACTTCGGCGGAGAATTAAATAATTTGCACGCCAAGATAAACGCTTCAAGAGTCCAGCTTGGTTGATAGTTCTCCGTAAGTTTTCAAAGCCCGAATCGATTTTCGGGCCTTTTTTATTGTGAAAAACGAGTAACGCGTACAAATAGATTGTCAATTTTATATACATTAGCTTGCAGGAATGAACTTTATTCGTTGATTATTTTTTGTTGCAAAATACATTTTTTTTATATAGAATGGCAGAATTATGAAGAAAAAAATTGACGACGACATTATCCCTGAAACTAATGCTACAAATACTCAAAGTTTGAGTGGTTTAGGCGATTCTGACACTCTCGATGATTCTGTTGTTGCTGAAGAAAACGCAAAAGAAGCCATCAAGAAACTTCGTGAAAAGCTTAAAAATATAGAATCAGAAAGACAAGAATATCTGGTTGGCTGGCAACGCGCTAAAGCCGATCTTATTAATGCTCGAAAGCGCGATGACACAGAACGAGTTGAATTCATCAAATTTTCCAATGAGCGCTTAATTGACGGACTAGTTCCGGTTTTGGAAAGTTTTGATATGGCAATAGGGAATAAGGAGACATGGGAAAAGGTTGATAAAAATTGGCGTATAGGAGTTGAATACATTTATTCTCAATTAAAAAAGACTTTGAATGATGCTGGTCTAGAAGAAATTGATCCTATAAATAAGAAGTTTGATCACTCTTTACATGAAGCTGTCTCATATGAATCTGTTACTGACGAAAAATTGAATCATATTGTTACGGCCGTGATTCAAAAAGGGTATTCTCTGAATGGAAAGATTTTGAAACCTGCCAGAGTGAAGGTGGGGGAGTGGAAGAAATAGTTCAAATTCAATACAAGCAAAAATCCGTCATTGAAGACGGATTTTTGTAGAGTCTAGTTTTGTGGTTTCTGATTTTCCACACCTCATCAATTAGGTAAGTATAGCAAAATATGTATTCTTGTCAACTAAATTAAACTTGTAGCCCCGGCGGGAATCGAACCCGCAGACCCAACATTGATGAGGTGTGGGTCAGAAACCTTTCCACGGGGCCACAGGAAGTAATAACTTCCTTAGTAAAACTGTATCAAACCGAAATCAAGAAACGATCAAGATTCAATCAAGATTTGATCAAGGTCATTTTTCATTGTATAAAATGTTGACATCACCATTTTTCTGCTATAATAGGTATTCAATGCTAACCCCATACCAACAACTTCTAGGCGCCCAGAATTCGACCTCAAATCAGACAGCCCTCCAGCATGGCCAATTCCTTTCTCGTATTTTCACTGATGCCTCCGGCCAGCAATTCCGCCTGACCTTTTTCGTCACTATTGTCGCTGGCGAACCTCGCGGTCATCTCGTTTCCGCACAACCTATTTCTACTGCCGCACATCTTCGCCTTTCAGGTAGTTGTGCATCTTTAAACGGTTCAAATAACTCAGGTGAACAAATTTTCTGTCTTCCAGTGGCATGCCCAAAGAAAGAAATTGAAACTATTTACATTCCTGTATATACACCCATCGTTTCTCCTTTTACTGAACTTTTCTTTTTTACAAGTCAACCTACGAGAGCGCCGTCTCGCACTTAATTCTCCGCGTATGCTCATCAAAGTCCGAGTGACTGTGGGTGCGCGCGCGGAAAAGGTCGTCAAGAAAAAAGACGATCTCTATGTAGTGTCTGTCAAAGAAAAAGCGGAGAGAAATGAAGCCAACGACAGAGTATTGGAAATCTTCAGAAAGTTGCATCCTCGAAAATCAGTGAGAATTGTGAAAGGGCATCATGGGACGGGCAAGATTGTGGAGGTGGGTGACGCAGGTTAGACCTGCGCAAAGTTCATTAAAAAGTTGGGCCCTCCTACGCTAAAGCTACGGAGGACAAGTAAAAGAAATCGCCACCAGCATTACGCTAGCGGCGGGGAAATCTCGAGTAACTCGCTGGGTTTGAAGACATTATTACATGATTTTCTTATTGTTCCTTTGTGCTTAGGGACTTGAAGCCTAGGAAGGCTAAGCCAAGCACCCCAGCTCCAAAAAGAAGTAGATAAGTTAACTGCTTGCCGAGATTCCACTTCAGAAGTTTGGAATGGCTAGCAATTATGCAGGCTGTTAACCCCGCAAATACATGAACCGTTATGAACAGCATTGTGCTATGTGCAAGCATGGACATGAGAACAAAAAATCCAAAAGCCAGTGCAATTAGTGTTTTTTCTGACATCATAGAACGTATATTCGTGCTCCAACCTCCTATCACAACAATGCAACAGTACTGAATGAGCGGTCAAGGTTGCTGTTTGAAAGATATTATAAAATCACTTACTTGTCAAGGTCAAATGAAAAAGATAAAAATTACTTGTCTATTCGTGACATTCGGATGAAATTCGTAGATTCGTATTACAAATCCAAATTAACCAATTAATCACAAAAACCATGTCCAAAATCATCGGAATCGACCTTGGAACAACCTTCTCAGCCGTGGCAGTCATGGAAGCAGGAGTTCCGAGAGTCCTAGAAAACGCGGAAGGTCAGCGTACAACACCTTCGATTGTCGCTCAATCTAAAACAGGCGAAAGACTTGTTGGACTTTTGGCAAAGCGACAAGCGGTAACGAATCCAAAAAACACCATCTTCCAGATCAAACGATTCATGGGTCACACTTTTGACGAACCGAGTGTGCAGAAAGATATCAAGAACGTCTCATTTGAAGTGCGTAAGTCATCAAATGGAGGCATTGAAGTGAACATGGCGGGGAACTGGCTAAGACCAGAAGAAGTGTCAGCTATGATCCTCCAGAAACTCAAGACTGACGCAGAAGCACGTCTTGGTGAAAAGATTACTGAAGCAGTTATTACGGTTCCAGCTTACTTCAACGATTCACAACGTCAAGCAACCAAAGATGCTGGTAAAATTGCCGGACTTGATGTGAAGCGTATCATCAACGAGCCGACAGCGGCTGCGCTTGCATACGGATTTAGCAAGAAGAAAAATGAAAAAATAGCCGTCTTTGATTTCGGCGGCGGCACTTTTGACATATCTGTGCTTGAAGTCGGCGATGATGTTATTGAGGTCAAATCTACTGACGGTGACTCGCATCTCGGTGGACGCGATATTGATGCCAAGATTGTGAATTGGCTCGCCGACACATTCAACAAAGAAAACGGCATTGATCTCAAGAAGGATCCATTGGCACTACAACGTCTAGATGAAGCTGCGGAAAAAGCCAAGATTGAGCTTTCAACTGCGATGCAGACTGAAATAAATATCCCATTCGTTACTTCTGGCGCAGATGGACCAAAACATCTGCTTGTCGTTATGACACGCGCAAAGTTGGAAGAGATGACAAAGGAATTCATTGACCGTGCTATGGAAATAACTAAACGTGCCGTTTCAGCATCACCATTCAAAGTAGGTGAAATCAATGAGATTGTCCTAGTTGGTGGACAAACTCGCATGCCAGCTATGCAAGATGCAGTTAAGAAATTCTTCGGAAAAGATCCTCACATGGGTGTGAATCCCGACGAAGTGGTTGCGGTTGGCGCGGCGATCCAAGGTGGAATTTTAGGTGGTGATGTAAAGGATGTGCTTCTGCTTGATGTTATTCCACTTTCTCTTGGCATTGAAACTATGGGTGGTATTGCCACAAAACTTATTGAAAAGAATACAACTGTTCCTACCCAGCGTTCGCAAATATTCTCAACTGCCGCTGATAATCAAACATCTGTTGAAATTCACATTACTCAAGGCGAGCGCGCAATGTCTACAGATAATAAATCGTTGGGTAGATTCATTCTTGATGGTATTCCACCAGCACATCGCGGTGCGCCACAGATTGAAGTAAGTTTTGACATTGATGCAAATGGTATATTGAATGTGACTGCAAAAGATAAAACGACGGGTAAGGCCAACTCAATCAAAATCACAGCTTCTTCTGGTCTATCCAAAGAAGAGGTTGAAAAAATGAAACAAGATGCGGCCAAGCATGAGGCAGAAGACAAGACAAAACACGAAGCTGTTGAAGCCAAGAATATCGCAGAGCAGTTAGTCTACACCGCAGAGAAGGCCCTGAAAGACGCTGGCGAGAAAGTTCCTGCAGAGTTGCGAAAGTTTATTGAAGATAAGATTGCTGATCTGAAAACTGCCAAGGATAATGTGAATCATGATAAAGAAGCTATTAAAAAGGCAACTAGTGCGCTGTCGGATGAGATACAGAAGATAGGGCAGTATATGTCTCAAACCCCTCCAGGTGGTGCGACTGGTACTGATTCTGCTAGTAATTCAACCAGTGGCGCTTCGGAAGGAAAAGGATCAGAAGGAGATGAAGGAAATGTGAAAGACGCGGAATTCAAGGAGAAGAAATAGGTCAATAAAAAAGAATCCCACCAGCAAGGTGCTGGTGGGACTGGAAAAATGGGGAAATTTTATGTGTGCGATATTAATTATCAGTGCAGAATAGTATTTTCGTCTTATAGCAAGAATATCTATCTTGAATCAACTGGATCTCACGATGATATTCACTAAAAATAATCGGAATTCAACTGTTTCCAAAACAGAAACAATCCATGTAATATCAAATAAATGAAAGACTACTACAAAATCCTTGGCCTTGATAAAAACGCCTCAAAAGACGACATAAAAAAGGCGTTTCGTAAAATGGCACACGAGCATCATCCAGACAAAACAAAAGGCCATGCTGGATCAGAACAGAAATTCAAAGAAGCTAGCGAGGCATATTCAGTATTGTCGGATGATAACAAGCGCGCGCAATACGACCGATTCGGTTCGGCTGGACCTAGCGGAGGAGCGGGTTTTAATGCCGGTCAAGGTGGTTTTGGTAGCAAAGGATTCGGAGGTTTTGATTTCTCTGGTTTTCAAAATGGCGGATTTAATTTCAATCAAGGTGGCGTAGAATTTGACCTCGGAGATATTTTTGGTGAATTTTTTGGGGGTGGAAGCAGACGCGCGCATAAAGGTAGAAATATTACCATAGATGTTGAAATCTCATTCAAAGATTCTATTTTTGGCATAGAAAAAGAAATATCAGTGAATGGCTCAAAATTTTCTATAAAAATTCCCGCTGGAATAGAAAGTGGCCAAGGATTGCGCGTGGCAGGGAAGGGTGAAAATGGTCAAGGTGGCAAAGGCGATCTTATTGTGCGCATTTGGGTCAAAGAACATGGTGTATTTCGTAAAGAAGCATTTAATTTGATCATGGAATTACCAATCAAACTTACTTTGGCTTTGACTGGCGGTTCTGTAGATATTGAAACTCTAGATGGAAAATTGGAGGTTAAAATTCCTACTGGCACTTCTCATGGAGAAATTTTACGAATCAAAGGAAAAGGAGTGCCATATGAGACAACTGGTACCATATTTGGCACCGGTGGTAGACGCGGAGATCTTTTAATTGTTACACATGTTGAAATGCCAAAAAAGTTGAGTAGAAAGGCGAAGGAATTGATTGATGAGTTAAAAAGGGAAGGAATCTAGTTTCAGCGAGGTCCGACCTCGCTAGTTAGCCAAGTAATCTGCTATAATGGTCCCATGAAAAAAGTATTGCTCTCTGGAGTCAAACCAACTGGCATCGCACATATTGGCAATTATTTTGGCGCAATGAAACAGTTTGTAGATTTGCAGAACTCTGGTAAATACCAGTGCTATTTTATGATTGCCGACTATCATGGCCTCAATCTTATTCAAGACAAAGAACAGATGAAGAAATTGACACTAGAACTTGCTATTGATTACCTCGCTATTGGGTTAGATCCAAAAGCATCTGTACTTTTTAGACAGAGCGATGTTTCAGCTCACACAGAATTAACATGGATTTTTGATAGCATAGTCCCTATTGCCTATCTTGCCCGCGCTCACGCATTTAAAGCTGCTGTAGAAAAATTCAATGACATAGCACCCGCACAAAGATCTCTCGCGTCTAAATTAGAACAATTAGCCGATGTCAGTGTCGGCACTTTCAATTATCCAGTTTTAATGGCGGCTGACATATTACTCTATGACACAGATGTCGTGCCGGTTGGTCAAGATCAAAAACAGCATGTGGAATACGCTCGAGATATTGCTTTAAAGTTTAATGATATTTTTGGTGGACCAAAAGACTCCAAGAACAATCCAAGTTCGCCAGTTTTTAAACTACCTGAACATCTAATCATAAAAGATGTTGCGGTTGTGGCTGGAATTGACGGTCGAAAGATGTCAAAGAGTTATGGCAACACTATCTCATTATTCGCCGAACGAGATGAAATAATTAAATCAGTGATGAGTATTGTCACTGACTCAAACGGACCTGAGAGCGGGGGCATTCCGACAAATGTTTACAATATTCATAAACTTTTTAGAAGTGAGGGGGACTTGAAAGAATTGTATGAAGCTAATAAAGGAAAATACAAGATACTCAAGGAGGCGCTGATTGAAGATGTTGATACTTTTCTGAAACCACTTCGTGAAAGACGCGCGAGATTGGCGCGGAACGAAAAAGCCGTTGTTGAAATTTTAAAAGATGGCGGTCTGCGTGCCAAAGAAATAGCTGATAGAAAATTAATTGAAATCAAGAAAAGCATTGGAGTATTATAGAAAATGTCATTCACAATTAAAACCCAATCTTTTGAAGGTCCGCTGGACTTGCTCCTTGACTTGATTGAACAACGCAAACTTTTTATTAATGATATTTCACTGGCAAAAGTAACTGACGATTTCATAGAACATATCAGACAATTTGAAGACGTACCAATAGGTGAATCAGCACATTTTATTTTAGTCGCGTCAACTCTTTTACTTATAAAGTCTAAATCATTATTACCCGAACTTTCCTTGACTAATGAAGAAGCTGGGGATATCCGTGACTTGGAAACGCGTTTGAAAATATATAGACGAATTAAAGACGCCAGCAAACATGTGCAAAAATTGTTTGGCGTTGAAATAATATTCACTCAATCACAGTCAAGACCGATTCATGCGGTTTTTGCCCCTGATCCAGAATGTACGCTAGAAAAAGCTCTTTTTTCGTTAAAGGATTTAATCAATCGTTTACCAAAGAAGGAAAATTTACCACAAACGATTGTCAGAAAAGTCATGAGTCTGGAAAATATGATTGACACACTGACCACTAGGATTACTGGAGCTTTACGTATGAGTTTTAGAGAATTTACAAAAGAACATAAGGAAAATCGAGTAAATGTAATTGTTGGTTTTCTGGCCATGCTTGAGTTGGTCAAGCAGGGAGTTTTACATGTCTCGCAAGAAAAAATATTTGATGATATTCACATGGAAACTACAAATGTAGGCGTGCCACAATATTAGTCAATAATTACTGAATTTGTAGAATTCGTGTAATTCGTTGATTCGTATTATACTTTTTATCATGAATTTATCCCAACAAATTGAAGCTATACTTTTTTGGAAAGCAGAACCTGTGGCTATAAAAAAATTAGCGGTATTTTTGAATGTAGATGTACCGACAATAAAGACTGGACTGATTGAATTAGAAAATATTTTGAGTGGTAGAGGAATCGCCTTGGTTCAAACAAATGATGATGTAATGCTTGGTACCGCAAAAGAACTATCACCACTAATTGAAAAATTGACAAAAGAAGAATTGACCAAGGATTTAGGAAAAGCCAGTCTGGAGACTATCTCAATAGTTCTTTATCAAGGACCAATATCGCGATCCGAAATTGATTACATCCGCGGAGTAAACTCGCAATTTATTTTGCGAAATCTACTCATTCGTGGATTAGTTGAACGTATCTCCAATCCAAAAGACGCACGAAGCTATCTTTACAAACCAACTCTGGAATTACTCTCTCATCTAGGCACATCCAAAATTGAAGAGTTGCCAGAGTATCAGCAAGTTAGAGAAGAGATTGAATCTTTTAAAGTAAATGTAAATCAATCACAAAAACAAGAAGAAGTAATGAGTCAAGAGCTATAATGCCATGTCCTCAAATACCAAACCAATTGACCGTTTTTTTCTTCTCTCAATAGTTGTCTTGACGATTGCCGGATTCGTAATATTCCTATCCGCTTCACTCGGTCTTTTAGCGCAAACTGGGGTGAATTTTGGCACGATCGCTTTGAAACAAACAATTAGTTTGGTAATCGGTATTATTTTGTTCATTATTTTTTCTAGATTTTCATATCACAAAATTAGGAAGTTAGCTTTCTGGGGATTTATTATCGCAATTGGTGTCAATCTACTCTTATTTATTCCTAGTCTGTCACTCTACCATGGCGGGGCGACTCGCTGGATAGATATCAGCTTTATTTCATTCCAGCCATCCGAATTATTAAAAATTACTTTTATTGTATACCTAGCGGCTTGGATACATTTTGCTAAAGATCGAATCAAAACTTTCAAATTTGGTCTTTTACCATATATGATTATTATGGGCATATTGAGTTTGCTTCTGCTTATTCAATCGGATACCGATACCTTATTGGTTATTGGTTTTACAGGTATCATGATGCTCTTTATCGCTGGTTTGCCACTCAAACATACAATTATTAGCGGACTTTTGATGGCTTTAATCGTTGTTGGAGTCATTTGGTTTCGCACGGATGCTTTAGAGCGCGTAAAAGTTTTTTTAAATCATTCTGCTGACCAGCAAGGAGCTGGCTATCAAATCAATCAGTCGCTTATTGCAATTGGTTCTGGACAAATGATTGGACGCGGAGTTGGTCAGAGTATTCAAAAATTTGGTTATCTACCTGAACCAATTGGTGATTCTATTTTTGCCGTCGCGGCTGAAGAATTCGGCTTTGTCGGTAGTTCAATCTTACTTGTATTGTATATTTTGTTGGCGATCAGTTCTTTTAGAGTCGGTACGCGAGCGCAGGATAATTTTGGCGGAATCGTGGCAATAGGCATTGCGATCTTGATAATTATCGAATCCTTCATGAACATTGGCGCAATGCTCGGCGTCATACCGCTATCAGGTATGCCTTTGTTGTTTGTCTCTCATGGTGGTACGGCCTTGGTGATTATTTTAGCGGCTACTGGGATAGTCGCGAATGTTTCGAGATATCCAAAAGAGTAGTTATCTGCAAGCAAGAAGTGGGTGCGCATTTTCATGAGGGACCGTTATAACTGCCTCGCGCTCTGTGCCAAGAGACTGCGGTCCCTCATGAAAATGCGCACCCGCTTCTTGTTTACTTCCATCACTAGCAAATTCTGCTATAATAGTAGCCATGAAAATCCTTTTTACTGGCGGAGGCTCGGGTGGACATTTTTACCCAATAATTGCGATTGTTGAGGCTTTACATGAACGAGTCAAGGAGCGTAAGATTATCTCACCTCAACTTTATTACATGGCTCCAAGCCAATACAATGCTCGAGCTCTTTTTGATAATGAGATTGAGTTTGTCAGCGTGTCAGCGGGAAAGATTCGTCGGTATTTTTCATTATTGAATATTACCGATGCATTCAAGACCGCGTTTGGATGTCTCTCTGCTTTGTCAAGCTTGTTCCGAATTTACCCCGATGTTGTTTTCGGTAAAGGCGGTTATGCTAGTTTTCCAACTCTTTTCGCAGCAAAAATTTTGAGGATACCTGTAATTATACATGAATCAGATAGTAAACCAGGCAGAGTAAATGTCTGGGCAGCCAAGTTTGCTCGTAAAATCGCAATATCGTATCCAGACGCGGCGATATATTTTCCCAAGAAAGATGGCTTGGTAGCCATGACTGGTTGTCCGATTCGCGCGGAAGTTGCGCAACCACTCTCCAATGGCGCGCATGAATTTTTGAAATTAGAAAAAAATACTCCAGTAGTTTTAATTCTCGGTGGTTCTCAAGGTTCACAAAATATTAATGATGTAATCATTGAGGGATTACCAGAATTGTTAAATAAATATCAAATTATCCACCAAACTGGTCGCGACAATCTTGAAGAGATTAAATCAACTTTAGGGGTGATATTGAAAGATCATTCTTATTCATATCGTTACCATCCTTTTGATTATTTGAACGAATTGGCTTTGCGAATGTCAGCCGGAGTCGCTGATATCATTGTCTCCCGAGCCGGTTCAACAATCTTTGAAATCGCGGCCTGGGGTGTGCCTTCTATCATAGTGCCATTACCGACTTCAGTCAGCCATGATCAAACCGAAAATGCTTTCGCTTATGCAAAAACAGGCGCGGCGTCAGTGGTTGAAGAAAACAATTTGAGCGCGCATATCATCATTGAAGAGATAAACAGAATTTATAATTCACCAGCTATCAAAGAGACCATGCAAAAACAAGCTAAGGCCTTTGCACGTCTTGATAGCGCGAGCATTATTGCTGATGCTGTCTTAGATATGGCGCTAGAACATGAAAAATAGGAAACTATATCAGATATTTGTCAAGCATGTTTAATATTGCGCAATAGTTTCAAATATGTGCTATACTGCTAATCTAAAACTGTCGAATTATTAGCTTTAATAAATAATTTATAAAGAATATGGAACCTCAAAGTGGTATCAAAACATGGCAGTGGGTAGTGACCGTCATAGTCATAATTGTCCTTATTATCATAGGTATTATGGTTTTTGGGAATAAGAGTACATCAACAATAACAGAAGAGACAGCTACACCAGCTGAAGAAACAACCTCTTCAACAGAAATCAATCGAATCGTTGTTTCAGATCAATTTCCTGGAAACGTTGTGAATATTTCATCAGTGCTTTTGGCAAACGGCGGTTGGGTTGAAATTCACGCTGACAAGAACGGTCAACCTGGCGACTATATTGGATCGGCTTATTTTACCAAGGGTATCAATACTGGCAAGATTACTTTGACTAAGTCTACTGTTGAAGGCGGTATTTACTATGCTATGCTTCACTCTGACGATGGCGACAAGAAATTTGACGCGACCAAGGATCTCCCTATCAAGGATTCCAAAGGCAACATCATTATGAAGTTGTTCCGTGTTTCAGCTACTGTTGACGCTGGAATTAAGGGATAATAAAATAAAAGTCACAAATCTTAAACTAAAACAAAAGAGGGTCGTCAAGGTGGCGGCTCTTTTTGTAATATGATTTGACACAGGTCTATCACGCGTCAAAGTTTTTATGGTATAATTTATATATGTCAAAACAAATCTATATTACTCGCATTATTCCAGAAATCGCGGAGAAAATGCTCCGCGAAAAAGGTTACGAAGTAGATATATATTCAGAAGATCGCATTCCCAAAAAACAAGAAATAATTCAGGCATTAAAAAACAAACAATATGACGCGGTAATTTCATTACTCACGGATAAAATTGACTCTGAAGTATTTGATTCCGCGCCAACGGTAAAAATCTACGCCAATTATGCCGTTGGTTTTGATAATATTGACGTGGCAGAAGCCAGGAAACGCAATATCGTCGTGACAAATACCGCCGGAAATTATTCTTTTTGTATTGCTGAGCACGCTATGGCTTTAATACTTGGTTTAGCGACACGAATCGTTGAGGCTGACGATTTTGTCCGAAAAGGGAAGTACAAGGGCTGGGCGCCAATGAACTTTATTGGCCATGATATCAAGGGTATGAAGATCGGACTTATTGGGGCGGGAAAAATTGGCGCGGAAATGGCCAGAATTGCTTCGCGCGGTTTTGATATGAAAGTTATATATCATGATGTCAACCGCAATGAAAATATTGAAAGGAAATACGGCGCACAATATTTGGAGACAATTGAGGATGTTTTAAAACAAGCTGATGTCGTTACTCTTCATGTTCCTCTACTTGATTCAACCTATCACTTGATTAATGAGATTCGTCTAAAAATGATGAAACCCAGTAGTTATCTGATCAACACTTCCCGAGGACCTGTCGTGGATGAGAATGCTTTAGTCAAAGCGCTTCAAGATGGAGTAATCAAAGGTGCAGGATTGGATGTCTTTGAGTTTGAACCAAAATTAGCCAAAGGCTTAAGCGATTTACCAAATGTCATTCTCACACCACACATCGCTTCTGCCAGCGAAGAGACTCGCAATGAAATGGCTAGAATTGTCGCACAAAATGTTATTGACTTCTTAGAGACCGGTAAAGCTACGGCTACAGTTAATTAAATCGTGTGTCCTGTTATTGTATGGGACTATCTATTCATTAGGCAAATAACTTCACAAGCTCAATTATTTGCTATAATAGGGTCATGAAAGTCGTAACCCGATTCGCGCCATCGCCCACAGGCTATTTTCACGCCGGTTCATATCGCACCGCGCTTTTTTCGTGCATTTTTGCCAGACAAAATCTGGGCAAATTTATTTTACGAATAGAAGACACGGATAAAGAAAGATCAAAAAAAGAATATGAAGAAAATATTATTGAGAGCTTAAAATGGCTCGGACTTGATTATGATGAGTTTTATAGGCAATCCGACAGAATAGAAGTCTATAAAAAATACATAAAACGATTAATTGAAAGTGGTAATGCTTATGTTTCTTCCGCTGAAGATGAAGAAAAGAGATACTTGGGCAAAGAAGGAAAAGAATCACAAAGTGAAAAGTCCACGCCAAAATCAAGTGTCATTCGTTTTAAAAACCCAAACAAAAAAGTTATTTTTGAAGACATGATTCGCGGTCGGATAGAATTTGATACCACAGAACTAGGTGATTTTGTGATTGCCAAAAACGAAGATGAGCCAGTTTTTCACTTAGTGGTTGTTGTAGATGACCATGAAATGGGTATTACTCACATTATTCGTGGTGAGGATCATATTTCCAATACACCTCGCCAGATCCTCATATTTGAGGCCCTAAGCATAAAACCACCTCAGTACGCTCATATACCGCTTCTTTTGGCGCCAGATCGTTCAAAGCTCTCTAAACGCAATGGCGCTATACCTATTAGTGACTATCGCGGTAAGGGCTACTTATCACAAGCAGTGGTCAATTATCTTACTTTGCTCGGCTGGCATCCTTCTGATAATAAAGAAATCTTCGGGATGGAAGATATTTTAAAGGAGTTCTCACTTAATCGAGTTCAAAAAAGTGGGGCTATCTTTGACGAGGAAAAACTCAAATGGTTCAATCGACAATATATTGCCAAACTTTCCGACGCTGATTTCTCTGAACACACCAAGGCGTTTCTTCCAGAATGGGTAGCGCCAAAGAGCGACATAATTAAAAAACTAATCCCGATACTCAAAGATAAAATCATGACATTTGGAGAAGTTTCAGATATGCTCGCGGCAAATGGAGAGCTTGGTTTTATTCATTGTTTATCGGAATACAAGAAAGAATCGTTGCTCTGGAAAAAAAATCCTGATGTTGATTCAGCCAAAAAACATCTTACGGAAGTTTCTAGATTGTTTTCAAAAGTCGCTTCAGTCCAGTTTACGATTGTTAACATCAAATCGGAAGTTTGGTCATACGCTGAAACCAATGGTAAAGGCGATGTATTATGGCCTTTACGAATGGCTCTAACAGGGCAAGACAAATCACCTGATCCATTTGTTTCCGCGGAACTGCTTGGTAGGGAAGAGTCTTTGAAGCGCATAGAAATTGCTTTGAGTAAGTTAATAAACTAGGAAAATGAGCATGAAAAGGGCTCAAAACCCAATTACTTTAGCAATCGTTTTATTGTTTGTGCTTTTTTCTGCAAAAGCATACTCCCAAACTATAACTGAACTCCAATCTAAAATTAATTTACGCAATCAAGATATTAAGGCTTTAGAGAAAGAAATAGCCGATTATCAGAGTCAAATTGGAGATTTAAGCTTACAAGTCTCATCTTTATCAGCAACAATCAAATCATTGGAATTGACTCAAAAGAAACTTGAAGCCAACATTAAGATCACGGAAAATAAAATTGTTGAAAAAAATATTGAAATTCAACAACTTGGTTCACAAATTTCAGACAAAAAAGACACAATCGCCGAAGATAGACGGATAATTTCACAATCATTTGCCACAATGAACGAATTGGGTACAAAATCACTACCAGAATTGCTTTTATCTGAAAAATCACTCTCTAGCGCATGGAACTCAATTGACGAAATCGGAACCGTACAAAAAAGTTTAGCTGATAGAATTACCAGTCTTAGAGCAGTTAAAGCTAATCTGGAAACTAATAAAAAAGCCACTGAAAAAGCTAAAAACGACTTACTAGTACTCAACAATCAGTTAAAAGACCAGCGAAGCGTCGTCTTAAGCACGACTGCAGAAAAAAATAAATTACTGAAAGAGACGAAACAATCTGAAGCAGAGTATCAGAAAATTTTAGCCAACAAAAAGGACCTAAAGGACTCGTTTGAAAGGGAAGTGCTAGATTATGAATCGCAATTGCGCTTAGCTGTTGACCCGACAAAAATACCTCACTCTGGTTCTGGAGTCTTGGCTTGGCCTTTAGATTCAATAAAAATTACCCAATATTTTGGCAATACTGATTTTGCCACCGCTAATCCGCAGATTTATAATGGAAAAGGGCATACCGGAATAGATTTCCGCGCTTCAATTGGAACTCCGGTCAAAGCAACACTACATGGAGTTGTTGTTGGTGTCGGTAATACAGATCTTGTCTCAGGATGCTATTCTTATGGTAAATGGGTTATGATCAAGCACCCAAACGGCCTCTCAACTCTCTACGCGCATTTTTCATTACCAACAGTTACCACTGGTCAAGAAGTTACTACTGGCCAAGTCATTGGTTATAGTGGAAACACTGGTTATACTACTGGTCCACATCTTCATTTTGGGGTTTATGCTACTCAAGGTGTTCAAATTACTAAGCTTACAAATAGTAAAAACTGCAGGAATGCCGTGATACCTCTCGCTGATTTCAGTGCATATCTTAATCCACTTTCTTATCTTTAGAAATTAAGGTCCGACCTTGATTTATCTAAATAATGCGCTAAAATTAGATCATGAATAAAATACCTCAAAATAAGGGATTGGTCAGAGCTGTTATTGTTATTGTTATTGCTTTACTCATCTTAAGCTATTTAGGTATCAATATAAGGTCAATTGTTAACTCTCCAGCTGGTCAGGAAAACTTCAATTACACCCAGGAGGTCATCCTTAATGTCTGGAATAACTATCTAAAAGGACCCGCGACTTATCTCTATAATGATATTTTCATCAAACTTATTTGGGATCCAGCTATTGAGAGTCTGACGAGAATAAAAAATGGTCAACCGACGAACATTGATCAAAGCGCACCTACGATAAAGATAGAGTGACATTCATAAAAATAGTAACAAACAGGGGACCCGTCAAGCAGATGAGTCCTTTTTACCTATCTAGATACTGAAGTTAAGATATATTGTGCGACATGGTATATCTAGAAAGAATTACAGGCCAACTACCAATAATTAACTCTCCTCCCTGTTGGTAAGTCTCTTTCAGCCAAACAAAAAGCTCCACACAATTTGTGGAGCTTTTTGTCTTTCTTGTCTCAAAAAAATGAGATCAACTAAATTATTTTCTAGCCAAATCACCCAACTTTGATTTTGACCAACATGAAGCTGAAGCTGACCATGGACTTGAACCGTATTTACCGTAAAGGTATTTGGCAAAAGCCACATTACCCTCTACAGTATGAATGTCTAGACCCATGTTACGAGCAGTATCAGCATGATAGAACTCATTAATTTGCATCAGACCAACATCGGCAGGATTGGCAAGACCGCGAACGACCTTGCCATTCTTATCAAATTGTCGGAATTCTGATTCACAACGAGCAATTTCCACTAGAATAGGCATTTCTGCGTATTCTTGGTGAAGATATGATTTCATAGTTGAAGTTGAGTTTGTGGTTTCCAATGAGCGAATTTGAGTTGTAGTTGCCTGTTCTGATTCCTTATTAGCGTTAATCGTCTTGATGTGATTATCGCTTTGTCCAGAACCATAGAGAGACGACACAAGAAAGATCACACCAGTTGTAAGTTCAAACATAATACAATTAAAAAACGAAGGTATTAGTCATGAGACTAACGCTTTCGTTTTATGAGACAAGTGTAGCACCTCTGTCTACAAAAGTCAAGTCTTTATTAGCTAAAATATGGCTCTGTTGAGCCATATTTTACACCATAAATAGCTATATTTAGAGCCATTTTATCGGTTTTGAGATTTTTAGCGAGGTGAGACCTCGCTAAACTTGCGCTTTTGTAACCTCTATGTTAGACTTTCCGAACTAATTAAGTAATACCAATATGGCACACAAGAAAGCGGCGGGTACAACTAAAAACGGTCGTGATTCAAACCCAAAATACTTAGGTGTTAAGGTTAATCATGGTCAAAGTATTGGTATTGGTCAGATTATTCTCCGTCAGCGCGGTACTACTTGCCTACCAGGTAGGAATGTTGGTGTCGGTAAGGACTATACCCTGTTTGCTCTAAAAAAAGGCACAGTTGAATTTACCTCAAAACGAAAAACTGGATTTAACAATGACATTTTGAGAAAGAAAGTTGTGCATGTAAAATAGTCCGCAGGTTTATCCTGTGAAATTATATTTTCTCAATCACCACCTTAAACTTCACCGACTTCCCTCCCCCTTTTACTTCAATCGTATGTTCACCAACTTCTTTGAGTGGATGTTCCAACTGAATAAAGTCCGGATCAACTTGGAGTCTAGTCTGCTTTTCAATTTCTATTGCGATTGCTTCTTTATGAAGACCTGCAAAAAGATGACCCTTATCGTTGGCTTTACTGATAATCGTAAGAATAATATCTTTTAGTCCTTCAATATTTTTTACCAGAAGTTCTTGATGAATTTTTCGTTCACCTTCAAGAGCTAACTTCTGCACTTCAATACGCTTCACAGCGTCTTTAGTCGCGGCAATTGCCAGTCCTTGAGGGATGAGTAAATTGATGGCGTGACCATCACTTACTTCCTTTGTGTCAAACTTTTTTCCCAGTTTCGCAATGTCTTTAAGTAATATTATTTTCATTTTTTACTTATTTAATAACTCAATCACTTTATTCATCTGCGCATCATTCTTGGTTTGAATATCTTTGTCTGTCAGCTCAATTTTGTAATCCGGCTCAAGCCCATCATGAGACAAGTTGTGTCCATTTGGAGTCAACCAGCGAGCGATTGTGACTTTAAGTGAAGTGTCAGATGTAAGTGAGACTAATTCTTGAACTGATCCTTTACCAAAAGTTTTAGCTCCGACAAGTTTTGCAACGCCATTTTCCTGTAACGCACCCGCCAAAATCTCCGCCGCCGAAGCTGAACCGCCATCTACTAGTATCAGCATTTTTAGTTTATCCGTAAAGACATCATAGCCTTTACTGCGATATATTTTTGGATCTCCATTCTTGCCGAAATCTTCAGTGACAACGGTCTTTCCTAATGGTAAGAACCATGAAGACATGTCCCATGCGGCATCTAGATAACCACCTGGATTACCACGTAAATCAAGAACTAACTTGTGATTGCCGGAAAGAATAAACTCTCGTAAGGCGTTTCTGAACAAATTGGCTGATTGAGCAGTAAAACTATAAAGACGAATGACGCTAATACCGCCCGGTTTAGTACTTGTTTCAAGTGTTGGAATATCAATAACATCACGAATAATTGAACGCTCTATTGGCTTTGATGAGTTTTGAGGTAAGAATAATATTTTTACCATCGTTCCCTTTTTACCTCTGATCAATTTTACAGCCGCATCAACGGGCATATCACTGGTTACTTTGTCGTCTATTTTTAGAATCAAATCACCCGTCTTTACTCCAGCACGATCAGCGGGACTATTTTTTAAAGGAGAAACAACTTGAAGTTGTTTATTTTTGATTCCAATTTCCATACCGACACCTTCAAAGTTTCCAGAAATATCATCTTGAAACATCTTTGCTTCTTCAGGCGGGAAAAATACTGTATAAGGATCGCCGTAGGAAGATGCCAGGCCTTGGATAGAACCCCAGATTTTATCTTGGGGAGTGGTACTTGCCGCGGCCACGAATTTTTCATCAAGAATATGCCAAGCTTTCCAGAATGGAGCAAATTGATCTGTGGTAACGGCACTAGTATCATCCAGACTTGAATTTGGCGCATAGGACTTCCCTTCCCCAAAATACATTCCAGCTAAAAAAGCAATAATCACCGCGGGTAGTCCGATAAGAAGTATGATCAGTTTGCGATCTTTAATATTCATAAAAATAATTGTCTGGGTATTATTACATATATTGATAAAAGAACCAACTAGTGCGTCTTACAAGGGTATAATTAGGTATTTTCTTTTTCTATATTCCTCGCTATAATACTCCCATGATTACTCATCACGCTTCTCGAGGTCTAGTCTGGCTTGATATTTTGTCACCAAATGACGAAGAAATTGCTGGCCTAGTTAAACGCTATTCTCTACATCCACTGGTCGGTGAAGAGCTTAAAAGTTCTTCATCTCTGGCAAAAATTGATTTCTACAAAGATTACATCTTAGTCGTTCTAACTTTACCGGTTAGGGTGCGTAAAGATGACTCTTACGAAATCGTTGATCGCGAGGTTGATTTTGTTATTGGCAAAAATTTTTTGATTACATCCCGCTTTGACACTATTGAACAGTTGGAATATTTCGCAAAAATTTTTGAAGCAAATTCAATTCTTAATAAGGAGGAGAAAATGGAGCATGCCGGCCATCTTTTTTACTACATGGTTAAGCGCATATACGCGGGAATGTGCGAGGATTTGGAAAATATCAAAGACTCCTTGGTCACAGCTGAAACTCATATCTATAAAGGCGACGAAAGAAAAATGGTTGAGGCGCTTTCAAATTTGAGTCGTGAACTTATTGATTTCAAACAAACCGCTCGCGTTCACGAAGAAATCTGGGCCGATATGATCGGATATGATGAAACGAGTATATTTGGCAAAGATTTTACCGTATATATGCGTGATATGCGCGATGAGTTCAATCGCATCCGTGAATTGATCAGCAACGCCCGCGAGTTGTTGGCTGATTTACGCCAGACAAACGATTCATTATTAAACACAAAACAAAATGAGATCATCAAAGTCTTAGCTATAGTTTCATTTATTTTCAATCCTTTAATATTCATCACTTCCCTGTTTACTATTCCTGCCGCTTCAGTGCCTATTGTCGGACATAGTTGGGGTTGGACAGCGTTATTTATCTTTATGCTTTTGATTTCAGCTGGCATCTGGTGGTATTTCAAGAAGAAAAAGTGGGTAGAGTAAAATGAATAACAAAAAAGCAATAAAATACATGTGCGCCTTTTGTTGTTTTTTTGTCATATACTTATAATATTCTAGATATTTATGGAAATCAGACTCCACAACACCTTGTCTCAAAAATTGGAAACCTTTAAGCCCATAAAAAGGGGCTTGGTTTCAATGTACAATTGCGGGCCAACTGTTTACGATTATGCTCACATTGGGAACCTACGCACTTTTATCTTCGCGGATATTTTACGAAAAACTTTGGAGTACAACTCATACACAGTGCATCAAGTTATGAATATTACGGATGTTGGACATTTAACGACTGACGGCGATGACGGTGATGATAAAATGACAAGGGCATTAAAACGTGAAAACAAACCGTTTACTCTTGAAGCGATGAGAGAGATAGCGACATTTTATTTTGAAAAATTTGTGGATGACTTAAAATCTTTGAATATCAGTTCACCTCAAGAATTTCCTAGAGCCAGTGATAATATTCAAGAAGATATCATTTTTATACAAGAACTAGAAAAAAAGGGGTTAACTTATAAAATCAGTGGCGGTATTTATTTTGACATATCAAAATTTCCTTCTTATGGAAAATTGGGAAATATTTCTCTTGATTCGCTCAAAGATGGCGCGCGCCTGACAATCAACCCAGAAAAGAAAAATCCCGCAGACTTCGTACTTTGGAAACTTGATTCAAAAATCGGTTGGAAAAGTCCTTGGGGTGTGGGATTTCCCGGTTGGCATATTGAATGTTCAGTTATGTCTAGAAAATATCTTGGCCAACCATTTGACATACATACTGGAGGCATAGATCTTATACCTGTCCATCACAACAATGAGATTGCCCAATCTGAATCGGCATACAACGAACCACTAGCACATTATTGGATGCATGGTGCCTTTGTTACGGTCAATGACGCTAAAATGGCAAAATCTGTTGGAGGTTCTATCACTCTCAAAACACTTGAGGATGAAACTATTTCCGCCATCGCCTATCGTTATTGGCTCCTAACCGCCCATTACAGATCACCGATAAACTTCAGTTTAGAAGCTGTCCGAGGAGCTCAAAATGCCCTAATACGCCTTATGGTAACCGTAAGTAGTCTTCCTACTGATGGAAAGGTTATTTTGGCCTATAAAGACCGTTTTATGGCTTATATCAACGATGATTTGGATACTCCGAAAGCAATAGCGTTGATTTGGGATATTCTCAAGGACAATAATCAATCTGACGCTGATAGACGAGCAACTATCATTGATTTTGATAAGGTTTTTGGCTTAAAATTAGATACAATCAAGAAGTCAGAAGATGAGGAAATCCCTGATGAAATAACCGCTCTTGCTGAAGCGCGCGAAGAAGCTCGCAAAGAAAAAGATTGGGTTAAAGCAGATGCACTCCGAATAGAAATTGAAGCTCGTGGTTTTGTTGTTTCGGATACTCCGAACGGAATAAAGATAACGAATAAATGATGGAAGCCCAGCGAATGTGTGTATTTTTTTGTCAAAACAAGAGAGTCTTGTCTCGCGAGTCATATAACCGCCATCTTTGGATTTGACAAAAAAATACACACATTCGCTGGGCTTCCAATCAAGCATCATTCTTTTATTCTTACAAAATCTCTGAACTCTTCCCTCACCTCTCCTAAAGTATCATCAATATCTTGACGACTACTTTCTATTTTGTCATCTATTTCTGCTAATCGTGAATAGATGCGCGATTCAGACGCGTCTATTCTTTCTTCTAATCGCTCAAAACTTCTGGCAATTGATATCGCTATATCATCGGCGCTTTTATACATAAGACGCTCAATAAGCTCCAGATCTTTTTGATCTAATGACATGGTAATAAACTTAAAACTTTCTATATTTGACTGAATATAGATTTAGTAATAAGTTCAACCTATCAGAGTAAGATCAAGAAATGATAAAGATCTGATCAAGATTTGATCAAGATTGGAGAATGTGGTGAAATTGTGAAGGTCAGGCCTTCACTTTTTCGGCTTCATCAAAGGAAACATTTGAGTTTCGCGAAGCGGTTTGCCAATCAAGACAGTGAACAAACGATCCCCGAATCCAAAACCACAAGTTGGAGGCATTCCATGCTCTAACATCTCAACAAAATCTAGATCTGACATCATTGCCTCTTGATCGCCAGATTCAATAAGTTTTTTTTGCGCTTCAAAACGCTTACGCTGATCTATTGGATCATTGAGCTCAGAGTATCCCTTACCAATTTCACTACCGGCAATTATTGGCTGAAACATCTGAACTATTTCTTTACCTTGAATACTTTTCGCAAGTGGCGCTACAAGAATAGGGTGGTTTATCAGAAAAACCGGTCCGGAAATATTTTTACGACAATATTTCCACAAAGTATCAACTAGACGTTCTCTATTATTACCATCATATTCTATGCCGAGCTCCTTTATTTTCTTCATCAGTTGATTGTTATCTGCTTTGTTGATATCAATCTTAGTTTGTTTATTTATTTCTTCCGCATAATCAATACTTGGCCAATCACCAGATAAGTCAAAAGAGTGTCCTTTAACGGAAAACTTCATTGTCCCAAAGACTTCTTTGGCGATTATTTGATAAAGTTCTTGGACCAACTTCATTCCATCTTGATAATCAGCGTATGCCCAATAAAATTCTAAATTGGTAAATTCCTGAGCATGTTCTGGACTGGTACCTTCGTTACGATATACACGTCCAATTTCAAATGTTTTTTGAAATCCTGAAGCTATCAAATGTTTTTGCCAAAGCTCTCCCACGGAAATCCGTAAATAAACATCCATATCAAAATCATTGTGATGAGTGATAAATGGTCGAGCTTCCGCGCCTCCAGTTGTCACCTCAAGCGTTGGAGTTTCAACTTCCAAAAATCCATGCCCCTCAAAAAAATTTCGTATAACGTGCCAAAACTTCGCCTTTTTCTTGAATATCTCACGAGATTCTAGATCCATAATGAAATCTAAGTAGCGTTTACGAAACTTTTCATCCGGATCGGTCAAGCCATGCCACTTTTCTGGTAATGGCAAAAGAGATTTGGAAGCCATAGTCCAAGAAGCTACTGATATACTCTGCTCTCCTCTATTGGTGGTAAAAAAAGTTCCAGTAACGCTGATAATATCGCCAATATCAACGGCATTGGTGAATAATTCAAAAAGTTTGGAATCTAAAACGTCTTTTTTTATTACAGCTTGAAATGTTGATTTACCGTCATCAAGCACCACAAATAAAATCGCGCCTTGGCCGCGAATGGCCATGATTCTGCCAGAAATTGAGACTGGCTTTTTTGAACTTTCGTAATCTTTGAAATTACCTCGAGCGTCAGCTAGACAAAAATCACGAGGAATTTTAGCTGGATACGCTTCCATACCGGCTTTTTTGAGCAGATCCAATTTGGCAATCCTTATTGTACGAAGTTCTTCAAGTGAAGCCATGATGATTAAAAAGAATTATTTTACCGCTCCAATAATATAAGTAATCGAGCCTTTTGGAGTATTAACTTTGATCGTGTCGCCCTTTTTGTGTCCAAGTAAAGCAGATCCAAGCGGAGACATGTTGGAGACTTTTCCTTGTGACATGTCAGCTTCCTCTGATCCAACAATAGTGTAAAGAAATGATTTGTTCTCGTCATCTTTTTGTAGACGAACAGTTGAACCTACTATAATGACATCACTCCCACCACTGCTAGATATGACGGCGCTTTTTAAAAGATTTTCCAAACGGTTGATTCGATCTTCAACTTCAGCTTGATCTTCTCGGGCCTGGTGATATTCAGCATTTTCGGAAAGATCTCCTAGTCTTTTCGCGTATTCTAAATGATCAGCAATCTCTTTACGCCGATTGGTTTTCAAGTGTTCAAGTTCCTTCTTGAGTTCGCTAAACTTTTCATTAGTAAGATATTGAGATGCTGTTGACATAATAATAAAAACACTTAGATTTATAAGCTTACTTATGATTATAGCATAATAAATACTAAATAGAGGGCGCTTATTTATAACTACTTTTTAAAGTACTCGGGAGTATTAATGTTCATCCAATCCAACTGCTGCCTCATCGCCGCGGCCGCGCCAATCAAATTGTGGACAGAACCTTGTTCTAACATCACAACAAATGCGTATTTAGGATTCTCATAAGGCCAAAAACCACTTATCCAAGAATTGACCTTCTCCTTGGTAGTACCAAGTTCAGCCGTACCAGATTTGCCGGCAATATTCACATATGTGACATCTAAAGCTTTGCTGGTACCGCCGAGTACGGAAAGACGCATACCTTCATGGATGATTTTAAAATCTTTTGGAGCAATCTCACTAATTATACGATCAACTTTTGTGATCTCACCTTTTATAATCGTTGGAACTAATAAGGTTCCACTATTTGCTAGAGCCGCGATAGCACGGACCATAACAATCGGCGTAACTTGAAAACCGTATTGACCAATAGCGGTATGATAAGTATCACCGACATACCAATCTTCATTGAAAGTTTTCTTTTTCCAATCTGGGGTCGGGATTGTCCCAGCTTTACCTTGAACAAAAGATTCAGGCATCAATGAACCTATTCCAAACAGCTTTAAATATTTATCTATATTTATGATGCCTAAACCTTTCTGATCTTTATATCCGCCGCCGATTATATAAAAATAAGCATCCGAAGACATTTGGATAGCGTGGCGAAGATCCATCGGTCCATTATTTTTCCAATCTCTGAAGAGTGTGCTTTTTGTAGAATCATATGGATTTGGAAGAGATATTGATCCCATCGTGATTATTACCGTCGCGGGATCTATGATTTTTTCAGTTAGAACTCCAAGCGCGATAAACGGCTTGACGATTGAGCCCGGAGTATAAAGCCCGTCAACCGCTCTATTAAGAAATGGGAGACTCTGATCATCAAGTAAATTCTTAACTCTGGCCGTATCTAATCGATCAGACATTACCTGTGAACTATATTCTGGATAGCTGGTTAAAGTAATTATTTCCCCAGAATTGACATCCATGATAATACCGGCACCGCCGGCAAAACCAACCCGATCGGCAATATCTTTGATATTCTTATACAAAGCAGACTGGACACGACTATCTATAGACAATGTGAGATTATCCCCTTGCGCGGGCGGTTTCACGATATTTTCGGAAACGATACTTCCTCGAGCGTCCACTTCTATCAAACGAGAGCCGTTTTCACCCTGTAAATTTTGATTATAATATTTTTCTATTCCAGACACGCCCTCAAAATCCTCCTGATAGTAAAAGCCGTTTTTATCTTTTGATGGATACTGAACATAACCAAGGACATGCGCCAAGCCCGTTGAGGTGGCGTATTCACGAGTCGCGACTGTGTCTTCGTTAGCGGCACTCATGGTACTTCTTATTTCTTTGACTTGGTCATCTACTGAAACATCTGAAGTCATTCGCGTGGGCGCGTTCCAAGACAATAATTTACCGTTACGATCCATGATTATTCCGCGACCAGCAAATATGGGTATTGGTCTCAAGAGATTCTTTTCACTGCGCGTTTTATAATCATCACCATGGATGATCTGTAAATTTATGGCTTGAACAAAAAAAATAATAATTACTGACAAAAACACTACCGCGATACCATAGAGAGTCGCTTCTGATATTGGTCTCTCAAGACGACCTTCAAATTGGGTAGTGTCAAAATCCGGCAGATTACTAGAATCTAACATAATCTCATCAAGAGCTATTTCCATGACTCGTCGGCGCTTCAATCGTTTCCAGAACACAAATTTTCTCCAAGAAAAAGACATGATCTAAATGTTACCATGCTCTCTATTTTCTAACTACTCTTTTTAGTATTAGGATTCCAATATAAACAACTATTGATAAAACTGTTCCTAAAAAACTCAATGTATTTGTTTTCAAATCAAATCCGAATATTGAATCAAAAATAATCCCAGCCGCAAAAATTTCTATAAAATACGGATATCGCCATACACCAAGGATAGCAAGTGGTAAGGCGATGAACCACCAGCCGTGGAGGATAGAAATGAGTATTAAGATATCAATTAAAATTCTGTAAGTTAATTTTTTGGTCATAATATCACTTTGTGTCATTCCCGCGAAGGCGGCAATGACAAATACTATTTTTCTACTAGCACCCATCTCATTTGATAAATATTCACGGGCGGAGCAAAAAGAACTGTCTCAAAAGCTTGGGTTGGATCAGAAAGCACCATGAAAACTATGCCGAATGGCTTATCATTCAAAGCTGAATTAATGACAAAATCTCCTTCTTTTACGCTGGTATCACGAGAAATTTGAGCTTCATATTGTCCTCCACCACGACCAATAGCGGTTGCCGGAATATGTTCCGCGCCAATCAATACCTCATACTTTTCCCCAGGTGAAGAAAATAATTTTACTTTTGCTGTTGACGGCAAGATATCAACGACACGACCAATTAGAACATTACCAACCGCGTAGATTAGACTGCTAGTAGAAAGATTGTAATCTCGTCCAATATCAATAATCAATCCGTCATACGGTAAAAATGGCGGTCGTTTGAGGACGGCGGACAGAATTCGTGATTCCAATTCTTTTGAAGTCATTTTAGAAATGAAAGAATATTTTGGAACCACATAGATAGTGGATGTCCCTGTTGAACTAGGATTAATAATTGATTCTACAATGAACGATTCTCGTCCCAAGAGACTTTTTAGTTCAGTGTTTTCCAATTCAATGGCCTGAATTGCGTCCAACCTGACTTGAGCATCAGTTAGTTGACGTTTGAGTCCTTCATTTTGATTGAGTAAAGATTCTGAAGACCGCAAAGACCCACTTAAAACAGAAAACTCCGTTCGCCAAAATGGTCTAGCTAAACTTGTAAAAATAGAAGCAAAAAAATGCGGAGTGGATATTTGTAAAAGAACTATAATCACAACCAAAACCGCAATAGTGTAACCTACGACACGAGCTCGACTCCGATATGGACGATTATGAGTTTGAAGGTAAGTCATCTTCACTTGCTATGAGCACTGAACGATAACGATCAAGATCTTCCAAAATAATACCTGCTCCGCGGGCAATCGCGGTTAATGGATCTTCAGCGATAGTTACGGGAATACTTAAGGTTTCTATCAATAACAAATCTAAACCTTTAATCAAAGCACCACCACCAACCAAGTGTATTCCTCGTCTCATAATATCAGATAGGATTTCTGGCGGAGTCGTTTCTAAAACTTCCTTAGTCGCCTCAAGTAAAACACTGATTGACTGACTAATCGCTTCACGAATATCAGAATCGGTTATTATGACTTCTCTTGGGAGACCCGTAATCAGATCTCTGCCACGAATCGTAGTCTCCAATGGCTCGCCAGAGACTACTGTGCCGACCGCTAATTTCACCTGTTCAGCAGTTGTTTCACCAATTAATATTTTGAATTCGTTGCGGATATAAGAAATGATGTCAATATTGAGTTTGTCGCCGGCGATTTTTAGATTTTTTGAACGGACAATTCCACCTAAAGAGATAACGGCAATATCCGTGGTACCTCCACCAATGTCAATAATCATACTCCCAACTGGATCATGAATCGGCAAACGAATTCCGATAGCTCCTGCCATTGGTTGTTCTATTATATAAACTTCCCTGGCACCGGCATTTTTTGTGGCATCACGCACCGCGCGAACTTCCACATTTGTCACGCCAGAAGGAACGCCGACAACTACTCGCGGTCCTAAAAATTTTTTAGGCATATATTCTCCCGCGCGCTTCATGAAATACACCAGCATTTCTTCAGTCACTTCAAAATCTGAAATCACTCCACCAACAAGCGGGCGCACGGCAATAATGTGAGCAGGTGTACGACCAAGCATGTCTTTTGCGACTTGACCAACAGCTACAACCTGACCAGTCTTTTGATTGACCGCGACGACTGATGGTTCATTAACGACTATACCTTTTCCACGAACATAAACCAAAGTATTGGCTGTGCCAAGATCAATACCGATGTCATTAGAAAAACGGCTAAACAGCTTTTCTTTTTGCTCATTAAACATAATCTCAACATTAACATAAAGAGGAAATTAGAGTAATTGACAAATATATAGTAGTATGCTATCCTCTGCAAAGACCATTATAGGTCAGTTTTTAAAACGAGCAGAGGTCCAAATAGACCACTGGGTATGGGATTCAATATAACCACTTTGAGGATATAATGATTCCACCAAAAAGCCTTCCCCTCACAAACAAGGGAAGGCTTTTTTCTTTTGGTTGAATTTTAATTTACCTCCCCTCTCTCTTTTTATTAGTTATAAGAAAGATAAAGATGGCTAAAATAATGAGAACAGTGAATATAATCACCCAAGTCCATGGAATATCTGATGCTGATACGAATGGGGTGGCGGCGAGAATTCTGTTGTCTGCTGAATTGATATCTTGTTGTACGATTGGGGCAGTGTATTCGTAGGCTCCCCTTGACCATGTCGCGCGAGTGCGACCAAGCATGTCAACATTGTAAGGTGCTGTTAATGAAATGCCGGGATTTGTGTTTGTCCTTAGAGTAAAATCGTTTCCTGCGTAATTGTTGAATACGGATGTTGGGATGTTTAGTTGCTGATTAGCTTCTCCTAAAGAAGCCGAGCCAGAAAAGCCATTGTAATCATGAGTGGCTCCGGCAATAGTCGGAGTATTGGTATTTATCCATAAGTTGTTGTAAACATAATTGTTAGAGCCACCATTCAATGGAATGCCTGAAGCACCATAAGTACTATTGGCGAATGTGTTGTTGTAAATTTTGCAGTTTGAGCAATCATTTCTACCAAAACCAATGACACCATTACCGACTTGGTAGTTATAAACAATGTTGCCATAAATTTGATGTCCATTTGTCCAAGAAATTGCCATAATAGCCGTGCCACCGCCAGCGGGGGTAGAACCCTGACCCATAAACGAGTTTCTAAATTTGTTGTAACGAATGACGGAATTGTCGCCGTTGTAATATAGGTTTATGTTCTCACCATGATTGGCAGAATTACCCGTAATACGGTCTGACGCGGAATATTCAATAACCGGGGCCTCACTATTTCGGACAAACCAATGTTGGGTACCGCCATCACAAAATACTCGCGAAAACACATGGCCGGTGCTATTTATAGTTTCACCAGAATTATTATCGGTACTTATACACATGCGGCGCACGCTAGTACCTGGCAAGTTTCCAACAATTGCAAGGATGTAAGTATATTTTAATGTCACATTATCTGTTCTGGCGCCATATTTCGCGATAGAAACTGATGGCCAATCACCATTGCTTCCTACGCTAAATCCATATGCTGTCTTATCAAACCAATCAGATTCATTACGAGTCTGTCCATCAAACACCCAGTTACTACTGGTGAACTCTAACGCTGTAAACACCGCCTGTCCATCTCCATAAGTGTTATCCCAACCTGTGGCTATTCCATGATTTGCGACGGTTGCTTTCTTGATTGTGATAAGTTGTGTACTACTTTCTGGGTCATCAAAGACATATGATCCATAACTTCCATCAGCAACATAATATGTCGCTCCTCTTTGTAATGTAGCCGTAGCCGGAAGTGTGCTGTATGCGTTTGTCCAATCAGAACCTGAACCATTTCCTGTCGCTCCAGAACGGATGTAGAAAGTGGTTCCTGCAGGAATAACACTGAAGGTCGCGCTAATAGTATGATTAGCTGTAACATTTGAGAATGTATATGAGGTAACTGCTCCGACCGATACACCGTCAACTAGAACTCCAGCTACTTGATACCCAGAGTTTGGAGTGATGGTAAAGGTTTGGTTGCTTCCTGAAGTTACTGTAGCTGATGTTGGAGAGATTGAACCATTTGCGCCTGTTGATGCAGTGATGGCGTAGGTAACAACAGAACCAACCGTCACTCCCACCGCACCCGAAGTCGTCACAGCTCCACTGTTGTCAGTGGCTCTAGCGGTTAGTGAATAGGTTCCAGCGCCGACACCTGTCCATGAATAAGAGTAAGGTGAAGTAGTGTCAGTACCTAGAAGTGTAGCTCCATTGTAGAACGCTACACTTGATATTGTTCCATCAGAGTCAGATGCTGTGGCGTTAATGGTGATTGAAGCCGGGGCTGTGAAAGTCGCTCCATTTACTGGTGAAGAGATAGAGACTGTAGGAGGGATGTTAGCGACAACTGCGTCATACTTGAATATTGTCTTGGTTACAGTATTAGCCGTAACTGGAACAGAAACTGAACAGAAACTAGAGGCGCAGGTTAGACCTACGGTAGTATATGAAGGAAGGCTAGTAACTGTACATTCTGTACCTCCTTCTGGATATGTACAGGTGGCATATGATTCAGTGTAACCTATTGCATCTGTAGCAGAGACTGTGTGGTTAGCTACTGTGAGTGATGGGAATGTGGCTGGATTAACTGCTGTAGTTGCACCCGCATCTATTTTACTGACTACTCCTGCTGGTGCCATAGCTACCGTCAAATCTGTACCGACTAGTTTAGTCATGATTGAACCAGTGGAGGCAGGAGGAGGGATGATACCAGTGTATTCGTAGGCACCGATATCCCAAACGCTATCTGCACCATGAATGTTTCCTGCCCTATCCACATTATAAGGACTAGATAAACTTCTCCCTACAACATTTGTGGCTCTTGCAAGTCTATAATCTCCCGCGGCATAATTAGCAAAAACAGAAGTGGTATCAACTCCATTATTACCGAAAGTTCCTACTCCACTATAATCCACTATTGAATTCACAACCAAGTTGTTGTATGCCTCATTTCCTGACCCAGTATCCCTCGGAAACGTTATCGTCGGTGTATTTGAGAAACCATTTACAAAAGTGTTGTGATGCACCTTTATATTATAATTCGGCCAACCTGCTGCAATAGCACCGTTGCCCCCTTGGTATGTATCAAAAATGTTTCCGTAAATTTGCGCACCCTGCGTATAGGCAATGGCTATGACTCCGGTTGAACCATCTTGTGGCGGCGTCGTGCCGTGTCTCTTGAAAATGTTGTAACGGATAATGGCACTGGAACCAGGAGTATCACTATAAAACAGATTTACGCTTTCAGAGTGATACAAACCCGAATTAGAGGTGTCAGACCCCGCGCTGTACTCAACAATTGGACTGACTGTGTTGCGAACATAATATGGATTGCTGCTGCCCTTAATATACATGTGTGAAAATACATAACCTGGATTTCTGACGGAACTATATGTCTCCGTATCAATGCCGTGTATTCTTTCTCCAGCATAAGTTGGCACTCCAATTAAGGCATCAATGAATAAGTATTTGACAGTGACATTCGGCATAAGAGTTCCACTATTGGTGATTATCATATGTGGCCCCCAGTTTCCATTATTTGCAATTTTGAATCCATAGGCATTTCCATCAAACCAATCATTCTCATTTCTATATTGCCCATCAAACACAAAATAACCTCTATTTACATTGATTCGTGTGGCAAAGACCGCTTGACCTGTACCATAACTCGCCTGCCATCCAGTATTGGTGCCATGATCTGTTGGGGATGCTTTCTTTATCGTAATAACATTCGTGCCAGATTGGGGAGTATTGAATGTCCAAGTCGGATATGATCCACCTGCGACATAGTAAGTTGAGCCATTTGTTCCACGATTTAGTGTTGCGGGAATTCCAGCATAAGCGTTACTCCAATCAGAGCCATTCATTAATCCGGCTCCGGATTGGGTGATGTAGTAAGTATTTCCGGCAACTACAGGACCAACAGTCACGGTCACACTGTCACTGGCAGGTGTCGTTCCAACTGCTCCAGTACAAGTAGCAATAAATGTAGTATTAGCTGTAAGTGCTCCAGAAGAGACATTGGTACCTGATGTACCAGTCTGCCAAGGAGATCCCGCTCTGGTAACGTCACAGGCGGTAGCATTAGTTGAAGTCCATGAGATGTTTGAGCTTCCACCAGATGTAACCGAGGTTGGATTGGCGGAGATGGAGACGGGGTTAATTATTAGTGAAGAATTAAAGGTAGCAATTACTGTGGTATTGGCTGTTGGTGTAAAAGTACATGAAGTAGCTGTAGTACAGCTTCCAGCGTTGGACCAACCAGTAAAGGTTGAACCTGCAGCCGGAATAGCTGTCAGAGTGATTGAAGATCCTGGAGTGACACTGCAGTTGGCAGGATTGCAAGTAACTGTACCCGTGCCTGTACCTAGTTTGTTTACCGTGACGATGTAATTAGGAGAAATTCCTGTCGGAGTAAAGACTACATCACGGAAGTAATTGGAAGATATATATGTCTGTGTCGGATACGCGTTGACTGGGCCATAGCGACCGTTGCCCCCAACTATTGAACTAAGATTGCCTGAAGTAATTTTGGTTGCAAAACCTGTGGTATTGACCACATAGTATGTAGAACCTGTGTTAACTGTAACCGTATACTCTGTATTGGCATTGATAGCAAGTGGAGTAGCGAGACTTTGTTGTTGCCAACCAGAAGTTGTTTCACCAGTGAATACTACTGAAGCTAATTGAACTCCAGAAGCATTCCAGATGCGACCAGTATGTGTCCCAGTTTCATGAGAATCCTTCCAAAATCTAATAGCTAGAATATTTCCAGTAACATCACTTTGAAAACGAGTTCCGAGTTCATAATTCACGCCTGCGCCATCGGAAAGACCTAACAGAGTAGGAACTTGAGTAGTTAACAATGTCTGACCAACTACGGGCGGAGGTGAGATAAGATCAAAGGTTGCGTTAACAGGTATGATACTGGCAGTTGGTGTGAAAGTGCATATAAGATTGGTGGTACAGTTTCCAGCTTTGGACCAAGTAGTAAAGGTTGAACCTGAAGCTGGAACAGCTGTCAGAGTGATTGAAGATCCTGGAGTGACACTGCAGTTGGCAGGATTGCAAGTAACTGTACCCGTGCCTGTACCTAGTTTGAATATAGTAACATTATATACAGATGGAGAAATAGTGGTAAAAGTTTGATCAGTTGATTGAGAAATAACCCCGTTGGAAGATTTAATTTTGTAGTGATATATAGTATTAGCCGTTAAGCCAGAGATTGTCTGAGAATGTGAAGTGACTAAAAGTGAATTAAGAGGTGTTTGGCTACCATAGGCAGAGGTTAGACCATATACTACTTGAGTATCTGCTGGTAAATCAGTGGTCCAGGAGATCGTGGCACTTGAAGTGGTGATGTTAGAAGTATTAATATTAGAGATTACTGAAGCATTTACGCTAACAGTAGCTGTCACTGACTTGGAAACTTGTGTGCCGTCTACTCCCGTACAAGTCAGAGTAAAGGTAGTCGTGGTAGTAAGACGTTGGGTTTCATAGTATTTGGTGGAGATTGGGACTGATTTGGTCGGTCCATCACCAGAGAGAGTACAGGATGAGACTGCCACAGGTAATGTTGTCCAAGCAAGCTCAACTGCTTGCCCTGAAACAGTTGATGAAGGAGAAACATTGAAGGAATAGATTTGAGGTGGGATGGGGGGTGGTGTAACTACTCCAGTGTAGTTATATAGATCCTGAATCTCTGAATTGGATAATGATCGGTTGTAGATTCTTACTTCATCCAATACACCTTGGAGGCGATCGGAATTACCGCCGTATTGTCCGAGATAAAGTGGTGAACTGTTAATTGCTGGCGTGATAGTTTGAGAGACACTGGTATTCAATGCTCCATTTATGTAAAGTCTGAAAGACGAACCATCCCAAGTACAAGCCACATGCGTTAGTTGATTGGCGGTGATTGTTGCTGTTGAAGTGACAGTATTACTAATCGTGCCATTACCAAATACACAAACAACATAATTATCATTTTTGACCTCCATGGCATAGTTATATGATCGACCGTCATCATTAACATTACCCTTAGCAAATACACCATTCCATCGGCTGATAACTGGCAAATTGATCCATGTTGCGATTGTACCAGCTCCAGTTATATCTAGACTGCCATTGTCCGGAATGGAGATAAAATCGCTTGTCCCATTGAAGTTAAGTCCTCCTGCAATCTTTCCTGTGGTCCAAGTAGCACCATTAACACTGCCCGTATTATTGTTGCCTGAAGTGTCATTGGCAATACTGCCTGTACCTTCATCAAGATTGTAGTATCCAACTAGACCACTGGTACTGGGTACAGATACTTGAGCAATCTGGGTTTGTGGCGAGATGGTAGTCACCTGTTTGGAAATTGTTTGGTATCCAAGGAAAGCTCCAGCGATTAGTAAAAGAACCACCAGAATGCCTAGTTGTTGTTTCATATATATTTTAATTACAATCTATGTACATTATTAATACCAACCTCTCCACCTTTTTGAGGAGAATTGTTAGGTATATTGTATCATGAAGGGTAGATGTAAGTAAGTAGTAGTTATCCACACGACAATAGTGGAAATAATTAGTGACAGTAACCGTAACTAGAATCTCAAGTTTTGAATTTTTTCCATCTCTATTTTCCCAGTCTTTCTGTCTTTGGTTTCAACCGAATTATCTTTCAAGGTTTTGACACTAATCACAATCCGTATTGGTATACCAATCAAATCAGAATCTGAAAATTTTTCTCCGACGGTGGCGTCTCTGTCATCATATAAAACCTCAACATTACTTTTTATCATCCTTTCATATAGCTCATCGGTCGCTTTTTTCACATTACCTTCGGCATCAAAAAGGGCGATCAAATGAACGGCAAACGGCGCGACTGATTCCGGCCAGACCAAGCCTTTGTCATCCGACCAAATTTCCGCGATTGTGCCCATGACTCTACTTGGACCAATACCATAACTACCCATTATTACCGGCTTTGACTTCCCTTCCGCATCTTTGAAATTCAAACCTAACGCGGCAGAAAACTTTGTTCCTAGACTGAAAATATTTCCAACTTCAATGGCTTTTTTTTCCGCCAAATCTGATCTAGTAATTCCTAAATCTTTAAGTACTTCATCATTCAAGACTTCTTTGTTAACGGCGATCTTTTTTGATTCATGGACAAAAATGGTATCTTCGCCGGCTTCAGAAACAGTTTGAAATTCGTGAGAATATTTTGAAAATGAACCACCACTAGCAAATGTGACATAAGTATCTCCTCCGATGCCTAGTCGATCAAAAATTCTACGATATGCCTCTTTGGCTTTTTCATAAAAATCTTGATGAGCTTTTTCATCGGGATTAAAAGAATACAGGTCTTTCATCAAAAATTCCCTACCGCGCAATATACCTGATTTGGCTCGCTCTTCATTTCTAAACTTTGTCTGAAATTGATATACAGACACTGGTAAATCGCGAAAAGATCGCACCTGATCTCTCATCAGCGCCGTCAAGGGTTCTTCGTGAGTAAAAGCTAGGCCAATTTCTCCGCCATTATTTAATTTAGTCTTAAACCAAATGCCAATTTCCTTATCATCCCAGCGACCCGTCGCTTCCCAATTTTTCTTGTCTTGAAATGCCGTAAGCTGAACTTCTTGACCGCCAATATTATTCATCTCTTCGCGAATAATATTTACTATTTTATTTAAAGTCCGTAATCCTAAAGGTAAGAATGAATACACTCCGGCTATTTCTTTACTTATGAACCCAGCGCGAATGAGGAGTTGAGCATTTTTGGCAATTTCATCCTTTGGTGCCTCTCGGCGAGTTTTAGTGAAAAGTTTAGATTGACGCATTAGTGTTAATAATACAAGAAAACGAAAAAACCTCAACTTCCATGAAGATCAAACCTTCACTTTACCAATTTCACAATATCCTTATAAGTCACGACTACCATAAGTAACATCAGTAGTATGAATCCAATTGTGTTGACGATATTCGTAAATCTCATGGAAATTCTACGACGAATGACGCCTTCAATTAAAACAAACAATGTTCGTCCCCCATCAAGCGCTGGAAATGGAATCAAATTTATCACGCCCAAATTTATTGAAATCAGAGCCGTAATCATAAGTAGATAGGTGAAACCAAGATAGGCGGCGCTTCCCACTATTCCCGCAATACCAATCGGACCGGCAACATCGGAAAAATTGGCTGTACCCTGAAAAATATTTACGACAAATGTGTAAAGTCCGACGACGGTCTCACGAATCATAATCAAAGTGTAGTGTAAACCTTCCCATATCGCGGAAAATAACGACAATCTTAGATCAGCAACTTTTTGCATGGCAATCCCAATAGCATATTTATCGTTTACTATTCCTTGAATGGGCACTATCTCAACCGAACGTGATTCTTGTTGATGTTTAATTGATAGTTTGATTGAACTCCCATGACTATCATTGATCATTTGCTGAATCGTTTCAACATCATTGGAATTTTCAATTATATCGCCAACGACTAATCCCGCATTTTCAGCCGGTGAATCTGTGGACAAATAAGTAACCATTACTCTTGAATTACTGAAATCTTGAGAATATTTCTCAAAGCCATCAGTCGTCGCGGTTACTCCAGAAAGAAACGCGCTAATATAAAGAAGCCACGCAAAAAGAAAATTAAAAAACACACCCGCGACCAAAACAATCACTTGTTTCCAGCGCGGTTTATTAACAAAACTTCTGGCTAAATCGGGACCACTGACAGATTCCTCATCTGGGTTTTCGCCATGAATTTTCACATAACCGCCAAACGGAATCAGGTTAACGCCATATTCAGTCTCTCCTTTTTTCCAAGAAATAATTTTTGGTCCAAAGCCGAGTTTGAAAGCGTCAACGCGGATACCCGCAAATCGCGCGGTAATAAAATGTCCAAGCTCATGAACAAAGATTAATATCGCGAGAACGATTATAAAAATAATTGTGGTAAGCATTTAGATTTTGATTGACCATTAACTTATTACCTCCTTTTCTTTTTTGTCATACATTTCCTCCATTTTTTTATTGAACTCATCAACTATCTTCTGGGTTTCATTTTTCAACCTGAAAATTTCATCTTTACCCATACCACCCAACTTTTCTTTCGCGGTTAAATCTTTGATAATAGAATCACGATAACCACGAATGTCTTTTTTGGCATTTTCAAGCTTATCCTTGGCTAGTTTTGCTATTTGAGTTCTACGATCGGCAGTCAACTCGGGAAAAATCGCGCGAAGTCCTTGATCATCAACGACAACTGAAAGCCCAAGATTGCTAATTGTCATAGCTTTCTCAATTTCTTTTGTCTGATTCTTATCCCATGGCGCAATACGCAAAGTTCGTGCGCCTTCTATGGTGACACTAGCCAATTCCTTTAGCCCCATTGGCGCGCCATATACTTCAACCTTAATAACATCAAGAATAGATGGTGAAGCTTGTCCAGTCCTGATTTGCTGGAACTCTTTTCTAAGCCAATCTTCAGCTGAAGCGAGTTGTTTTCTGAATGGGTTGAAGTCGTAGGACATAGTGATTGGGTTTATTTATATAAATGAGTATAGCATAGGATAATATTATATATTCAACGCCACATATTCCAACAACATCTTTACACTTGGCGCGCGATCGTGGATATATTTTCTGGCAAGTTCAATTGCCTCCAACGATCTCGCCGATTGTTTAACTTCGTTTTTCCTATAAACAACAGCTTGAATAGAATCTAACAAATTAATCGCGTCTTGTTTCGTCTTTTTTTCATCTTTTATGTCATCAATCAGTTTTTTAAGAAATTCTAATCGTTTTGAAGTAGACATATTCACGAATTTTTCCGCATCCTGAAAAATTGGATCTGTCGTGGAGTTTTCCTGCGAGATACTTTCGTTTTTATCTGACTGTCTCTCACCAGAAATTTCCTCTAAGCCAATCATTAAAATTCTTGACTTAACCGTCGGGAGTAACAAATGAGTGGAATGGATGATTAAAAAAAAGTGTGAATCTTTATTCGGTTCTTCCAATAATTTAAGCAATGCATTTTGGGCTTCAATTGTAATTCCATTCATCTTTAAAATAAAGATTTTTTTACCCAAAGCATTCATTGGCTTTGTAGTATGTAATGATTTTATCTCACGAGCATCATCAATCGTAAAAGTTTCGTATTTTCTATTAAAAAAATCGGGATTACCTTGAGCTTTAATGGAATAATTTTTCGCAAGAATTGAGATCAATTCAAAACGAGTTGAATCAGAACCAATTAAACAATAGGCGTGATGACTAAGCAATTTTGAAATTTCATTTGAAGACATAACTATATTGTAACCTACTACCTCTTACTAATTATCGTCTTTTTATAGACATCCAAATGCTCCAATGCCACGCCCGTTCCCTTCACCACGCATAGATGAGGATCTTCGGCCATTACCGCCTTCACGCCCGTTCGGCGCAAGACCAATTCTGGAAAATTACGAAGCATGGCTGAACCACCCGTCATCGTGATCCCCTGATCAATAATATCTGCCGCTAATTCTGGCGGAGTCTCTTGGAGAACATCTTTGATGGCTTTGATCATATCTCGCAACGGAGTGGCAATAGCTTTTACGATCTCATTAGTCTTGATTTCAGCGGAACGAGGTAAACCAGAAATATAATCACGGCCCTTCACCGACATAGAAAGTTCTTGGTCAAGCGGAATGGCAGAGCCGATATTGATTTTAATTATTTCGGCCATGTGATCGCCAATCGCCAGATTGAAAGTTTTTTTGACATAATCAGTAATAGCCGCGTCAATTTTATTACCCGCGCATTTTACTGAAATAGATGAGACGATTCCTCCAAGAGAAATCACGGCAACATCAGTGGTGCCGCCGCCAATATCAACGACCATGTGCCCTCGCGGTTCATGAATCGGTATACCAGCGCCAATTGCGGCCAAAACCGGCTCCTTGACAACATAAGCGTTCTTGGCGCCAGCACGCAATGTCGCCTCAACGACTGCGCGTCTTTCTGTTGAAGTAACGCTTGCCGGCACGGAAACTATCACATCCGGTTTGAAAAGTGACCAGCGGCCGAGAGCTTTGTCTATGAAATATCGAAGCATGGCTTCGGTCACGCGATAGTCGGCAATCACGCCATCGCGCATTGGTCTATAGGCAATAATAGTATCTGGAGTACGACCAAGCATTTCCTTGGCTTCATTACCAACTGCTAGAACTTTTTTATCAACCTGATTTACGGCAACGACTGAAGGCTCATTTAAGACAATCCCTTTTTCCGGCACAAAGACAAGGGTATTTGCGGTGCCGAGATCAATTCCGAGTTTCGGTGAAAATATACTCATGAACGAAATGTACCATAAATCAGGAACTAGGCAATGTTTACCGAGCTTTATCCGTTCTTTCAATTTCAACTCCTAAAATTTTTAATCGCTCTTCTATTTTTTCGTATCCCCTATCAATCAAGTGAACGTTGTTAATCGTAAATTTTCCATTCCCAATTAACGCCGCGACAATCAAGGCAAATCCCGCTCTAATATCATGCGCGGTTAATTCTTCATTTTCCGATAATTCGTGAAGTGGGGTCGGTCCTTTAATTTTTATTTCTCGTGAATTGATAGTGGTAATATTTGCTCCCATTTTGATTAGATCTCCAACATATTTAAATCGCCCCTCAAATATTGTCTCGCGAATAGAAAATTGACCCTTAATTTGAGTTAAGAACACGACCAGTGGCGGTTGCAAGTCAGTCGGAAAACCAGGATACTCTAAAGTCTTAATACTTCTCGGAAGTGTACTATTGATAAAATCACTAGCTGAAACAATTATGGAATCCTTTTCAATTTTAATATTTACACCCAACTCAACTAATAATTTAACGACCGTATTCATATGTTTTGGCTGACATTTTTCAATTTTTAATTTTTTCGCGCACAAAGCTCCTAAAATAAGAAAACTTCCAGCTTCAATCCGATCTGGAATAGTCACGAATGATTCCTTGAATGAAAGTAACTTTCCGTTAGTCCCTTCAACTTCAATCGTCGGCGTGCCGATACCTTTGATATTTGCTCCGCAGACATTCAACCATTCAGCAACATTGGCGATCTCCGGTTCACGAGCGCAATTATTCAAAACTGTTTTACCTTTTGCCAAAACCGCGGCCATCATCAAAGTCTCCGTGGCACCGACAGAAATTTTGCTAAAAGTAATTTCCGCGCCTTTCAAACCATCAATCGCGGAAATTTTATGCAAGCAATCATTTTCTTCTTTAACCGTCGCGCCCATTTTTCCATAACCGGACAAAAATAAATCAATTGGTCTCGCGCCAATCACACAACCACCGGGTGCCGGAAAACTTACTTTACCGAATCGACCCATTAAAGAACCTGTTAAAACTATTGACGCTCTCATACTTGTCGCTAATTCTGGATCAATTTCCGTTGAGTTGATCCCAGTCGCGTCTATTTCTAAAATCAGGCCACCACTATTTTTACTTGCTCTTTGAGGTTCTGGGCTAGCGGGAAACGAGGTGAAGCTTTTTTCTTTTACATTAATTTTCGCGCCCATTTTTTCCAAAATGCTTATCATCGTCTGGATGTCACTATTATCTGGCACATTCTCAAGTATCACTGGACCATCAAAAAGTATTGACGCGGCCATGGCTTTCAGCGCGGAATTTTTAGCGCCATTTATGATCACGGCGCCGTGGAGTTTCTTTTCTCCCGCGAGGCCTTGTATGATAAATTCGTCATTTTTGTCCATGGATTTAATGTTAGTGTATTGTAATGCGTTTGAAAGAAATTAACAAATAAATATCGCCTTTCTTTATGATTTTAAGAATAGTAATAAACCCATGAAATATCATCTGTCAATCTCTGATAAACCCCCAAAATAAGGTATAAATATGATTATGAAAACCGCCAAGAAAATCCTCAACATAATAGATGTCATTCCATTGGTACGATCCAAATTCGCTGATACTCTGACATATTTCACTACTACTGAAGTTCCAGTCGGAGCAATAGTGGCCGTACCATTACGATCAAAGAGTATTCACGCCATTGTGGTAAATTCTCGACCAGCCATAGACTTGAAGACTGAAATAAAGAATGCGCCTTACGAGATTCGCAAACTTGGCAAAGTCAAGACTACTTCATTTTTCCCCGCCACTTTCATGGATGCCTGTAAAACTCTGGCAGATTACTATGCCACAAACATTGGTTCGGTAATTGATTCATTAGTTTCTGATGTCCTTATGGAAAACGCTAATAAAATCCCCGTGCCAATCCATCAAGCTAGATTTTTTCATAATATAGAACCATCAACGATAATAGACGAGACATTCGCGGTTCAAGGAGATGATGATGATCGACTGGGTTCTTGGCGTAGTCTGATTCGTCAAGAATTCGCGCGCAAAAGATCATTGGCAATATATGTCCCGACAGTAGAAGAATCTAAAAACATTTCAGTCTTATTGACCAAAGGCATAGAAGGTTACATTTTCGTCCTTCACAACAGACTTACCAAAAAAAATATCGTGGACATCTGGACACAAATCGCCGAAATTCCTCATCCAGTCGTGATAATCGCGACACCATCGTTTTCCATTTTGCCACGCAGTGATATAGACACAATCATTATTGAACGCGAAAATAGTCGTGGCTGGATCAATCAAAAACAACCATATATGGACATGCGCCACGCATTGGAGACTATTGCCAGAAAACAAAAAAAGACGCTGTATCGTTCAGACAATATGTTGCGCGTTGAAACCCTTTTTAGACTTGACGAGCATGAGATAGCTCAAGGATCGCCATTTAAATGGAGATCAATCTCAACGACTAAAGATTTTTTGGTTGACATGAGGAAAAACAATTTTAAAGCGCGAAATTCTAAATCCGAAACAAATACGAATACTGAAATTCAAAATCCAAAGGAGGAAATCCAAACAATTTTCACTTCAAATTCTTTTCAAACGCTTTCACCCGAACTGGAAGAATTAATTCAAAAGAATCGCGACGAAAACACGCATCTATTTATTTTGACTATTCGTCGCGGATTATCGCCAATCACAGTCTGCAGTGATTGTGAGACAATCGTTTCTTGCGAAAATTGTTCAAAACCAGTTGTCCTTCATACCTCAAAGAATTCGGGCAAAAATTTCTTCATGTGCCATATTTGCGGAGACAGACGAGGCGCTGAGGAGATTTGTATCAACTGCGGCGGTTGGAGATTAACTCCTTTGGGTATTGGCATTGAGCGCGTGGCGGAAGAAATTCAAGCAAAATTTCCAAATGTTGATGTCTTCAAGATAGATTCCGACACTACCAAAACCGACGGTCAAATCCTATCCGCCATAGAAAAATTCAAAGCAAAACCTGGAAGTATACTGTTAGGCACTGAAATGACAATCGTGCATTTAACGGAAAAAATAGACCATATCGCCGTAACTTCATTAGACACTTTATTTGCTCTTCCAGATTTTCGAATCCAAGAAAAAATAATGTACATCTTAATTCGTCTGCGCAGTTTAACCAACCGCTCTATTTTGGTTCAAACCAGAAAACCAACCGAAAAAATCTTTGAATACGGTCTAAAAGGAAATTTAAGTGATTTCTATCACGCCAACTTAGAAGAACGCAAACAATTTTCATATCCACCTTATTCAAATTTAATCAAAATCACTATTGAAGGTAAAAAAGATAAAATCGCTAATACCATGGCTAAAGTCCAAAAAAACCTTGAGCCACGCGAAATTGAGGTTTTTCCAGCATTCACCGCGACCGTTAGAAATAATTCAATAATTCACGGACTTTTGAGACTTCCTAGAGGTGGCTGGCCAAATTCAGAATTAACAGAAAAACTTCGAGAATTGCCGTTTGGAATCAAGATTAAAGTTGATCCTGAAAGTTTGCTGTAGTTATAGCAAGTAGCGAGGTCTCACCTTGCTATCCACGCAATCTATTCTTTATGTTATAGTTTCTTTTATGAAAACCATCCTTCAAAAAGACGAAATAATCCTACATCGGTCGGCAAAAATGGTACCAGTCAAGGAGATTGGTTCAGAAAAAATCAATCAAATAATTACTGACATGATTGAAGCAATGTCAGAACAAAAAGACGGAGTCGCTATAGCCGCTCCGCAAATCGGAATATCATTAAGAATTTTTGTAATTTCCGGAGATCTACTCAAAAAAGCTTTGAAACAAGATCATGATGAATCTCAAAAAAAACACAAGAATCAAACCGGCAATCTTGTTTTTATTAATCCAAAAATCATTAAATCTTCCAAGGAAAAAAAGAAGATGGAAGAAGGTTGTCTGTCAGTTCGTTGGCTTTACGGCAATGTCAATCGGTCAACTCGCGTCACTTTGAGTTTTTATAACCAGAAAGGAGAACAGTTTGAACGAGGCGCCAGTGGCTTATTGGCTCAAATATTTCAGCATGAATGCGATCATTTAGAAGGCAAATTGTTCATAGATAAAGCCGAGGAGATTTGGGAAATGAGCGAAGAGGAAATAAGAGAGTTACAAAAGAAATAAACCAAAAATAGATCCCCGCAAAAACGGGAATGACACACATGAAAATAGACCAAACTTCAATCAAATTCGCGTTTTTCGGGTCATCGCGATTTTCGGTGATTGTTATTGATGAGCTGGAAAAACTTGGTCTAATTCCAACTGTGATAATTACGACTCCAGATAAACCGCAAGGCAGGAAATTGATCACCACTCCAACTCAAGTAAAAGAATGGGCTGTCAAAAAGAATATAAAAGTTTTTGATCCGGAAAAACTTGACGCTGAATTTATCAAAAAAATAGACGCTGAAAATTGTTTAGTGTTTATTGTCGCTTCTTACGGCAAAATCATTCCAAACGACATAATCAACTTGCCAAAACACAAAACACTAAACATCCACCCATCTCTTTTGCCAAAATATCGCGGCGCTTCTCCAATTCAGTCCGCTATTATTGACGACTCAAAGAAAACGGGAGTAACGATTATGAAAATAGATGAAATAATGGATCATGGACCAATAGTGGCACAAAAAGAAATCATGGTAAACGAGTGGCCTATTTATGAAAAATTAGAAGAATTGATGGCAATTGAGGGGGCGCGATTATTAGCTGAAGTCTTGCCAAAATGGATTACTGGTCAGATTTCTGAAATTGAACAAGATCATTCTGCCGCGACATTCACCAAAAAAATAAATAAGGGAGACGGGTTAACTGATTTGAATGACAATCCCTATAAAAATTTTCGTAAAATTCAAGCTTACCATGAATGGCCACAAGCGTATTTTTTAATTGACTGGAATAGTAAAAAATTGCGAATAAAAATCACCTCCGCGTCATTTACTGATGGAAAACTAATCTTAGAAAAAGTCATACCCGAGAATGGAAAAGAAATGAGTTATGAAAATTTCAAAAATGGCTACAAGGCAGGGTAAATCACTTTCCCCACGGCCATAGTCCCTTCATCATAGCTTTAACGCGAGCACCGCCACGACGGATCCGTGATGTGTCTCTTTTGCGCTTAGATTTCAATTCACGAAGAACACCATCTCGCATTTCGTCAATAGCGACATACAAATCTTCTTTGTCGGAACTATTATAGATATTCAAACCTGAACCGACAATATGTATTTCAGCCCTAAAAATTTCTCCTTTATTGTGATGAGTAGTAGTACGCGCAAGCTCCACGTCGCACTGAACCGAAGAATCGTCTCGGGTAAGTTTTTCAATCTTCTCCAATCTCTTAGAAACATAATCCGAAATGGCTTGAGTTAAAGTAATATTGGTTGTTTTGATGTGTGTATTCATATGGTTATTATATCTCATGTGTCATTCCCGCGAAAGCGGAAATATATAAATTCGTAAATTTTTTTATTGGCTTGATTGTTTTCAGGAGACTCTTTGATGGAAATGCCATAGCGATCATCAGCAATCTTTTTGATCTCTTCTTGTTTTGCGTCTGTTTTTACGTGAATTTTTATAAACATATTTTGATTTACATGACGAGATGTGATACATTTTGGCATGTTCAAGCATTAAATAATAGCTTGAAATCATTCCGCGGTAGCTCAGCCGGTAGAGCGCCTCCCTGTTAAGGAGGATGTCCCAGGTTCGATCCCTGGCCGCGGAGCCAAGAAATCTGAAATGACGCGCTCCGCCACTATTTTTTTGGGGTCTGGGGAGGAATCCGCGCAGGCTTCGGCTTTCTTTTTTCAAAAAATCGGCGGCTAAATTCATAAATACATTATATCCTAATTTGGGATTATTCTGCAATAGGATATATCATAGAAACATATATGAGCAAGTCGGTTTACTCAAAAGACTACAAAGAGATAATAGAACGCCTGAAAACGGCGCGTATTGAGGCTGGGCTTGCACAGCAAGATGTTGCAAAGAAACTCGGGAAACCTCAATCGTATATCTCAAAAATTGAATCTGGCGAGAGGAGACTTGATGTCGCAGAAATGAAAAAATTTGCAGAGATATACAAAAAGCCATCCTCATATTTTTTATAATATATGTTAGTACAAAAATTCGACAAATTTTTACAATCGGTTGATCTCAAGGCATATCGTGAAAAATATATGCCGATTAAAATTGTGGAAATGAATCTTCCTAAAAGCATCCAAGCGATCGAGCTTTTGTATCGTGTCTACTGGGATGAGAAAAAATTTATTGACTTTGAAGAGTTTTATGGAATTTACGAGAAAGAAAAAGGGCGAGAGCTTCGCAAGTTTCAGAAGAAAAGTGGTATGTGTCCCAGGTGTTTTGCGAAAGGCATAAAAGCTAGAACATATAGAACTTGGGCAGGGCTCATCACACAAATTCATGCAGGGTATGTTGCTGGACAAGTGTTCGGACTTGATACAGTAAAAATGTCCGAGCAACTTGATCACCAAGATGCCGACATTCAAGTGCATTATAAGGGAATCGTTATTAACTATGATGTGAAAAAGATAGCGAACGCTGGAGTAATGGGACGCGGCCATGTTCCGAAAAGGCCAATTCCTGGAGAAAAGATCTCGATTCGTTATGAAGTGCCCAACCTTGATATTGTTTTACATCCAAAAAAGAAAAGGGGGGTTGGATTTAAAAAAGCTTTTATAGATTTTGCAGATAAATATTTAAAAACCAACATGCTCCATGTGTTTCCAAATGGTTTTGTAGTTTTTACCCCGTATACTTTTGAGCAAAAGAAAAAAGAGATAGATAACTCCCTAAAATAATTTAGCAACTGACTTTTTATCGCCCACCATTTTTTCTGCCAGTCTCACATAATCTGGATTAATCTCAAAACCGATATAAGATTGACCTAATTCTTTTGCCGCCGCACACTCCGAGCCAGTACCAACAAAGGGTACTAATACAACGCCGTCCTTTTTTGGCATAGCAGATTTTATCAATTTTTTTGATAGTTCAAACGGTTTTTGTGTTGGGTGCTTCATTATTTCATGCCCATCGTGATTCTTTAGTTGTCGCGGCTCACACACTGAGTCGCAAGTTTTACACAAAAACCATCTTTCGTTCATTCCGGCTCCACCGGCAAGAGCAGGGATTTTTATAACATCTCTTGGTAATGCGCCTCCGTCGTGAGCTTTATAAACGGTCTCTAAACCACCACTACTAAATCTCCCTGGAGTCCCTTTCCGTACTTTTCCAGCCGCTCCGTTCAAAAATCCCTCTGTATATGGTTCTCTAACATCATCTCTGTTGAAAACCGGTTTTTCTTTCCATGCACAAATGATTGCCTCGTGGCTTCTCTGCCAAAAATTAAGAGAGGCGACATTTTTATTTGTGTAATGCCAAATAAGCCACCTTTTTTGTATGGGAATTTCAACAGAGAGATAAGCCAAAATTTCACTAAAACCATAAATAAAAATTGTTCCATCTGGTTTTAGGGTTCTTATGCTTTCATTTATCCAACTTTTACACCACTCCACATATTCTCCGAGTTCTCTTTTGTCTATGTTATTTCCAAAATCTTTACCGATATTATAAGGCGGGTCAATTATAACGACATCACAACTTTCGTCAGGAAGTTTTCTTAATCCTTGAATTGCATCTCCTAAAATTATTTGATTAAGTGGTAGTTTTTTTTCTTTTCTTATTTCTTTTGTTGTTGTAATTTTTTCTGCCTGCAATTCTTCCTCGTTTTTTATAACATCAATGACAACGCCTTGGATTTTAATATCGCGATCTTTTCTAATGATAATCGGCTCAAAAGTTTTATTTGCGGGTTGCAATCTAATATGTCCTCGTTCTTGATAAAATTTCTTTAGTGTTGCTTCTTGGTTATCTATCAAAGCAACGACGCGCTCTCCATTCTCCGCCGTGTCTTGTTGCTTTACTAAGACAACATCTCCATCTTGAATATTCTCATCAATCATACTATTTCCACTTACACGCAGAGCATAAAGATTGCCAGTGCTAGGTAGAATATTTTTGGGAACAGCAATAAATTCGTCTTGGCGAATTACTTCTATTGGTTCACCGGCGGCGATAATTCCTAAAAACGGAATTTTGATCATTGGCTCCTTGGAAGCAACGCTAATAGCACGAGCCTTGTTTTCTATTTTTCCTAAATAGCCACCCTCTTTGAGTTTTGAAATATGAAAATGAATAGTTGAAACAGAAGCGAGCTTAAGTCGTTTTCTAATTTCCTCAAAAGAAGGAGAGTACCCCTTCTTTTGCGAATAGTTTTCTACGAAGTCGAGGACTTCTTTTTGGCGTTTTGTTAACATATAGACTTGACTTGTTTACTACACATCAATTATAATAGAACAAAAGTAGAAAATCAAAGTCGAGTTATCCACATAAGAGAAGTAGTAAAAATATAATATGGCATTAATACCCCCAGCATACTTAAATTCAGTTTTATCGATTGGAGTAAGTATAAAAAATGAAAAAAATGAATCAACTTTTAAATCGCTAGCAACCGGTTTTTTGGTAGGTAAGCCCGTTGGAGAAAAGAATGAGAAAGGACAGCGGTCTTATCGACTATTTGTTGTTACGAATAGACACGTTTTTTACAACGATAAAACTAAGCAGTATGTAAAAGAAGTGCTATTCCGCTTCAATACAACCGAAGGGAAAAGTCATCATTTTAAAGTCAAGTTGCTTAATTCAGAAAATAAGCCAATTTGGTCAATGCATAGTGATGAAAAAGTTGATTTGGCTGTTCTTCCCATTAACGCCAACGCTATTAGTGAAGCTGGTGTAGACTTCTATTTCTTCAGAGAAAACGATCTTTTTTATGCCAATAATTTTAAAACCAAGAACATCTCTACGGGAGATGGACTTTTTGTCTTAGGATTTCCAATGAGTATAAGCGGTAAGTCAAAAAATTTTGTTATTGTTAGGCAGGGTATCATTGCTCGCGTTGACGAGGAGGTGCTTGAAGATAAGTTTTATTTCATTGATGCCTCTGCGTACCCTGGAAATAGTGGTGGACCGGTTATTGTAAAACCAGAAATTGTATCAATACAAGGAATTAACAGTAATAATTCGGCGGGCCTGATTGGAGTTATTAGCTCCGGGGTAACATATTCTGATGTAGCTGTTAGTCAGCAAACTGGTGAAGCTAAAGTCATATTTACAGAACAAACAGGGTTAGTAAAAGTTGTGCCAGTTGAACTGATTTACGAAATAATCGACGAAATAACCAAACCGTCCGTAACAAAAGAAGAAGCAGAGGTTAAGGAGGCTGGTTCTGAAGTCAAAACAGAAGAAACTGTTGAGAATAATAAAACATAGCCGCCGATTTTTTCAAAAAAGAAAGCCAGAGCCCGCACGGATTCCTCCCCAGACCCCAGTATGAGAGAATCTACTGGGTTTTTGTATTTAGAATCGTAGCGAAAAATCTCAAAAATGAATACTCTGACAATACTTCAGGCAATTACTATGTCGTATGAGCATAATCTTGGAGTTATACACACTATTCCACCAATACATATGTGGTATAATTTGATCACATAACTATATGCAATCCCCTAAACCATATCGCGAAGAGCGTCCGTGGGGGGAGTTTGTGGAGTTCATCCGCAACATATCATCCACAGTCAAGATAATTACGGTAAAATCCGGAGAGTCTTTGAGTCTTCAAACCCACTCAAAAAGAGATGAGTTTTGGCGGATATTATCCGGTGAAGGAAATGTTGAAATTGACGATAAACGCATTTCCGCCAAGATTGGAGACACCCACTTTATTCCTCGCACGACCAAACACCGCATTGAAGCTGGAAATACGGATTTAGTAGTACTGGAAATATCTCTTGGTGACTTTGACGAAAAAGATATTGTCAGATTAGAAGATAAATATGGTCGCGCGCGTTAGATTGTCATGCAATAAAATCACAAAAATTGTTAGATAAAAATACTTAAATGCCACAGTTCTTATTTTTTGACAATTCTTCATTAAACAATCTAGTTACACTGATTCTTTGGGGAACAGTCATATTACTAGTCGTCGCTATTTTCTACAATTTATTCGGCCAAACCAAAAAAACCAAGAAAGTTCCAAGTCATAAATTAAATAGACACCATAAAAATCCAATCCTCTCTCCTCTACCGCATAGAGAATGGGAAACAAACGGAACATTCAACCCTGCCGCGATTGAAGACGATGATGGTCGTGTCCATCTTTTTTACCGAGCCATTGGAGATAATGGATTATCAAATATCGGGCATACTTCAAGTAGTGATGGACTTCATTTTGACCGCCGTTCCCCATTCCCTGTTTATCAACCTGCTGACGAAGAGAAAAAAGCTGATCCATTGAAACAAAATTTTATACAAGAATATAATCCAGCCATATATACTTCAGGTGGAGGATGGGGCGGTCATGAAGATCCACGAACGGTTAAAATTGACGGTCGTGTCTACATGACATATACGGCATTTCAAGGTTGGGATTCAGTTCGGATTGCTTTAACTTCTATTGCTCTGAAAGATATAAAAAAAGAACGCTGGAATTGGAAAAAACCAAGAATGATCTCTCCTCCGAACGAAGTCAATAAAAATTGGGTATTATTTCCAGAAAAAATCAACGGTAAATACGCGATACTCCACAGCATTGTGCCAAATATTCTCATCGCCTATATAAACGACCTTGATGAAAATTTCCCGCTCATCCAGGGTAAAAGATTACATGGACCGCAACCTGGACGAAAGGATTTTTGGGACAATCTTATCCGTGGTCCAGGAGCTCCGCCTATTAAAACAGATATTGGTTGGTTACTTCTCTATCACGCCCAAGATAATAAGGAGTCTCATAAATACAAGCTCGGAGTAATGATTCTAGATCGGAATGATCCAACTAAAATCCTCTATCGTTCACCCGAACCTATATTGTCACCTGAAATGAATTACGAAAATGACGGCAAACCCGGAGTCATCTACGCCTCTGGATCAGTCGTGAAAAATGACCAGCTGTTTATTTATTACGGCGGAGGAGACAAACATGTCTGCGTGGCGCAGACGCCATTGGAACCATTGCTCGGCTGGCTGATGCGATATGGTAAAGTCTAAAACAAATGTTCACTCTCAATCGCTCCGGACACAATCCAATACTTTCCCCGCTTCATGAACATCCATGGGAAACCGCAGCCACATTCAATGGCTGTCCAATTATTCTAGGACGAAAGGTCTGTTTGGTTTATAGGGCGATGTCCGAGCCGGATTTGCTCAAAGAACCGCATGTGAGGATCTCCGTAATCGCCCGAGCTGATTCCAAAGATGGACTTGACGATTATGAAAATCGAGCTGTTTTGATTTCACCAGACACGGATTTTGATCGCTATGGCTGTGAAGATCCCCGCGTGACTAAATTCGGAGGAATCTATTATATCTTTTACACTGCTCTTGGCGACTATCCATTTTCAGCCGATAATATCAAAGTAGCCGTGGCTTTGAGCGTTGATCTCAAAACCATCAAAGAAAAACATCTAGTCACTCCTTTCAACGCCAAAGCTATGGCGCTTTTTCCTGAAAAAATCAACGGCAAAATGGTGGCATTAGTCACTATCAACACCGATCGTAAGCCATCGGATATTTGCGTCGCGGAATTTGATAAGCCCGAAGACATCTGGTCGTTGGAATATTGGAACAATTGGTGGAAAAATTTGGACGCGCACAAAATACATATTCGCCGATTGCCAAGCGATCATATTGAACTTGGGGCGGTCCCATTAAAAACCGACAAGGGTTGGCTGGTCGTTTATTCTCACATTCAGAGATACGATTCAAGTGATAGGACATTTGGTATTGAAGTAGTGATGCTTGATTTTGATAATCCACGAAAAATTATCGGTAGAACCAATGGGCCTTTCATGGTGCCTGACGCATATTATGAACATACTGGTCAGGTCCCACATACCATATTTCCTTCAGGCGCCTTGATCAGAAATGAACACCTTGAAATTTATTATGGCGCGGCAGATACATACTGCGCCATGGCAACCATTCCACTGGAAAATCTTTTGCGCAGCATTATGGACAACCGTCAAGAATTGGTAAAGAGATTTCCAGGTAATCCAATCATCACTCCAAGACCGGGCATGCTTTGGGAACAAAGAGGAACTCTCAATCCGGCCGCTATTGATCTTGGCGATAAAACTCATATTCTTTATCGCGCGGTCTCGGCTGATAATATCTCAACTATCGGATACGCCAATTCAAGCGATGGTTTTTCAATTGACGAGCGTCTGGATAAACCAATATATCGCCCTAGAGTTGATTTTGAATCCAAAGGCTGTGAAGATCCTAGAATAATGCTGATTAACAATCAAATATACATGACTTATACGGCTTATGATGGATCAATGCCACGAGTCGCGATAAGTTCTATCAATGCGGATGATTTCTTGAAACGACGCTGGAATGCTTGGTCTATGCCAAATATTATTACACCAATGAATGTAGATAATAAGGATTCAGCTATTATACCGGAACCTATCAATGGAAAGTATATTGTCTTCCATAGAGTCAATAATAGTATCTGCGCTGACTTTCTTTCCTCGCTTGATTTCAGTAAAGAAAAAATCACAAAATGCATAGAGATAATTGCTCCGCGTCGTGGAATGTGGGACGGCGGCAAAGTTGGGATTTCCGCTCCGCCGGTCAAAACAAAAAACGGCTGGTTACTTCTGTATCACGGCGTATCTTGGAGTACTACATATCGTGTTGGCGCGGTTTTACTTGATCTTAAAGATCCGACTTTAGTCAAAGCTCGCACCGCCATTCCTCTTTTTGAACCCGAAGAAGAATACGAACGCAAAGGTTTAGTGCCAAATGTTGTCTTCCCTTGCGGATTAGTAATCAGGGGTGGAACTGCTTATATTTATTATGGTGGTGGAGATAGTGTGGTTGGAGTCGCGACAATAAAAATGTCCGCTCTGCTTAAGATGCTTGAAGTGTAAACTATATCAATGACCGCCTACTCAAAACAACTAATTATTTTTGACAAAGATGGAACTCTAACTCCGAGTAAAAGTCCGATAGATCCGGAAATGACTGAACTACTTCTGAAATTATTGGAAAGAAAAAAAGTAGCTATCATATCGGGAAGTGGATTTCCATTATTTGAAAATCAGATTCTCAAAGTACTTCCTTCTGACACGAAAAATCTGAGTAGTCTATTAATATTACCTGTTTCCGGAACTCGGCTATATACTTGGCGAGGTTCTTGGGCTGAACAATATTCTGAACATTTATCGCCTAAAGAAAAGGAAAAAATCATGGCCTCAATAAATTCTTCATTACGCCAAGCCAATTATGAATCTCCACAGAAAATATATGGGGATATGATAGAAGATCGCGGTTCCCAGATAACTTTTTCCGCGTTTGGACAAAACGCACCATTAGAGCTCAAGACTGGCTGGGATCCAAATAGAGAAAAGCGCGCGAAGATCGTCTCATTTTTACAGCCAAAAATTCCGGAATTTGATATTCATATTGGGGGCACGACTTCCATTGATATTACTAAAAAAGGCGTTAATAAAGGTTATGGCATCCGTAAACTTGAAGAATATTTGAAGATGCCTCTGGATGACATGATCTTTGTCGGCGACGCGCTTTTCCCGGGTGGCAATGACTATCCCGCCAAAGCTACTGGCGTTGATTGTATTCAAGTTTCCGGCCCAGAAGAGACAAAAAAATTGATCGCGAGTTGGATTGTGTAGGTTTGTTAAATGGCCTTTTTTAGTAACTCATTCACCAGTAATTTCGTATCCCATTCTCGCGAACCGTAGTTAGAATTAAGAATAATAAAAGCAATCGGTTGATTTGAAATATTAAGAATCGTCATCATCGTTTCTCCCGCTTCCGGCGTCCGACCGGTTTTTCCTCCAATAAATCGCGAATCTCTGACAAAAGGATGCGTGCTACTGAAAATATGAGAACCGTGATCAGTAGTTGTCGCGACTGATGAACTCGCCGTCCGTGTCAGTACCAAGATATCCGGTCGATAATTCACCAAATATTTAGCTAAATTAAATAAATCCCTCGCGGATGCCACATTTTGCGGACTAACGCCTGAAGGGTCGGCAAAAAATGTACTAGGCATGCCGATTTCCCAGGCATAACTTTTCATCAAATATAAGAAATCAGACCGACCGTCTGTGGAATAAGATATCGCTTCTGCCGCGACATTTGATGAATTCAAAAGGAGTGGATCAAGAATTTCTTTTAAGGAAAACTTCTCACCAGCCCTAAGATTACTCTTGTCTGGAGGAGTTAATAATGCCTGATCTGTTATTTCTATAGTTGAGGTCGCGTCAAAAATATCAGTAGCCACGAAAGCGGTTACCAATTTTGACATTGAAGCCACGGGCATAACGGTGCGACTATTGCGCTCAAGATATATTTCCCCTGTTTTAGTATTGCCAACAATATACGAAGTGGCGGTTATATCTGGGACACCAGAAGGCATTAGTACCGGCGATCTTTTCTTTTGAGATTGTACGGCTGTTTCTTCAAGAAAAACTGGATCTAATTTTGATGACAAATTTTGACTTGGACGAAAAGTCGGCGCTATTTTAGTAGTATTATTTTCAGAGAATGGCCTAATTTGATTGACTCTAACAACTACAGCTATGCCAACAATTACCAGACACAATAATATAATCGCGGTGAGTGAATTTCTACTTGAAGGCATTTGGCATCATTATATCAGATTTTATCTCGTCACCGAAATATTCAGCGTCAACTCCCCTGTTGAACTAGCTGTAATCCGACCATTTATGTCACGGATTATTTCGTAACCAGTATTGTAATCTGTTGAGCTGGTATAGTGCGCTCCGATAATTGAAGGATCAAATGGTAAAGATGAAATGTAATCAGGTACTAAACAAGAGGCAATATCACCAGGATCATCTGGTGTAGTACTACTTTTTACTATTGTTAAAATTGTCGGAATATCGTGAATCGCACCCGAACAGACAAATATCCCACGATGTTCTGCCATATTTTGATGAATCGCGTTGAGCAAAGCATTCACATTACTGGTGCGTTGCGAATCGCGCGCGAGTTTGAACTGACGAGCGGGATTTACCGCGACTAGAACAATAGCCGCCAAGACCGCGATAATTCCAATAACAACAAGTACTTCAATCAAAGTGAAACCTCTATTTTTATGTTTTTTCATGTATTGATGATTATTTTTATAATTAGCAAGGAGAGACCTCGCTAAAACAACCTTATCAGACCAAGATCAAGAAATGATCAAGATTTGATCAAGATTTGATCAAGATTATATTTTATGGCGTAAAATTTTCAACAAGTATCATGTCGCGTGGGGATAATGGAAAACTCTCCACATCTTTTCCCCTTATCCGATTTACCTACTTTCACTTTTCTTGATAGGCTTTATGTTACAATCTCTTTATGGAAAAGACCTCGCCATATTTCAAGACAAAGGATCTGAAAATCCCCCCTCAAAACATTGAAGCTGAAAAGGCTCTTCTCGGATCTGTTATGATTCGTGGAGAAGTTATGCACGATATAGTTGATATAGTTCGTGAAGCATCTTTCTATTCAAATCAGCACAAAGCTATTTGGGCCACATTTTTTGAGCTTCACAGTAAAAGTATTCCCATAGACATGCTTTCAGTCTCGGCACGTCTCAAAGAAAAGGGTCTGCTTGAACAAAGTGGCGGGATAACGTATCTGACCGAGATCGTTAATTCAGTTCCATCATCAACTAATGCCAGTCATTACGCTGAAATAGTTGAGAAAAAACATACTATGCGAGAATTGCTTCGCGCCGCCGAACATATCACAGGACTTGGCTATGATGAAGAATCCGAAATTCACGATATCTTGGAAAAGGCAGAAAAATCTCTTTACGAGGTAACCAATAAAACTGGCTCTCACAAATTCGTCGCTCTCAAAGATACATTGCACGAAGCTTGGGAACGTCTTGATCATCTTCATAAAACCCGTGATGAACTACGGGGTGTGCCGACTGGTTTCAAAGAACTTGACGACAAGCTGGCTGGTTTTCAAAAATCAGATTTGATAATTCTGGCTGGTCGTCCATCAATGGGTAAAACCGCGTTGGCACTGGATATAGCACGCAAGGCCGCCGTTAATCACAAAGTCCCTGTGGCAATATTTTCGCTTGAAATGAGCTCACAGCAATTGGTAGATCGCATGTTGGCCGCCGAGTCGCAGGTCAATTCTTGGAAAATTCGTACTGGTCACAATCTATCTGTTGAACATGATTTCAAGGCGATCGGCGACGCTATCGGTCGTCTTTCTGACGCGCCAATATTCATAGATGACGCGCCCGGCAACAATATCTTGAAAATGCGCTCCGTCGCTCGTCGACTCAAGAATGAGAAAAACTTAGGACTAATCGTCGTTGACTATCTCCAGTTGATGGTTCCAACCCAAACTAAATATAACGACAATCTTGTTCAACAGATCACAGAGATCTCCCATTCACTCAAAAATCTGGCTCGCGAATTGGAGATTCCGGTTCTCGCGCTTTCCCAGCTTTCTCGCGCGGTTGAACAGCGTGGTGGTAAACCTCGCTTATCTGATTTGCGTGATTCGGGCTCAATTGAACAAGATGCTGATGTGGTTATGTTTATTCATCGCGAAAATGACCAGGAGGTCGGCGGGCGTAAAGAAGAAACGGAAATTTTGATTGAAAAACATCGCAATGGACCGACTGGTAGCGCCAAACTATTCTTTGACAGTAAGAAAACGACTTTCTTGAGTATGGATAAGGCAGATTTTGGTGGGTTTGAAAAGGTGTAGTTCCCGCAAGTCCACCCTGTGTGTATTTGTATGTTAAGATTTACGAATGGACTCCTTACGTCATCTTGAAGAAATATTCGCTAAATTCCCCGGAATCGGACCACGCCAAGCCAAACGGTTTGTCTATTATTTGTTGAATAAATCTTCTGCATCGGTTGAAGAGTTAGCCCACTTAATTAAAGAAGTAAAAAAATCAACCTCTGAATGCGGTCAGTGTCACAGATTTTTCGCACATAATTCTAATTATAAATCTATATCATCAACCGCCAAGAGTTTAATTTCCGATTCCTGTTCAATTTGTTCTGACAAATCTCGCGATCAATCAACTCTAATGGTTGTGGCGCGAGATTCAGATTTTGAAACGGTAGAGAAAAGCGGCTCATTTACTGGCCTCTATTTTATATTGGGCGGTACAGTCCCTGTACTAGATAAAGAACCTGAAAAGAGAATCAGAATTAAGAAACTTCTGGAGTATGTTTCAAATTCTGAAAATATTAAAGAAATTATTTTGTCATTAAATGCTACACCTGATGGTGATCATACAGAAAATATAGTCAAAGAAGGAATCCATAAAATCTTAAAAAACAAGAATGTAAAAATCAGCGTGCTCGGTCGAGGTCTTTCAACTGGCTCGGAACTTGAATATGTGGATCGTGAGACGATCAAAAGTGCTTTACAAAATAGAAAATAGAAAAGTGATGCACTTTTTTTATTTTAGCGAGTCAATCTTGACTTTGAAAAACGGCTGACGATGGCCGTTCTTTTTATAGTACCTACTCTTTTGTTTATAGTGAACCACGGTAATTTTTGCGGCACGACCAATAGTTGCTATTGTGCCTTTAACTAAAGCTTTTGAAATATAAGGAGTACCAATCGTCGTATTTTTACCATCATCAACCAAAAGGACCTTATCAAAAACGACTTTCTCACCCTCTTTGTGAGTGCCAGAAAACTTCTCAATAGTGATGGTGTCACCCTTTGAGACCGTATATTGCTTGCCTCCCGTGTGAATAACCGCAAATTCCATAGTCAGAACATTATACACGAAACTTCACTTTTGGCAAACTAGATGAAGGCCTGACCTTCACATCATTCCTCATCTCCTTCTGAATTTTCAAGCATTGGAACTTTTATTCCAGGAGTCTCTCCGGTTATTCGCAAAACATCCTTATCTAGTTTTTTGAATTCTCTTCCGGAGTTATTGTAATGGTTGACCACAGTTTTAAGAGAAACACCGAGCCGACTGTGATAATCTTCGTATTTCTTGAGATGGCTACCAAGTTGACTAACATGCTTCACGATATCTTTGGCAGTCTCTTCTATTTGCATGGCCTTCAAACCCTGCAACACAGTCTGTAAATAGGCCAAAAATGATGTAGGCGAAACAATAATGACTTTATACTTGCTTGCCGCACGCTGAATCAGATTGTCAGTCTCTTCGGCAACCGCCCCAATCTTATTGACCAATAGATCATAATAAATGGCTTCATGTGGAATAAACATAAAAGCGAAATCCATGGTTTTTTCCGCAGGACGAACATATTTGGCAGTCTCTTCAATTCTCCGTTTTAAATCATTTACAAAAGCCTTCTCCAGTTTTTCTTTCTCGGCAGGATTTTTCTCTTCAACTAATTTATTGTAATTTTCCAAAGAAAACTTTGAATCAATCGGAATAATTTTATCTTTGACAAATACCACTGCATCAACGACTTCCCCATTCTTGAAAGCATATTGCATTTGATATTGTCCTGGCGCTAAGACATTTTTCAATAATGTTTCTAGATAATATTCTCCAAGAATTCCACGATGTTTGGGATTCTTGAGAATATCCTGCAGATTTTGTAATTGATCAGCAAACGACACGACCTGCTTATTGGTTTGATCGAGCTTGGTCAATCCCTGGGTCACTTCACGGATAAGTTTAGCGGATTCGGACAATTGGGATCGCATAGATTCTTGAACTGATTTTGAAGATTCATTGATCTTGGTATCAACGGTCTTGGTCAAATCACCAACCTTTCGGTCAACTGTGCTAGAAAGTTGATTCATATTGACATTCATCTGTTCCAAAAGCATCTTGAGACCAATGTCTTCTTGTTTGACTGGCTGTTTATTTCTGCGCACTAAATAAATAGCTAAAAAAATATTGGCTAAAATGGCTAGGGCAATAATGAAAACAATAATGACGGTAGTCATGAGTATAGTGTAGCGCAGAAAAGGAAAAGTAGAAAATTAATAAAAAATTTGATAAAACAAAAAGTACAAAGGTTATAACGTGAAATTTTTAGATATTTATGTGTATTATATGTCATTGAGAGTAAGAATAAGTAATGCTATAGTATTCTTCATGAACCCCACATCCGAATCCCTTATCCACATCCGCCACACCCTTGCCCACCTCCTAGCCGCGGCAATTTTGGAAATTTATCCGGATACCAAGCCAACCATTGGACCAGCAATTGATAATGGCTTCTATTACGACTTTGAATTCAAGACACCAATCACCGAAAAAGACCTTAAAGACATAGAAAAAAAAATGCGAAAACTATTGCCTTCTTGGAAAGAAATTACTGGCAAGGAAGTTTCGGTTGACGAGGCACGCGAAGTATTCAAGGGCAATTTATACAAACTTGAACTGATTGATGAAATCGTCGGCAAGAATGAAAAAATAACTTTATATACGGCTGGTGAAATTCCGAGGTCGGACCTTGAGGTGACTCGGGTTAAGGTCGGACCTCGGAATTTCACCGACCTCTGCCGTGGTGGTCATGTTGAAAATCCTGCTAAAGAAATTGCTTCTGATTCATTCAGATTATCCCACATCGCCGGAGCATATTGGCGTGGCAGTGAAAAAAATAAAATGCTCACGCGTATTTATGGACTAGCTTTTGAAAACAAAAATGAGCTTGATAAATATGGAGTGATGCTAAAAGAAGCCGAAAAAAGAGACCATCGCAAACTAGGTAAGGAAATGGATATTTTTGAATTTGACGATGATGTTGGTCCAGGTTTACCACTCTGGCTGCCAAACGGTGGCGCGATGATTGAAGAATTGGAAAAGTTAGCAAAAGAAACAGAATTCAAAGGTAATTATGTCAGAGTGAAGTCGCCACATATTGCAAAAGAATCTTTGTATAAAAAAAGCGGCCATTTGCCTTATTATCAAGAATCCATGTACCCTCCAATGGAATACGAGGGTGGCAAATACTATCTCAAAGCCATGAATTGTCCGCATCACCACAAAATCTACGCCTCAAGACCAAAAAGTTATCGCGACCTACCGCTTCGTTTGGCAGAATATGGCACAAATTACCGTCATGAAAAATCTGGTGAGCTATTCGGTCTGATGCGCGTTCGTTCGCTTCACATGAACGACGCGCACATGTATTGCACAGAGGAACAGTTCGCCGATGAATTCAAAGCAGTCAATGAAATGTATCTTTACTATTTTAAAATCTTCGGAATAGACAAGTACATTATGCGCTTTTCAACTCATGATCCGAAAAAACTTGGTGAAAAATTCGTCAATGAACCGGAGCTTTGGAAGAAGACGGAAGATATGGTCAGAAAAGTTCTTGTTGAATCAAAAATTCCATTCGTTGAGGTGCCAAATGAAGCAGCGTTTTATGGACCAAAAATTGATGTACAAGTTTGGAGCGTAATCGGCCGTGAGTTTACCTTGGCAACTAATCAGGTTGATTTTGCCGTGCCAGCCAGATTTGGTCTCAAATATACCGACAAAGATGGCAAAGAAAAAACTCCTTTATGTATACACCGCGCTCCACTCGGCACTCATGAACGCTTCATTGGTTTTTTAATTGAACACTACGGAGGAAACTTCCCTCTTTGGCTGGCGCCTATACAAGTCAGAGTAATACCCGTTGGCGAAAATCATTTTGAAGTGGCACAAAAAGTTCACGATTCACTTCGTGGATTAATGATTCGATCAGAAGTAGATCTCTCAAATGCTGGATTTGGCAAAAAAATTCGCAACGCCAAAGATCTGCGTGTGCCGTACACAATTATCATTGGCGACAAAGATATTGAAGCGGGAAAAGTGACACTGGAAAGTAGGGACAAAGGTCAAATCGGGCAAATTACGGCTGATGAGGTTTTGAAAAGATTAAGTGAGAAAATTAAAAATAGAGTTTGAACTAAAGAAGCGATCAAAATATGAATAATCCAACCCCAGAAACAATCGAGGAACTGAGAGATATAGATAGAATGACCGATGAAACGGAAAGACTACGAGTAAACATCCTTGAGTTCAGAGGTAAAGGTCTGCATGACGACAGTACAATAGATAAAGATTTTGAAAAATGTGAGAAAAAACACGCTAAAATTATTACTGACAAAAATAATCTCAACGGTGAGTCTTTAAAAAATTATGAACGTGGCCAAAGAGCAGAGTATGTATTCCGACATGCCATTCAAGATTTTGGATGGTTGGCAGATAAGGTAAATATGATTATTGCGTCTCAATTTGACGATTATTTCAGAGGTATTGATTCAATAGCCCAAATACCTGTCGGGGCGGAGGAATTTGAACACATTGGATTTGCAGTTGATTTCGCCACCTCTGTCGAAGATATCGGAAAAAAGTTGCGCCAGACTTTTGACTCTATTGATAATGGATATACTCCAACAGTAAAATATTTTAACTCAAAACACACTGGTAAAAAAGTAGACTTCAGAGTTCCAAGAATTGTTATTGGGGCTGGAAGTGAAACCCTAGAACGTCTTACAGACTATAGTAAAGAAATACTAAACAAATCAGGAATTGCCGAATCAAGTAAAGAGGATATTTCGAATGATGTTTTTCAATTCGTGCTTTTTGGCGAAATAATGGCTCAACTTGGGACATTCATAAATCGCTTAAAAAGCGTAGTAGAACAAGCAAAAAAGACACATAGGTCAGACATTGAAAAACGAGCACATGAATCTCTAGACATCCACGAAAAAACCATGCAAACAGTAATGAAACTTGCTCAAGATAAAAAAATTGATATGCCCATGATTCAAAAACATATTAGAGGAGACTCATTCGCAGTGAAGATGGCACCAGCACTAGTGGCACTTTCGCATACTTCTATAGATTTTAAATAAAAAAAGGACGCCACTTCTGTAGCGCCCCGAAACATTTCTGTTTCTTCAACTGGTTGCTATACCCAAGACATCATTGACTTGTTCTTGAGTAATCTGGCCACGATCTTTCAAACTGAACAATCGTACCGCAATGGTGTTTCTTTCAATGCTTCCCCTTGCCGCTTTGACTTTCAGTCTTTTCAGCAACCCTTCCGATGATGTGTCTTTCGGATCTGGATCTTTCATACTTCAAACAAGATAACATACATCATATACATATGTCAAATACAACAAACCCCCTTATTCAGGGGGCTCGTCGTTATTTAAACATTTGATTTTAATTTGGAGCCATCGCACCCGTCTTGCCTTTTATATCTTCTGTCTATTAAAGATCAGATATACAACTGTTCCGAAGAGGACCAGAATTATTAGAATTGCAACCCAGCCCCATGGGACATTTCGGAGTGAGAATAGCGCGGCTGCTGAAAGTGGATTGTCATCTTGATTGATAGGCTGAACAGGTTGAACTACTGGCTGTACTGGCGCAGGGGCGACATATCCAGTTGAAGCTGAACGAATAGTCAAACCGGTACTGCAAGCTCGCGTAGCTGTTCTACCATCGGCAGACCTAATAGTAACAATACCACTCTTATCGCCCGTAGAACTGTAGTATTTAATAACTGTACTATCACTTCCGGACAAATTATTGGTACCAGACCAAGAATAAGTATAAGGCGCGGAACCACCGACAACTTCTGCCCTCCATGTTACCGGTTGATTGACACGAGCGGTTGTAGGATCAGAATAACAAGCCACATCAAGACCGCTGTTATTATCTATATTACTATTATAGTTGTAACTATTGTAAACACCATAATTGTAATTATAGCCAGTAATATTTACTGTATTGTTACAACTTGCGTTTGCAGTCTGTCCATTTGAATAAACGGAGACTGAAGCAGTTTTGTATCCTGGATTGTTATAAGTGTAGTAGATTGATTGTCCTGAACCATAGATTCCGTCTGTGCCACTCCAAGTATAAGAGTAAGATCCGCTATTGCCACCATAGACATAGGCACTCCAACGAACTGAACTGCCCACAGAAGCACTAGTCGTATTTGCAGAACATGAGACTGACAAAGGATTGTAATATTGAGTCGGAGGATAATATGGTTGAGGATTGTAATAATATTGTTCTTGCTGAACATTCACAGAACCGTTGCAACCTCGTGAAATTGTCTGACCATCGGAAGTAACAGTCACACTAGCTGTTTTGTAACCAGGGGAATAATAAGTTTTATTGATTGAAGCACCATAGCCTGAAAGACCCTCTGTACCACTCCAAGTGTAATAGTAAGATCCATCTCCACCACTGACTGAAGCAGTCCAATTTACGGTATCACCAATAAAAACTGAAGAAGAACCAACATAACAAGAAACTTGCAGTGGAGGATATTGAGGATAAGGAGGATAATTGTAGGTAGGAGGAATATATGCAACCTGCGTCGGTGTAGTATTCACAACCGCACCAGGACTATTGATGTTACTATTCACGTTGTTGCTATTGGTATAAGTCTTGTTGACGACTCGAGGAGTGTCATCACAAGCAAAAAGACAAAGTGGATCAATAATCTGACCCAAATCAAAAGCATTGGCACGAGCAGGCGCTACAGCGAAAATACCAAACGCAAGTACGATTATCGCGCTAGCAAGAATCACATATTTGGTTGATTGATTATTGATTTTCATAAAAATAATTTATACATCCATACTTATGGCTCTGTTAAGCCATAAAACGGTTATACTACTTTTAATATACTTTAATACGAGTATTCTATACTAAAATGATAAAAAAGTCAAGGAGTTAGCCCCATCATGGTATGTGTTTGTTCTGCCTGCGGAACTCGCTCCTGAAATTACTAGGTAAAAGTCTCAGGAATTACTCAAGTCTTCGACTTGGTAATTCCAACGCCATTCGCCTTTTACTAAGTAATTTCTAGTCACTCAAACAGTCCTCGGCTTCACAAACACATACCATGACGGGGCTAACCAGACACTATTACACTTTCTCTATTATTTGCTACAATACTCCCATGTCAAAAGATAATAAAAAATTATCAACAGATGCCTACAAAGGCGTACGCGATTTTTTTCCGGAAGAAATGAATACGGAAAAAAAGATTTTTGATATCTGGAGGAAGACTGTTGAAAAGTACGGCTACGAAGAATATGGCGCTTCTGTCTTGGAACCAGCTGAACTCTACAAGGCAAAATCTGGTGAGGAGATAATTAACGAGCAAACTTATACATTCACTGACCGAGGAGATCGTGAAGTCACTTTGCGTCCAGAAATGACGCCAAGTTTAGCTAGAATGGTTGCCGCTAGAAAACGCGAGCTGGTCTACCCTCTTCGTTGGTACTCAATTCCAAATCTATTTCGCTATGAACAACCACAGCGAGGCAGAGTGCGTGAACATTGGCAACTCAATGTTGATATTTTTGGCGTAGAATCATTGTCAGCGGAAATTGAGTTGATAAATATCGCTTCTGATATCACTAGACTTTATGGACTCAAAAACAGTGATTTTGAAATCCGAATAAACAACAGAAAACTCATGAATTATGTGACTCGTGAAGTTTTTGGTCTGAATGAAGAACAGGCGCAAGAAATTGCCAAACTAATTGATAAAAAAGATAAAGTCAAACCGGAGTGGTTTGAGAATACCGCGCGCAGAATTCTTGGAGACAAAACAGTAAAATTCATCACACTTCTAAATTCAAAAAACTTTGAGGAGTTTACTTCCAATTTACCTCAAACAAAAGAAGAGCATGTCGGACTTAAAGAAATCAAAGAAGTAGTTTCCGGTTTGGAAAATCTCGGTGTGACTAATATTCGTTTTGATCAAACATTGATGCGCGGATTTGATTATTATACTGGCATTGTTTTTGAAGTCTATGATCTCAATCCAGAAAATCGCCGTTCAGTTTTTGGCGGCGGACGCTATGACGACCTGCTTTCTATTTTTGGCAATGAGAAAGTCCCGGCAGTTGGTTTTGGAGCAGGTGATGTCATCGCGCGTGACTTGATGGAAACTTATGGAACTCTTGACCAAAATTCCGCGCCAGCTGATCTAGCTATCTGCGTGGTTGGCGAACAAAATACTCCTTATTCATTGGATTTGGCTCAATCATTACGAACTAAAGATATTCGCGTAGTGGTTGATTTATCTAATAAAAAAGTTGGCGACCAGATCAAGAATGCCGACAAGCGCGGTATTCCTAAAATTATTTGTATTGGTGATGAAGAAGTCAAAAATGGAAAATTGAGAATGAAAATACTAAAGACGGGTGAGGAATTGTCAGGCACAGAGGAAGAAATCGCAAAGATTATTAATAAATGACTTTATGCGCGCAATCACTTTTGATATTGAGACTAAAAATTTATTCCAAGATGTCGGTTCAAATGATCCCGCGGATCTGGATATATCCGTAATTTGTATTCATGATTCCGCGACCAACGAATATTCCAGTTATCTTGAAAGTGATTTCAACAAACTCTGGCCGATTTTGGAGCAAGCCGATTCGTTTATTACATGGAATGGCGATCATTTTGATATCCCCCTTTTGAATAAATACTATCCGGGTGACTTGACTAAAATAAAAAGTGTTGACTTGATGCGTGAGATCCAAATAGTTCTTGGACGCAGACTCAAATTGGATACTGTCGGAGAAGCCACGCTCGGAAGAAACAAATCGGGTCATGGACTTGACGCTATAGAATGGTGGCGTAATGGTGAAATAGATAAAATCATCAAATATTGCATTGAGGATGTTCAATTGACTCGTGATCTCTATGACTATGCGATGTCAAAAGGTCATCTCAAATACAAAGATCTTGGTGGCATTAAGGAAATAAAGCTAGACACTTCAAAATGGCAACTAGCTGAAAACAATTCAATGACATTCACTTTGCCGTTTTAATATCGTGAAATTCCAGAAGCGGCAAAGAATGACGTGCGTTTTCATGATGGACCGCAGTCTCTTGGCACAGAGCGCGAGGCAGTTATAACGGTCTAGCATGAAAATGCACGCCATTCTTTGCCGCTCCTGAAATCTCTGTTATAATTAACACCTAACAATTAATCTAACATTCATGGATCAAAAACCTAATCCACTTCTGACTCTTCCCTCGGCAATAATTATCGCCGGAACGATTATTGCAATTGCTATTATTTGGGTCAGAAAGCCCACCACAACAACGCCGATCACTTCCAATACTCCAAAAGTTGAAATTTCATTGGCACCAGTCACTAGCGCCGATCACATTCTAGGTAATCCAAACGCCAGCATTAAAATAGTTGAATTTTCTGATACTTCATGTCCATTTTGCAAGACATTTCATCCAACCATGAAATCAATCATTGACACATACGGTCCTGGCGGAAAAGTCGCTTGGGTATATCGCAATTTCCCACTTGATAAACCAAACGCTCAAGGACAAGTTCTCCATCCAAATGCCGGCCGTGAAGCTCAAGCTCTAGAATGCGCGGCGGCACTGGGTGGAAATGATGCTTTTTGGAAATTTACGGGTCGTCTCTATGAAATCACGCCATCGGATCAAGGAAAAAGTCTAGACCAAAAGGAGTTACCGAATATCGCGAAATTCGCGGGACTTGACGCGGTCGGATTCAATGAATGTCTTTCTAGTGAAAGATTCAAAGATAAAGTTGAAAAGCAATATATGGATGGAGTAAACGCGGGAGTTTCTGGCACACCCACAAACATTTTCGTATTATCAAATCCCGCGCCTAAAAACATGGACGGTATCGTGGCCGACATGATTCTTCAACTGCGCGTGCCAATCATGATTTCTGATGATCGCATGAAAATATTCATGAGTGGAGCATTGCCTGAAAGCGCTATAAAAGGCGTGATTGAAGGAATTCTGGCTGGGGGGAAGTAACGGAAAATTCACCACGAAAAATAAATCATATGTTATTCAATCATCTCATGAAGATGTTTCCAAATGTAATACATAGCATGTGTATCAAGTCCACAATAAATTTTTAAATTTTTGTTTATTTTCTTTTTTTCTTCAGGGGAAGTGTCGGGTGATACCATGGTCAACCAAGCATCAACTGCCTGTCCTCCTTCACGAATATCAATTTCTGAATAACTTTTACTCGTCAAAATCGGCAAAACTTTTTTTATAGAGGATTTACCTTTAAAATCAGGGTGTACATACAACTGATCACTGAATATTTCCTTAAGATCATAAAGCGACGAATTGATCCTTTCAAAAACTTCAGCATATGCTGGTAACCGTGTAGCGATCTCTTTATTTACTCCTGCTTCATATGATTTATGCCATGAAATCACAGATCCCCCAGGTAATATAACTCCACTTAAAATTTTTGCAACTTTTTCAGTGGGATCGGTCAGCTCTTCATGTAGGAATTCTACATGTTCAAGTTTATCATCTGGTCCTCTTAAAATATCTAGTGAAAATTGAAATGGGATTCTCTTATATGGACTATATCCATTGAACATTGGAATTGCTGGAGCATATGCTTCATAATCGAAAAAATATAATGGAAATTTGAGTGCACCCAGGACTTCCTCAATAGCAGGACTATCAATTATTGATTTCTTCCCCTGATGAGCAGTTATCTGATTCCTTTGCCTATCAGTTAATTCAATATCATCAGTTATATCATCGAGATCAAATATCTTATTCTCAACAAGAAACTCAATCTTTTTCGCGCTAATATATGAAATATCATGAATAGAATAAGGCGGTATATGTGAATTTGTATGTTGAAAAGTAGTGCAGTGGTTTCTCCTAGATCTATATAAACAATTACAATTTCCTACAGGCTCAATCTCCTGCTTCAAATATTCACGGGCAGTCAACATCTTTCCTTCGATTTCAACTAGACGTTTATGCGCTTTGTCCGATTGGTCTTCAATTTTGAAAAGGGCGTGAATATCTAAGTTGCCAGATCGAATATAATCTTTATTTAGATGGATAAGAAAATAACGACCAATTCTAACTTTGGCGCGTCTTAAAACTGATGCTTGAAAAGCAATATCATCAATATGGTCATGATCAGGACCGCCTTCCTTTAATCTATTTGTGCCTTTGACTTCGTACAGATCCCAGCAGTCATTTTTCTGATCATATGACAACATATCGTTTCGAGCTATAAAACCATCCACAATAAAAGTAGACTGAAATATAGTCGGGACTTTTGATGCCATCAATCGTACAGTTTCACGACAAGCATCTTCTTCCCTTGATACAACTTCAATACCACCCGGAAATAGATTACGAGCACATGACTCAACTTCGTTACCCTGTTCTATAATGTGTTTTTCAAATTCTGATAATTCAAATTTTTCATGCAACTTAGGTTTGTGAAGTTTAAGCCAAATATTTTTTGGGCAATGCAAGAATTCAAGAAATTGGGTCTTGGAAATGTGTCTTACCATGTTATCCTTAAAACAGACCGTGGAATCATGCGGATTTTTAATAATTCTTCAACCGATTGATCTTCTCATGCAGACGAATTTTTTCGTGCGCCTTGGCCTCAATCTGGCGAATACGTTCGCGGGTTACGCCAAATTCACGACCAACTTCTTCAAGAGTATGCGTAATTCCATCATTCAAGCCATGACGCATCTCCAAAATCTTGCGTTCCTTTTCTGACAAATCACTCAAAATCATATTAACCTGATCACGGAGAATTCTCCTGGATGATTCTTGGTCTGGAGAAAGAATCTTATCGTCAGGAATGAAATCTTGAAGCGTGGACTTGCCATCATCACTATCATCACCAACTGGATTTTCTAGCGACAAGACATCTTGTTCAATTTTTTCAATCTGATAGATTTTTTCCACATCCATACCCATTTCTGTGGCAATCTCATCTGGCAATGGCTCACGACCAAGATCATGAGAAAGACGACGAACAACTTGTTTATATTTTGCGATAGTTTCAACCATGTGGACCGGCACGCGGATGGTACGCGACTGATCAGCTAAAGCGCGAGTAATCGCCTGACGAATCCACCAAGTAGCGTAAGTGGAAAACTTATAGCCTTTGGTCCAATCAAATTTATCAACCGCGCGGAATAGTCCGAGGTTTCCTTCTTGAATCAGATCAAGCAAAGTCAGATCAGGACTGCGACCGACATATTTTTTTGCTATTGAAACGACTAGGCGAAGATTGGCTTTAGCAAGCAGATTTTTGGCTTCTTTGTCTTCCGCCTGAATACGCTTGGCAAGTTCTTTTTCATCATGAGCGGTGATCAAAGGATATTGACCGATTTCTTTCAAATACATTTGGATAGAGTCATAGGCAGAATCAGATCCAGTGCGTGAATAGTGCGTCGCGGCTTTTTTGGGATTTAAATCTTCAATCTCCAGCAAACCTCCGCCTTCAAGGACATCTACATTTGCCGCGGTGAACTTCGCGTAAAGTTCGTCAAGAAAAATGATGTTATTTTCAATCTGTGGAAACTCCTTCATGATCTCATCGTAAGTCACAAAACCGCGATCACGGCCCTTTGTAATTAATTTATTAGCCTTGGCCTCAAAATCTCGAGCCTTATCTACTTTTGACATGGGCTTGCCGCCCTTTCCGCCTTTGATTTGATTGCCTGATTTTGAAGAAGATTTTGAAATTGGTTGAGAAAGTTTCTTTGAATTTCCTTTCAATTTCTTGTTTGACTTCTTATTTGATTTTTTGACTGGTCTTTTGCTCTTTCGCGCCTTTACGCGAAATGCGCGACGCTTTTTAGTACGAGCAGTTTTACGAACCTTTCTGGCCCTTTTTTGGTCTTTTCGCATATGGTGAGATTGGAGAAAATATTAATTAACTTGATGATTGTAAGGGATTTGCTCTAATTGTGCAAGTAGTAAATCAATTCCTTCTCCTCTTCCCTATTTCCGCCTTTCTAATGGACAAAACTTGGTATTTTTTCACTAGATCGGCGACCTTTATTGATTCACCGGCTTTTTCGGCGATTCGTAATTCATTCATTGAGACAATTAATTCTTCTGAAATAAGATTCTCCTCAAAATTCATGATTAATTCTTTCATGTGATGGTCCCATTCTTTCGGATCACTACCAAAAAAAGCTTCTGCTTCAAAAGTCAGATCATTTATCAACGGTTCAATCCGTAAAATACGTTCTGAATATGAAGAGTCGGCAATTTTCATGATTTGTTCACGATATTCTTTTGCGGTTGATAAATTTGCCTTTTCAATTAAAATCAACAAACCGAACATCCGTCTTTCAACGAGGTCAAGATGGGTCATTTCTGATTTGATATTCTGCATTTTGGATGTATTTTGGACTTTGGATTTCGGATCTAATGTTTCAATTTTAACATTCTTCAAATCATCCCAAATCGCTGTCTCCGTAATATTCGTATTATCGGAAATCATTTTCACAAAATGCGCTTGATCCATCCTGCTTTCTATTCTCGCTAAAAATGGAAAAACTCGTTCACGAAGCGCTCTAGGAAGTTTACGCGCGTCTGGAACATCACGTAGAACATTCCCTAATTCAAATTCAATGATTGGTTTGGCTTTTCGTAAGACATTCTTCCAATCATCTGAATTATTCAACACCAAATCAGCCGGATCTTTGCCTCCAACCAAATCGGCAATTTTGACATCCATACCCATAGAAAGAGCAATACCAGACGCACGCATAGCGGCTTTTCGTCCGGCAGTATCCGAATCAAAAGCAATTATAATGTTCTGGGATAATCTGCGAATCAAACCCAGATTACTTACCGCGCCCGTTTCGCTAAAAGATTCATCAGTCAAAGCCGTACCGGAAGAAGCCACAGTATTTTTTATTCCAGCTTGATGAGACATAATCAGATCCATTTGACCTTCAACTAATATTGAATACCCCATTCTGCGAATATCGCTCTTGGCTTTATCAAGCCCATAAAGTACAAGTGACTTGTCATACAGAGATGTATCAGGACTATTCAAGTATTTCGCGGATTTACCGTCATCTTTGAGAATACGTCCAGAAAACGCGATAACCCGTCCGCTTGAATCGTTTATCGGAAATATTATTCGTCCACGAAAACGATCATAGTAACCCACACCGCCATTGTCTTTCTTTTTAATCAATCCAGCTCTCTCAATGAGCAAATCATCATAGCCCTTATCTTTCAAATGTTTATACAAACTATCCCAGCCTTCAGGAGCCCAACCAATTCTAAAATCTGCGCAAGTTTTTTCGCTGACACCGCGCTTTTTGAGATATTCATTGACTTCCTTTGATTTTTCAAGCTGTGACTCAAAAAACTGAGTGGTTACTTCCATTATTTGAAAGAGTTTATCGCGCTCACCGTCAGATTTTTTATTGAATGTTAGTCGCACTCCCGCTCTCTCTGCCAAGATTTTCAACGCGCCGCGAAAATCAAGCCCTTCAAATTGCTCCACAAATGAAAAAATGTCTCCTTTGGCGTTACAACCAAAACAATAATACCCACCGCGGTCAGGTGAGACGAAAAAAGAAGGGGTCTTTTCATTATGAAATGGACACTTGCCTTTGAAAGAAGAGCCGGATTTTTCCAACTTGACATAAGAACCAACAACTTCGTTTATCGGCAAGCGTTCTTTTATGACTTCAACATCAGTACGATTCATGATCACATTATACACTAACTTTTTGGTGCCAAGGCCCAGGATCGAACTGGGGACCCTTCCCTCTTCAGGGGAATGCTCTACCAACTGAGCTACCTTGGCGCAAACTATTTCAACAAACATTACCATAAAATAACTATCCACG